>Ga0070737_10000329_pt1 | contig 109837 bp, 105 predicted proteins | sample Coa_R1_10_FD_66438 | JGI IMG/M metagenome (GOLD analysis project Ga0070737, IMG submission 66438) | Surface soil microbial communities from Centralia Pennsylvania, which are recovering from an underground coalmine fire - Coalmine... | ecosystem: Environmental > Terrestrial > Soil >...
CTGCACCCGCTGCCGGTCGAACGGTTGTGGGGCGTCGGACGCGTGACGCTGGCGCGGCTCAACGAGGCCGGCATCAGGACGATCGGCGACCTCGCGCGCTTCGATCCGGCGCGGCTTCGAAGCCGCTTCGGCAGCTTCGGCGCGCATCTCCACGAACTCGCCAACGGACGCGACCCGCGCCCGGTGATCGGCGATTGGGAACGGAAATCGTATGGCGAGGAATCGACTTTCGAGCACGATCAGGCGCTCGACTCGCTCGAGCTGCGCCGCGTGCTGATCGCCCACGGCGAGGCGCTGGCGCGCCGGCTTCGCGCCGACGGCGTGCGGGCGCGGACCATCACGCTCAAGCTCAAGCTCGCGCGTCCGCTCGGCGGCGGACGCTATCCGCTTCTGACGCGGAGCATGTCGACCGATTCGGCGACCGACGATGGCGCTGCGATCACCAGGATCGCGATTCAACTAATCGAACGGGTGAAGACGCCGGACAAGGTGCGGCTGGCGGGTGTGCAGGTCCATAACCTGGAACGCGCCGATACGCGGCAAATCAGACTCTTCGATCCCGCGGCGCTTCGCGAGGCCGGACGCAGGAGCCGCCTCAATCGCGCGCTCGACGAGGTCACCCGTCGTTTCGGCGAGGATGCAATCACGCGCGGACTGGCGCATGCGGAGCGCGCCGCTCCGACACGTCGTATCAAGTGACCGGCGACGGTCAGTGGTAAAAGCTCATCAAGAAGCTCTTAAGCGTCGGCTTGAATGCCAGGACCACGCCGCCTATCGAGAGTCCCGCGCCGATCGCGGTGACCAACGCCTCCTGCGCAATCGCACCGACGAACATCACGGTCGCCGCTACACCCAGGATTCCCGCCCGGACCACGGGCTCGAACTGCTTCGACATACCGGTCCCTCCTCCCCCTCGCTGACCGGCGCGTCTCCCATCGCTGGAGCGCGTTCGGCGAGCTATAGGGAAGCAAGAGCTAGGCCCGTCAATGCCGTTCAAGTCACGATGTTTTGGCATCTTTTGGAACGGATAATCCCGTTTCTGATGCGGTTTTGCATCGCGCCCGTTGCCGGTGGACATCGGTCTGGGTGGGAACGACCTCTTCCCAACCCTCTCCCAGTGTTTGTGCGGAAGAGGGAAAAACAGCCAAAAAACTTCGGATTGAACGAAGATAGACAATCAAATCACGTCGTTGCAGATCTGCACGAAGCCGCATCGCAGGCACCAGTACTTACAATGCCCCAGCGGAGCATCGCCGCTCCACAGCGTTGCACGCAACTGCAAAACTGCGAGCCGTCAAAAGCGATCTGCTTTGATTTGTCAGATTTCGTCTAGCCGCTCTCGGCCATCATGTCGTCCTCTTTCGCACGCAACCGCGCCATACGAGAACCGGTCGTAAATCCTTTCATAAATCTGACACTCTATTTTGGGGACGGTAACCCTCCCTAACGCCACGGTTTGGCGCATCGCGCCGCAATCCAGTACGATGACTGATCGCACGATTTCCGGGAGGATTGTTCGCTAGCGATGGCAGCCGAGACGCTTTTCGACAAAATCTGGAAGGAACACGTCGTCTACCAGCAGCCCGACGGACCGGCGTTGCTCTATATCGATCTTCATCTGGTTCACGAGGTCACCTCGCCGCAGGCGTTTGAGGCGCTGCGCAATGCCGGGCGCAAGGTGCGCTCGCCCGACCGCACCTTTTCGACGCTCGACCACGACGTGCCAACCATCAACCAGCTCGGCCCGATCGCCGACCCCGACGCGCGCCTGCAGGTCGAGGAGATGCGCAAGAACTGCCGCGATTTCGGGCTTCGCCTGTTCGACCTCGGCTCGCATGAGCAGGGAATCGTGCACGTGATCGGTCCCCAGCTCGGAATCACGCAGCCCGGGCTGACGATCGTATGCGGCGATAGTCACACCGCGACACACGGCGCGCTCGGCGCGCTCGCCTTCGGAATCGGCACCAGCGAAGTCGAGCATGTGCTTGGCACGCAATGCCTGTGGCAGAACAAACCGAAGTCGTTCGAGGTCCGTATCGACGGGCGGCTCAGCCCGGGCGTCTCGTCCAAGGATTTAATCCTCGGAATCATCGGCCGCATCGGCATCGGCGGCGGCACCGGCACGGTGATCGAGTATCGCGGCTCGGCCATCGAAGCGCTCTCTATCGAGGAACGTCTCACACTCTGCAACATGTCGATTGAGGGCGGCGCGCGGGCCGGAATGGTCGCGGCCGACCAGAAGACCGTCGATTACCTCCGTGGGCGCCGCTACGTACCGACCGGCAAGGATTTCGATCGCGCGGCCGAGCGATGGCTCCGTTATCGCACTGACGATGGCGCGCGCTTCGATCGCAGCGTGGTCTTCGACGGCGCCTCGTTCGCCCCGCAGGTGACCTGGGGAACGAACCCCGGAATGGTGACCGACGTCACGGGGCGGGTACCCGATCCCGCGAGCTTCGCCGACCCGGTGCAGCGTGAATCGGCCGAGCGCGCTTTGAGATATATGGCGTTGAAGCCGGGCACGCCGATGGTCGAGATTCCGATCGATCGGGTGTTCATCGGCTCATGCACCAATTCCCGGCTCACCGATCTGAAGCTTGCCGCCGAGACTGTCCGCGGGCGCAAGGTCGCGAAAAGCGTCAACGCGATGGTCGTGCCGGGATCGTGGCAGGTCAAGGACGAGGCCGAAAAGCTTGGGATCGACAAGATCTTCAAGGAGGCAGGGTTCGAGTGGCGCGAGCCGGGATGCTCGATGTGTCTCGCTATGAACGGCGACATGCTGCAACCGGGCGAGCGATGCGCCAGCACGTCGAACCGCAACTTCGAAGGACGCCAAGGCGCTGGCGGCCGGACCCATCTGGTGAGCCCCGCGATGGCGGCGGCAGCGGCCGTCGCGGGCCACTTCGTCGACATCCGCGACTGGGCGCGCAACTGAGGAGAACTCGATGCAACCGTTCGTGAAAGTCACCGGCGTTGTCGCCCCGCTCGATCGCGTAAACGTCGATACCGATCAGATCATCCCCAAACAGTTCCTGAAGGCGGTAGTACGGACCGGGCTCGGCAAGGGGCTCTTTTTCGATTGGCGCAAGGACCCGGATTTTGTGCTGAACCGGCCGCGCTATCGCGAGGCCAAAATCCTGGTCGCGCGCGCGAACTTCGGATGCGGTAGTTCGCGCGAGCATGCGCCGTGGGCGCTCGCCGATTTCGGTTTTCGCGCCGTGATCGCGCCGTCGTTCGCCGACATCTTCCGCAACAACTCGCTGAAGAACGGCTTCCTGCCGGTGATCCTGAAGGAGGAAGAGGTCGAGGCGATTTTCCAGGCGATCGAGCACCATGAGGAAGCCTACGAGTTGACAATCGATCTGACGACGCAGACGGTATCGGACAGCGCCGGATGGTCGGCACGCTTCGAGATCGGCGAGTTCCAGAAAAAGTGCCTGCTCGAAGGGCTCGACGATGTCGCGCTAACGCTGATGCACGAAAAAGAGATCGCCGCCTACGAAGCGGCCCATCCGGTGCCATATCGTTTCTAGCCGATAAACCAAAGCGGGAGCGTGGCATCACGCTCCCGCTCGATTTTCTGAATCGCCGCCGCTTCAGGCGGGCAATCGAATGCTTGTCAGAGAATCTGGAATTTAGGCGCGTGCCTGATATGCACTTTCACGCCGTCGATCTCGGCTGGAATCATTGCGCGGATCGCCGGCGTATCTTTCGCCAGATAGACGTTGAGCGCTGCGTGATCCGCGTCGTCGCCGGCGCCGATTCCGACTGCCGTCACTTCGTCGATCTTGAGCAATCGCGTTGCGTGGCGTTCCTTGACCTTGCGTACGACTTCGATCGATTGGCGCTTGGCGGCACTCACCTGCGGCATCTGGCTGTCCAGAGCGGAGCTGAAAGCGCTCGGAGTACATGACTGGCCTACGAGTGTGACGCCGAACTTATTCAAAATCGTTCCGATCGGATTCACAGCGACGATGGTGCTGGAAATCTCGGGGCCGTATAGAGTGCCCGCCGCTGAAGTGCCGGCGAAGATCATGCCGATCGCCTGTGGACAAGAGAAATCTGCGGTGACCACCAAAGCTCCCGAGTCGCCCGTCTGTGCGAATGCACAGGCCTGACCTGACGGGTTATCGAAGGCCGCTCCGATCACGAGAATCTGGTGATCGAAAAGGGCAGTACCTGCGCTTACCACGTTGCACACTTTGCCCGGGTAAACCACCTTGCCCATCGCGTCAAATGCGTCTATCTGGCCCGACGTGAGACAGCTCCCCCGTCCCATCTTTACGACGAACATGGCATCGGTGAGACTGGTAAATGGAAAAGGTGTCGTACTGATTTGACCGATGTTCAGGATCCTACCCGATGGATCGATACCGGGCACCTGCGGACCGCCGGGCGTCTGCTCCTGATTGATGACCGTAGCAACAGCCGCATCAAGCGTGTTCGGACCGCCGCTGAAATTGATCTTTGACCAGTTCGTCAGCTTCGCGATTTGATCGGTGGGGTCCTGCCAGCATCCGAGATCCACGAGGCCGGGCTGGACGATTGCCTCGTTGGCCGCGGCTGACTTGGTAGTGCTGCTGTTGCGTGCGAGGATATGGCTTGAGCCCAGGACCATCGGAACTGCTTTGTTATTGATAACCAGCGCGCCGAGTGTGCCGGTGCAGCAGGTGATCGTATTGGTCTTTTTTACATATCCGACGCTGTTAAAGTTACTGCCCGAGACTCCCAGTAGGGAAGGCGGCGGTTCAGCGCCGGTCCTACAGTCCGTCGGCGTGTTCGGCGGATTGGGCGGACTGGGCAGGGTATCGATGGAGCACAGGCCCGGCGTTGGCGTTGCCGTCGGGCTTGCGGTCTGCGCGTGGGCGGTGAGCGTTCCCAGCATCAAGAATAGCGCCGCCAGGATGATCATTATGAATGTTGAGCGATCTTCCACGGATTCCTCCCCTCCTCCAATTCCGCCTAGCTCGATGTCCAAAGCGGGAATCTGGCCGATCAATCTGGACAGGCGGGATGAGAACCCAAGCTTTGAACCGCCCCGCGCATCCCCCGCACCATAGCCAATTTAGTCCTCATTAAGCCTCAACTCAACGGCCCTGCCTTTAGCGATTTTTTTTCAGCGTTCACTCATCTCCAGCAAGCCAACCGCCGTGCAGTTGACCCTCGTCCTCCGCCCTTCAAAAAAACGGCGGTCTTGGTTAGGCACGGGCTATGCCAACCTGATTTCGGCCATAATGGAAGCCTATTATGTGACTCGATCAGTCGATCAGCCGGCGCGGGTGCAACGGCGTTGCATCGCCGCAACGTGTCGTCGGCGCGCTCCACGGATCGTTCTTTGAACGCGGCCTATCGATGGTATCATTTGCGGACAGCCGTTCCGCTCACGTGACCGCGCATAGCTTCATCGCAAAAACCATCCCGCCACGAACCCGGCTCGACCTCTTCCTGGCCACCGAGATGGCGCCGGAGTACTCGCGCTCGCGAATCGCGCGGATGATTCGCGCGGGCGCCGTGACCATCAACGGCGCATCGGCCGACGATCCAGCGCATCTGCTGCGCCCCGGCGATCGGATCGAGGTGGCGGAGCCGGCAAAAGTCGAGGCGAAAATATCTGCCGATTACTCCGCGCTCGCACTTCCCGAAATTCCGATACTGCATGCCGACGAAGAGGTGATAGTGATCGACAAGCCGGTCGGGATGGTGGTCCATGCCGCGCCCGGGAATCACGCACCGACCCTGGTCGACGCGCTGCTCGCGCAATTCCCAGATTTGGCCGCGATGGCTGAGCCGGACGGCGTGATGCGACCCGGGATCGTCCATCGGCTCGACAAGGAAACCTCGGGCGTGATGGTCGTGGCGCGCACTCCTTACGCGCGGATGTCGCTCGCGCAGCAGTTCAAGGATCGCACGGTGCGCAAGATCTATCTGGCGGCAGTGCGCGGGATCGTCGCGCGCGATGATCTCGTCGTCTCGCGGGCGCTCGGACGGCATCCCACTGAGCGCAAGCGGATGTCGACGCGCTCGCGCACGCCGCGCGAAGCCGTCACGCGCATCACCGTTCTCAGGCGCTTCGAAGCCCCAGCGAAAGATGACTTTTCATCGACGCTGGTCCGCGCGATTCCGGCCACCGGCCGGACCCATCAGATTCGCGTGCATCTCGCATCGATCGGTCATCCCTGCCTTGGCGATCGGCTCTACGGCCGCGCGACAGATGGCGATGCCGGCCCGTTTCATCGCCAGGCGCTGCATGCGCTGGCGCTTGAATTCACGCATCCACGAACCGGCGTGCGGATGCGCCTGATCGCGCCACTGCCGGGCGATTTTTCCGCGTATTTGGCGGAGCGCGGGATGATGGTTAACGAAGATGTGATGCTAGAATGGATTCGGAGCGCCTGACGTACCGAAGCTCCGAGGTTGACTTTTTAGTACAGCTTGGCTAGCATCAGCCAGTAGCTTCAGCATTTGACTGCTAGACGCCAGTCCGGGTTTAAATACGCCCGTCTCGCAAGCGACGTAAATTCCGAAACCAGGCGTCGTTTGATCCATCGGATTCCCAGCGCTTGAGCATAGGCAACCAGAGACGGGTTGCATTCGATTTAAGGCCGAGCCTGTGACGGCACGGGCGACGGCGACGAATCTCGGAATCAAGCCGCCGGACAGGCTGCGAAAATTTGGGGGAATGTGGCTGGATTGCCCGCAAGTTATAGCGCGCGCAATCGACTGAAGAATCAAAGTTCCAGGATAACGGGGTAAAATCAACATGGCCAGAGGCAGAGCTGCACGACACGAGTCGCATGGTACGGCGGAAGAGATGGGTGGCGGGGCGCCGGTAGTACCGGGCCGGCCCGAGAACGGCAGCCGCGCCGACATGGGCCGGATCGGGAACGGCGATCGGGCCGCAGCGCATGACTTTGCGGGACAGCCGCCCGCCGATATCCAGGCGGTGATCAGCGAAGGCGGCGTACTTAATCTAAAGCTGCTGAAACGCGCCAAGATTGGTGAACTCGCGCACATCGCCCGCGAGTACAACATCGAAGGCGCGACCAACATGCGCAAGCAGGAGATGATCTTCTCGATCCTGCAGGCGCAGGCCGCCAAGAACGGCTCGATTCTCGGCGAGGGTGTGCTCGACATTCTGCCCGACGGCTTCGGATTCCTGCGCGCTCCTGATTACAACTACCTGCCCGGTCCCGACGATATCTACATCTCGCCGAGCCAGATTCGGAAATTCAATCTGCGCACCGGCGACATCGTGTCCGGCCTGATACGTCCGCCCAAGGAAGGCGAGCGTTATTTCGCGCTGCTCAAAGTCGAATCGATCAACTACGAAGAGCCCGAAAAGGCTCGCGACAAGATCCTGTTCGACAACCTGACCCCGCTCTATCCCGAGGAGCGCATCAAGCTCGAATACGATCACGAGGACTACACCACGCGCATCATCGATCTGGTCGCGCCAATCGGCAAAGGCCAGCGCGGCTTGATCGTCGCGGCTCCGTTTACGGGCAAGACCATGATGCTTCAGGCGATTGCCAAGGCGATCGCGCACAACCATCCGGAGATCATCCTGATCGTCCTGCTGGTCGACGAGCGCCCGGAAGAAGTCACCGACATGCTGCGCTCGGTGCAGGGCGAAGTCGTAAGCTCGACCTTCGATGAGCCTGCGACGCGCCATGTGCAGGTCGCCGAGATGGTGATCGAGAAGGCGCGCCGCCTGGTCGAGCACGGACGCGACGTCGTCATCCTGCTCGATTCGATCACGCGCCTGGCGCGCGCCTACAACACGGTCGTGCCGCCCTCGGGCAAGATCCTGTCGGGCGGCGTCGATTCCAACGCGCTCCACAAGCCCAAGAAGTTTTTCGGCGCGGCCCGTAATACCGAAGACGGGGGCAGCCTGACGATCATCGCGACCGCGCTGGTCGATACCGGCAGCCGCATGGACGAGGTAATCTTTGAAGAGTTCAAAGGCACCGGCAATCAGCAGATTTCGCTCGATCGCCGGTTGCTCGAGAAGCGCATCTTCCCGACCATCGATATCCAGCGCTCCTCGACGCGAAAAGAAGAACTGCTGTTGCCGCGCAGCACGCTGAATCGGGTCTGGATCCTGCGCAAGCTGCTCTCGCAGCTCAACGCGGTCGAGGCGATGGAGTTCCTGCTCGACAAGATGCAGGGAACCAAGACCAACGACGAGTTCCTGGAATCGATGAATGCGTAGGCGCGATGCGCTTTTGCCGCGGCGGCGGGCTTGGTAGAACCGATAGGCAAGGCCGGCGCTGACCGGCAAGGAGAAACGGAAAAAAAATCCATGACCGAAATCGGCATGAAGCAGCTTCTCGAGGCCGGAGTCCACTTCGGCCATCAAACCAGCCGCTGGAACCCGAAGATGAAGCCTTACATCTTCGGCGCTCGCAACGGCATCTACATTATCGACCTGCAGCAGACGGTCCGGATGTTCCGCACGGCCTACGACGCGGTCCGCGACCTCGTCGCGCAAGGCGGCACCATCCTGTTCGTCGGCACCAAGAAGCAGGCCCAGGACATTGTCCGTGAAGAGGCCGAGCGCTGCGGGATGTTTTACGTGAACAACCGATGGCTCGGCGGGATGCTGACGAATTTCCAGACCATCCGGGCCTCGATCGAGCGGCTCAAGAAGCTCGAGGAGATCATGTCCGATCCGGAGATGATTCAGGCGCTCACCAAGAAGGAGATGAGCGACAATAGCCGCGAGCATGCCAAGCTGATGGCGACGCTGGCCGGCATCAAGAACATGCGCAAGCTCCCCGATGCGTTATGGGTGATCGACACCAAGAAGGAAGAAATTGCTGTGGCCGAGGCCAACCGGCTCGGAATTCCAGTCGTGGCGGTAGTCGACACGAACTGCGATCCCGACCGGATCGCCTATCGCATTCCGGGCAACGACGATGCGATTCGCGCGATCAAGCTCTTCACCGCGGCCATCGCCGATGCGGTGCTCGAGGGCAAACAAATGATGGAAGAGCGGCAGAAGGGCGAGAGCGGCGAGGGCGCCGCGTCCCAAGAACTTGCGCCGCAACCGGAACCGCCACAGTCGATCTAGGAATTAACTGCTCAGGCATCAAGGGAACCGATGGAAGTCAACGCTAACCTGGTAAGGGAACTGCGCGACAAGACCGGCGCCGGTGTAATGGACTGCAAGAAGGCGCTGGCCGAGGCCAATGGCGACCTGGAAAAGGCAGTCGTATGGCTTCGTGAGAAGGGTATCGCCGCGGCAGCGAAGCGCGCCGGCCGGGTCGCCTCGGAAGGCGCGATCGGCTCGTACATCCATGCCGGCGGCAAGCTCGGCGTGCTGCTCGAGCTCAACTGCGAAACCGACTTCGTTGCCAAAACGGCGGAATTTCAGACTTTGCTGCGTGAACTCGCGATGCAGATCGCGGCGGCCAATCCGCGCTGCATTCGGCGCGAGGACCTCCCATCCGAAGTGATTCAACAGGAGCGCGAGATCTACGCCTCTCAATCGGCCGGCAAGCCCGAAGCGGTGATCAACAAGATCGTCGAGGGCAAGCTCGAGAAGTTCTATCGCGAGGTCTGTCTGATGGAGCAGGCCTGGGTGCGCGACCCAAACCGCACGATCAACGACCTTATCGGCGAGCACGCCGGCAAGCTCGGCGAGAAGATAGAGGTGCGCAGGTTCGTACGTTTTCAACTCGGCGAGCAACTGGACGGCAAGGCCTGACGGCTGCGCCGCCGGATCGTGAGGGGGCAGGCACGAACCGGTTGACGGGAGGCGGATTCGGATGAGCGAGGCCCACACCATTGCCGCAGCCAAGCCCTGCTATCATCGGGTCCTGCTGAAGCTCTCGGGCGAAGCGCTGGCTCCGCCGAATTCAAGCGGAATCGATCCCGATGCGCTCAATGCGATCGCGGCCGAGGTCAAGGAGGTTGCCGAACTCGGCATCCAGCTCGCGCTGGTGATCGGCGCCGGCAACATCCTGCGCGGCAGTGAATATGAGGCGCGCGGGATGGACCGCTCGACCGCTGATCAGATGGGCATGCTCGGCACGGTGATCAATGCCCTGGCGCTGCAGAACGCGCTCGAAGCGATCGACGTTGACACACGGGTTATGTCCGCGATCGAGATGTACGCGGTATGCGAGCCTTACATCCGCCGTCGCGCTGTGCGCCATCTTGAGAAGGGCCGGATCGTGATTTGCGCCGCCGGCACCGGCAGCCCGTACTTCACCACCGACACGGCGGCCAGCCTCCGTGCAATGGAAATTGGAGCGGAGGTGATCTTGAAGGCGAGTCATCATGTGGATGGCGTCTACGATCGCGATCCGCTGCGTTATCCCGAGGCGACTCGCTTTGACCGGCTTACCTATCTCGATGTGCTCCAGCGCAACCTCAAAGTGATGGACTCGACCGCGATTTCGATGTGCATGGATAATCGTCTGCCGATCATCGTTTTCAATTTGCGCAAGCCGGGTAATATAAGGAGAGTTGTCACCGGAGAGAATATCGGAACCAGGGTCGACAGCGCCGGCTAGCTATATGGCGGAGAACGACGACATCATCGAGCTCGCGCGCGATGAGATGGAACAAGCGCTGAACGCGTTCAAGCATGAGCTCTCGCGTGTCCGCACCGGCCGCGCATCGACCGCGCTCCTGGAAGGATTGCACGTCAACTACTACGGCGCGCGCACGCCGCTTCGCCAGATCGCGGGACTCGCCGCGCCCGAAGCGCGTCTGCTTGTCATCACACCGTACGATAAAGGGGCGCTCCACGAGATCGAGAAAGCGATTCAGACCTCCGACCTCGGGCTGAACCCGCAGAACGACGGCAAGATCATCCGCATCCCGATTCCGGAGCTCAACGAGGAGCGGCGCCGCGAGCTGGTGAAGCACGTGCGCAAGATGGCGGAGGAGTTTCGCGTTTCGATCCGGAATCATCGCCGCGACGCTAATGACATGCTCAAGCAGCTTCAGAAGGACAAGAAGATCACCGAGGACGATCTGAGGGCTAGCGAGCACAAGGTGCAGACGCTGACAACCGACTATATCGAGAAGCTCGACAAGGTGCTCGCGGCCAAAGAAGCGGAGATCATGGAGGTTTGAGCGGTCCTGCCCGAATCCAAGGGGGCCTTGTTCGCTGCATTCGTGAGTTCATCGCTGCCATTGGAAGAATTTCCGGAGCTTTCGCGCGATCGAGAGCGATTGCCGCGTCATATCGCGATCGTGATGGACGGCAACGGGCGCTGGGCGCGCCAACGCGGCCTCGCCCGCAGCGAGGGTCATCGCCGCGGCAAGGATTCGGTGCGCGCCGTGGTTGATACCGCGCTCGAGTTCGGCATCCCGTATCTCACCCTGTTCGTCTTCTCCAACGAGAACTGGCATCGCCCCGACTACGAGGTGCGCTTTCTGATGCAGCTCGTGCATCGGTACCTGATGACCGAGACCAAACGCCTCATGAAGCGCGGAATCCGGCTGGTCGCGGTGGGCCAGACCTCGCGCCTTCCGGCCGAAGTACGTCGCGTGCTGGACGATGCGATCGCGGCGACAGCCGGTAACAGCCGGATGACGATTGCGCTTGCACTCTCATATGGCGGACGCCAGGACATCATCAGGGCGATCCGTCAAATCGCGCAGTCTGCGGCCGACGGCGAGCTTGCAACCGATCAGATCGACGAAGCGCTGCTCAAGAATCATCTGGCCACCGCCGGACTGCCCGATCCCGACCTGTTGATTAGGACCTCGGGCGAGCAGCGGATTTCGAATTTCTTCCTCTACGAGCTCGCCTACACGGAGCTCTACTTTACGGAGACGCTGTGGCCGGATTTTCGCGAACGCGAGTTCATGCAGGCCCTCAGCGCATACCAGGCGCGCGAGCGCCGCTTCGGCGCGCTTAACGGCAACGGCGCCGGCCATCGGCTGCGTGCTGCGAACTAGGGTCTGGACGGCGCTGGCGGTTCTGCCGGCGCTGTTGGCGATCATCATCTTAGCGCCCGCCCCGCTCTTCACGGCGATCATCGCGCTCCTCGCCGTAGTGGCGTTGTCGGAGATTGCTTCGATGACGGCGGCACGCGACGCAGGACGGATCGCGCTGCTGATTATCGCTGCGCTGCTGCCCGCCGCCGCGGTCTGGTTTGCCACGGACACGTCCAGAATCGTGCCGGAGTTTACCTTTCTGGGGCTGGTTCTGATGATGGCCCTGATGCTCGTGCACGGTCCCGGACATGGACCACATGGCGCAGCGCTGACCGCGATCGGCGGGGTCTATGTCGGCGCGCTCTATCCCTATTTCGCCCTGCTCAGAAACGGCTCGGACGGGATAGCCCTGAGCATCCTGATGCTGCTGCTGGTGATAGCAACGGACAGCGCCGCCTACTTCGTCGGGCGCACGATTGGACGGCTCAAGCTCGCGCCTAACGTCAGTCCCAACAAAACCGTAGAAGGCGCCATCGGAGGGTTAATCGGAGCAGTGGTTGCCGGTCTCGTCCTGCGTCCGTTTCTCGCGCCGCACTGGGATGTTGGCTCAGGCGTGAGTTTCGCCGTCATGATTAGTCTCCTGGCGCAAGTCGGCGATCTCATCGGATCGACATTGAAGCGCGCGGCGGGAGTCAAGGACTCTGGCTGGATCTTCCCGGGTCACGGTGGGCTCATCGATCGGAGCTGCAGCCTAGTCTTCGCTGCGGCATTCACTTACTATTATTCCCGCTGACCGTCTTCATCGAAGTCGAATGGCCGAGGCGCCGCATGCTGGTTTCAATCGTATCCGCCGTAATCATCCTGGGAATCCTGATTATCGTGCATGAAGCCGGCCATTTCGCAGTCGCCAAAAAGCTCGGCGTGCGCGTAATTCGCTTCTCGATCGGCTACCCGCCTAAAATTTGGGGTATCAGGCTCGGCGAGACCGAGTACTCTGTGGGCGCGACGCCGCTCGGCGGATACGTCAAGATGCTGGGCGACGAGGTCGGCGAAGAGCCCGGCTCCGAGGACACCGCGGGTTATTTGAGGGAAATCGAGCTTGACCTGCTCGCGGCAGCGATGGGCGACGGCTTCACCCTGAAAACCGCAAACGAGCGCGCCAACGAGATCCTGATCCCAATTGCCGGCCGATATGCGCATGCCCCCGGCGAAGCCGATGCGGCCAGAATTGCCTTGGCCGAATTTCATCGGCCTTTGAAGATCGAAGAGCAGATGCTGCTCGAGGAGATCGCGCGTACGAACGGAGTCGAGCCGGCAATAAAAGCGCTCAGCGAGCGCCACCCGGAGCGCCTGCTCGAGTGCTTTCGCCAGCACGCCTTTCCGAATCAGCCGCTCTGGAAGCGGTTCGCGATCGTAATGGCAGGTCCGCTCGCCAATGTGCTGTTTGCGCCAGTCCTGCTGACAGCCATCTCGATGTATGGCGTACCCCATCTGCTGCCGATCATCGGGCAAATTCAGCCCGACATGCCGGCGGCGATGGCCGGATTCAAGACCGGGGATCGCGTGTTGTCCATCAACGGCGCGCCTGTCCAAACCTGGTCCGACCTTTCAGACACCGTGAAAAGCAGCAACGGTTCGCCACTCAAGGTTACCGTCGCTCGAACGATCGGCCATGAAACGGAGCGCAGGACGTTTATCCTCAAGCCGCAGCGCCATGCCGAAAAGACCGTCTTCGGTACGGAAGCGACAGTCTGGATTATCGGTGTGTTGCCGCGCGGCGATGAAGCGATCGAACGGCTTGGACCGCTACAGGCGGTTTACCGCGGATGCTCGGATACTATCGGGATGTTCGGGGCGCTTGTTACCGGTATCGTGCAGATCGTGGATGGCTCGACGCCGGTGCGGCAAGCGCTCGGCGGGCCCATCATGATCGCCCAGATGGCCGGTCATGAGGCGCACGAGGGACTGGCCAACCTGGTGTTGTTTGTCGTGATGCTCAGCCTCGAGCTCGGAATCATCAATCTGCTTCCGGTGCCGATGCTAGACGGCGGTCATCTGCTGTTCTTCGCCTGCGAGGCGGTGCGCGGCAAGCCCCTCAAGCTGCGGCATCGCGAGGTTGCGCTTCAGGTCGGGCTGTTGCTGCTGGCGGCGTTGATGGCGTTCGTTATCTTCAATGACATCGCGCGGATCGTTCACAGCTGACCGGCTGTTTGAGGCCGGAGCGGGCGCGGGACCGATACTCGGGATCGACTCGGGATTTGAGCTCTCGGCAGCCGCTATCTTGAGCGATGGGCGGTTGCTCGCCGAAAGCACGGTAAGTAGCGCGTCCCACTGCGCCGGGCTTCCTGGTCAGGTCTCTGAACTGCTCGAGACCGCCCGCCTTTCTTTTGCGGATTTACGTGGGTTCGCGGTCGGCCTCGGACCCGGATCTTACACCGGGCTTCGCGTTGGCCTGAGTTACGTTAAGGGATTGGCCCAGGTTTTATCTGTTCCCGTGGTTGGCGTGGCGAGTCTTGATGCGCTGGCGCTCGCCGCCGCATCATTTCGCGCAGCACCTGTCGGGAGCTTCGTCTGTCCGGTTGTGGATGCCCGAAGGGGGGAAATCTACACGGCCCTTTACCGGGTCGGCCCCGATGCGCTAGAGAAAGTTATAGACGATCTGGTGACTGAGCCAGCGCATTTTCGATCCCATCTCGAAGGCGACGTCTTGCTCGTCCGAGAGGCGAAGGTGTACGAGGTGGCATCGGTTCTTGATTCAGGCAAGGTGCGGCTAGACGTGCTGGATGCCGGCGCTATCGCGGTTTCGGGGCGATTCGTGGCGGCGTTGGGAGCGGCACGTGTCGCCGCAGGCGAATCCGACCTGCTTGCGATGCTGGAACCGCGTTACGTTCGGTCGATCGAGGCGACGTTCAAGTTCGCGCGGGCGGACTCCCCGACACAGAGACGGAGGACATATGGAGGCCACAGAGGAAGCACTGGTTCGACAGCTTGCTGACCACGACCAGGAGCTGAGGGGGCTCTACGAGGAGCATCTGGCGCTCAAACGCAGACTCGAAGACTTTCGCCACAAGCTCTATTTGACTACCGAAGAGGAACTGGAAAAAAAGCGTATCCAAAAGCTAAAGCTCGCATCCAAGGATCGAATGATGGCGATTGTCTGGCGCCATCAGCATCAGGCGCAATAAGCAGGGTGCTCCCATGACGCGGGCCTGTCATCTTCTGAATGCCAAGGCATACCATATCGGTTCTGGTTGAAAACGAGTTCGGGGTTTTGGCCCGGGTCGCCGGGCTGTTTTCAAGCCGCGGCTACAATATCGAATCGCTGACGGTCAATGAGGATCCGGTCGACCCGACCGTCTCCCGGATCGTGTTGGTGACTTCGGGCGACGAGCAGATCCTCGAACAAATCAACAAGCAGCTCAACAAGCTCGTCAGCGTCATCAAGATCAGCGATTTCAACGGCGTTGATATCCTCGAGCGGGAGCTCGTGATGGTGCGCATCGCGGTGGACGATCGCACGCGCTCCGAGCTCGACGGGATCGTCAACGCCTTTCGCGCCCATGTCGTCGACATCGGCCCGCGCCAGGTCACGGTTGAAGTCACCGGCGACGATGACAAGATCAAAGCGTTCATCGCGCTCGTGCGCCCGCTCGGCATCAAAGAAGTGGTACGCTCGGGCAAGGTGGCGATGGCCCGCGCGATCCAGCTCAATTCCGATCATCGCGGACGCCGCGAATCCAGCCAGGAGAAAGTTCAATCATGAAGGTTTTTTACGACCGCGACGCCGACCTCAGCGCGCTCAAGGGCAAGCGCATCGCGATTCTTGGTTTCGGCAGCCAGGGACATGCCCATGCGCTCAACCTGCGCGACAGCGGGATGGACGTGCGGGTCGGGCTGCGCAAGGACAGTCCCTCGTGGGAGAAAGCGCGCAAGCAGGGACTAAAGGTGATGGAGACGGCCGAGGCGGCGCGCGAGGCTGACATCATCATGATGCTGGTGCCGGACGAGATGGGCGCCGAAATCTATGAAAAGGAAGTTGCGCCCGCGCTCAAGCCCGGCAAATATCTCGCCTTTGGACATGGCTTCAATATCCATTTCAAGTTCATCAAACCGCCCAAAGACGTGAACGTTTTCATGATCGCGCCGAAGGGCCCCGGTCACCTCGTCCGCTCCGAGTATGTAAAGGGACGCGGCGTGCCGATGTTGCAGGCGGTCGAGCAGGATCCATCCGGCGACTCCGAAAAGGTCGCGCTCGCGTACGGTTCGGCGATTGGCGGCGGCCGCGCGGCGTTGATCGGGACCACGTTTCGCGAAGAGACCGAGACCGATCTTTTCGGCGAGCAGGCGGTGCTATGTGGCGGTCTGACCGAGCTTATCCGCGCCGGCTACGAGACGCTAGTCGCGGCGGGCTATGCACCCGAGATGGCCTACTTCGAGTGCGTACACGAGGTGAAGCTGATCGTCGACCTGATCTACGAAGGCGGGATCGCAAATATGCGCTACTCGATCAGCAACACCGCGGAATACGGCGACATGACCCGCGGCCCGCAGGTGATCGGTCCGCAGGTGCGCGAAACGATGAAACGGCTGCTCGCCGACATCCAGTCCGGCAAGTTCGCCAACGAATGGATCGACGAGTACCGCAGCGGACTGAAGAATTTCAGGCGGATGCGCGAGGAAGCCGCGCGTCACCCACTCGAGAAGGTCGGCGCCGACCTGCGTGCGTTCATGCCGTGGCTGCAGAGCGAGCGCCTGGTCGATCGCACGCGCAACTGACGCGTGGACGATCTCGCGGACATCGACCGGCCCGAGCCCGCGCCATGGCTCAAGCGCATGGCCGGGCGGATCGGAATCGCCAGCGAAGGGGCGTATCTCGTTGCAATCCCCCTGATCGCCGCGGCATTCGCGATCGCCCTTGGGCTCGACCGCATTGCGATCATCCTGCTCCTCGTCACGTTTGCGATCGCGATGTTCTTCCGCGATCCGGAACGATCGCCCGCCTTGACCGAGGGCGTCGTGCTTTCGGCCGCCGACGGCCGCGTCTGCAGCATCGGCGAGGGCTCCGCGCCGGGATTGCCCGACGCGAAATTCCGGCGCGTTTCAGTCTTCATGTCGCCTCTCGACGTGCATGTGAATCGTGCGCCGGTAGGCGGTGAAGTCCTGCGCGTGGTCCATACGCCGGGCGAATTCCGGGCCGCTTACAGCGACATCGCGAGCGAGCACAACGAACGCAATCTGGTCGTCATTCGGGACGAGGGCAACCGTCAACACGCGTTCGTGCAGGTGGCGGGTTACCTGGCGCGGCGAATTGTATGCCGATTGCGGCCGCACGACCGCGTCTACCCAGGCGCGCGAGTCGGTCTTATTATGTTCGGTAGCCGCCTCGACCATTTTATCCCGTTGGAATATCGCCTGACGGTGGTGGTCGGTGACCGGGTTCGCGGCGGCGAGAGCGTGATCGGAGAACTCATACGATGAACAATCGATACCGGAGCAATCCGCGGGCGCGCGCCGCGCGTTTGCGGCTGATATCCGAGCTTCGCGACCGCCGCGAGCGGGTGGTCGCCCCACTCAAGCGCGGCATCTTCCTGGTTCCGGTTACAATTACCTCGCTCGGACTGTTGGCGGGCTTCTACTCGCTGATCTCAGCCATCAACGCTCATTTCATCCGCGCCGCGGTGCTCATCGCGATCGCGTTCATCTGCGATGGACTCGACGGCCGCGTGGCGCGTCTGTCACGCACGTCGAGCCTGTTCGGAATCGAGTACGACAGCCTTTCCGATGTGGTCGCATTCGGCGTCGCGCCGGCGGTGCTCGCCTATACATGGGCGCTCAGGCCGCTGCGCTTGGGCGGCGTGATCATCGCCGGACTCTATGTCGTTTTCGCCGCGTTCCGGCTCGCGCGCTTCAACGTCCAGACCGGCAGCGTGGACAAGCGCCGGTTCGTCGGATTGCCAGTGCCGGGCGCGGCCGCGATGATCGCGGGCCTGGTCTTCGGCTATCACTACTTTTATCTCGATGCGCCGCAGATGCTGGTCGCGGTAGTTGCGTTTGTGACAGTCGCACTCGGCGTCCTGATGATCTCGCGCGTGCCCTACCCGAGCTTCAAGTCGATCGATTTTTATCACCGCGCGCCGCTCGCCGTGACCGCCGGCGTGATGGTCGTGCTGACTTGCCTGATCGCGGTGCCGCAGATAACCGCCTGCGTGCTCGCCACGGCTTACGTGCTGTCGGGACCGTTCCTAATGCTGGCGGGGGAGCGGATGGCCGCGCGGATTCCCGTCCTGCGCCCGAGCGACAGCGACGCCCAGAAAGCGCGCGAAACCAGCCCGCTAAGCGGCCGTTAGAAATCAACCGTTAAGGGTGTCGGTACTGGCGCCCGCTGTCACCGCATCCAAACGACGCGAGGGCGATAGACGCCAACTGCACGACGAGAATCGCGCTGGCGGCGATGCCTCGCTTCAACCGGTTTCCCCTCCGGAAACGCGGTCGTCGCTTATGCGGCGCGGTTCAGGATGAACGCGTGTTCGCCTTTCGATACCGGCGCCACTTTCGCGATCTCGCGCCAGTGGTCGCCGCCGTCGTGGGTCTCGAAAACTTCGCCCGCTGTAGTTGCAGCGAAGACCGAGAACGAGCCGCGCCATTCTTCGAGGCACATCGCTTCGATCGATGCCTGCCATCGGTCCGGATCAGGCAGCCCGTTGCGGAGCAGCTCCCAGCTTCGGCCTGCATCGCGCGAGCGCGCGATTCGCGCGCCGGCGAATCGATGTTTGAACCAGTAGCCCGGATTTTCCTTCGAGCCGCCGGCGATCATGATGTCCGGGTTGCTCGGCAGATAGACCAGCGTGTCCGGATAGCCGCCGACGACCGAGTCGTGGCGCGTGCGGCGCTCCCAGCTTCGGCCGCCATCGCGCGTCGCGTACATCCCAAGCCCATCGACCATCAGCATCCGCTTTCCGTCTCGCGGATCGACATGCAAGCGATGGATGTCCTGATCGTATTCGGAATCGAAGCCGCCGAATTCCGTCCATGTCTCGCCGCCGTCGCTGCTCTTCAACAATCCGCCCTGCTCGATGCTCACGTAGATTGTCCGGGGATCGTCCGGTGCGAACGTGATGTGCTTGACGTGGGCGACATGTGGAGGCGCCGGAAAAGTCCAGGTCGGAACGCTCGGCACCGAACGCAGCCGCGGCAGCTCGCGCCAGTTGAGTCCGAGATCGTCGCTCAGGTAGAGATGAGCCGGTTCGGTGCCGGCGAAGAGCCGCAACCGCCCGTCGATTCGAGCATAGGCCAAGCTATAGACGTCGTGATGCTCGATGCCGCGGTCGCGGCGCTCCCAGGTCTGGCCGGCATCGCGAGAGCACATCACCGTGCCGTGAAACACACCGGCGAAAATCATTCCGGGCTCCGGCATGATGAGCGAGCTGATGTGGCTCCCGGCCAGCGCTCGCGCGCCGACCCGCCACGTCGCGGCGGGATCCTCGGCCTCGCGTTCGAGCGTGACGATTCCATCGACCGTCGCGACCATCACTTCTCTTGACGGTGTGGTCGCTGAAAAGACATCCGTACCGGCGTGCGACAGCAGAATCATGGCGGCAGCTCCTTCGCCGAGCGATTCATCGATCGGCAGCAGCGCGATGTAGACCGGTCAACAGGCGCATAGCACCAAAGTACGCCGCGATGGTCAAGCGGGTGCGTCGAGCATGACTAAATTGCGCCTTTTATCGTATTGTTAGCACCCAAAAAAGACACCAGGGAGCGTCGCGACTCCGGTCAAAACGCCGCTGCCGGGGGGTTCCGGCGATTCCATAGGCTCGCAGACAGCGCCTTGACTATCGTCGTCGCCGGCCCGTAGAATGAGGCCCTAATATGCGGTCGATGCTGCTGACAACGCTGCTTATTCTGGGCCTTAGTGGGGCCTGCGCCGAGGGCGTCGTCAAGCCGGTTTGACCGCTTGAAACTGCGAAACGAACGCCCCGGGCTGTGGGCCGAACAAGCCGCCCGGGGCGTTTTCTTTTTGGCGCGCTTGTGAATTCCACGGTTATCGGCGTTCGGACGAGGGAGAAAGTGTGATGGGAAATCCCAAGCCCGCGGACCAAACGCACGATTACGTACGGATTTTTGACACCACGCTCCGCGACGGCGAGCAATCGCCGGGCGCGACGATGAACGTCGATGAAAAGCTCGCCATCGCGCGCCAACTCGAGCGCCTCAATGTCGATGTAATCGAAGCCGGTTTCGCCGCCTCGTCGCCCGGCGATTTCGAATCGGTGCAGCGTGTCGCGCAAACGGTCACCGAGCCGATCGTGCTGAGCCTAGCTCGCACGCGCGAAGCAGACGTCGATCAGGCGCTGCGCTCGGTCGAAAAAGCCAGACGGCCCGGAATCCATATCTTCATCGCGACCTCTGAAATCCATATGCGGCACAAACTCAACATGACGCGGGAGGATGTGCTCGAAGCGGCGACCTGGGCGGTGGCGCGCGCGAAGCAACATCTCGATTACATCGAGTTCTCGGCTGAGGACGCCTCGCGCAGCGAATGGAGCTATCTGGCGATGGTCTGCGCGGAAGTGATCCGCGCAGGCGCGCAGGTGATCAATTTGCCCGACACTACCGGCCATGCGATCCCGGAGGAGTTCGGCAGGATGTTCGCCTACATGCGCGAGCATGTGCCCGACGCCGACCGCGTCATCTGGAGCGCGCATTGTCACAACGATCTCGGCCTGGCGGTGGCGAACTCGCTGGCGGCAGTGCAGAATGGCGCGCGTCAGATTGAATGCACCATCAATGGAATCGGCGAGCGCGCCGGCAACACATCGCTGGAAGAGGTCGTGATGGCGATGCGTACGCGGCGCGACCTGATGGGCGTCGAGTCGCGCGTCAACACCCGTCAGATTTATCCCGCCTCACGGCTGCTCGCGCAGATCATCGGCCAGCCGGTGCCGCCCAACAAGCCGATCGTCGGCGACAACGCTTTCGCTCACGAGGCCGGTATCCATCAGGACGGCGTACTCAAGTACAAGCTCACCTACGAGATCATGCAGCCCGAGGACATCGGGATTCCGTCGAACAAGCTCGTGATGGGCAAGCATTCGGGTCGCCATGCGTTTGTCAATCGGCTCGCGGAACTGGGGATCGACACGGGAGCGATCGACGTCAACAAGGCGTTCGCCGATTTCAAGGCTCTGTGCGACAAGAAGAAGATCGTTTACGACGATGACATCCTGGCGCTCGTGCAGGAGGAGACGCGGCACAGCGCAGAGTGGTTTGAGCTTGCGGATCTGCGCGTGACGTCCGCGTCCGGAGCGGCGCCCCAGGCCGAAGTCACGATGCGGGTGCGGGGTGAGCCGCGATCGGCGCGAGCGACCGGCGACGGCGTGGTGGATGCATCGTACAAGGCGATTCTCAAGATCGCCGGCATCGCGCCGGTGCTCGAGCGTTATTCCGTCAAATCGATCACCGGCGGCACAGATGCGTTGGGCGAGGTAAGTTGCCTGGTGCGCAGCGACGGAATGACCGTCGCCGGGCAGGGCGCGCACAGCGACATTGTGATGGCCAGCGCACTGGCGCTGGTCAATGCGCTGAATCGCCTCAAGCTGCGCGAAGGCCGCACAACGGAGCTGGCCAGGTCGTAAACTCGGAGCTGAATCGTTCAGGGCTTGCCCTCAAATCACGGTTGGGCTAAACGCTAGGCTCTGATTATGAAACCAGCGCTAGACTTGTCTTTCCCGTCCTCTTGCGACCCAGTCAGGCTCTGCGCGGCTGAACTGCGCGTGCGCGTAGACCGACGCGCCTCGAATATGGTGGCGCGCTGAGGATATCGATTCGCAGGCACGACTGACAGGCTTGGGAAATCAATCTCTCCGGTTTGTAAATGGCGTACAAAATTCTGGTACTGAAGGGTGACGGTATCGGGCCCGAGGTCGTCGGCGAGGCCCTGCAGGTGCTGAAGGTCGTCGCGCGGCGGTCCGCCATCGACCTCGAATTTCACGAAGCACTCATCGGCGGTCACGCGATCGATACCCACGGCACGCCGCTCACCGATGAAGTGCTGGCGCGAGCGCAGGCGAGCGATGCTGTCCTGCTCGGCGCAGTTGGCGGTCCGAAATGGGACAACACCCGCGGCGACAAGCGCCCCGAGCAGGCCCTGCTCGGCCTGCGCAAAGGACTCGGACTATTCGCCAATCTCCGGCCGGTGAAGACATTGAAGGAGCTGGTTCCGGCATCGCCGCTGCGTCCTGAAATCATCAACGGCGTCGATTTCATCGTGCTGCGCGAACTGACGGGCGGAATCTATTTCGGCAAGCCGAGCGAACGCCGCGACACCCAGGCTGGACGCGAAGCGGTGGATACCTGCTTTTACACCGAAGAGGAGATGCGCCGCATCATCCGTTTCGGTTTCGAGCTCGCGCGCGACCGGCGCAAACGCCTGACCTCGGTCGACAAGGCGAACATCCTCGCGACCTCGCGGCTCTGGCGGGAGATCGCGACGGAAATCGCCGCCGATTACAAGGAAGTCACGCTTGAGCATCAGTTGGTCGATTCGATGGCGATGCATCTTATTCGGCGGCCGCGCGATTTCGACGTGATCGTCACCGAGAATCTGTTCGGCGATATCCTGACGGACGAGGCTTCCGTTCTGGCCGGCTCGATGGGGATGCTGCCGTCGGCATCGCTGGGCGAGGAGCTGAACAGCGCGGGGTTCCGAATCGGGATGTACGAACCCATCCATGGCACGGCGCCGGATATTGCCGGCCGCGATGAAGCGAATCCGCTTGCCGCGATTCTGTCCGCCGCGATGCTGCTGGAGCATTCGTTGGGGATGCGCGCCGAGGCCGAGCTGGTCGTCAATGCGGTCGAAGGCGTGCTGCGCGAGGGCTATCGCACCAGGGATATCCAGACCGGCGCTTCAGGCGCCAAGCTGGTCGGATGCAAGGCGATGGGCCGGCTGGTGCGCGAACGCATCGAAAGCCAGGAATCGGACACATGATTGACGCGGCGTCGAGCCGCGACCTCAGGGTTGCCGTAATCGGCGCGACGGGCGTGGCCGGCGGCCAAGTCGCCGAGTTGCTCACCGAGCGCAATTTTCCCGCGTCCGAGATCATGCTCTTCGCTTCCGAGCACGGCGCAGCCGAGACCGTAGCTATCGGCGAAGAAGATCGTCCAGTTACCGAACTTAAAGGCGCTTCCGATCTCGCCGGCTTTGACATCGCCTTTCTTGCCGCCCCGCCATCGGTCGCCGCTGATATCGTTCGCGGGCGTCCCGGTCCCGTGCTGATCGATATGAGCGCCGCCGTTCGGGGCGCCTCCAGCGTTCCAATGGCCGCGCCGGGTTTCGCATCCAATGAGCGCCTGAGCGCGATTCGGCGCGGCGACGTCATTACGGTTCCTCATCCTTCGGCCTACGCGCTTGCGGCGATCCTGAAAGCGCTTGGCGCCACACCTTCATTCGTCGCGGCGACCCTGATGCTCGGCGCAAGCACCGGCGGCAAGGACGAAATCGACAAGCTGATGGAAGAATCGGCCGACCTGCTGAATGCGCGGCTCGAAATCGCCGACGACGAGCAGCAGCGCGCGTTCAATATCTATCCCGCCGACGACGAGACCGAAATCATCGACATGCTGACTTCCCAGGTCCATGCGATGCTCGGCGTGGCGCCACACCTGGTGATGCGCGCGCTGCGAGTACCGATCTTCTATGGCACTGCGCTCTCGATCGCGATTCCGGCTGCGCCCGAGAGCGACGCCTGGGTCGGACGGCTCCGCGAGGCGCCGGGCGTGATGCTGATCGAGGAAGAGATGCCGCCGAGCGTGATTGACTCCGCAGGCCAGGAAGCGGTCGTAGTGAGCCTCTATCGCAATCCGCACGGCGCAGCGCTCTGGTGCGTGATCGACAATGCCCGGCTCGCCGCGCTCTGCGCTGTGTGGGCGGCTGAGAATCTCTCGCTCGAAGCACCTAATCACCTCTAACAGCGATGCAGGTAAGGCTGACGCTGGAATACGACGGCACGGACTACGCCGGCTGGCAGCTTCAGCGCAATCAGGATTCAATCCAGGGACGGCTCGAGGCGGCATTCGCGCGGATTTTCGCCGAGCCGGTGCGCGTGCGTGGCGCCGGCCGCACGGACGCCGGCGTCCACGCGCTCGGACAGGTGGCGGCGGCGCGAATACCGCGGCCCTTCGATCCGGCCGAGCTGAAACGCGCGCTTAACGCCACTTTGCCTGCGGACATCGCGGTGCTCGACGCCGCGATGGCCGATGACGGATTCGATCCGCGCCGCGACGCGATTCGACGCGACTACGAGTATCGCATCGTGAACCGACCCGTTCGCTCGGCGTTCGATTATCGGTACTCCTGGCTGGTCACTGAGCCGCTTAAGATCGAAGCGCTGAACAGGGCGGCTGCGGTTTTCGTCGGCGAGCATGATTTCGCCGCTTTTCGCAGCGTCGGTTCCGAGGAGCGCAGCACGCGGCGGCGCGTTTACGTCAGTCGATGGACGCAAAGTGACGATCGATTTACCTATCGCGTTGAGGCGGGAAGCTTTCTGCGCCATATGGTGAGGACGATGGTCGCCGCGATGGTCGAAGTCGGCCGCGGTCGCGCGCAGCCAGCCTGGATCGAACAACTGCTCGCAAGCCGCGATCGCGCCGCGGCGCCGGCGCCCGCTCCCGCTGCGGGACTGTTTCTGATGGCGGTACATTATCCGGAAGCGGCTGGGTGAGCGCGAAAGTGCGCGCCCTGTTCACTTTTCCGCATCGCGAGAGCCAAAAACGCCTGTCCCACGCTTGAAAAATGCTTTCTGCTCGTACAAGCTGTGCCTCAGGGTTGATTCAGACCCCAGGGGCAAGGAGGAGGATGATGACGCAGACGCAGGTCGCAGGTTATCTTTCTGAAAAGGTGGGAATCACGCGGAAGCAGGCCAAATCAGCGCTCGAGGAACTTTCGAGCCTGGTGGTTCGCGAGTTGAAGCGCGAAGGATCGTTGCGCCTCGCCGGCCTCGGCGTCTTCCGCAAGCGCAAGAGCAAGGCGCGCATGGGACGCAACCCCGCCACCGGCGAACAGATCAAGATTCCGGCGCGGACGCGTTTGCGCTTCACGGCTTCGAAGGCGTTGAAGGACGCAGTGCTCGGCACCCGCTGATTTGTGAGCGCGACGGCGCCCGGGACACGCCATCGCGCAAAAGCTTCCAGAAATCCCAGCAGATTGAACATCCGATGCGGCGTCGCTGGTGGCGCCGCCGCATGGATTTTTATTCCTTTTTTTCCGGATCGCGCCGATGCGCGTCGCGGCGTGCTTTCACGCGCGCCAGATATTCGCGGATTCGCGCCTCATAGCCGCGCTCCGACGGCTCGTAATAACTTCGCCCGCGCAGCTCCTCGGGCAGGTAATCCTGCTCGACGATCGCGCCCTTGTAGTTGTGCGGATAGAGATAGCCCTTGCCATAGCCCAGCCCGCGCATCAGTGGAGTGGGCGCGTTGCGAATATGCATCGGAACCGGCAACGCACCGCGTTTTCGGGCATCTTCGCCTGCCGCGAGCATCGCGCGATAAGACGCGTTGGATTTCGGCGCGCCTGCGAGATAAGTGACACCCTGTGCAAGCGGGATGGCGCCCTCCGGCATGCCGACGAATTCGAGCGCATCTTTTACGGCGATTGCGACCTGTAGCGCGCGTGGATCGGCGTTGCCGATGTCCTCGGCCGCGAAAATGACCATCCGGCGCGCGATGAACAGCGGCTCCTCGCCCGCCTCGACCATCCGCATCATCCAGTAAAGCGCCGCATCGACATCGCTGCCGCGCATGCTCTTGATGAAGGCCGAAATGACGTTGTAGTGCTCTTCGCCGCTTCGATCGTAGAGCAGCATTTTCTGCTGACCGGCCTCGCGGACGTGTTCGCTCGTGATCTCGCCGCTATGCTCCTGGCGCGCCAGCTCGGCGGCGATTTCAAGCGTATTCAGCGCCCGGCGCGCATCGCCGGCGGCCAGCGCGAGCAGCTCGCTCAGCGCATCATCGATGCATCGGAGTTCGAGCGCGCCGAGTCCGCGCTCGCGATCGCTGAGCGCGCGGCCGATGAGCGCGGCGATCTCTTCAGGCGCGAGCGGCTTCAGCACCAGCACCTGCATCCGCGACAGCAGCGGCGCGATCACCTCGAACGACGGGTTCTCGGTCGTCGCTCCGATGAGCGTGAGCAGGCCGCTCTCGACATGCGGCAGGCAGGCATCCTGCTGCGCTCGATTCCAGCGATGAATCTCATCGATGAACAACACGGTGCGACGGCCGAGCGTTGCCTCGCGCCGCGCAAACTCGGCGATCTCGCGCAACTCGGCGACGCCCGACGAGACCGCGGCGATCGATCTGAATACTGCGCCCGACTGACGCGCGAGCAGAATCGCGAGCGTGGTTTTGCCGGTGCCGGGAGGGCCCCACAGGATGATCGAGTGCAGCGTTCGCGCCGCGACCATCCGGCTCAGAAGCTTCCCCGGACCCAGCAAGTGCTGCTGGCCGACGACCTCATCGAGCGTTCGCGGACGCATCCGATCGGCCAGCGGTTGGCCCGCTGACACCTGCGCCCGAAACAGGCTCTCTTCCTGGGCCGCTTCCTTGCGACGCGTCATGTTCAATTTTTATCACAGCGCGGCTCGGTATCGCAGGTTACGATGCCGGTTGCGCATGCGCGGCCGCCTTACTACGGTTGATCGGCTTGTCGATTCCGCCGAATACGCCGATGCTCCCACAGTTGCTCAACGGATTACGGATGCTCGACCTGAGCGACGATCGGGGTGCGATGTGCGGAAAGATCTTCGTCGATCTCGGCGCGGAAGTGATCAAGATTGAGCCGTCCAGCGGATGCCCGACGCGGCGGATTCCGCCATTCCTCGACGGCGAAGCCGGCGAGGATCGCAGCCTCTATTTTCTCGCCCATCAAGCCGGAAAACTTTCAGTCACTGCGAATCTCGATTCGCCCGATGGGCGCGCGGTGGTTCGCGATCTTGCGGCGAAGGCGGATTTCATCGTCGAATCGCTTCCAGCCGGCTACATGGATTCGATCGGACTCGGCTTCGACGCGCTTGCCGGAGCTAATCCACGGCTGATCTATGCTGCGATCTCGCCGTTCGGCGAGGACGGTCCCGGACGCGATTACAAAGCATACGAGGCCGTGAGTTGGGCCGCGGGCGGCATGATGTTCCTGATGGGCGAGCCCGGCCGGCCGCCGCTCCAGATGAGTCTACCGCAAGCGGGACTGCACGCGGGCGCGGAGGCCGCCATCGCATCGCTGCTGGCTCATTTCGCGCGACAGCGCGATGGCCGCGGGCAACGCATCGTGATCAACATGCAGGCCTGCATCGTCTGGACTTTGATGAACGAGCAGGCGATGCCGATCATGCACGGCGATTTTCTACGCCGCCAGGGCGTCTATCTCGGCTCGCCGAAACTCCGCCGGAAATTCGTCTTCCGGTGCAAGGACGGGTTCGTCGCGATGATGATCACAGGCGGCGCAGTCGGCTCCCGGTCGACGCGCCGGCTCGTCGAATGGATGGACGAAAAGGGATTCGCCGCCGACTGGATGAAGCATCAGGACTGGTCGGCATGGACGCCCGCCGTCTTCATGGCGCTGAACGAGCGCGATCTCCGCGAGAACGCCGAGATGGAAAGCTCGGTCGAGCGCTTTTTCAGCACCATGACCAAGCACGAGTTGTACTCGGAGGGTGCGCGGCGCGGCGTGCTCCTTGGTCCGGTAATGTCAGCGGCGGATACTGCGGCCGATGAGCAGCTTGCGGCGCGCGAGTTCTTCGTCGATGTCGACCATCCTGCGCTCGGCCGCATGATTCGGCGGCCGGGGGCGTTCGCCAAATTCAGCCGCACGCCGCTTGCGCCGCCGCGTCCCGCGCCCCGCCTCGGCGAGCATAACGCGATGGTCTACGGAAGCCTCCTCGGCTACTCGGCCGAACGGATCGCGCAATTGCGCGCCTCCGGCGCGATTTAACCGGACGAATTCCGATGAGACGTTACGCGCTCGAAGGAGTTCACGTTCTGGATTTTGCCTGGGTCGGTGTCGGACCGATTACCACCAAGTATCTCGCCGACAACGGCGCCGACGTGATCCGGATTGAATCTGCGGCGCGCGTCGATGTGCTGCGAGTCTCGCCGCCGTGGCGCGATGGTCAGCCGTCGAGCATCAACTCGAGCCAGTTTTTCGCGAGCTACAACACTTCAAAGCGATCGCTCGCGCTCGATCTCAGCAAGCCGCGCGCCCGCGAAATCGCACTCAGGCTGCTGCCGTGGGCCGAGGTCGTGGTCGAGAGTTTTACGCCGAAGGTGATGCGCAACTGGCAACTCGATTACGAGCGTCTGAGCGCGCTCAAACCGGACCTCGTGATGCTCTCGACATGTTTGCAGGGTCAGACCGGCCCGCGCGCCAGTTTCGCAGGCTTCGGGCAGTTGCTTTCGGCGCTGTCGGGCTTCTATCACATCTCGGGATATTCGCCGGACGAGATTTCACCGCCTTACGGCGCCTATACCGATTACGTCGCGCCGCGATTCGCGGCCTGCGCCGTGCTGGCGGCCCTCGATTACAAGCGCCGCACGGGAATCGGGCAGCATATCGATCTCGCGCAGTACGAGGCGGGCCTGCAATTTCTCGCGCCTGCGCTGATCGATTATTTCACTTCGGGGCGCGTGCTCGATGCCCGCGGAAATCGATCCGATCGCTACGCGCCGAATGGCGCCTATCGATGCCGCGATGAAGATGGCATCGAGCGCTGGATCGCGATCGCTGTGGCCGACGATCGCGAATGGGCCGCGATGCTCGGCGTCCTGGGCGCCTCTCAAGATCCGCGCTTCGTCACAATGGACCAGCGGTTCGCGCAAAGCGACGAGCTGGATTCGTTCATCGGCGCTCTGGTACGCGAGCGCAGCGCTGAAGATCTGACTACCGAACTCCAGGCCGCAGGCGTCGCCGCCTATCCGGTCCAGAGCTGCCTTGACCTGCATCGCGACGAAAACCTGCGCGCGTTCGATTTCTGGCATTGGCTTGATCACAAGGAGATGGGACCCTCGCCGTATGAAGGCCTGCAGCATCGGATGAGCCGCACGCCCGGCGAGCTGAGAAGCGCGGCGCCGACACTCGGGCAGCATAGCGATGAGATCCTCGGCGAAATGCTGGGTTTCAGCAGCGATGAGATCGCCGAGCTCAAACGCGAACGGATAGTTTATTGAATTACGAACTGGTAATCGCGCTGCGCTACCTGCGAGCGCGCCGGAAAGAGGCGTTCATCTCGGTGACCACCGTGTTCACCGCGCTGGGCGTAATGCTCGGCGTCGCCGCACTTACCATCACGCTCGCCGTGATGGGGGGTCTCGAGGCGAGTCTCCGCGATCGCGTGCTCGCGGTAACGCCGCAGATCGAAATCCAGAGCTACGGCGGCGCTCTCACCGACTATGCCGCGGTCATCAACCGCGTGCGCAATATAAGCGGCGTTACCAGCGCCGATCCCTACCTGGTCGGGCAGGCGATGCTCAGCTCGGCGGGCGGTGTGAGCGGCGTAGTGGTGCGCGGTATCGAGGCGGGCAGCCCGGGGATGATATCGAAGCTCGGCGGCTACATCAGATCGGGCAGTCTCGCGAGCCTCGCGGAAGCGAATACAAGCCTTGACGCGCAGACTTCAGTCGCCCTGGGCACGAGCCTCGCCGACCGATTGAAAGTAAAAGTCGGCGACACGGTGCGGGTCGTGGCGCCGATCGTCTCGGGCGCGCAGTTGACGACCAAGGCCGCGCAATTCAAAGTCGGCGCAATTTTCGAATCGGGCGTCGATTTCTTCGATCGCGAGCTGGTCTTCATGGGACTGGGGGCGGCGCAGAGTTTTTTCGGCCGGCCTGGCCAGGCCGATGGGATCGAACTTCATCTCGCGAACCTGGACGCCACGACCCGGATCACGAATTCACTCCGGCAGGAACTTGGCCAGCATTACGCGGTGCGCAACTGGATTGATTTCAACCGCGCCGCTTCCGCCGGTTTTGCTTTGCTCAAATGGGTCTATTCGGCTGTGTTGCTGCTGCTGATCGGGGTGGCGGCGTTCAACCTGATCGCCACGCTGATCATGGTCGTGATGGAGAAGCGCAAGGACATCGCCGTGCTGATGACAATGGGCGCGAGCCGCACGGCCATCAGAATGGTGTTCGTGCTGAAGGGGTTGATCGTCGGCGCAGTCGGCACCACTGCGGGGCTGGTGCTGAGCGCGCTTGGATGCTTCGCGCTTGCCCGCTACCAGTTCATTCACATACCCAAGGCAGTCTACGGAATTTCGACCGTACCCGTCGCGCCCGAGCCGCTGAACTTCGCGATGGTTGCCGTTGCCTCGCTGGTGCTGTGCCTTTTGGCGACGGTTTACCCCGCCCGCCAAGCCTCGCGCGAGACTCCGGCCGAAGTGCTGCGCTAGCAGCGCACCGCCGCAGATTTACCGATCTGTCGGCTCGGGATTATTCGTGCGCCGTGGTGCGGGGGCCGACTTCGGTTTGCGAATCACCAGCGTCTCATGACCGCGCACCTTGATCGTGCGAGCCGATTGCGACTGGAAAGTTCCGCCGCTGCTCTCCTGGGCGGGCCGATGCCGGCCGCCGGTATGCCGCCGCCGCCGCCAGTTGCTCAACTCTTCGGACAGCTTCGAAGCGACCGAATGATCCCGATCACTGGATTCCGATGCGGTATCGTCGCGCTCGGGGTCCTGAGGTGGCTCCTGGGGATTCATCTTGTCCTTCCTCCGTTAAACGTAACCTTGTCCTCCTCTGCGAATATTTAAGATGTCGGGTTAGACCAACGTGGATTCACTAAGGATGTGACCTGTCGATGCACTTCGAATGCTGAGAGGATTCTTTGTCCTACACGTGGATGACGCCACGATGGTTGTCATGTGGCGTCTTGAAATTGAATTGGCTCCCGCTCAGTACGATCGCCGTCGCTCTCGGATGCCGGCTGTGCGTCCGGCTCTTGGATTGGATTTCAGAAGATCAAATCACCCGCTATACGAACAGACTCTGCATCCGCAGCGCCAGACCCATGTCGCCCGCGATGCGCAGCTTGCCGGTCATGAAGGCGACCTGCCCGTTGAGCTTGCCATTGACGAGATCGAGATAGTCCGACGCCGCCATCGAGATCGTGATGTTCGGTGAAGGATGCTGTCCCTCCTTCACTTCGCATTGCTCGTTCGCGATCATCACGTGCCACTTGCCGCCGCCGTCGCCGGAGAGATCGAACTGATAGATGGCATTGAGTCCTTTGGAGGCTTCCTTGTTGAAGCGGGCCGGCATCATGTCAAATGCCTGCTTACACGAGGTGGGCGCATCTGCCATTTAAGCTGGAGCCTCCTGAGAGGACAAACCGATATGCAGCATCATATAAACGCCGCGGTAAAACGTTGTCAATAGCGGTCCAATCAGCAGCAGTTGCGAACCTGGAAAAAACCCACGTCGAATCTACTCAAAAACCGAACACGCTTCCCGGTGCGACGCGGATGAGATTAGTGCGCACTTTAACCGGAGCGGCGCCTTCGGCAATCGTGACCGCACGTTCGCGATCGAGATCGTTGTTCACCTGCCCATCGAGGAACGCATCCTTGCCGATTACCTTGACGGTAACCCCGGTGAGCCCGGCATTCTGAAGCTGTCGTGTGATCGCATCCTGCTCCTGTTGCCATTCAGCAGTGTTGGTCTTGAGATTATCAATGACGTCGGTAACGCCGCTCAGTGCTCGCACGTTGTTGACCGCAAGCCGGCGCGCCCGGTCATCGAACACGGTGCCGTAGAGCGTCACTACGCCGCCGTTCGTATAAGCCTTCGCGCGGCGCGTCCGCGGATCGGAACGCAGACGATCCTGCACGCGCTCGAGCAGCGTGGGCGTCGGTGGACGCGAAGCGAGGCGCGTTCGACGATGCCGCGGCCTGGACGGCGCCGCTTCCGTCACGGGTGGTGCAGGTGGTGGAGGCGGTGGCGGCGGCACAGCGGCAACTTCCGCCGGTGTCGGAGCGGCAGTCGGCGACGGCGCCGACATTGCGTACTCGGGCGGTTCGCTCGGGCTCAAAGCCGCGAGTTTCGTGCTCAATGCGGATTCAGTACCCGCCGCCTCCGCTCCTGCATGCGCGAAGATGATCGGCAGTTCGACTTCCGCCGGGCCGCTGCTGGGTCCGAAATCCCAATTCGCGATCGAGTTCAACACTTCAGCATCGAGGCTCGGATTCGGCGTCGTCGAGGTCTTAATCGATGACGCGGTAACCTTGCCGCCGGAATCGATCGACACATAAACGAGCATCCCATCATGCGCCGTGCTGTCGGTGTCGAGCACATGAGTATACGCGTCGAGCAAAGCAGCGCGATTCGTGTCGAAGACCTTTTCGATAGCGTCGCGATTCCGTTCCGGTGCGGCCGCAGCCGGCCCGCTGACCTGCGTCGGAATGGTGCTTGCGAGTGTTACCTGAGGCGCGGCTGCGATTGCAGCGGGTGTCGGCGCGGTCGCGGGGGAAGCTTGGGCAACCGGAGCATGGGAACCCTTCGTAAGATGTAACGCCAGCCATGCGCCGCCGATTAACGCGACCAACGCGGCTGCGACATAGCCGATAATCCCGAGCCATCCCCGCCGCTCGCCTCCTAATTCCTCGCCGACCGGCCGCTCGTCGGGAAAAGTATGCTCGTCGACGCGTGCAGTGCCCATCGGGCGCTGAGTCGACAGAGGTTGCGAGGTAGACGGCGAAGGACGGAAAGGCTCAGGCGTCGGCGTTGCCGAGGAATCGAGACGCGCGCCGCAGAAATTGCAGATAATCTCGCCAGGTTCAGCCTTTCCGCCGCATACCGGGCACTCGATCCGTTGCTCCGGCTGCTCTACTCCGCGCCGAGCGCCCGGAATATCTTCGACGCGCGTGGTCGCGGCGCCGCCGGCAGATATCAGCGCGGTACCGTCATCGGCGCAAAACCGCTCAGCATCGGGATAGCTCTTGTTGCATTGCGGGCAACGCTTCATCTTCGAGCCCTGTCGATGAGATTTTTAGATGCCAAATGATAGCGTTTACACCGCACTTTAGGCCACTCTCGCCACCGCGCATCACACTTTCGCCAGGAGGCCTGCGTGCAGGCTTTCAAGCTCGGCGATGGCGTCGCTCGGTTTGCGCGAAACGTTCAGGATTATGCGATCGACACCCAGCGCGCCGAGCTCGCGGACCTGCGCCGGATCGAGCGGCGCCGAGAATCTCGGATTGACGGTGATCTCGAGCGGACGCGAACGATGCGCCGCGCGCTCCTGCGCCCGCAGCCGCCCGATCGTGTCCCTGGTCTGCTCGAGACTGGTCATGATTCCGTACCAGCCGTCGCCGATCTGCGCCGCGCGCCGCAACGACGGGTCGGTGTCGCCGCCAAGTACGATCGGAGGATGGGGCTGCTGGATCGGCTTGGGTGCGAAGCGGATGCCTCCGGTCTTCACTGTTCGGCCCTCGTAACTGGGTGTCGGGTTGGTCCAGAGCTCCTTGATAAGCGCAACGTATTCGCGCGTCCGCCGCGCGCGGCCCTCGAACTCCACCCCAATCGCGGCGAACTCTTCCTGGAGCCATCCGATGCCGACGCCGAAAATCAACCGGCCGCCGGAGAGCACGTCGAGGCTTGCGGTTGCCTTCGCGACCGCGAACGGATTGCGCATCGGCAAGACCAGCACGCCCGTCGCCAGCCGAATCCGGCTGGTGACGCCGGCGATGAACGCCAGCGCCAGCAACGGATCGTGAAACGGGGTGTCCGGTGGCGCCGGCATCCTGCCCGACGGCGAGTACGGGTAATGCGATCGATACTCGACCGGGAGCACGATATGGTCCGGAATCCAGAGCGACTCGAAGCCCAGCTCTTCCGCGCGCCTCGCCGTCGCGACCATATCCGAAGAATCGGTTTGGTAGAGAAAGGTCGCAAATTTCATCAGCCACCCCGTTCAGTGCGCCGGGTTGCCTTCGAGCCGGAATCCGATCCGCACTTCGACCTGGAATTGCGGCTCGCCGTTGGATTGCACCGCGCCGCGAATCTCTTTGACCTCGAACCAGTCAATATTCCTGATCGTCTCGCGCGCCTTGCTGAGCGCATTCCGGACCGCCTGCTGAATGCTGTCCTCCGAGACCCCGATCACCTCGATAATCTTGTAAGTGTTCTCCGGCATCTTCATTCCTCCTGCGGAAAATTCCGCCTCGGGCCGTTTCACTCCTGTTCGTCAGAATCCGGAAACTCCAGCGCCAGCATCGAAACGTCGCTCACCGTGCGCATGTCGAGTTGAAAAACGCCCCCGCTGATCCTGCCGATCACCGGCGGACGCGCGCGCCTGAAGCGCGCCGCGATTGCGTCGGGCGAGAGCGATGGATGCGTGATCGCGAGCGCGCGGCTGGGAAGCTGATGGGTCGGCAGCGAGCCCGAGCCGATCTCCGAAGTCGACGGCACAATTTCGATCGCGAAGCCGGGGCCGATCCGTTCGGCGATTATTGCACGCGCCTCACTCGCAACGCGCTCCAGTTCATCCGGCGTGCGCGTCAGCATCCGCAGCGTGGGAATCGCGCCGGCGACCGATCGCGAGCGCAGGTAAATCCGAAGCGTCGCTGAGAGCGCCGCGAGCGTGAGTTTGTCGCATCTGAGCGCGCGCTTCAGCGGATGCGCTTTCAGGCGGTCGACCAGCCCGCGGCGTCCGACAATGATTCCTGCCTGTGGTCCGCCGAGCAGCTTGTCGCCCGAAAAGGTCACCAGCCCGGCGCCCGCCGCAACGCTTTCGGAAACCAGCGGTTCGCGCGGCAATCCGAACGCAGCCAGATCGACCAGCGCGCCTGAACCGAGATCTTCGACGACTTCGATGCCGTGCTTCCTTCCGATCGCGGCCAGCTCGGCGAGCGTGACCTCGCTGGTGAAGCCGACCACGCGATAGTTCGACGGATGCACCTTCATCAAAAGTGCGGTTTCGGGACCGATCGCGGCGGTGAAGTCGCGTGGATGCGTACGATTGGTGGTGCCGACCTCGCGCAGGCGCGCGCCGCTTTGCGCCATCACCTCTGGGATTCGGAATGAACCGCCGATCTCGATCAATTCGCCGCGTGAAATGATCACTTCGCGGCCTGCTGCGAGCGCGCTCAGCGCGAGCAGGACCGCCGCCGCGTTGTTGTTGACCACGGTGGCGGCTTCGGCGCCTGTGAGCGCGCACAATTCACCCTCGATCAGCGCATCGCGATCGCCGCGCGCGCCGCTGACGAGGTCATATTCGAGATTCACCGGCGCGCGCGCCGCCTGCACGACGGCCGCTATCGCCTCCTCGGCCAGCAACGCGCGGCCGAGATTGGTATGCAGCACGACACCGGTCGCGTTCACCACCGGCGCCAGCGCCGGCTCATCGGCCGCGAACGCGTTGCGAACCGCGGCTGTCACGCGCTCCAACATCCCGGCGCGATCACACGGGAGATCGCCGGCGTCCGCCGCGATCTCGGCGCGGATCGCATCCTGCGCGCGGCGCACCAGCATCTTGAGGTAATCGCGGCTCAGTTGATGGCCATCGAGCGCGCGCTCCGCCGCCGCGATACATTCATCGATAGGCGGCAGCAACCGCATTGAAGCGCCGCGCCGTAAGCTCTCGCCCGACGCACTCTCGCGCCGCTTTGCCCGAGTCGTCACCAATCTGATTATCGGAAAGCGCGCCGCGCGCGCGCAAGCCGGCGGTCTACGCAGGTTCGGCCGCCTGTCCCATGTCGAGCAGCCGATGCTTGCTGAGCAGCAGGAACCCGCCGCCGAGGCCGATCGCGGCGCAGATCAGCGTCGCGATCGCGGGACCGAGATGCGACCCGGCGAAGCCCACCTCCAGGCTGCCGAACGGCGCGAGTCCGATGAACGAGACCGTGTAGATGCTCATCACGCGGCCGCGGAGCTCGTCGGCAACGAACAATTGGAGCATCGTGTTGGTCGAGGCCTGATAGCTTAGCTGGCCTGCACCGCTGAACATCTGCGCGACCATCGAGAGCGCGAACGACCGCGAGACGCCGAAGACGCCGATCGCCGCCGCCATCGTGAACAGACCCACGATCAGTTGGCGACGCAGATGCCGCGGATCGTGCGAATACGAGGCGACGCCTATCGCGCCCAGCACCGCGCCTGCCCCTTGCGCCGCAAGCAGGAAGCCGTAGGTCCGCGCGCCTTGATGCAGCACGTGGGCGGCGAAGTAGGGGATCAGGACCGAATACTGCATCGAGAAACCCGCCGAGATCGCCAGCACGACAAACAGGTAAAACGTGGGCTTATGATGCCATGCGTAGCCGAGCCCTTCGCGCAACCGGGCGAGCATCACGTTGCCGAACCGCGACGGCTCGCGCCGCGGCACGTCCATCACAATCAGGCTAGCGATCACAGCGATGTAACTGAGACCGTTCAGAAAAAAGCAGCCGGCGATGCCGCTCACGACGATCAGTACGCCGGCAACGGCTGGGCCGAGCGCGCGCGCACCGTTGAACGCCATCGAGTTGAGCGCGATTGCGTTAGGCAGATCTTCGCGCCCGACCATCTCGACGATGAACGCCTGGCGGCCCGGCATATCGAACGAACTGACAAAGCCGTTGAGCGTCGCCAGCGCGATCACATGCTCGATTCGCACAATGTGCGAGTAAGTGAGCGCCGCTAGGGTGAACGCGCTCAGCATCATGATGGTTTGCGTGCAGATGATGAGCCTGCGCCGATCAACGTGATCGACGATTACGCCCGCGAACAGCGCGACTATCAGAATCGGCAGGTAACCGACGAACGACACCACGCCCAGCATCCAGGGCGAATTGGTGAGCTTGAGCACCAGCCATCCCTGGGCGACGATCTGCATCCAGGTGCCGATCAGCGAAACCAGTTGGCCGCTAAAAAACAGGCGGAAGTTGCGATGCTGAAGGGCGCGGAACGCGCCGCCGGCCCGCGTCGGGATCGATGCTGCCGCGGCCTCGCCGGACGCGGCTTCGGTTTCAACTGCGCGCTCGATGGTTATCGCTCGCCGAAAGAAGTGTAGTCCATCTTGGCAGAGTGGGGTGCATCACGCGAGCAAATCCGCGCGAATCGGGAAACCTAACCGAAGGACCGAATCAGCTTCGGGCCTCGACGACCTCGAAGCCGGCGCGCTCGATCATCTCGCGCGTCGCCGCATAGCCCAGACCGGGCGTGGTCAGATAACCGTTGACGAAAATCGAATTGACGGCGTTGAACAGCGCGGGTTGGCGCGCGCCGAGATTCAATTCGCGTCCGCCAGCGGCACGGACCTCGCTCTTCGGATTCAGGAGGCGGAAAAGACAGGCGGCCTTGAGACAGCGCTCGGGCGTAAGTCTCTGCGCGGATTCGAGCGGCGTGCCCTTGATCGGATGGAGAAAATTGATCGGCACCGAATCAATTCCAAGACGACGGGTGGCGTACGCCAGATCGATCAAGTCGTCGTCAGTCTCGCCCATTCCGATGATCCCGCCCGAGCAGGTGCTGAGGCCGGCGGCGCGGACATTCTCGATGGTGGCGACGCGGTCATCCCAGGTATGGGTGGTGCAGATGCGCGGGTAAAAGCGGCGGCTCGTGTTGAGATTATGATTTATCCATCCCGCGCCCGCTTCCTTGAGCGTCTCGGCTTGAGCGCGATCCATCAGGCCGAGCGAAAGGCAGAGCTCGAGTTCCGGCAACTCGCTGCGAATTCTTTCGCACGCCTCGCCCAGATGATCGATATCGCGGGCGGCCGGGCCGCGCATGCTGCAGACCATGCAGTAGCGCTGGGCGCCGGTTTCGGCCGCCTCGCGCGCCCCTTCGACCAGTTCCGCGATGCTCTGGAGCTTGTAGACCGGGATGTCCGCCTTCGAGACGCGCGATTGCGAGCAATAATGGCAATCCTCGGGGCAGATGCCGCTCTGCGCGTTGCGCAGGATGCAAATTTTCACCTGCCGGCCGAACGCCGCCTCGCGAACGCGCAAGGTCGCTGCGAGCAGGTCGGGAAGCCGCTCATCGGGACAATCGAGGATTGCGCCTGCCACCGGGCGCGGCAGTTCCGCGCCGGCGAGCACCGCGGCGGTCATTTGGTCGAGATCGAGCGTATCGAATCGGATCATTGTGGTGCGGCTCCAATCATCGCAGCCGCGCATCACAATTACGGGCTCGATCCATTCGGATCAAGTGCTCCTTAGAGCGGCAATCGCGCCGAGTGTCTGCGTATGAGCGGGGCTTTTGCGAAAATTTCGGGACGTTATAGAATCTTCTTACTGGGGACGCCTGCCGATAGAATGAGCGTCGCCCGGCTCGATCGATGTTCGGCGAAATCAATCCGCGCGCAAAAGCCAAAGCTCCCTTCATTTCCGTCGAAGCTGCGCTGGAGGAGATCCGGCGCGGCCAGATGGTCATCTTGATGGATGACGAAGAGCGCGAAAACGAGGGCGACCTGTGCATGGCGGCCGAAAAGGTGACTGCCGAGGCCGTCAATTTCATGGCCAAGCACGGCCGCGGCCTCATCTGCCTGCCGATGTCCTCGGAGCGCGCCGACCAGCTCGGCCTCAATCCGATGGTCGCCAACAACCAGGCGCCGCTCGGCACCGCATTCACGATTTCGATCAACGCCAAGGCCGCGCCGGGCTCCGGCGTTTCGGCGCATGCGCGCGCCGTCACAATCCTGCAGGCGGTCCGCGATGAGGCGAACGCCTCCGATTTCATCAGTCCGGGCCATGTCTATCCGCTTCGCGCGCGCGATGGTGGCGTGCTCGTGCGCACCGGCCAGACCGAGGGCGCCGTCGATCTCGCACGCCTGGCAGGGCTCAAGCCCGCCGGCGTCATCTGCGAGATTCTTAAGGAAGACGGTACGATGGCCCGGCGCGACGACCTGGTGCAGTTCGCGCGCACTCACAAGCTCAAGATCGTGACCGTCGCCGATATCATCGAACATCGGCTACGAAACGAAACGATGGTGGTGCGGATCGCAGAGGCTCGTCTACCGACCGCTCATGGCGAGTTCCGCGCTGTCGTCTACCGCAACCGCATCGATCTGACCGAGCATCTGGTGCTGGTAATGGGGACGGTCGATCCGAGCCGTCCAATTCTGGTGCGGGCGCATCGCGAGTACCTGCCCGGCGATGTCTTCGGATATTCCTCGCGCGATACGCGGAGCCTGCTGAGGGTCGCAATGGAGCGGGTGGCCGAAGCGGGTAACGGCGTGATTCTTTACCTTAAGCGCGAAGCCAACGCGATCGCCGCGGAGCTTACCGGCAACGGTCAGCGCAAGCGCGCGGTAAGCACACATCTCAATCAGCCGCCGGTCGACTTTCGCGAGTATGGAATCGGCGCGCAGATTCTGCGCGATGTCGGCGTGCGCAAGATGATCCTGATGTCCGATACTGCGCCGCGTTTGGCAAATCTCACCGGCTACGGACTCGAAGTCGTCGACCATATCCCGCTGCTGGTCGAGTCCGCCCCGGCGGCATCGAATGGCCGCTAGCGAGCCTTGGAGGACCAGCTAGCTGGCGATTCGCCGCATATTTTGGGAACGTTTTTCGGTGCCATTTCGGTTTTCAATCATCGGATGTCCCAGCGACCTTTGATCCCGAAGGCTTCTGTGCGGATGCAATCGCTCTCCAACCCAGGCGCCGCTCGAGCGGCGCTCATTTTTTTCATTTTCGCCGGGGTGGCGATTGCGCTCAGTCTGCTGTCCTCCCCCGCTGTGATCGCGACGCCGGAAGTCGTCACGATCGATGCGGTCGCTCTCGATCGACCCCTTGCAGCCGGACGCACGAGCACCCTGCTGGTTACGCTGGGAATTCTCGACGGATGGCATATCAACTCGAATCGTCCGCTATCCGAGGATTTCATCCCAACCCAGGTCAGCATGAGCACGCCGCCCGGCGTGACGGCGGGCGCGCCCGTGTATCCGACGCCTGAGATCGTAAGCCTCGGCTTCTCTTCGGGCGAGAAATTTTCGGTCTTCACTGGAATCGCAGTAGTCAAAATCCCGCTAACCCCGGACGCCAGCTTCAAGCCACAAACCTCCGAACCCGGCGCCATCAAGGTCGATTATCAGGCGTGCAACAACACCGAGTGTCTGCGTCCGTCATCGATCAGTAAGGATATCGATCTCGCCACTCTGGCCGACCGGAGCCGCGGTCCTGCAGCCGGAACAGCGCCGTCTGAGCCGGTTGCGGACTCAGGCGGTTTCGCAAGGTTCTTCAGCAGCCACGGCTATATTCTCGGCTTTCTGCTCGTCTTGGTGGGCGGCCTGGCGCTCAATCTCACGCCCTGCGTCTATCCGCTTATCGGCGTGACGATTGCCTACTTCGGCAATCAGTCGGGAACCCATCGTAAGGTCGCGATGCTGGCCGTCGTCTACGTGCTGGGAATCGCGCTGATGTTCTCGTCGGTCGGCGTCGCGGTGGCGCTTTCGGGCGGGCTCTTCGGAGCTGCCCTGCAGAACGCCTATGTATTGAGCGCCATCGCGGCCGTGATGGTGCTGCTCGCCCTGTCGAGCTTCGGCGTGTTCGTATTGCAGGCGCCGCAATGGATGATGCGATGGGCGGCGGTTTCGCGGCCGGGCTTTGCGGGCGCGCTTCTGATGGGCCTCGGGATGGGCGTGGTGGCCGCGCCGTGTATCGGTCCGATCGTGCTTGGGCTGCTGCTGATGGTCGAGCGGAGCGGTAATCCGCTCTTCGGGTTCGCGCTTTTCTTTACGCTCGCGGTCGGACTGGGGCTACCGTACATCGGACTTGCGATGGCCGCCGGGAGCATCCGCCGATTGCCGCGCTCGGGCGAATGGCTTCGATGGACCGAGCAGTTGTTCGGCTTCGTGCTCATCGGGCTTGCGCTCTACTTCATCGAACCTGTCGTGCCGGGCCATATCATCAACCGCATCCTGCCGTTCTATGCGGCGAGCGCGGGAATCTACCTTGGGTTCATCAGCAGTGCGGGACGAAGCTGGCGGCCGTTTCTAATTTTCAGGAGCGCGGTGGGAATCGCCGCGATCGGTGCGCTGGTCTATCTGGTCGTGCCGCATGGACCGCGTATCGCATTGCGGTTCGCACCCTTCAATGAAGGTGCTTTGGCGCGTGCGCGCGCTGACGGCAAGCCGGTGCTGGTCGATTTCAGCGCCGAATGGTGCATCCCGTGCCGCGAGATGGAGCGCACCACGTACGCCGATCCGGCGGTCATCAAAGCGGCCTTGGGTTTCGTTCGGTTGCGGGCAGATCTGACCGCGGAAAACGTCGAAAATAAAGAACTTGCGCATCATTTTGGCGTGCAGGGCGTGCCGACAACGCTTTTCATCGATCCGGCAGGACACATACGAAAGCGCGAGGTCGGATACGTCGGTCCTCGGCAGTTCCTCGATGATCTTAGGGCTGTGGATTAGCCCTCTTTTGGTTTGCTACAATAGATCAGCGTTTGATTTCAGTCCGGAAAATGCTCCGGAGGACGGCCGTTGAAGCGATCTGCTGGAGTGTCGGCTTTTATAACAAATCTGTGTGATTTTTACGATACGCGAGATCTTAATCAAACGACGTTCCATTTTCTATTTCTTTTACATCAATTATTCTTTACTTCGCTTCCTTAAATCGATACCATACAAGTTGTGTTGAGGTTGCGGTGAGGTAGGCATTCCGCCTGATTTATATGGCAAACCAGCAAGGGTCTGAGAGCTACGGCGCCGAGTCGATCAAGGTTCTCGAAGGGCTCGAAGCGGTCCGCAAGCGCCCCGGTATGTATATCGGGGACACGGCCGAGCGCGGGCTTCATCACCTCGTCACCGAAATCGTAGACAACTCCGTCGATGAAGCGCTGGCTGGTTTCTGCAGCGAGATTAGCGTCACGATTCTCGGTGATGACGCGATTTCGATCGAGGACAACGGCCGGGGCATCCCGGTCGACATGCATCCGACGGAGAAGCGCTCGGCGCTCGAGGTCGTGCATACAGTGCTGCACGCAGGCGGCAAATTCGAGCGCCAAGCCTACAAGGTCTCAGGCGGATTGCATGGCGTCGGAGCATCAGTTGTCAACGCGCTCAGCGAAGAATTCGAAGTCGAGGTCCATCGGGAAGGCAAAGTCTGGTATCAGCGCTACGAACGCGGCATCCCGAAGACCAAGGTCGAGCAGCGCGGCACGACCAGGAAGACCGGTACCAAGACCACCTTTTCACCTGATCAGAAAATCTTTCCTGAAGTCCGCTTCAAGTACGAACTCATCGCGCGCTACCTGCGCGAGATGGCCTATCTCAACGCCGGTCTCAAAATAACGCTGCGCGATGAGCGCACCGGCAAGCAGGACGAGTTCTATTACAAGGGCGGCATCAAGGAGTTCGTGCTCTCGCTGACGCAGAGCAGCGAGGCGCTCCATGATCCGATCTATTTCAGCGGCGTGCGCGAGGGCGTCGACATCGAATGCGCTCTGCAATGGACCGACGCGGTCCACGAGACGGTCTTCTCTTACGCCAACAACATCCACACCATCGAAGGCGGGACGCATCTCTCGGGGTTGCGCTCGGCGCTGACCCGCACGCTAAACAACTACGCAACCCGGAACAATCTCTTCAAGAACAAAGAGATGCGCCTCGAGGGCGAGGATACGCGCGAGGGGCTGTTCGGAATCATAAGCGTAAAATTGGGCGAGCCCCAGTTCGAGGGCCAGACCAAGACCAAGCTCGGCAACTCCGAAATCGAGGGTCTGGTAGCGGGCCTGGTGATCGAAAAGTTAGGCGAGTATCTCGAGGAAAATCCCGGCGACGCCAAGCGGATCGTCGCGCGCGCGATCGAAGCCGCCACCGCCCGCGAGGCGGCCCGCAAGGCCAAAGAGCTGGTGAGGCGCAAGGGCGCGCTCGATTCCGGCTCGTTGCCCGGCAAGCTCGCCGATTGTCAGGAGCGCGATCCGGAACGCAGCGAGCTGTTTATCGTCGAGGGCGATTCGGCGGGCGGCTCGGCCAAGCAGGGACGTGATCGCCGCGTGCAGGCGATCCTGCCGCTGCGCGGCAAAATCCTCAATGTCGAGCGCGCGCGGATCGACAAGGTGCTTTCGTCTGCCGAGCTGCGCACACTGATTACGGCGCTCGGAATGGGCGTGGGGACCGACAAGGACGTTTCGCGCCTACGCTATCATACGATCATCATCATGACCGACGCCGATGTCGACGGCTCACATATTCGGACCCTGCTGCTGACCTTCTTCTTCCGGCAATTTCCCGAGATCGTCGAAGGCGGCTACCTGTATGTTGCACAGCCGCCGCTGTTCCGCGCCAAGAAAGGCAAGAGCGAGCGCTATCTCAAGGATGAAGGCGCACTTGAGGAATATCTGACCGACCTTGGCGCCGAGGCGCTCACGCTAAAGGTCGGTTCCGGCAGGAACGCGGACGAGATCAAGGGCGCGCGTCTCAAGGCGATTGCGCGCAGAGCCCTATATCGCGATCGGATGTACGAGGCGCTCGAGAAGCGCAGCAAGGAGCGTCCGATCGTGGGCGTGCTCGCCCGGATGGTCACCGAGCGCGAGATCACTGCTGACACCTTCCGCGATGACAAAGCGCTCAAGAAGGCGGCAGAAGCAATCGCCCGCGACCCCGAGGTCAAGGAACTGAATCTCGTCTTCCGCATCGAGCCCGAGGATGGCTCGTTCCGTGCGGTCTTTACGCATCAGCGCAACGGCGCTACGCCGCCCACAGTCGTCGACTTGGCGCTCTATCACAGCGGCGAGCTGCGCGAGATTCGCCGCCTCTCCGGCGAGCTGGACGAACTCAAGCCGCCGTTCGTGCTCAGGTCGGGCGAAGAAGAGCGCACCATCGAGACGCTCAGGGCGGTCGCCGACGCCGTGCTGGCAGCCGGCCAGAAGGGCATCGAGGTGCAGCGTTACAAAGGGCTGGGCGAGATGAATCCGGAGCAGTTGTGGGAAACCACGATGAACCCGGAGGCGCGCTCGCTGCTCAAGGTGCAGGTCGGATCGCAGGAGGAGGCGGAGGAGATGTTCGCGAAGCTGATGGGCGATCAGGTCGAGCCGCGCCGCCGGTTCATCGAAGAGAACGCGCTGAACGTCCGGAATCTGGATATCTGACGGATAAGTTTTTCCGCGGCCGATGTGTGTTCCTTGTTTGTCGCGGCGCGCGGAGCCGGGCGCTAATGACGACAGGCGCAGAATAAATGGCGACCACTAACGGCAACGAACCAATCCGCAACGAACCGTCGCTGCTGAATATCGAAGACGACATGCGGCAGTCGTACCTCGACTACGCGATGTCGGTGAATATCGGGCGCGCGCTGCCCGATCTCCGCGACGGCCTCAAGCCCGTGCATCGACGGATCCTCTACGCGATGTTCCGCGAGGGTCTGCTCGCGAATCGCCGCTACTCGAAATGCGCCGGCGTTGTCGGCGAGGTCCTCAAACGCTACCACCCGCACGGCGATTCCGCCGTCTACGACGCGCTGGTCCGGATGGCTCAGCCGTTCTCGGTCCGCTACCCGCTTATCGACGGCCAGGGCAACTTCGGCTCGATCGATGGTGACCCGCCCGCCGCCTATCGTTACACCGAATGCCGCCTGACGAGGCTGGCCGAGCTGATGCTCGCCGATATCGACAAGGAGACGGTCGACTTCGTTCCCAACTTCGACGGCTCGCAGGAAGAGCCCGAGGTGCTGCCCGCGCAGATTCCCAACCTGCTCATCAACGGCTCGGACGGAATCGCGGTCGGGATGGCGACCAACATTCCGCCGCACAACCTGGGCGAAGTCTGCGACGCTTTGCTCGCGTTGATCGAGAAGCCCGACCTGCCGCTGGAGAAGATTCTCAATATCATCCCGGGCCCCGATTTCCCGACTGGCGGACAGTTGCTTGGCCGCGATGCGGTGCGTCAGGCCTATCTCGCCGGGCGCGGAATTCTCACGATGCGCGCGCTGGCGGTGATCGAGACCGACAAGCGCAGCGGACGCGCCTCGATAATCGTGCGCGAGATCCCGTACCAGGTAAACAAGACCCGCTTGATCGAGCGGATCGCCGATCTGGTCAACGATCGCCGCATCGACGGAATCAGCGACCTGCGCGACGAATCGGATCGCGACGGAATGCGGATCGTGATCGAGCTCAAGCGCGACGCCGAGCCGCGGATCGTGCTGAACCAGCTCTACAAGCTCACTCCGATGCAGGAGAGCTACGGGCTCATCATGCTCGCGATCCAGGAGGGCCGGCCGCGCGAGCTTAATCTTCGCGAGATGCTGGTCGCGTTCCTCGACCATCGCGAACGCGTCATCACCCGCCGCTCGCTGTTCGAGAAGCGCCAGGCCGAAGCACGACTTCACATCCTCGAGGGTCTCCTGATCGCGCTCAAGAACCTCGACCCGGTCATCAAGTTGATTCGTGCGTCGAAGGACGCCGAGTCGGCGCGCAGCGGCCTGATGACGCAGTTCAAGCTCACGCAAGCGCAGGCCCAGGCGATCCTCGACCTGACGCTTCGCCGCTTGACGTCGCTCGAGCGCGACAAGATCGCCGCCGAGTACAAAGAGACCGAGGAGACAATCACGCGGCTCACGCGAATTCTGAGCGATCGCAAGGTTCTGATGGGGCTCATCGCGGATGACCTGAAGAAAATCAAGGAGGAGTTCGCCGATCCCCGCCGCACGCAGATTATCGAGGCCGAAGGCGATTTCGATGTCGAGGATTTGATCGTCGAGGAAGACGTGCTCGTCACCGTCAGCCATGGCGGCTATATCAAGCGCACGCCGCTCTCGCTCTATCGCACGCAACGGCGCGGCGGACGCGGCAAGATCGGTGCCAGCACCGGCGAGGAGGACTTCGTCGAGCATCTGGTGCCGGTCTCGACGCACGATCGCCTGCTGTTCTTCACCAGCGCCGGCAAGGTCTATCAACTGAAGGCCTACGAGCTGCCGGAGGCCGGCCGCGCGGCACGCGGCCGTTCGATCGCAAATCTCCTAAGTCTCGCCGACGGCGAGTCGCTCTCGGCATTCATGGCGATACCGAAGGACACCGCCGGCAAGTACGTTTTCTTCGCCACCCGCCGCGGACGCGTGAAGAAAACCGAACTCGATCAGTTCGCGAACATCCGCTCCACCGGCATCATCGCGATCAGCCTCGAAGAGGGCGACGAGCTGGTCGGCGTGCGGATCACCGACGGTCATCAGCAGATCGTGCTTTCGACCCGCGAAGGCCAGGCGATCCGCTTCGCCGAGGACGAAGTGCGCGCGATGGGCCGCGATACGCAGGGCGTGATCGGCATGGAGCTCGATTCCTACAGCGTCAAGGATGGCAAGACCGTCACGCTGGTGCAGGACGAGGTGGTCTCGATGGCAACCTCGCGCGAGGGCGAGACACTGCTCACGGTCTCCGAGCTCGGCTTCGGCAAGCGCACCCCGGCCAGCGAGTATCGGCTGACTCATCGCGGCGGCAAAGGCGTCATCACGATGAACGTGACGGACAAAACCGGCAAGGTCATCAACGTCCGCCAGGTCGGCTCCGACGATCAGGTGATGCTCATAACCGACGGCGGCAAGGTCATCCGGCTCGACGTGAAGACGGTGCGCATCACCGGTCGCAACGCGCAGGGCGTTAGACTGGTGCGGCTGGAAGAGGGCGAGAAGGTGCGCGCGGTTGCCGGCCTCGCCGAGCGCGAAGAGGAAGGCAACGGCGCGGAACCCGAGGACGGCTCAGGTAAATAGTTCGCAGTCTCACGCTCCTCGGACAGGATGAGGAGAGGAGACCACTCAGCTTGCGGCGTTCAGCTTTATACTAGGCGTACACTTTATCCGCTGCCGCCAATGCGGCGCCGCGGCGCACCTCAACGCCCATCGATGCGATAATCGACTCGAGCGCGCCGAGCAGGGCCGCCACATGTTGACGCCTTGATGATTCCCCGAGCGTTCCGATGCGCCAGACCTGCCCGCGGAACGGTCCCAGCCCGCCCGCTATCTCAAGGTTGTACTTGAGCAACAGTTCGCGGCGCACAGCCGCCTCATCGATTCCAGCCGGCGTCTTCACCACCGCGAGCTGCGGTAATCGATGGCCCTCCTGCGCGACCGGCTCGAGCCCCAGCGCCGCCAATCCCGCGCTGATAGCCGCGCCGTTCAGGCGGTGCCGTTCGAAGCGCGCCGGTAATCCCTCTTCCAGCACAAGCCGCAGCCCCTCGTACAACGCGTAGGTCATAGTGATCGGCGCCGTATGATGATAAACGCGCTCGCGGCCCCAGTACTGCTCGATCATCGAGATGTCGAAGTACCACGAGTGGCACTTTTGCTTGCGCGCCCGAATGGCGTCGCGCGCCGCCTGGCTGAAGGTAATCGGCGCGAGTCCCGGCGGCGCGCTGATGCCCTTCTGCGTACAGCTATAAGCGACATCGACGCGCCATTTGTCGATTTCCACCGGGATGCATCCGAGCGACGTGACCGTGTCGAGCACCAGCATCGCGCCGTGCTCGTGGGCAAGCCGCGAGATCTCCTCAACCGGCTGCCAGATGCCGGTCGAGGTCTCCGCGTGTACGATCAACACCATCTTTGGCCGCTTGGTTTTCTTAAGCGCCGTCGCGATGTCCGCCGGTTCTATGATCCGGCCCCACGGCGACTCCACGCGATGCACCCGCGCGCCCATCCGCTCCGCGCAATCCGCCGCCCTTCCGCCGAACACGCCATTGACGCCGATCACCGCCTCGTCGCCTTCCTCGATCAGGTTGGCGATCGCCGCTTCCATCCCGGCCGAGCCGGTGCCTGAGACGGGAAAGGTCAGATCGTTCGCGGTCTGAAACAAAGCGCGCAAAAGCTGCTTGACCTCTTCCATTACGGCAGCGAAGTCGGGATCGAGATGGCCGACGACCGGCGCGATCATCGCGCGCATCACGCGCGGATGGATGTTCGATGGGCCGGGCCCGAGCAGCGTGCGTTGCGCGGGATTGAGTTCCGGGGCGTTTGCCAAGGCGGTTCTCCTCGAATCGGTATCGTCGCGCGTCGCGCTTAGGCTTGTAATCAGCGACTGCGGCGATGCCGTCAGGAATTATTCGCGCTATTATGACCGTATCTGTCGCGCGCCGCAAAAGCGCGTTCGAGTTTACGGCGCGCAATCGATCTTCATGCTACAGTGGCGGTCGCGATGGAGACCAACGGCTCCGGCGCGAGCCCAATCGACGAACATCTGCGGGCCGAGTTGCGTGCGATCGTCGGCGAGAACGCGATCGTCCAACGCACCAGCGAGCTCAAAGTCTACGAATGCGACGGCTGGACGATCGAGAAGAGCCGGCCTGACCTGCTCGTGATGCCGCGCACGACGGCCGAAGTCAGCGCGGTTTTGAAGGCGCTGCACAAGCGGAAAATCGCGTTCGTGCCGCGCGGCGCCGGGACCGGGCTTTCCGGCGGCGCACTGCCAATACAGGCGCCGGTGATGATCTGCACCTCGCGGATGAACAGGATCCTCGCGATCGATCTCGCGAATCGGCGCGTCGAGGTCGAATCGGGCGTCGTCAATCTGCACGTCTCCAACGCCGTCAAAGCTGACGGCTATTTCTACGCGCCCGACCCATCCTCGCAGATGGCCTGCACGATCGGCGGCAACATCGCCGAGAACTCGGGCGGGCCGCATACGCTTAAGTATGGCGTCACCACCAATCACGTGCTGGCGGTCGAGCTGGTGCTGCCCGATGGCGGGATCGTCGAGCTGGGCGGTCCGGTCGAGGATCGATGGGGCTATGATCTCGTCGGCGCGCTCATCGGCGCGGAAGGGACGGCAGGGATCGTGACGCGCGCCACGCTCAAGCTGCTGCGCGAGCCCGAGGCGCGCCAGACGCTGCTTGCGATTTTTCCCGACGTCGAGAGCGCGACCCGCGCCGTCTCGGCGACAATCGCCGCCGGAATAATTCCGGGCGCGATCGAAATGATGGACCGCCTGATCATCCGCGCGGTCGAGGCCGCGTTCCATATCGGGCTCCCGGACGACGCCGAGGCCGTGCTGATTATCGAACTCGATGGCCTCGCCGCCGGGATGGACGAGCGCCTGGTGCGCGTGTGCGAGCTGGTGCGCGGATGCGGCGCACGCGAAATTCGCATCGCGCGCGACGAGGCGGAGCGCGCCAATATCTGGCAGGGCCGCAAGCGGGCTTTCGGCGCGGTCGGACGCCTCGCACCCAACTACGCCACACAGGACGGCGTGGTTCCACGCACCCGTCTCCCGCAGATTCTGCGCGCAATCGCGGCGATCGCCGAGCATTATCGGCTGCGAATCGGCAACGTCTTTCACGCCGGCGACGGCAATATTCATCCGATCGTGCTGTACGACGAGCGCGATCCCGATGAGGTCCGGCGCGCGATCGAGGCCGGCCGCGACATCCTGAAGGCCTGCGTGCAGCTCGGCGGAAGCTTAAGCGGCGAGCACGGAATCGGCGCGGAAAAGATTCAGGAGATGCCGCTTTTGTTCTCGCCCGACGATCTGATGGTAATGACCGAGCTGCGCCGCGTCTTTGATCCGGATGGACGTTCGAATCCCAACAAGATCATCCCGACGCCCGGCGCCTGCGTCGAAGTCACGACGCCACATCGGCAAGCGGCGCTCTGACGATGCAGGCCGAGCATGAGACAGAGCGGCATCCTGCGCTCCGGGCCGCAACCGAGCTGAGCGCGATCATCGGCGCCGATCGGCTGCGCACGCCAGAGGGGCGCGAAGCGCTCGCGGCCGACCTTATCGTGGAGCCGCGCAACGCCGACGAACTGTCGAAAATCGTTTTCAAGTGCGAGGTCGACGGCATCACGCTCGCCCCGCTGGGCGGCGCGCGCACGCTCGCCGAGATTCGGCGCACGCACGTCACGCTCGGCGTATCCCTCGCGCGAATGTCGCGCATCGTCGACTACGAACCCGAGGACATGACGGTCACGGCCGAGGCCGGCATCACGCTCGGCGCATTGAACCAGGCGCTCGCGGCGAATCGGCAGCATCTGCCGCTCGATCCACCCGATCCGTCGAGCGTCACAATCGGCGCCTTGATCGGCGCATCAAAGGCCGGCCCGCTGCGGCTTACCGAGGGCGGCGTGCGCGACCTGATGATCGGCGTGCGCTTCGTCGGGCACGGCGGGCGTATCGTGCGCGGCGGCGGCCGCGTGGTCAAAAACGTCACCGGCTATGATTTGATGAAGGTGATGTCGGGATCGTTCGGCACGCTCGGAGTCGTGATCGAGGCAACGTTCAAAGTGCGCCCGATGCCCGAGCGGTATACGATCGCGATGCTCTCGTGCCGCGATCCTGCGACCGCCTTTGAAGCGGCGGCGCGGATTCATGATGCGCTGCCGCTGATTCATCTCGAGGTTGCCAGCCCGGGTATCGCGCAAAATCTCGGCGTCGCGCGGGATCGCTTCGGCGTCATCGTCGGATTCTGCGGCAACCGCGCGGAGATCGATTATCAGTCCGACAAAATTCGCGCGCTGGCCGGCGATGCCGAGGTCGAGGTCGTCCGGCTTGCGAGCGCGCTGCGCCTCTATCAGCGGCTGCGCGATTTCACGCTGCCCGTCCCAGGTATCAGCGCCCGTATTGCGACTTTGCCGGCATCGCTACCTCGGAGTTTGCAGGATTGTGCAGCGGAGTTCTGCGCACATGCCGGATGCGGCGTCGCGGAGCTTTTCATGCCCGGCGAGCTTGCAGCGGACGAGGCGGCGAAGCTCGTCGCGCGATGGCGCGAGGTCGCGGCCGTAGCGCGCGGCCATCTGCGCCTGCTCTCAGCGCCGCCGGCTATTCGCGGCGGCCTCGATTTCTTCGGCGCGCCCGGCGATGGTGTGCTTGCGTTGAGCCGCCGCCTTAAAGCCGCCTTCGATCCGGTCGGCATCTTCAATCCCGGCTGCTTCATCGGAGGAATCTAACCGCGATGGCCGCGCCCGCCTCCGTCCCCGACCCGACTCAGCAGCCGGCCATTCAATCGCCCGGCACGCCGGCCGCCAAGCCGCGCCGCGATGTGGTCGATTACGAACGGCTCTTCGAGTGCGTGCACTGCGGCCTCTGCCTCGAATCGTGCCCCACCTACGTTCTGACGCGACGCGAGATGGACTCGCCGCGCGGCCGCATCTACCTGATGAAGGCGTTGGCCGAAGGACGCATCGAACTCGACGACAGCACCGTGCGCCATCTCGATCTGTGCCTCGGATGCCGAGGATGCGAGACCGCGTGCCCATCGGGCGTCCATTACGGGCTGCTAATCGAGCGCGCGGCCGACTACGTCGAACGCAATCATCGTCGAAGCTTTCGCGAACGGGCCAAGCGCCGGCTAATCAGCGCGATCTTCCCCTATCCGGAACGCCTGCGACGGCTGATCGCGCCGCTTCGGCTCGCTGAGCGACTTCATCTGCGAGGCCTTATCCGAGCGCTGATGCCCGGCAGCGTGGCGGAATGGCTCGATTTGGTGCCGCGGCGCGACGAGCGGGTTGCGTCGGATTCGTGGATGCAATGGACGGCGAGCGCTGACGGGCCGCTCGCGCTGGTGCATCACGGATGTGTCGCGCAGGTGCTGGCCGACTCCGAAAACCGCAACAGCGAGCACGCGCTGCGCGCGGCGGGCTTTCGGGTCATCGAATTGGGCGAGACCGAGTGCTGCGGCGCGCTCGACCTGCACGCGGGAAATCGCGAGCGGGCCCTGGAATTCGCGAGGCGCAATGTGCGCGCGCTCAAGCGCAGCGGCGCAGAAGTGATACTCTCGGCCGCTTCAGGATGCGCGGCCGCGATCGCCGAGTACGGCGAGCTGCTCAAGAACGAACCCGAGTACGCCGCCGACGCGCGCGAGGTCTCGGCCCGTGTGCAGGATCTCAGCTCACTGCTGGTCGGCGCGAAGCTGCCGGTTGGACGCGAGCTTAAATGCGTCGTCACCTACCACGATTCGTGTCATCTGGCGCATGGCCTTGGCGTGCGTGAGACGCCGCGCCAGTTGCTGAAATCAATTCCGGGCGTGACGCTGGTCGAGATGGCGGAGTCAGATCTCTGCTGCGGCTCGGCGGGCAGCTACAATTTGACCGAGCCCGCGATGGCGCGCGAGCTGGTTCGCCGCAAGGTCGACAACATCATCGCGACCAAAGCGGATTACGTGGTGCTGGGGAATCCAGGCTGCGAGTTCCAGATCGAGGCCGAGTTGCGGCGGCGCGGCGCCAAGACCCGCGCGATTCATCTCGCGGACTTCCTCGCGCTGGCAAATCGGTGATTTCGCTTGTTTAGGGACAGCTTGTCGAACCGTTGCAGACGTTGCCGCCCGCATCGACACCGCCGCTGATCGTCGTAGCGCCACTGCTGATCACGTTGTTCGAGAACCCGTCCTTGGGTTGCATCGCGATACCGATACTCGTATTGCCGCTCACCTCGTTGCCGGTGATTGACGAGTTGGCGCCGGCGGTGATGCCATTGCTGGTAATACCATTGCCGGTGTTGCCATCGACAGTATTCCCGTGAATAAGACCGGCGGCGCTGATGCCGTCGCCGCTGTTGCCGGAGACCGAGTTATTTTCGATCACGCACGACGAGCCGCATACTATTCCCGCTCCGCCACCCGCGATGTGCATCGAGGTAACCGTGCTCCCATTACCGACAATCACGCCACCGCCGCGCATCCCGATGATGTTTCCATTCTGGATAGTTACGTTCGGCTGGTTCGCTGCATTTATACCGATACCGCCAGCTCCGCTCTTCCCGATTATCGAATAACCGCGGAAATCGATGGAGACGTTGGGGCCGGTGATGTTGATCGCGTTAGCGTTGTTGCCCTTGAGCACAATGTTCCGCGACAGATAGTAGCTGCCGCTGCCCACGGTGTAGACGGCTCCGGCGCCGCCGATACTCGCGGCACGCTCCAAAGGTATTGCCTGCGCGCTAGAATTTCCGGCCCCGGCCGCGATCCCGGCGATGGCAATTGCGGCTATCATAGGCAACGAGGGATACATCGGGCGCTTTTGATACATTGAGTTAACCTTATCTGTAAGAAGCTATGGCGGGTAAATTAAGAATGTCAACCGGCATTGAGCAAACTGCGGCCTCGTGATGTTAATCTCCGCGGGAGCGCGAGAGAAAAATTTGTGCAATCGGTACAGGTGAGGATAAAACGGACGAGGCCGGACGCTGCGATACCTCGCTATCATAGCGAGCATAGCGCCGGAATGGATTTGGCGGCGGCGCTCGATGGGCCCGTTACTCTGCGCAGCCTGGAGCGCGCCGCAATTCCGACTGGCCTTGCGATCGAGCTTCCGCCCGGCTTCGAAGCGCAGGTACGCCCGCGCAGCGGCCGCGCGATTCGCGAGGGTCTCGCGCTCATCAATTCGCCCGGCACCATCGATGCCGACTATCGCGGCGAGATCCAGGTGCTGGCCGTGAATCTCGGCGTGCAGCCGATCGTGATTCGACCCGGCGACCGTATCGCACAGATGATCATCGCTCCGGTTTGCCGCGCCGAACTGGTAGAAGTTGAAGTGCTGGCGGAAACGGCGCGCGGCGCCGGCGGCTTCGGGCACACCGGACGCTGAGCGGCCCAGATAATCTTCGCCCGCCAACCTATGACGACGAAGCACGAGGACATCGACCTGGCGCTGACCGAGGTCGGCCCGATCGACGGCCGCTATCGGCGGCGGACGCGCGCGCTCGAAGGCTACTTCAGCGAGTATGCGTTGATTCGCTACCGGGTGCGGGTGGAGATTGAATGGTACCTCGCTCTTGCCGCGCATCCGAGGTTCGATGCGCTCGCTCCACTCGAGGATGCAACTCGCGAACGTCTGCGCGGCATCTACGAAGATTTCTCGCTTCGCGACGCGCGCGCCGTCAAAAAACTCGAAGCGGAGACCAATCACGACGTCAAGGCGGTCGAGTATTTCCTGAAGGACAAGCTTGTCGCGATCGATCCCGCGCTGCCCGCGGAGATCGTGCATTTCGCGTGCACCTCCGAGGACATCAGCAACATCGCGTGGGCGCTGATGCTCAAAGAGTTCGTCGAACGCGAATTGACCCCGCAGATCGAACGCGTGACGACGACAATCGCCGAAATGGCGAGGCGGTTCAAATCCACCCCGATGCTCGCGCGCACCCACGGTCAGCCCGCTTCACCGACCACAATGGGCAAGGAACTCGCCGTGTTCGCGTCGAGGCTGGAACGCCAGCTCGGTCATCTCAGGCGCCAGGAGTATCTCGGCAAGCTGAATGGCGCGGTCGGCAACTTCAACGCGCATCAGCTGGCCTGTCCGGAGATCGACTGGATCGAGCTGTCGCAGCGCTTCGTCGAGGGCTTTGGGCTCAAGTGGAATCCGCTGACCACGCAGATCGAGAGCCACGATTTCATTGCCGAGCTGTTCGACGTGATGGTGCGGATCGACACCGTGATGCTCGACTTCGCGCGCGATATGTGGAGCTACGTCGCACTCGGCTATTTTCGCCAGCGTGCGGTCGCCGGCGAGGTCGGCTCGTCGACCATGCCGCACAAGGTGAATCCCATCGATTTCGAGAACGCCGAGGGCAATCTCGGCCTCGCGACCGCGCTATTCCAGCATCTTTCGACCAAGCTCCCGATCTCGCGATGGCAGCGCGATCTGAGCGATTCGACCGCGATGCGGTCGATCGGAACCGCCTTCGGTCATGTGATGATCGCGCTCGATTCGCTCGCGCGCGGTCTCTCGCGGGTCGATCTCGACGAGCGCCGGATGACAGCCGAGCTCGACGATCCGCAGGCATTCGAGGTTATCGCCGAGGCGATCCAAACGCTGATGCGGCGCTATGCGCTGGAAAATCCCTATGAACGGCTAAAGGAGCTGACGCGCGGCCGCACCATCGATCGCGAAGGCATCGAAAAATTTGTCGCCTCGCTGCCGCTCGACCCGGCCGCGCGCGAGGCGCTCAAAGGGCTCACCCCGCGCGGTTATATCGGCCTGGCCGAAGACCTGGTTGAGCGTTTTTGCCCTAAGCCGCCGGCCGGCAAAAATGTGTGAATAATTCGTTCTGCGGCGGCTGATCGTCGGTCCCGCTCTGTGTCAGAATAGTTGCATCACCTTACAGTGCGAGGCATCGATGGAGAATATTCCGGCAAAACTCGAACAGTTTTACGAGGGCAAGGCGAAGAAGCTTTACAGCACTTCCGATCCCGACTTGGTAATCGCTTATTTCAAGGACGATGCGACCGCGTTCAACGCCAAGAAACGCGGCACGATCGAAGACAAAGGCGTTATCAACAACCGGATGTCGGAACTGTTCTTCACCCTGCTCGAACGCAACGGCGTGCCGACCCATTTCGTCCAGCGCCTCAACGATCGCGAGATGCTCTGCAAACGGCTCGAAATCATTCCGGTCGAGCTGGTCGTGCGCAATATCGTCGCAGGCTCGATGGCAAAACGGCTCGGGCGTGAGGAAGGCGAGCCGCTGAAGCGTCCGGTGGTCGAGTACTATTACAAATCCGACCCGCTCGACGATCCGCTGATCAACGCCGACCATGCGCTGGTCTTCGGATGGGCGACACCGGCCGAGCTCCGCACGATCGACACGCTCGCGCTCAAGGTCAACGAGGTGCTGAGCCGCTTTCTGGATGAGCGCGGGATTCTACTGGTCGATTTCAAACTCGAATTCGGACGTCATCACGGCGCCATCCTGCTCGGCGATGAGATCTGCCCCGACACCTGCCGCTTCTGGGACAAGCAGACGCGCGAGAAGCTCGACAAGGATCGTTTCCGGCGCGATCTCGGCAACGTCGAAGGGGCATACCAGGAGATGCTGCGCCGGGTCGAGGCCTGAGCGCAGGAATTTAGCTTGCGGGTCAAAGTCTTCGTCACGCCGAGAAAGGGGATCCTCGACCCGCAGGGGCGCGCGGTTGAACACGCGCTCAAAAGCCTCGGCTTCGATGGCGTAAGCGGCGTGCACGTCGGGCGCTATATCGTGCTCGATGTCGAAGCGCGCTCCCCGGATGAGGCATCGGCCGCCGTGCGCCGGATGTGCGATCAACTGCTTGCCAATCCGTTGATCGAGGATTACCGCTTCGAGGTCGAGCCCGGATGAAATGGGGCGTGGTTACGTTCCCCGGCTCGCTCGATGATCGCGATACGCTCTACGCGCTGCGCGACGTGATGGGCCAGGACGCCGTGCCGCTCTGGCACAAGGATGAAGCCCTCGGCGGCGCGGATTGCGTGGTGCTGCCGGGAGGTTTCAGCTACGGCGATTACCTGCGTTGCGGCGCGATCGCGCGCTTTTCGCCGATTATGAAAAGCATCGCGCGCTTCGCCGCAGATGGCGGGCTCGTGATGGGCATCTGCAACGGCTTTCAGATCCTGTGCGAGGCTCATCTGCTGCCCGGCGCGCTGACCCGCAATCGCTCGCTGTCGTTCATCTGCGAGCGCGTGACGCTGCGGGTCGAAAATTCCAACACGCCGTTTACCCGCGCCGCGCGCGCCGGCGAGCTCTGGCGCATCCCGATTAAACACGGCGAGGGACTTTACGTCGCGCCCGACGACGAGTTGCGCAACATGGAGGAACGCGGCCAGGTAATCCTGCGCTACGTGGCGTCCGATGGCCGCGAAAGCGAGGCCGCGAATCTTAACGGCTCAACCCGCGCGGTCGCCGGCGTCGCCAACGAGCGCTTCAATGTCTTCGGCCTGATGCCGCATCCGGAGCACGCGGTCGAGCCGATGCTCGGTGGAGTGGACGGCCGGCGGATTTTCGAATCGATCATCGAGAGCGCGCGATGAGCGCACCGGTTGCACTTCCCGGCGAGCCCGCGGTCGATCGCGATCTCGCTGCGGCACACGGCCTTACCGCCGACGAATACGAACGCATCGAGCGCGCGCTCGGGCGCACGCCAACCTATACCGAACTCGGCGTGTTCTCGGTGATGTGGTCCGAGCACTGCTCATACAAATCCTCGCGGCGGCATCTGCGGATGATGCCTACGCGTGGCGCGCGCGTCGTACAGGGACCGGGCGAGAACGCTGGTGCGATTGACGTGGGCGACGGATGGCTCGCCGTGTTCAAGATCGAAAGTCATAACCATCCCTCGTTCGTCGAGCCGTACCAGGGCGCCGCCACCGGCGTCGGCGGAATTTTGCGCGACATCTTCACGATGGGCGCGCGGCCGATTGCGAGCATGGATTCGCTCAAGTTCGGCTCGTTCGATCATCCGCGCACCCGCTATCTCCTTTCCGGCGTGGTCGGCGGCATCGGCGGCTACGGTAATTGCGTCGGCGTGCCGACCGTTGCCGGCGAGACGATGTTCGACGCAGCTTACAATGGCAACATCCTGGTCAACGCCTTCTGCCTGGGATTGGTTCGGCGCGGCGAACTGCTGAGCGCGCGTGCAAGCGGCGTCGGCAATCCTGTCCTTTACGTGGGCTCCGCGACCGGCCGCGATGGAATCCATGGCGCAAGTCTGCTCGCCTCGGCTGAGTTCGACGCGAGCAGCGAAGCGAAGCGGCCAACCGTGCAGGTCGGCGATCCATTCACCGAGAAACTTTTGATCGAAGCCTGCCTGGAAGCGGCGAAGACCGGTGCGATCGTCGCGATCCAGGATATGGGCGCGGCGGGGCTGACCTCGTCGTCGAGCGAGATGGCCGGGCGCGGCCAACTCGGCATCGAGCTCGATCTCGATCGCGTGCCGCTGCGCGAGCCGGGACTGACGCCCTACGAAATCCTGCTTTCCGAATCGCAGGAGCGGATGCTGATTGTCGCCGAGCGCGGCCGCGTACCCCAGTTGGAGCGAATTTTCGCCAAGTGGGATCTGCATGCGGTCGAAATCGGCACGATCACGGATGACCGCCGATGGCGCGTGCGCTCCGGCGGCAAGCTCGTCGCCGATATACCAGTCGCCGCGCTCACCGACGATGCGCCGGAATACGACCGTCCTGCGAAAGCGCCGAGCAAGCCGGCACGCATGATGAATCGTGCAACGCATAAAATACCGAGCCCGCGCCAGGCGCTCCGCGGTCTGCTTGCGAGCCCCAATGTCGCTTCGAAGCGCTGGATCTTCCGACAGTATGACTCGATCGTGCAGAGCAACACCGTGCTCGGACCGGGCAGCGATGCGGCTGTGCTGCGGATTAAAGGCACTCAGCGCGGGCTGGCGCTCGCCGTTGACTCGAATCCGCGCGCTTGCGCGATCGATCCCTATCTCGGCGCGATTGCGACTGTGTGCGAGGCGGCGGTCAACGTCGCTGCCGCAGGCGCGCGACCGGTCGGAATTACGAACTGCCTTAACTATGGAAACCCGGAACGCGAGGAGATCATGTGGCAGTTCGTCCGCGGGGTGGAGGGAATTCGCGATGCGGCGCTCGCGTTCGATGCGCCGGTCGTAAGCGGGAACGTCAGCTTCTACAACGAGACCGAGGGCCGTGCGATACCACCAACGCCGACGATTGCGATAGTCGGCGTGCTCGAGGATTGCCATCGGCGGGTGCCGCAGTTCTTCAGCCATGCCGACGACGCCATTTTGGTCGTCCGCAGCGGTCGACCGGGATTCGCATCGAGTGAGTATGCGGCGCTGTTCGGCTCCGATGACGCCGAGCTTGCGCCGATCGATCTTCGACGCGAGCGTGCGCTCGTTGATACCCTGGTTGATGGAGCGCAACGGGGGTTGATAAGATCGTGTCACGATGTTTCCGACGGGGGTCTTGCCGTCGCGGTAGCCGAGGCGTGCTTCAACCTCGAAGGCCTGCTTGGCGCCGAACTTACGCTTTCGCCCGGATTTGATTCGGCTATCGATTTGTTTGGAGAAGGACGGTCGACGGTGGTGGTTTCCGCTCCGGCGGAGAATGCGCCCGGGCTGACCGAGATTTTCAGGGGGGCGGGGCTCGAAATCACCGCCATCGGACGGGTTACGGGAACGGCGCGGCTTCGGATAGGATCGGTAATCGACGAAGATTTGCGTGAGCTGCAGGAGATCTACGAACGGGCGCTGCCCGAAAGGATCGGCGATCGATGACGCTTGAAGTTGAGCTTTCGGCCGAAGAGGCGAAACTCGACGATCTGCACGAGGAGTGTGGGGTTTTCGGCGTCTACGGCCATCCCGAAGCAGCCAACCTTGCGTATCTCGGACTCTACGCGCTGCAACATCGCGGGCAGGAATCGGCCGGCATCGTCTCTTCCAACGGCAAGTCGCTCACCTCGCATCGCGGGATGGGACTGGTCGCAGACATTTTCGATGCCGAGGTAATCGGCCGGCTCGAGGGCACTAGCGCCATCGGGCACAACCGCTACTCGACGACCGGCTCGACTTCGATTCGCAATTGCCAGCCGCTGGTGGTCGAGTATGCGCATGGCGGACTTGCTCTGGCGCACAACGGTAATCTCGTCAATTTCGAAGACTTGCGCCGCCGGCTCGAGCAGGCCGGTTCGATTTTTCAGTCGTCTTCGGACAGCGAAATCATCATCCATCTGATCGCGAACTCGCGCGCGGCCACCTTGCCGGAGCGCGTCGCCGATGCGCTCGGGCAGGTGCGCGGCGCTTACTCCCTTGTCCTGCTTACCGAGAACACATTGATCGCGGTGCGCGATCCGCAAGGCTTCCGGCCGCTCGTGGTCGGCAGACTCAACGGCGCGACGATCGTCGCCTCCGAGACCTGCGCGCTTGATCTGGTTCGCGCCGAGTACGTGCGTGAAATTGAACCGGGCGAGATGCTGGTTATTGGCGAGGACGGGATTCGAACGATGCGTCCGTTCCCGGCGATGCCCGCGCGGCGCTGTATTTTCGAATATGTCTATTTTTCGCGGCCTGACAGCCTGCTGTTCGGCCGCAACGTTTACCAGGTGCGCAAGCAGCAGGGACGAGCGCTGGCCCGCGAATGCCCCGCCGACGCCGACATTGTCGTACCGGTGCCCGACTCGGGCAACGCCGCCGCGCTCGGGTTCGCCGAGGAATCGAAGCTGCCCTTCGAGATGGCGCTGGTGCGAAGCCATTACATAGGCCGCACCTTCATCGAGCCGCGGCAATCGATTCGCCATTTCGGCGTGAAGATCAAGTTCAATCCCGTCGTCGAGTTGCTGCGCGGAAAGCGCGTGGTGCTGGTCGAAGATTCTCTGGTGCGCGGCACGACGCTGCGCAAGGTCATCCCGATGCTGCGGCAGGCAGGCGCGCGCGAGGTTCATATGCGCATCGCGGCGCCGCCGACCACTCGCTCATGCTTTTATGGAATCGACACGCCCACTCAGGAGGAACTGCTCGCCTCCGACCACTCGATTGAAGAAATTCGCCGCTGGATCACCGCCGATTCGCTCGGCTATCTGAGTTGGGACGGGCTCTACTCGTTCCAGGGCGAGGAGCGCGAGGGTTTTTGCGATGCTTGCTTCACCGGGCGCTACCCGGTTGAGATTCCAAAGAGCCACACGCCGCATCAGATGACGCTGTTCGAACGGCCCGCGACGAATCATAACGGCGAACGCGCCGGGATAATCCGTCCGGCTGAGAATAGTGACGGCGCATCACGACGCGAGAGCGCAGTCCGCCTCGTTCACACTTAGCTCGACTTCCATCGCCGCAACCGGGAGTTCCCGACGGACAACGAGGACCCATGGCGGGAGGGGCGAGGTTTTCGCAAAAGTCCACTCTTGCGTAGCAGGTCATGCTTGAGCGAATCTCACGATTCGGAATGCAAAGCTATCCGAGGAGAGACATCGATATGAATAAAACCCTGATTTCGGGTGCGATTCTCGCCGGTGCGGTCGCGCTGGCTTTCGCCGCCACGGGCGCGCAGGCGCAGGGCTCCGGCTCTGGCAGTTCGACGGGCGGTGCGCAAACCGCCAAGGTCAAATGCATTGGCGGTAACGATTGCTCGGGCAAGAGTGCGTGCAAGACTGCCAGCAGCCCGGGCCCCGGTCAGAACTCGTGCAAGGGGCAGGGATTCGTAATGACCTCGTCCGACAAGGAATGCAAGGACAAGGGCGGCAAGCCCCAAAGCTCATAGCACGATGATGCGGGATGGCGCTGGATCGAATGCCGGCGCCGCTCCCGGCCTTGAAACATCGATGGTTGGTTCAGATTTTCCAGCGCTCGGCTATGGCGTTGGTCTCCGCCGGCCGCACTACTCGCAGGTCATCGAGGCGCGTCCGCGTGTCGATTGGTTTGAAATCATCTCAGAGAATTTCATGGTCGATGGCGGGCGACCGCTCGAAGTGCTCGAAGCGGTGCGCCGCGATTATCCGATTGTGATGCATGGCGTGGCGCTGTCGATCGGATCGTGCGACCCGCTGAATCGTGATTATCTCGTGAGGTTGCGTGAGCTCGCGCGCCGCTTCGAGCCGGCCATGATCTCCGACCATCTTTGCTGGAGCGGCATCGGCGGACATAACCTCCATGATCTCGTACCGCTGCCGTTTACCGACGAAGCGCTCCACCACGTCGTCGATCGCGTCCGCACCGTCCAGATGATGCTCGGACGTCCGATCCTCCTCGAGAACATTTCGAGCTACCTGACCTATCGCGCCTCGACGATTCCGGAATGGGAATTCCTCGGCGCCGTCGCCGATCAGGCCGATTGCGGGATTCTGCTCGACATCAACAATATCCATGTAACGGCGTTCAACCAGGGCTTCGATCCGATCCGTTACATCGACGCGATTCCCGCCCGCCGTGTCGCGCAATTCCATCTCGCCGGCTATAGCGATCACGGCGACTACCTGCTCGACACGCACGATCATCCGGTGAGCGCCGCGGTGTGGAAGCTTTACGAGCATGCGGTCCGGCGGATTGGTCCGGTTACAACGCTGATCGAATGGGACGACCGAATCCCAGCGTTCGAAACGCTCATCGCCAGCGCCGACGAGGCCCGCTCGCGAGCCTCCGCCACACTGGCCGCCGGGCGCATCGCAGCCCTGTGACTCGGCCCCGGGTTTGATGTAGAAGTTAGGAACGGATGCCGGTGACGCCGGCAAAACCGCTGTCCGAGGAGCAAGTTCGATGATTCGTCCCCATCGTCTCGGTCACGTTGTGATCAAGGTTCGCAACTTGGAGCGCTCCAGGAAATTTTACACCGAGGTGCTGGGCCTTGAGTTCATGGGCGAGGTGCCAGAGTTCAAGATCGCGTTTTTCGCCGCTAATCGCAACGATCATCACGAGCTCGCGCTGCTCGAAGTGGGCCCTGATGCTGACGGCGGCAAATTCGAGCAGGTCGGTCTGCTGCATTTCGCGTTTCGGATGAGAAGCTACGACGAGCTGCGCGAAGCTTATCGCGAGTTGAAGGCGCGCAACGTCGAAGTAGTTGCCACGACCGATCATGGCGTGGCGCGCGGCGTCTACTTCAAGGACCCCGACGGCAACGAGTTGGAGCTGTACGTCGATGGCGACCCGATTGAGTTCGGCAAATGGAAGAATCCCTACGCTGGCGTGCAGAAACTCGATTTCGCGCAAGATTCGCCGGGCCTGATGGATTCCGTCCCGACCGTGCCCGGCAAGTAATCCAGCGCCGTGAGCTGGGCCGTTATGTCACGCGGCCGGCACTCGACCGTCGCCAGCGAGCCGGCCGGATCTCCCCGCATGAGCATCAGCGTTCAATGGGTAACCAGCCGCGAGGGTCACGAAGAGTTTGCGCGCCTTCCTTATCAGATTTACGGCGAGCGCGATGCGTGGTGGCCGCCTGACATTCATAACGAGATCGCGCTGCTGGCAGGACGAAGCCCGCTCTCCGGCCATCTGAATCTGGCCCCGATCTCCGCTTACAACGACAAGCGCCTGGTGGCGCGCGTCACTGCGGTTATTAACCATCGCTATATCGAGCACTGGAAAGAGCCGCTCGGCCAGCTCATCCATTTCGAGGCGCTGCCGGGCCAGCATGAAGCCGTCACAGCGATGCTCGAGCGGGCAATGGAATGGCTTCGCGAACGCGGGATGAAAGCGGCGCGCAGCGGCTTCGCGGCGTTTCTCGATTATCCATATGCGATCGACAATTACGGCAGCCTGCCATCGTTTCTGCTGCGCGGGAATCCTGATTACTACCACAGCTATTTCAAGAACGCGGGCTTCGCGACCGAGAAAGGACAAAGCGATTACACGGCAGCGTTGACGACCGAGCGGATCGAACGTTATCGCAGGATGATCGAAGCTACCGCCGCGGCTAAAGTCGTGATCAAAAGCTGGCGCGAGTACGGCTTCCTCGCCGCGATCGATACCTGGACCGACGTCACCAACGCCTCCTTTGCGCGCCATTGGGGATGGAACCCGGTGAGCCGCGAAGAGGTGCGTCCGATGATGGCGTCGCTGTGGGATTCTCCGGTTGCCGATCTCTCCATGATTGCCATGGCCGACGGCGAGCCGGTCGGCACCGTCTTTTCCGTACCTGATCTCAGCTACCTGCTCGCCCGCGTGCGCCAGGGGGTGAAGCTCAGCCCCGAGCGCGGCGGCGGCACGCGCGGCGCGCTCATCAACATCGGCGTGATCGATCGGATGCGGGGGCGCGGCGTGGCGTGCGCCATGGCTGCGCGGTCATTTCTCACCATGGCGCAGCAGGGAATGCGCTACGCGGGCTACACGCTCGTGCACGACGACAATTGGGCGTCGCGGCGAACGGCCGAGGCGCTGGGCGCGCGCGTGACTGCGAACTTCGTCACCTACCGAAAGGATTTCGATTCGTAGCGCCGCCCGCGTCGAGCACCATCTGGGTCTGTGTCACCATCGCGAGTAATTGTCCCTCGGGCGACGTGATGCGCGTCTGCCACACCATCGTGCGGCGCCCGCGGTGAAGCGGAATGCATTCGCCGATGATTTTGCTTCCGATCGTCGCCGGTGCGAAAAAGTTAGTCTTCGATTCCAGGGTCGTGGTGCTTTTGCCCTCGGGCAGATTGACGACTGTTGCCTGCGCGCCCAGGGTGTCCGCAAACGCCATCATCGCGCCGCCGTGAAGCACCGCTGGGGTCGTGCAGAACTCCGTGCGCACTTCCATTTCACCGACCACGCGATCGGGTTCGATGCTGACATAACGGATGCCGAGTGTTTCCGCGAATGGCATTCGCAGCTTCGGGTGCTCCGCTCGATCGCTCACGGCTTGGTCCTCAGTTGACGAATCAACCTGCCGCGACGGAATTGCGCAACGTGCCGATGCCGTCGACGGTGATCGCAACCTCGTCCCCCGGCTTCATGAAGATCGGCAGCTTGCGGCCCATCCCGACTCCCGGCGGCGATCCGGTGCTCATCACGTCGCTAGGCTCGAAGTAGTTCGCGCCGGTGCAGATAACGAACGGACGCTCGGGCACTGGCGCCATCAGGCGGACCAGCGAAGCCGGGGTCACAACCTTGCGCTGAGCGATGCTCGAATCGTTGCGCACGCGGTCGACGATCTTTGCAGTGGCGGCGAGCGCTTCGGGCGCAAGCACCTCCGCAATCGAGGCGGACGGCGTTTCACCGGTGTCGGCAAACGCGGACCTCAAATCGATGACGAAATCCTTGCCATCGGCATTGAACATCGCGCCGGGACGGCGGCCGCCCGAATCGGTCTCGGTCTCGAATACAACTAGTTTCATGAATGCCTCAAGTTCTGAAGATGGCACAGCTTTAACATCGTCGTCCCGCGAAGGCTATCGAAGACTTGATCCGAACCCCATTCCAGGCGGCGGTTCAGGGCCCGCAAGGTAACGACCGACAGGCAAGATAATGCGAGATTAAGGATCTTTTCCGAAGCAGATCTCAAGGTGGCCGTCCCTTCTTCGCCTTGAGCCACCTGCTCTTCGATGTTAGGCTCTATTCTTTGCTCCTTGCTCCCGAGAGGGGGCTTAATCCACAAGGAGGTCGCTGTGCGTCGTTACGAGACGGTTTTCATCCTGCGCCCGGATTTGGGCGAACCACAGACCAAAGAAACCATCCGACGGTTCGAGGGTTTGGTCGGCACGAACGGTGGCGAAATTGTCGACACCGAGGAATGGGGTGCGCGCGAACTCGCCTACCCGATCCGCGGCGAGCGTCGGGGGTATTATGTCCGCCTCGATTATGTGGCGCCCGAGGCGGCGACTCACGAAGTCGAGCGCAACCTGAAACTTACCGATGGCGTGCTGCGCTATCTGTCGGTCCTGGTTGATCCAGACACCGACGCTCCCAAAGCGCGCGCCGAGGTCGAGGCGAACCGCCGGCGAATCGCGCAGCATAAGGCTGCGGCCGAGGCCCGCGCCGCCGAAGCGCGCAGCGAGACAGTCGGACCGCCAGAGGCCGAAGCGGTGCCCGATGCTCCGCCGGAGATTACGACGGAAGCGGCGGCGACCGAACCCACGACATCCGGAAGTGAAGGGCAATCGAACTGAGTTATGGGGCCGGATCGTCGGACCTGCGGAGCTTCGAAGCACACCCAGCGGCATCGCGGTCCTGCGGATTGCCGTGGACTGCGGCGCCGACGGCGATCAACTTGTATTGACGGCGGTGATCACTGGAGGACGCGCACGCGAGGCATCCAAGCTTCTCAAACCGGGCCTGCAAGTTCGGGTCGCGGGACAGATGAGGAGCACTGCACGCGGAAAGGCTACCGTCGAAAGGCCCAGAATCGAGTTGGTGGCTGAGACCTTTGAGCTGCTCGAATCTCCGGTCGAGCGAGACGATTGAACCATTACCAGGTGTAAGCAATGGCAGAGGAAGAACGGACTGATATTACCGCCGAGCGGCCCCGCGGCGACCGCCCTGGGCGGCCAGGACCACGCGGAGGCGGCGACAGCGACCTCCAGATGGAGGGGCGCGAGCGCGGACGGCGGCGGCCCGGCGGGCGGCGCAAGGTATGCCGATTCTGCGCCGACAAAACGCTGAAGGTCGACTACAAGGACGTGCGCACGTTGCAGAGCTTCGTCACCGAAGGTGGCAAGATCGTTCCGAGCCGCACCTCGGGCAACTGTGCACGTCATCAGCGGCGGCTCGCGGTCGCTATCAAGCGTGCGCGGATTCTTGCGCTGCTGCCGTTTTCGACCCTCGGAGTCTGATCGGAGCGTATGACGCTGCGGTCGACAATCGGGCTTATCAGGTCGGGTTTAATCACGGCGGCATTGTTTATTGCCGCGCAGATAATCCCGATCGGGGGCGCGACCGCAATGATCTTCGCGCCGGTACCCATCATGGATTACGCGCTGGGCCACGACGATTGGCTGTTCCGCTCGGTCGGAGCGGTGGCGCTGGCCGCGGCGGCAATCACGCTGGCGATCGGATGGCCGGCTGGAATTGCTTATCTGGTCACGTTCGGGCTCGCCAGCATGATTATCTGCCATATGCTCGAGAAGCGCCGGCCCTTTGAGATGGTCGTAATGGTGGCGAGCGTGGCGATGCTGATCGCGGGGACCTTCGCCGCTTTTGCAGCGGCGGGTTCGCCGGCCGCGCTGGCCGACGCGCTGCGCCATTCACTTTCCACCGGGATGACGCGCGGTGAGCAGTTCTACCGGATGCTCGGGATGGACAATCCGTTGAACGCGGAGACCAGGGCTACCGTGCTTGACGTGACGGTGCGGCTCAGCCCCGCGTTGGTGGCGCTGTCCGCGGCCTCCACGGTTTTGCTCGACCTCGCGGTGTACTGGCGATGGCTCGATCATGGACGCATCGGATACCGGCTCTTCACAGATCTTGCGCGATGGTCCGCGCCCGAATGGCTTATCTGGGTGCTGCTCGCGACCGGGTTTGCATTGTTCGTGCCGGTCACGGCGATCAGCACGATCGCGCTCGACGGTTTTGTCTGCGTGGCGACGATTTATTTCTGCCAGGGTCTCGCGATCATGGCATTCTATTTCAAGATGCTTTCGATGCCGGGGCTGGCGCGTGGCTTGATCTATTTCGTCACCGCCATTCAGCCGGTGCTCGCGGCCCTGGTCTGCGCCGCCGGAATTTTCGATATGTGGATCGATTTTCGACGGCTCAAGCCGCAAAGTCCGGAGGCCGGCAGCTTCGGCGATTTTCTCTAGTTTGCGTGAGGCAGGACTGAACGATGAACCTTCAGGTAATACTCAACGAAGACGTAGCGAACCTCGGCCGCACCGGCGACGTGGTGCGAGTGCGCGCCGGCTATGCGCGAAATTATCTGCTGCCGCGAAAGCTGGCTGTGATGGCCGATGCGCGCAATCTGCGCGCGTTCGAAAATCAAAAGCGTATCGCGCTTGCCCGCCGCGAGGCTAGGAAAAACGCCGCGCAGAAGTACAAGGAGCAGTTGGAGGCGCTCGTTTTGACCGTGTCGGCGCGCGCCGGGGAGGAGGGAAAGCTATTTGGATCGGTCACAAACATCGACATCGAACGGGTGCTGCGCGAGAAAGGTTTCGACGTGGACCGGCGCAAGATCCTGTTGGTCGAGCCGATCAAACAATTGGGCGATTATACCATCGCGGTCCGGCTCGAGCCGGATATCGAGGCAAATCTCAAGTTAACCGTTAGACCTGAATGAGGCTGGCTTCTCGATGATAAAACTCTACGACTTCCTGCCTTGTCCGTTCGGTCAAAAAGTCAGAATTGTGCTGGCCGAGAAGAGCCTTGAATTTGAGCTGATCCCGGTCGACATCACACAAGGGGAGCATCGCAAACCCGAGTTCGTGCGGCTCAATCCGTACGCACGCGTGCCCGTGCTGGTCGATGAAGACACCACGGTATACGACTCGACGATCATCGACGAGTACCTCGATGACGAGTATCCGGAGCCGCCGGTTCTGCCGGCCGTCGGTTCCAGCGCGTTGCGGGCGCGCGCCCGCCTGTTTGAAGACTTCGCGGACAATTCATTCACACCGCAAGTGGGGCAGTTGATGGTCGAGATGCACAAGGCCGAGGCGGAGCGCGACGCCAATCGGGTCGCACGGCTGCGCCAATCGGTTGATCGCGTACTTGATTACCTTAACCACGAGCTGCAGGGCCAGCAGTACTTGGCGACGGAGTTTTCTGTGGCCGATATTGGTTTCGCGCCACGCCTGCTGGTGCTGCGAGCGCTCGAGATCGATCCCGGTATCAATCGCAGCAATGTCGATGCTTGGCTCAAGCGGATGCTGGAGCGGCCGAGCATCCAGAGTCTCGAGGGCATCACGATCGAGCCTGGGGCCGGTGTCTGAGCTCTCACGCCGAAATGTTAAAACGGACGCCGCCCGACGAGCGAGCGGCGTCCGTTGCTGGCATAGCAGTCGGCCGGACCTGGGGAGGCGACGGTCCCGACTGCTTACCTGGGGAGTCAGTTCAATCGATCGGAGAACAGGTCTCCTTCATCGCTGGCGGAATGGCCGGCGCCGATCCCGCGGAATGTAAGCTTCGCGGCGAAGAGCCGTTCGCCGAGCCGACCTTCGCGTTTCAGCATCCCGCCACGCCGGCGGCACCGCGGGCATGGCATCGTGCCGCCCAACAGCCCGGCGTTTTCAGCGGTGATCTTCAGATCGAACGTGAAACCGCATCCCGGGTTTTGACATGCGGTCCGGTAGACAACTCCGTCGGTGGGGGAATTCGTTTCATGGTGGGTTGCGATTGCCTGCATTATCATCACCTTCTTTTCGGCGCCTGAATCGTTTCAGCACCCTCGGAACGATTAGACGCAACATCTGTCAAAATGCTTCACGCAAGCCTCGTGCCCGACGCGATGCTCCATCGAACAAATCAAAAGCGCCCGTATCTACTCCGGTTTCCGCGAGGCAACGCCAGGGAAGTGCTAATATTACATGGCATCCCCACCTGAAGTTTTTCCATCTGATTGACGAACCGTTAACTTTTTCGGTGAATTGTCGGTAAAGCCCGCAAACGACCTTTCGCGTTTTGTGAGTCGACCTTATACTGATAGACCGGCTTCCGCCCGATGGACGAGATTCGCCCCAACTATGGCTCCCGTATGAGAACGCTTGGTCTCGTGATGGCCGGCGGGCAGGGCACGCGGCTCCATCCGCTGACCCGCGATCGCGCCAAGCCGGCGGTCCCATTCGGCGGCAAATACCGGATTATAGATTTCGTTCTCTCGAATCTCGTCAACTCGGGCATCTATTCGATCTACGTGCTCGTGCAGTGGCGCTCGCAATCGCTCATCGAGCACCTGAAGGACGGATGGCAGTTCGGCAGCGTGATGTCTGACCATTTCATCACGCCCGTTCCCGCGCAGATGCGGATGGGCGAGACCTGGTATCTCGGCACCGCCGACGCCATCTTCCAGAACTTGAATCTGATTGAGGACAGCAAGCCCGACTTGGTTGCGGTGTTCTCCGCCGACCATATCTACCGGATGGACGTTCAGCAGATGATCGACTTTCACGTCGAACATCGCGCCGCGGTGACTGTCGCCACCCTGCCGGTCTCGGTCGAAGAGGCCAGTGAGTTTGGCGTGCTCGAGATTGATTCAGAATCGCGCGTGCGCAACTTCGAGGAGAAGCCCGCGAATCCGCGTCCGATGCCTGGAGCGGCCGACCAATGCCTGGCATCGATGGGCAACTACATCTTCGCGCCGTCGGTGCTGACCGAAGCGCTCATCGAAGATGCGCGCAACGACACCAGCCATCATGATTTCGGCCGCGACCTGATTCCCAAGCTCATCCCGGAGGTCCCGGTTTACGCTTACAACTTCATGACCAACCGGATTCGCGGCGATTCCGAGGTCAATCTGAGCTACTGGCGCGACGTTGGTACGCTCGATGCCTATTACGAAGCCAATATGGACTTGCGTGATGCACGGCCACACCTGAATCTTTACAATCCGTACTGGCCGCTGCGCACTGCATATTACGGACAGCCGCCGGCCAAGTTCGTATTCGATGAAGCCGGACGCCGCGGCCAGGCGCTGCACTCGATCGTGTCTGAGGGATGCATCGTATCGGGCGGCACGGTGCGCAATTCCGTGCTTGGGCGCTCGGTCTTCATCCACTCCTACAGTCTGGTCGAGGATTCCGTGCTGATGGACTACGCCGAGATTGGCCGACATGCGCGCGTACGCCACGCGATCATTGACAAGAACGTCTATGTTCCGGAGGGCGACGAGATCGGCTACGATCTTGAACGCGACCGCAAGCGCTTCTTCGTGACCGACTCGGGCCTGGTCGTCATTCCCAAGGGGCCCAAACGCGAACGCGCGGTCCTCTGAGGCGAGAGCTTCCATCGCGTTGGATAGTGCCTGAGCCGACTGCCATCAACGACCGTCTCGCTGCGACTCGGCCGCGAGCCACCGTGCCGCGCGCTGGCGATGCGCGTACAACCGCCAAGGATAGCGGCAAACTCCGGCTCCATACGCACGATCGCATTTTGTTCTGGGCGATGGCTGTGCTGGTCCATGCGTTCAGCCTGCTGCCGGATTTTATCCTCTATCCGCTCGGCATCCTGGGCGGATGGCTCGGTTACCGGCTCGATGTCCGCCACGTCCGCATCGGCAGGAAGAACCTCGCGATCGCGTTTCCTGAAAAAACCCCCGCCGAGCGCGATCGCATCCTGCGCGCTTCATACGTGAATCTCGGACGCTCAGCCGCCGAGTACGTCCGGCTCGGCGGTTTTTTCTATCGCCGTTTCAAGCAGCGAGTAACCTATGAGCGTTTCGATTACTGGGATGAGCTCAAGGCGAAATATCCCGGGCGCGGCACGCTGGTCCTGACCGCTCATTTCGGCAATTTCGAATTGCTTCCGGCAGCGCACGCGCTCAAAGGCTTCCAGATAAGCCTCGTCCATCATACCCAGCGCTTTCTCGCCGGCGACGCCCTGATGAGCTTCGTGCGCGAGCGCGCCGGGGTCGAGATCATTCGCAAGCACGCGGCGGCGCGTGCGGTGCTGCGCGCGCTGGCCGGCGGCAAGTTGGTCGGCATCCCGTTCGATCAAAACGCGAAGCGGAGTGAGGCCATCTTCGTGCCGTTCTTCGGAGAGCCTGCGGCGACGGCCAGCGGTCTCGCACGCCTCGCGCGTCTCTCGGGCGCGCCCGTGGTGCCGGTCTTCATCGTGCGTAATCCGGACAATCGGACGCATCGTATCGAGATCCAACCCGAAGTCCCGTTGCAGACGAGCGGCGACGGTGCCGCCGATCTGATCGAGAACACACGCCGGTTCGTGGCAGTCGTCGAGGCGATGGTGCGCCGCTACCCGGAACAGTTCCTGTGGACTCATCGGCGCTTCCGCACCCGCCCCCGCGGGATGCCGCCCATCTACGACTAATAGCGCCTGCCGCCGTCAGCGACGGCCGCAAGCTCCTGGCGCAATCGAAAGCGCTGCAGCTTGCCGGTGGCGGTGCGGGGAATCTGCTCGACGAACCGGATATCGCGCGGACACTTGTAGATCGAAAGCTTGCGGGCGAGGGTCGCCTTAAGCTCGGCCGTGAGCCGCTCGCGATCAACGTTGCCGGCGCGCGCGACCACGGCGAGCGCGAGCCGCACCAGTCCGTCGCGATCCGGAAGGCCAACCGCGGCCGCATCTGCGATTTCCGGCAGCGCCGCCGCGCACTCCTCGATCTCGGCCGGACTCACCCACTGACCCGAAATCTTAAGCATCTCGTCGGCGCGCCCATGATGGAACCAGAAGCCGTCGGCGTCGAACGAATAGAGATCGCCGGTGCGAAACCATTCGCCGGAAAACGCGCGCCTGGTAATCGCCTGCTGATTCCAATAGCGATCGCACGTCGATGCCATCCGAATCCATAACGCGCCGACTTTGCCCGGCTCGGTGACCTGACGCTCGTCTTCATCGATCAATTTGACTTCCACGCCTGGCGCAATCTTACCTGACGATCCCGCGCGATAGTTCGCCGGCGAATTGGAGAAAATCATGTAGATCGTCTCCGATGTTCCCATCCCTTCGAAAATCCTCACCCCGGTCGTCCGATGCCAGCTTTCGGCAAGCGCCGCCGGCAACCGCTCGCCGGCAGACGCGTAAGCACGCACCGCGGCAAATCCGGGTTCGCGTGCTCGTCCCGACGCCATCAAGTTGCGATAGAGCGTCGGCACGCTGAAAACCACGTTCGGCCGCGTGCGCTCGATTACCTGCGCCACCGTGTCGACGCCGGGCCATCGCGGATCGAGCACAGCCGTAGCGCCGAGCCGAATCGAGCCGAACAGGCAGTTACCCAATGCATAGGCGAAGAACAGCCGCGACGTCGAGTACAGTCGATCACCGGCGCGCACGCCAAGGCATCGCTCGAGGTAAGGACCCGCGCTCAGCACATCATGATGGAGGTGTACGGCGGCCTTCGGCGTGCCGGTCGTGCCCGAGGTGTAAATCCAGAATGCCATGTCGTCCGGTGACATCGGCTCCGCGGCAAGCTCGCCTGATGCACGTGAAGTCAGTTCGACGAAATTCGCAAACTCAGAATCCGCATCGCCGACGATCGCGACCTGCGGCGGGTTTTTCAGACGCCCGGAGATCGCTCGATAAATCGGGACATACTCGCGATCGATAATCAGCAGGCGGGCGCGGCTGTCCTCGATTGCGAATTCAAGGTCAGGCGGCGCAGAACGCGTGTTGAATGCGATCGCGACCGCGCCGATCATCATCGCGCCGAGATAGGCACTCACCAGCTCGGCGCTGTCATTGAGCATCATGAGCACACGATGCTCATGGGCGATGTCCATTGCACGCATCGCGATGCCCGCGCGCTGCGCCATCGCACCAAGCTCCCGATGCGTAATCGTGCGGCCATCGGCAATCAGAGCCGGAAGATCATCGAGTCCGCGCTCGCGCGCCGGCCGCATAATCTCTTCCGCCGCGTTGATGCGGTTCATCGAGTTTTCGACGGCTCCCGGCCGTCGATTTCCACCTAAACACGGCCTTGCGCCCGGCTGCAACCCGTTTCCTTTCCCGCCCGCTCAGAAAACCGCTAAACTTGGCGCGCGACGCGGCGCCCACGCACGAGATTATCGGCGCCGAAACGACTACCGGCTATGGCGACTTATCGAGGTGGATGTCACTGCGGAGAAATTGCCTTCGAGGTCGAGGGCGAGCTGACCGAGGCGATCGAATGCAACTGCTCGATCTGCACGCGCAAGGGTTACCTGCATTGGATCGTGCCGCGCGGGAGCTTCCGGCTGCTCACGGCCGACGATGGAATCGTAACTTACACCTTCAACACCGGCGTCGCGAAACATTACTTCTGCGCCATCTGCGGATGTGCGCCCTACTACGTCCCGCGCTCGGATCCTGACAAGATCGACGTGAACATCCGCTGCCTCGAAGGGATCGACCCCGCGGATCTCAAACGAGGCTACTTCGATGGCCGCAACTGGGAGCAGGCCCATCGTGCCGGTATCACCTACGAGCGTCCACGCGCGAAATAGCCCTGCTGCGGCGCCGTTGAGACATACCGTGGCGACATTGGGATTCACGCTGGCCAGTTTCAAGATTTTCGAAATCGAGGGCTTTAGCCAGAGAATGGAACAGATTTACGCCAACCTCCGCCCCCGTTTGGTGCGGCTCGGTGATGAGCTCGCGCCGGAACTCGGGCGACGGCTTCACCTCGAATTTTTTCCGCATGTCGCCAAGCACGCGCGGCGCACCGTGAATCCACCGCCCGAAACCTGGACCGCATTCGGACCCTCGCCGCGCGGCTATAAGCGCTACGGCTATCTTGCGCTCTGCATCTCCAGCGTAGGAGTCCATGCGCGCGCGGTGGTGAAGTCCGAAGCCGATCATCGGCCCGCGATGGCGCGCGAATTGGAGCGGCGCGCGGGCGAGCTCGCCCGATCATTGCGCGGCACGAAGATTTCGCGCTACGAAAAGTGGGATTTCCAGAGGCTTCCGCCCGGCGTCGCTGCCGATGAGCAGTTTTTCGCCGAGTTATGCGAAAGTCTCGAAAAGAAAACCGGCGGAATCGATATCGGTTTCGGATGGTCACGCAGCGAGGCGCTCCGTCTCGATCGCGCCGAACTGCTCGACGCGTTTCGTGAGCTCGAACCCATCTATCGCGTGCTGCGCGACGCCCATTGAAGACAAACCCGGCTGTAATCCTCGGGGCGGGCGCGTGGGGAACTGCGATTGCCGTTATCCTGGCCCGCTCCGATCGACCCGTCACCCTGTGCGTCCGCCGCGCCGCCCAGCTTCGTCTTTTCCGCGAGCGACGCGAAAATCCTACCTATCTGCGGGACGTCGCTTTCCCGCCGGGTCTCGAAATTTCCGACGATTGGGATGCCGCGGTCAGCGGCGCCAGCATCATTGTGATGGCGATACCGTCGAGTTTCGCGCGCGGCGCTATCGCAGCCGTGGCCGGCGCGATACGTCCCGATTCAATCGTGGTGAGCGCGACCAAGGGTATTGAGGAAGGGACGCTGCTCACGATGACCGCGATGCTGGCGACGCAGCTTGCGCCGGGCGTACGACTCGCGGCGCTTTCCGGTCCCGGCTTCGCCGCCGAAGTCGCGGTCGGAAAGCCGGCGGCGCTGGTCGCGGCCTCCGAGGCCGAGGAAACCGCGCGCGAGGTGCAGGAGATTTTTTCGCACGGCGCGCTCCGCGTCTATCGCAGCACGGATGTGCGCGGGGTCGAGCTGGCGGGCGCGGTCAAGAACGTAATTGCGATCGCAACCGGGATCGGCGATGGACTGGGACTCGGCGCCAGCGCCCGCGCTGCGGTAATCACGCGCGGAGTCGCCGAGCTCACCCGGCTCGCAACCGCGCTGGGAGCACGTCCCGAAACCATCGCGGGGCTCGCCGGACTGGGCGACCTGGTTTTGACCTGTACGGGAGATCTTTCGCGCAATCGCGCGCTCGGCGTGCGGCTTGGGCGCGGCGAGAAGCTCTCCGAAGCGCTCCGCCATGGCGAGGGTAAGCCGATCGCCGAAGGCTTCGCGAACGCACGCTCGATCGTCGAGCTCGCGCGGCGAAGCCATGTCGAGATGCCGATCGTCGAGGGAGTGTATCGCGCCCTCTATGAAGCCGAGCCGCCTCGCGATATTGTCGAGGGTCTGCTAAGCCGCGAGCTCAAGGCAGAGTTCTAAAGAATTCGAAGGTAAGTGATGGCATCGAAAGGGAATTGCAAGGCCAAGGATTGCGTTCGCGAGGCGATCGCGCGGCATTATTGCCGGATGCACTATCGGCTGTGGCGGCGCGGCGAGATGCCAAAGCCGCGCTATAAAACCTGCACCGAGGAAAAGTGCCGCAAGCCGCGCTTCAAGGGCAGCCTCTGTGAGCAACATTACCAGGCCAAGCGTGGAGGCTCCGCCGCGGCAGCGCCTGCTAGCGCAGCGCCCGCTGCGACTGCGCCCGAGGCCGCCAGCTCGTAATGTGATGCCCGGCGGGACAACCAGGACGTCCCACCTCGCTCACTGCGCTCGAAGTGGCAGCGTGCGACTCCGATGACCTCGCGTCACACCGCCGCGCGGGTTTTGCGTCCGGTGCTGATTACGGCCGGAATCATCGCTATCGCATATCTGGTTGGCGGCTCAGGATTTTTCACACCAAGCAGTTTCCTCGGCTTCATGCTGGTGACGATCATCGTTGGTGTGCTGCTCCTCTTGTTATTCGCCTCGATCGAAAACGACGAGCATCGACACATCAACGCTATCGCCCATATTCATGCAGAGTCCTCAACGCGTCGCACTACCCACGCGCATCATGATCCGCCCTCTGCACACGACCTGTGGCCCGTATCTGCAATACCGCCGGGTCTGCCGTATGGTGTAGGGATGCGCCCGGATACTCCGGACAAGGTCTATAGCTTCACGCGCCGCGTCTTTCGGAATCGCGATATGACGCACGATTGAGATCATCGTAGAGGCCTGCCCATGGCGAATGAACTGCTTCTGATCGGAAGTGTACCGCTCGAAACCGTCGAAGAGGTGTTCCGCAATTTCGCCGCGCCGCTCGCGCCGATGCTCCCGTGCATGCCCGACGGCGAAGTCGGCGACCGCCAGTACTGGGTCGACGGCGTTGCTTATCGTGTCTTCAACGGCCATCCGCAGCTCGAAACCATCAGTCGCCCCGCGCCGGATGACGGCGTCGAGCGATGGCGTCCGCGCAATCTCCGCGACGAGTGGGGCTTCCGCATCAAGCCGGGGGTCAAGGAGGTCAAGTTCGGCGATCCCGGATGGCGTCTCGGGTTCACCAAGGATGCCGTCAACTCCTACTTCATCTTCCGCAAGCTGAAGGACGAGGGCGTAATTCCGAGAAATGTCAGATTCCAGGTGTCACTGCCGCTGACCTACAGCGTCATCACTCCTTATTTTCACGATTTCGCCGAGTATTCGAAGATCATTCCAGGCTTCGAGGCTGCGATGCGCGCTGAGGTCGCCAAACTGGTCGAGAAAATTCCTTCAGACGACCTCGCGATTCAATGGGACGCTGCACTTGAGATGGGCGACCTCGCCGGGCAACTGCCGTATCTGCCGCGCGAAGGCGCATTCGAGCGCAACGTCGCGCAGGTTGGACGGCTGGTGCCTGACATCCCCGAATCGGTGATGCTTGGGTTTCATCTCTGCTACGGAACGCTCGGCGGATGGCCCTGTTTTGAGCCGGAGGATCTCTCGATGCCGGTGCGGTTCACGAATGCGATCGTCGCGGCGGCGAAGCGGCGCGTCGATTTCGTGCACATCCCGACACTCAAGCGCACGCGCGATGAGTTCTTCCGTCCGCTCTCCGATCTGAACGTTGGCCGCACGCGCATCTATCTCGGCGTGATTCACGATATGGACGATCTCGACGGCTTCCGTACGCGGCTTGGGCTCGCGCGCAAGTTTCTGCGCGAATTCGGGATTGCCGCGCCGTGCGGTTTCGGCCGCGAGCCGGTGGCGCGCCTGCCGCAGATCCAGCAGAACCACTTGAAGGCGGTCGAGATTCTCCGCTCGATGTGACCGGGAAACGGCGCTGAGCTGAAAAGCGATGGCGAAACTCATTGTCTCAGGCGCGGCGGGCCGGATGGGCCGGCTGATCATCGCGCTCGCTGCCGCCGACAAAAACCATCAGATCGTCGGCGCATTGGAAGCGCCGGGCGCGCCAGCGCTCGGACGCGATGCGGGCGAGACGGCGGGAATCGGACGGCTCGGCGTGGCTATTACCGATGCCTATGCGGCGCTGGCCGCGCCCGATACGGTCACGCTCGATTTCACCACTGCCACAGCCTCGATCGCGCACCTTGAGATCGCCGCCGCGAATGGCGCCGCGATCGTGATCGGCTCGACCGGCTTCACTCCCGAGCTCGAAACCAAGGCGCGCGCGATCGCGCCGCGCACCCGCACTGTGATAGCGCCCAACATGAGCGTCGGCGTGAACGTTCTGATGCGGCTGGTGGCGGAGGCGGCGAAAATTCTTCCTGATTTCGACGCCGAGGTGATCGAGATTCATCATCGCACCAAGCTCGACGCCCCGAGCGGCACTGCGCTCGCGCTCGGCCGGCTGATCGCGGAGGCGCGCGGCGTGGATTTCGCGCGCAACGCGATTCATGGGCGCGAGGGAATCACCGGCGTGCGCGAGCGCGACAAGATCGCAGTGCTCGCGATGCGCGCCGGCGACGCGGTTGGCGATCATACCGTAATTTTCGGCGGGCAGGGCGAGCGCCTCGAACTGACCCATCGCGCACAGAGCCGCGACTCGCTCGCGCGCGGGGCATTACGCGCCGCCGCATGGCTCGAGCATCAGCCGCCCGGACTCTACTCGATGCGCGACGTGCTGGGCCTCTAGCGGGCGACGCGCTGCGGACCCCCCATGCGCCGGCCGCTCGGCGCGCTCTCGGCAGCGATCTCGTTCCAACGCTGCCCAATGCGCGGGATGATACGTGGATGGCCGTACTCGAAGTAGGCGATCATACCAGCCAGCGCGAGCAGATTACCGCCGATGATTCGCCACCATCCGAGATCTTCGAGCGCTGCCGCGCTTAACAGCGTTATCCATCCAAAAAACGCCACCTCGAAACACAGGAACAGCACCAGCACGCCCAATGCAAGCAGCGGCTCGCGCTCCGAACCGACCACGAAAATCGAGGCGGCAACGCCGAAAGCGATGAACGCGATAAAATGAAGCGCCGTGTAGCCGGCCACCATTGGCAGCGAGATTGGGCCGCCCGCCCCGCCGCCGAGAATAACCGATCCGAGAAGTGACGGCGTGCGAAACGCCTGACCTGCCGCGTAATCGCAGGCGAGGAACCACACGGCCAGGATTACCGCGCCGATGACTCCGGCCGCCACGCCTTCTTTTATAACTCCAATCCAGGGTCCGGCCAGGCTCGCGAGCAATATCGGCTGCCGCCACAGAAACACCAGCAGCATCGCGGCGGTGGCGAGACCGTTTCCGATCATCACCTTCCACCACGGCATCACGGCAACCGCAGCCGGCCCGAGCAACATCACGACTGCGATGAAAAAAACCTCGAAGGCAAAGACGAAGAGCAACAACGACGGGAAGAGCGCGCGGTCACGCTCCGCGGCTTCCATCATGACCGCGCCGGCGACGCCGATACCGATGAACGTCAGGAAATGGAAGGCGGTATACTCGGCTACCAGAGTGATCGAGATTGCGCCGCCGGCCGCGGCATTGTGCAAGCCAGGGAGCAGGCTCGCGGCAAGCAATGCAGGTGTGGCAAGCGGCTGCCCGCGCACGGCGTCGAGCAGAAGGAACCAGATTGCGATGACCGCGCCACCGCAGATGCCCGCGATCACGCCGTCAAGAATGATTCGCGCTCGTGAATGCTTCATCGCTGGCCTCCGTCGTGAAACCTTAGGCCGCCCAGGAAGTTCCTCGCTCATAACGTGAGATATCTATTTAAGCATTGCTTAACTGATAATTAAGCTCTGCTTGTCAGAATCAAAGCTTAGACCCGGCGCACGATAAATTGCAACCTTGCCGGCAAAGTCCGAGTACGAGACGAAAGAGCTATGGAAGTTGGCTGGATTAGGCGCTACGGCGCTGTACTATGCGCAGGTCTGCGGCGCGGCGCAGGTTGATCGCGGGGATTTCACGGTCGTCGCGCCGCGACCATCGGAAGAAGATCGCAGTGAAGATGCACATCAGGTAGACGCCCTGCCCAACCCACATGATCAGCCCGCCGAGAACCTGGTCGGCGTGTGCCGTCAGTCCGAAAGGATGCGGCTCGACGCGATAGAACATGTACAGGACGGTTTCCGCCATCGTGATCGGGGCCGCGACCGCGGTCATCGGAATCATCAGCAGAAACAGATACATGATTTGCGTCGGGTACGACATCCGCGGAAATTCCGGAAGCGGGCTGAGCAGCGGCCACCAGAGCACGATGCCGACGATGAGCAGCAGGTCGCGGATGTCCCCGTAGGGCGGCCGCACGTGGCAGATGTGATCGCAGAGCAGCGGATAGTGAATCAGTGTGAAGGCGGAGGAGAAGGTCAGAAACGCGACCACCGGGCGGGTAATAATTCGCCAAGCCGGTTCGATCCACGGCCGGGTGAAGACCGCGCGCGCCATCCAGTCCGGAAGCGACAGCAGAATAAGCGGCGGAATCACGAACACCAGCAGCATCTGCTGGAAGATGTAGAGCGCGAACGAGCGTTCCCGGACGTAGTAATCGATCGGTCCGGTCAACGCGAAACACATTATGATGAGCGCCAGACCAAGAGCCAGGATCTGGCGTGAGCCGGGTCGCTTGCCGAGCTTCCACGATGCCCCGGCGTAGATCCCGGCGAGCGCGAGGATTGCGCCAATCACGCTCGGACTGTATTCGCCCATCGAACCCATCGGGCCGCGTCCTCAGGGAATCGTGAACGAGAGAACTCCTTGGAGATGCGCGAACAGCAACAGCAGGCCAAGCACGATCAGCAGCGCGAGCAGGAGCGGAAAGCCAAAGAAGATCGTGAAAACTTTGCTGTCATAATACAGATGCATGTAGAACCCGGCGACGAACGCGAACTTGACCGCGGCCAGCACTAACAGGATCGGCACCAGCACCGGCTGTAATCCCGGCACATAAAACACTGTGATTTCGGCCGCGGTAAGGACGGTCAGGATCGCCGCGACCAACAGATAAACGCCGGGCCCGGGATGCTCTTCGTGCGCGACGGCGTGCGCTTCGATGTGAGGATTCTTAATCGCGTGGTCGCTCATGCGTGTTTCACCGTCCGCATCAGGTAGATAAGCGTGAAGATGACGACCCAGACAATATCGACGAAATGCCAGTAGAGGCCGCCGATCTCCACCGCCAAGCTGCGATCCTTGCCGATCTTGCCGGCCGCCGTCGTAAACGCCAGCACCAGTAGCCAACACACGCCGATCAGCACGTGGATACCATGGAAGCCGACCAGAGTGTAGAACGTCTGGCCGAACAGGTTGGTTTGGATTTTCAGACCTTGCAGCACGAAGTCGGTGAACTCGTAGGCCTGGCCGCCAAGGAAGATCATTCCAAAAAAGGCGGTGCCGAAGAGCCAAATCGCGCCCCATTTGCGATCATCGCGCTGCACCGCGGCCAGTGCCAGCACCATCAGAAGACTTGAGGTTAGTAGGATGAAGGTGCTGAACGAGGTCAGCGGGATGTTGAGGATCATCGCGTCGAACCCGCCCAGGTTGCGGTCCTTGTACACCATGTAGGTCGAGATCAATGACGCGAAGAATACGCACTCAGACCCCAGGAAGGCCCACATGCCCAGCTTGCGATTATCGAGGCCAAGGGTGCTTTCAGCAAGCGCCTCAGGATTGAACTGGCCGAAGGTCGGATACTCGAAGACCATCCCGAGGATACTCATCAGAATGAGCGCACCGCCAATCAGGATGAGGCGAATCCAGATCATGCATCCGAGCGCCGCCATGAAAAGCCCAAGCCCGAAGATCAGCGGATAGATCGATGGCGCCGGCATGTGAATGTGTTCATGTACCTCCGCCGGGGCGCCGACCGGCGCGGCCGCCGCGCCTCCAGAGATAGCTGGCGCCACACCGTGCGCGCCGACGCTGCCATACTTGCGCACCCAGAAAGCGTCGCGCGCAGTGACCATCGGTATAGTCACGAAATTAAATGCGGGAGGCGGCGAAGGTATCGACCATTCGAGCGTGCGCCCATCCCAGGGATCGGCGGAGGAATGTTCGCCATGCAGCGTGCTCCAGACCAGATTGATGAAGAAAAGCAGAAAGGCGAAGCCCAGGATGAACGCGTTGATGCTCTCGAAGTAATTCCAGAAATCCCAGCCCATGTTAGGGGCGTAGGTATAGATGCGCCGCGGCATTCCAAGGACGCCGAGAAAATGCATCGGGAAAAAGGTGCCGTTAAACGCCCACAGGGTGATCCAGAACTGCCATTTCCCGATGGTCTCGTTCAGCATCCGGCCCGTGATCTTCGGCCACCAGTAGTAGAAGCCGGCGAGGATGCCCATCATCATCCCGCCGAACAGCACGTAGTGAAAATGCGCAACTACGATGTAGCTGTCGGTCTGCTGCAGATCGACCGGCGGACTGGCATGCATAACGCCGCTCAAACCGCCCGCAGTGAACTCGACGATGAATCCGAGCGTGAAGAGCATCGCGGTCGTGAACCGCAGCCGCCCGCCCCACACGGTCGCGATCCAACTGAAGATTTTGATGCCAGTGGGAATCGCGATCAGCATCGTCGTGATCGCAAAGGTGCTGTCCGCAATCGGACCCATTCCGGTCGCGAACATGTGATGACCCCAGACGCCGTACGAGAGAAACGCGATCAGCACCAGAGAGTAGGCCATCATCGGGTAGCCGAACAGCGGCTTGCGCGAAAATGGCGTGATGACCTCTGAGATGATGCCGAAGGCCGGCAGCGCCATGATGTAGACCTCGGGATGGCCGAAGATCCAGAACAGATGCTGCCATAGAATCGGCGTTGCGCCGGCCGAGACGCGATAGAAGTGCGTGTCGAGGAAGCGATCGGCGAACAGGAAGACCAAGCCGACGGTCAGCGCCGGGAAGGCCAGCAGGATCAGGATCGTTGTCACCAGCATGGCCCACATGAACATCGGCATCCGCATGAATGTCATGCCGGGCGCGCGCATGTTGACGATCGTGACGAAGAAGTTAAGGCCGCTCAGCAAGGTCGAAACGCCGAGGATCAGCAGGCCAAGCACCCAAGTGTCGATATTGATGCCCGGCGAGTACATCCGCTCGGTCAGGTTCGCATAGCCGAACCATCCCGCGTCCGGCATTCCGGCGAGGCTGCGCACCAGCCCGAGATGCAGGAAAATCGCGCCGGCGATAAAGACCCAGTAGGAAAGTGCATTGAGGCGCGGGAACGCTACATCGCGCGCGCCGATGTGCAGTGGGATCATGAAGTTGGCGAAGAAGCCAAGCTCCAGCGGCATCACGACGAGAAAGATCATCGTCGTGCCGTGCATCGTGAACAGCTCGTTGTAAATTGCTGCCCCGATCAGATGATTGTTGGGCACCATCAATTGGGCCCGGATCAGCATAGCCTCGAGCCCGCCGACCATCATGAAAAACAACGCGCTCACGCCGTAGAGTATGGCGATACGCTTGTGATCAATGGTGGTCAGCCAACTCCAGATGCCGCGCGGGTCCTGGAGGTAGTTCGGATATTCGTATTCCAGCGTCTTTGGTTGGGCAGCCATCGTAACTTCCTATTTTAGGCTCTCCAGATACGCCACCAAATCCTGCAGATCCTTGCCGCGCAAGCCCAGCGTGGGCATCTGGGCTCCGGGCTTGAGTTTATCCGGATTTTGAATCCAGAGCGCAACGTTTTCAGGCGTGTTCTCCAGGATCGATCCGGCCAGCGTCCCGCGACTACCGAAGTGGGTCAGGTCAGGCCCGCGAAACCCGTAACTATACTGCGGCGAAAACCCTGAAATGCCGCGAATCTGATGGCAAATTGCGCACGGAGCGTTTTTGAAGATTTTCTCGCCGTCGGCGGCCGCGGCCTGTTTGGGCTCGACGGGTGGCGCCAACTGCGCCGCGGTCCATTGCTTGAAGCCTTCGGGCGTGTCAACGACCACGCGGAAGCGCATGTTGGCATGCGAGAGTCCGCAGAACTCAGCGCACTGGCCATAGTATTCGCCGGGGACCTGCGGCACCACCGTAATGTGATTAATTTGGCCCGGGATCACATCGCGCTTGCCGCCGAGCGCTGGCACCCAGAAGCTGTGGATGATGTCCTCGGAATAGAGCTTGATGTCGACGACTCGATTCGCTGGCAAATGCAGTTCGTCAGCGGTCTGAATCTTGAGACCCGGATAATCAAACTCCCACCACCATTGATGGGCGCGAACCTCGACCGTCAGAGTATCCGCCGGCCACTTCGTCGGCTGCGTCTTCATGATCGTGCGGATGGTCGGCACCGTGATGAAGACCAGTATCAGCGCCGGCCCGACAGTCCACGCGAGCTCGAGCATCAGGTCAGATTCGTGTTCTGACGGCTCACCCGGATCGCCTTCGCGCGAGGAGAACACGAAAATCGCGAGCAGCATGGCGACCAGCACGATGACCATGATGATCGTGTCCCAAATCGTCACCTGCATGTACAGCGAAGTGATCCACTTGGCGAGGTCGGATTGGGTCGACAACGTGTTCATCGGCGCGTTGTACGGCTGACACGCGCCGAGCGCTCCGCCGGCGAACGTCGCGATGGCGAGCGCGGGAACGTTTCTCTTCAATCGATCCGCGAGTCTCATTCCATCTCTCCAGCGGGGGTCCACGGCTCTGAACCCGCCGCCACGACTCGCTTCAAGCCCGGGAAGGCGCAGAGCGCGAAAGCACCGAGGAAACCAGCCGTCACGGCGATCTCGACCCACCCGTAGGGATTCACTGTGGGAGACAGCGAGGGAACGACGAGCACGTAAATCTCCAGATAGATTCCAATCAAGCCCAGCAACGCGACGGTTCCCAGAATTTTCGGCGTCCGCTTGGGGCGAACACCGAGCAGGACGAAGAAAGGTATCACCCAGACGAAGGTGATCATCGCGATCGAAAGCGGCACCCACGGCATCATCGACCGTCGCACGATGAAGAACGTCTCCGAAGGGATGTCGCCGTACCAGATCACCAGGTATTGAGCGAACAGCAGGTAGACCCAGAAGATCGAAAAGGCGAACACCATCTTGCCCAGATCGTGCTGGACACGGCGATTAAAAAACACGATGCGGTCCTGAAACACGGCCTGCAGGATGATCGCCGTGAACGCCATCGCGACAATCCCGCTCCAGAACGAGGTCGCAAAGAACCATGCGCCGAAGAGCGTGCTGTGCCATTGCGGCGACAGCGACATGATGAGGTCGAAGGCGATCAGAGAGAAGACAAAGGCGAACGTCAAAGCCGTGAGCGGCGACAATCGCCGCATGATGTTGGGCGGCAGGGCAATATTATTAGGCGTCCGCGTCCATTCGCGGACCACGTCGCGACGCGAGGCCGAAACGAACCACAGGCTTAAAAGCGTCAACAGCAGGAGACCGCCGCCATCACGCGCGAACATGAACGGCGCATTCAACCACATCGCCTGTTTCTCGATGGGATGCAGAATCCAGGGAAAAATCTCAGTGCGGCCGGCCCACAAACCCCAGAACAGAATAAACCCAAGTGGTAGAAAGGCTGCAAACATCTCCGCCAGCCGATATTGCGCCGGCCCCGCCCAACGCCCCTGGCTCAGGTAGAAAGCGACCGACACCACCACCCCGCCCTGCGCAATGGCCATCCAGAAGAGCAGATTGACCAAATAGGCCTGCCATGCCCGCGCGGCCAGGCCCTGCGAGAGCGCGACGAAAAATCCGAGCGCTCCAATAGCCACCAGTGTAACCGCGAGCACCGTCCACGGACCCAGCGAAAGCCGGATCGGTTCATGCGCCTGGGGCGCGGAAGCCCGCGATGTCGACTCAGAATTAGCCATATTGACCGGCCCTATATCGTCTCAGTCCTGATTCTCGATCATCACGGCCGGCACTCCATGTTCCGACCGCGGCGGCAAAGCGCACGGCGATGCCGTCCGTCGCTCATAACGGCTCGCTCGTGATCTCCTCGGCGCCGCCCTCTCTCAAAAGCGCCTCGATGCGGCTGCTCTCGGTATCGGCGCAATCAACCACCACACCGAATCGGTTACTGCTGAAGTGCTCACTGTATCCCGGCGTCGGATCAAGCACCGGCAGACGGCTGTAGAAGAAAAAGCTCAGCAGACCGGCGAGGCCGCCGCACAGGATCATCAGTTCAAACACGATGATCAGGTAGGGCGGCAGCGAATCGATCGGCTTACCGCCGGCATTCAGATTCCACTCGTACGAAGTACCGATCGTGATCGCGAATCCGGAGAGCGCGCCGAAGATGCCGCCGCCAAGCACCCACGCGCGCACTCGGCTCGGCTGTTCATAGAGCGCCTCTCTGATCTTTTCACTCGGGATCGGGGAAAAGGCCTTCGGACGGAGCCGCGCCTCGCGTAGCCGCTCTATCATATGGACGCATTGCTCCTCGTCGGGAAACGAGGCGACCATCCGGACGTCGCTCATGCGGCCCTCCGGTAGTTGTCGCGCAGCGCCTCGCGCAGCCACTGAATGCCTTCCTTGAGCTCGGTCATCGAAATGATTGGCAGAAAGCGGGCGAACAACGAGAACAGCATCAGGAACCAGGCGAAGCTGCCTACCGTGATGAAAATTTCGGTGACCGACGGATGGTAGAAACGCCACTGCGACGGCTCGGTGTTGGTCGCCAGCGAACCCTCGATAATGACGAAGCGCTCCAGCCACATCCCGACGTTCACAAACAGCGAAATAATGAACAACCAGACGGCGCTAATCCGAATCCGGGGCACGAACAGCAGCAGTGGAATGACGCAGTTGCACGCGACCATCATCCAGAACAAGTAGCCTTGCGGACCCCAGTAGCGCTGATGAAAAGTCGCGAGCTCGATCGCATCCTGGCTGTACCACACCATGAACGACTCGCAGATGTAGGAATACGAAACGATTAGCGAGGTCAACAGGATCACCTTGGCGAGGTTGTCGAGATGCCACGGCGTAATGAGATCCTCAAGACCCATGATCTTGCGGATCGGGATGAGCAGCGTCAGCACCATCGCGACGCCCGAGAAAATCGCGCCGGCGACGAAGTAGGGCGCGAAGATGGTGCTGTGCCACCCGGGTAGCTGCGCCATCGCGAAGTCCCACGACACCACGCTATGGACCGAAAGTACCAGCGGCGTGGCGAAACCGGCCAGCAGTAGATAAGCCATCGAGAAATGTCGCCACTGACGGTCCGTTCCGCGCCATCCCATCGACATGATCGAGTAAAAGGTCTTGCGCCAGCCCTTGGCCGCATCGCGCGCGTTGGCGACGTCGGGAATCAGCCCCATAAACAGGAACAAACTGCTAATCGTGAGGTAAGTCGAAATTGCGAAGAAGTCCCACACCAGCGGAGAGCGAAAATCCGGCTGCAGGGACCGTTCGTTGGGGTAAGGAGCCAGCCAATAGAAAAACCAAGGCCGTCCGAGGTGGATGATCGGAAACAAACCCGCCGTGAGAACGGCGAAAACCGTCATCGTCTCAGCAAGGCGATAAACCGCCGTGCGCCAGCGCGTGCGGAACAGATAGAGGATTGCGGAGATCAGCGTGCCGGAGTGAGCGATACCGACCCAGAAGACGAAGTTCGTTATGTAAACCGCCCACATCGTTGGCTGCGTCAAATGCGTGACGCCCAAACCTTCATAGACTTGATTCGTCCAAAGGGCGCCAGCGATCAGGACGAAGAATAGGCAGAAACAGATCCAAGCCCAGTACTGAAGCCCTCCCGGGTTGAGTACCCGGCGAACCTCGCGGTCGATATCGGCGAAAGTCGGCGCTTGAGCAGTAGTTGTCGAGACGGCGGCAGCCACTTAAGCTCTCCCTTTCTCGTGATAGAGTTCGCGCAGGTAAGTGATCGAGGGCAGAGTGTTGAATTCGGCATTCAGCACCCGATAGGCGCGTAGCTCGTTATCTTTGCGTCGGCGCATCATCTCGCTCTGCGGGTCGTTCTGGTCGCCGAAAGTGATGGCGTTAGTCGGGCAGGTCTGCGCACACGCAGGTACGGTCTCACCGTCGCGCAACGGTCGATTTTCGGTCTTCGCGTTTATTTCGGCATACACGATGCGCTGGATGCAGAACGTGCACTTTTCCATCACGCCTGCCCCGCGCACCGTCACATCGGGATTGAGCTGCAGATGGAGCGGCGCGGGCCATTCCGGTTTGTACCAGTTGAAGCGCCGCACCTTGTACGGACAATTGTTCTCGCAATAACGCGTGCCGACGCAGCGATTATAATTCTGACCGTTGATGCCTTCTTGTGTGTGATAGGCGGCGAACACCGGGCAGACCGGCTCGCACGGCGCATGCGAGCATTGCTGGCATAGCATCGGCGTGATGTATAGCAACGGCGCCTTGTCGGCCTGATCCTTGGGAGGCGCGTAACGCTCAATGCGCATCCAGGACATGATGCGGCCGCTGGCCACGCCATCCTTGCCGACGAACGCAAGGTTGTTCTCGGCATAACAGGCGGCAACGCACGCACTGCATCCGACGCACGCATTAACGTCGATTGTCATGCCCCACTTGTGCGTCGGATATTTGAACGCCGAGTACATCTCGTACGGACCCGGCGCCTTCTCTCTTTCGGGTGCCACACCGCGCGCGAGGTCCTCGATGCTCATCGCCTCGACGATGTTGCGGCCCATCATGTCTTCCGAGAACAGCGGCGTGACGAGTTGGCCTTTGGCGCCCGTCGCGCGCACCTTGACCGTTGCGCTGAGCGCGCCGGGGGCGAGCAGCGAGAAGCCGTTCACGCCTCGGCCCTTGGCATAGCGTCCATAGGCGCTATGGCCCTGGCCTAACGGGACCGCGATCACGCCGGGGCGAACGTGCTCCGTAATCAGCGCCGGCAGCGCCGCCATCCCCTGATCGGTCTGAATTTCGATTACCTCTTCGCTGCTGATTCCCAGCGTCTTGGCAGTTTCGGGATGAACCGACGCCCAACTATCCCATACGATCTGATCAACCGGCTCGGGGGTTTCCTGCAACCACGGCTTGTCGGCGCCGCGGCCGTCATAAAGAAACAAATGCGGATAGACAGCAAGCGCGAGGTCGGGGCCTGCTCCGGGCGGTTTGGGCTTGTTCTGAAACACCGACGCGTTGAACTTGACCTCGACCGCTTTGGCCTCGGCGTAGACGCCACCATCGCGCAAGGCTTGGGCGAAAAAATCCTCCGGCTTGTTCTTGTCACCGATCTGTTTCTGAATCGCCTGAAAGCTCGCATTGACCGCGTCCGCCATGCTCTCCCATGGCACCGTCTTGCTGTCGGCGCTCGCGGCACGGGCGGTGGTGAGCATCAGGTCGCCGAGGTCGCGGCTCTCGAATACCGGCTGCATCACAGGCTGACCGATTCCGTTCACACCCGCACGCGGCGCGATGTCGCGCCAAGCCTCGAGCGGATGATGAACCGGAAGTAGCAGATGCGCGTGCTCTGCGGTTTCGTCGGGCACCAGTCCGCACCAGACCACGAGCGGCACCTGGCGCAGCGCGTCATTGAATTTCGCCGCCGGCGGCATCGAATAGACCGGGTTGACGCCCGAAACAACGAGCACATCGAGCTGTTTCTGGCTCATCGCCTGGATAAGCCCGTCAACATCAGCCTGCGGACTGTATGGCGATGCCGGCGCATCCTCGAGGAAGACCACGGTCTTGCCGAGATTTCCGGTGACGGCGTTCAGGATGAATGCAGCGACGTGCGTCTCCTTGTCATCGGTACCCGCAAGCGCCACCGCGCCCTCGGCCTGCCCGAACATCTGTCCCATCCGCACAATGGCTTCGGCCGGAACGCCGGTCTGCTGGCTGATCGTGTCGGGTTCGTAGCCCTGGACGAAGCTCTTCAGGGTTCCGATGTCGAAACCCGAGTTCGGCGATACCCAACCCTGGCGGACGAGGACATAGAGCACGCTCATCGCGATGGCAGCCTCGTGACCGGGCTTCACCGCGATCCATTCGTCGCACTTGGCGGCCGTAACGTTCATCCGCGGGCCGACGTAGGCTGACCGGCCGATCGAGAGCTTGCCGCGCCGTTCTTTCGGCGCGCGGAAGGCAGCATACTGGCGCGCCATCTCAACCGGCGACTCCCAAGTCTCGTTGAAATCGGCGCCGAACGAAATCAGAGCTTCGGCTTGATCAAGATGATAGACCGGCACGTCGCTGCGGCCGAAACATTCCTGAGCGGCCTGTCGCGCCACCGGCCTGGCAAGTGGCTCCCAAAACACCGCCTTGGTCGAATTCCACGCGGAAAGCCACGTTTTGGCAACCTTGTCGAAGGTCGGCCCCTGCGGCCGCGCCAGATAGGCGACACGATCCTTACCGGCCTTCGCCGCGGTCTCAAGCCGGCCAAGAAGTTCCCGCGTCGCAACATCCCATGAGACGCGGCGCAGCCGGCCGTCATCACGGCGTACGAATGGATGGGCCAGACGGTCCGGATTGTACAGTCCCTGCAGCGCCGCCTGACCACGAGCGCATAGGCGACCTAGGCTGATCGGATCCTTGGGGTTGCCTTCGAGCTTGATTACCCGACCCTCTCGGACGCGAGCGATCACGCCGCAGCCGGCGCTGCACTCCGAGCAAACCGTTGCGTAGAACGAGGGAACGCCGGGGATCACGTTTTCGTCGGGAACGACGTAGGGAATTAACTCGCGCCCGACCGGTTCGCATCCCGGAATCGCCGCGGCTGCGCCCGCCGCACTGGCGATTTTAAGGAACGACCGTCTGCTCAGCCCTTCTGACATCAGAACCCTCGCTTAATGGTGGCAGACAAAGCAGTCTTGGGTGGCGCCGCGCTTTTCGTGACAGCTGAGGCAGAAACCCATGTTGATTTCGTGTACCGGCTCGACGCGATCCATCGTTTCGACCGGACCGTGGCATTCCTGGCAGGCTACGCCGGCCCAGATATGCGGTTGATGAGTGAATTTGACAAAGTCGGGCAACGTATAGACCCGATTCCAGCGAATCTCGAACGGCGGCTGCGCATGATCCGTCCATGGCCGTGTAACCGGCTGCAGGCCGCCGACCAAAGCGTCCCCATGGCATCCGACGCATCGTTGTACGGGTGGCACGCCCGAGGTCTGCGAGCGCCGCGCGTACTCATGGCAGTACTGGCAGGGAATTTTGTTCACGCCCGCATGGATGCGATGGCTGAACGGGATGGGCTGCTCGACATCCTGACGCGGCGCCCAAGGCCGCTGCGAAAAGGCAAGCACGGTCAAGCCGCCCACAAACGTCGCCAGGGCGACGGGGATCAATATCCGGTTCATCGTGTCGTCAGATCCGGTTTTACAGTCGCGAGCCGGTTACCATTCGGGTGCAGTTTCACGCGCCTCCGAGCCGCTGCGCGGAGCGGAAGCCTCAACCGCGCCAGTCGCATAATTATTCAGCAGAGAGCGGCCCTGCCGAGAAAGCGCCACCCCCGCCTCGTTCGATCCGCAAACGCGAAAATTACTAACACTGCGCTCAACGTTCGGCAAGAGAAAATAATGGTCGAGCCGCATTTTGTCGAACGCATGTAAACCGACTTAAAGCGGAAAAAGCCTCGATGATCAACGTATCGTGGCCGTCCATGCCCGCTTCGAGCGCTGTGCACTTCCGGCAAGGGCCCGGTTTAAACCGCCGGCGGCCTATGATAGCTCTGACAGTTAACATTCGGTTTGGAGCGTGGCCTCGTAAGTGCAAATCAAGCCTGCTGCAAGGTTAAACCTGCTGCCGCCCTATCTCTTTGCCGAGCTCGATCGGCTGAAACGAGAGCTCCAGCAGACGGGCGTCGATGTAATCAGTCTCGGAATCGGCGACCCGGACCTGCCGACGCCGCGTCCTATAATTGAGAGCCTTCAGCGGGCGGCCGAAAATCCACTCAACCATCGGTATCCCGACTACGAGGGCCTCGAGCGCTTCCGCCAGGCCGCGTGTCGATGGTACGAGCGGCGGTTCGGCGTCAAGCTCGATCCGGTACATGAGGTCTTCGCGCTGATCGGCTCAAAAGAAGGCATCGCGAATTTCGCTACCGCGGTGGTCGATCCGGGCGACATCGTGCTGATTCCCGATCCCGGTTATCCGGTCTATTTCTCGGGATGCGTCTTCAACGGCGGCGAGCCCTACTTCATGAAGCTGCGGCGCGAGAACAGCTTTCGTCCCGATTTCGGTGCGATCCCGCCCGAGATCGCGCGGCGCGCCAAGCTGATGTGGCTCAACTATCCGAACAACCCGACGGCGGCAACGATCGATCGACCGTTCTTCGAGTCCGCGGTCGCCTACTGCCTGAAGCACGACATCATCCTGGCGCACGATGTGGCGTACTCCGAGATCGCCTTCGACGGCTATCGCGCGCCGAGTGTCCTCGAAGTCCCGGGCGCGGCGGAATGCGCGATCGAGTTCCACTCGCTCTCCAAAACTTATTCGATGACCGGATGGCGCGTGGGATTCGCCGTCGGCAACGCGCAGCTCATCCGCGCGCTCGGCCTGGTAAAGACCAACATGGATTCCGGGGTCTTCCAGGCAGTGCAGGAAGCGGCTATTACGGCGATGGACTCCGGCGACGAATCGGTCCGCAAGTATTGCGCGATCTATAAGGAGCGGCGCGACCTGATGGTCGAGTTGCTGCGCAAGCTCGGCCTCGCCTGCGAGGTGCCGCGCGCGACCTTCTATCTATGGGCGCAAGTTCCCCCCGGCTACACCTCGGCTTCGTTTACCGAGCGTGTGCTCAGAGAGGCGGGCGTCGTGATTACGCCCGGCTCCGGATTCGGCAAAGGGGGTGAGGGGTTCGTCCGCTTCTCGATGACGGTCGGGAGCGAACGGTTAAAAGAGGCGGTGGGTAGGCTAGCGGCGCTACGATTGTGACGGGTGGGGATGCCCCATCGGGTCTTCATCGGGATTGGCAGTAATCTGGGAGACAGGGCCGGTAACTACCGGGAGGCGATTGCGCGGCTGCAGGCATTGCCCGGCACCAGGCTGGTCCGGCAATCGTCGATTTACGAAACCGAACCCATCGAGGTGCGCGGCGGCGGCCCGTTCCTGAACGGCGTGGTCGAGATCGAGACCCAGCTCGAGGCGCCGGCGCTGCTCGCGCGGCTTCACGGGATCGAACGCGTGATGGGCCGCAAACGCGTCCGCGGACGCAAGCCACGGGCGCGCGGACCTTATCGCCCGCGCGTAATTGATCTCGATTTGCTTTTCTTCGACAAGGAAGTGATCGATTCGCGCTCGCTGCAGGTGCCGCATCCGCGGCTGCACGAGCGGCGCTTCGTGCTGGTCCCGATGAGCGAGCTGGCGCCGGCGCTGATCCATCCCAAGCTCAACCGTTCGATCTCGGAGTTGCTTACGGCGCTGAAAGCTCCGGGACGGGTCACTTTGATGAGCGCGGAAATGCTGCGCGCGCAAACCAATCGACGGGAGGTCGTCACGCGATGAAGTTTTTTCTCGACACGGCGGAGGTGAAGGAGATTCGGGAGGCGGCGAGTTGGGGAATCGTCGATGGCGTCACCACCAACCCGAGCCTGATCGCGAAGAGCGGACGTCCCTATGCCGAGGTGCTGCGCGAGATCTGCGAGCTAATCGACGGACCGGTCAGCGCCGAAGTGGTGGCGACCGAGGCTGCCGCGATGCTCGAGGAGGGACTTAAGCTTGCGAAGCTCCATAAAAACATCGTGGTCAAATGTCCCGTCACGATTGACGGACTCAAGGCGACCAGCGCGCTTTCGCGCCGCGGCATCCGCGTTAATGTCACGCTCATCTTTAATCCGCTGCAGGGACTGGCGGCAGCCAAATGCGGTGCGGCGTTCCTCTCGCCATTCGTCGGCCGTCTCGACGATATAGGACACGATGGCTTCGAGATTATCGCGCAACTGGTGCGGATCATCAGCAACTACAGTCTGCCGTCCCAGGTGTTGGTCGCGTCGATTCGCTCACCGGGCCATCTGCTGCGCGCAGCCGAGTCCGGGGCCCACGTGGCGACGATCCCCTTCGCGATTCTGAAACAGTCGCTGCATCATCCGCTGACGGAGATTGGGCTGGAGAAGTTTCTCGCGGACTGGCGCGCAACGCATCAGAAGATAGAGTGAGCCGATCATTTCCCGCGTCAGCCGGTACTGCATCTTGCGCGCGGTCAAATTATCTTTTGCGCAAAAATCATCGGCGCTCGCGGCTTGACGCGCCAAACTAATCTGCAGCACAATTTTTGGGGCAGAATTCCGCCGCGCGGGGCGCCGGCCCCGCAAAAAACGCCTGTTGCGATGAATACGGGCATGCGTGCATGCGACGGGTCGACCTACCGAATCTCCGTGTTTGCCTTCAGGAGGAGGTGGGATAGTTGCCTGCCGGCACATTCAGACGGGACCTTCGAATCAGCTACTTCGCGCCGTTCTTCGCGATGGCGCTGTTGGCAGCGATCGTCTTGTGGCGCGTCAACGCGCAAGTCGCGAGCGTCGGCTGGGTCGAACACACCGACCGGGTGATTCGACGCACCAAGGATGCGCAACTCGACTTGCGCGAGATGGCGGTTGCGATCAGATCGTATTGGCTCACATCCGACAAGAAATATCTGATCGACCTGCGCAACGCTGATCAACGGCTGACCGCGACGCTTGCCGAAATTTCCGACTTGAGGGCCGACAATCCGGCGCAGTCAAAACGCCTGTTGGAGGTCAGCAACGTCGAGGGCGCTTGGATCGGTGCGCTTCGAACGCTGATGTCGCGGCCTAATCTTAATCCCGCAGCGGTAATTCGCCTCGGGCAGCTCGACGCACAGAACCAGGTCGCATCGAACCTGCTCGACGAAATTATCGACGAAGAAGATCGATTGCGCGCGCGGCGCACCGGCAAGGAAAAAATCCAAAACGCGTTGATATTTCTTCTGGTCCCATCGTTGTGCGGCCTGGTAGCGGTGGTTCTAAGCTATTGGGGATTGCGCGAAATCGATGGCGCCAGCCGACAATTTACGAGGGCTCTGGCCCGAGCGGAAGAGGCCAATCAGGCCAAGGACAATTTTCTTGCGACAGTTTCGCACGAGCTGCGGAATCCACTGAATTCGATCATCCTCACCGCCAATATCCTGATTGCCGACCGCAACCTGAACGAAGATTCGCGGCAGCGGGCCCGAGCCATCGACCGCGCCGCCCGAACTCAGGCTCAACTGATCGAAGACCTGTTGGATGTTTCCCGGATCGAGAGCGGTCGGTTGCGGCTGGATGTGCAACCGACCGACCTGTCGCAAGTCGTGAAGAGCGCGGTGGATTCGATGCGGGTTGCAGCCGACGCCAAGTCGATCGCTCTGGTTGACGTTATCGACACGAGCATCAGGCCGATCGCCGGTGATCCCAAGCGTCTGGAGCAGGTGGTCTGGAACCTGGTTTCCAATGCGATCAAGTTCACGCCGAAGGGCGGCAAGGTGCAGGTCCGTTTGCAGCGGGTCAATTCCCACGTCGAGATCGTAGTCGCCGACAACGGGCAGGGGATCGCCCCCTCATCGCTTCCCTCTGTGTTCGACCGCTTCTGGCAGGAGCCCGGGCGCGGTGCGCGCGGGCTCGGCCTGGGCCTCGGCCTCTCAATCGTAAAGGAGCTGATTGCTTTGCACGGCGGCACGGTAACGGCGCATAGCGACGGGATCGGCATGGGAAGCACGTTCATCGTACGTCTGCCGTTGCCTCCGGCTTCACCGCGGTTGGAACCAGTACGGCATCCGCCAGTTGGGCCGACGCAGGAGATCGCACCGCGGCTGGATGGATTGATTCTGCTGGTGGTCGACGATGATACCGAGACCTGCAAGGCGCTCACGAATCTCCTCGGTTCGCTCGGAGCCACCGTTTATGCCGAAAGCTCAGTTCAAGCGGCTTTGAACCTGCTCGATGGTAACCAACCCGACGCGATCATCGCGGACGTCGAGATGCCGGTTCATGATGGATTCTTCTTCGCGCGTGAAATTCGCAATCGCGAGCAAACCCGGCGCTTATCAACGCGGTTGCCGCTGCTGGCGCTGACGGCGTACGGTCGCGTCGAGGACCGGGTGAAGATCTTGGCGAGCGGCTTTGACGGCCATATGGTCAAGCCGGTCGATCTCGTCGAATTGTCAGCAACCGTTCGAAGTCTGGTCGGGGCTCGCGCCGCGTAGTTCGCGGTTACTCATCACGCGTCAGGCGGTGAACACGGTCAGCACCGCCGGACGGAACTACTCGCCCATCCGGGGATAGAGACGCGCGGCGATCGCGACCAGAACGGCCAATGCGATCACCAGTACCGCCAGATCGGTCGTTACCGTCAGCCTGCCGCCCGGCATGCGAAGCATGAACTTGCGCAGCGCATCGACCTCGTAGGTAAGCGGATTCAACCTCGAGATGATTTGCAGCCATCGAGGCATCAGACGGATCGGATAGATTGCGTTGCTCGCGAAGAAAATCGGCATCGTCAGGACCTGCCCGATTCCGAGAAAACGTTCGCGCGTCCGGACGAGACAGGCGATCACTACTGAAAATGTGGAGAAGAGTCCGGCGCCCAGAGCGATAAAGAAAAGTACGGCGGCGAGATTCCCCGGCGCGAAGCTTACCTCGATGCCGAGCGCCAGCGACAGAATGTAAACCACGACTGCCTGCGACAGGCCGCGCACCGTCGAAGAGAGCGCCTTGCCGAGCACGAGCGCGCTCCGTGGCGCGGGGCTCACCAGGTATCGGTTCAGGATGCCGGCGTCACGCTCCCAGATCGTATTGATGCCGTAGAAAATGGCGACGAACAGCACGCTCTGAGCGAGGATGCCGGGCCCGAGAAAATTCAGATATGAAGCACCGCTCGCGCCGCTCAGGCCGCGCACCCGTTCCATCACGCTGCCGAACAGCAGCAGCCAGAGCGCCGGCTGTACCGCGCGCGTGGCCATCTCGGTGGCGTCGTGACGCAGCTTGCGCAACTCGGCGTCGGCAACGCCGAGCATCTGGATGCCGTAGCCGGCGATCGCCTCGCTGGCAGTCATTGTCGTCGCTCTCGGGCGCTTCGTCGCGCACGCCGCGCCTCACGGTAACCGCCGCCCGGTTCGATCTCGACGCCGATGAAATGCGCAAACACATCATCGAGCGTCGCTCGCGGGCCGACCTCGGCCTTCAGAGCGGCTGGCGTGCCGATGATGTCGATACGTCCGTGGTGCATCAACGCGATTCGATCGCACAACTCGTCAGCCTCGCTCATATCATGGGTCGTGATGAAGATCGTCATGCCGAGGCTTTCGCGCAACTTGCGCACGTGATCGTGCACGGCGCGCCGCGCCATTGGATCAAGCCCGACCGTCGGCTCGTCCATCATCAACACCTGCGGATGATGAATCATGCTCTGGGCGATCTCGAGCCGCCGGATCATTCCTCCGGAGTAGTGATGAACGAGGCGATCGGCGGCGTCGGTCAGCTCCGTCATTTCCAGCGCCTCCGCGATTCGCGCGGCCCGCTGATGGCGGGGAATCGCATAAAGCCGTGCCGAGAGCAGCAGATTCTCGTACCCGGTGAGTGCACCGTCGGCAGATAGCAACTGCTGAACATAGCCGATGTGGCGGCGCACCTCGGCCGCCTCCCGGCGCACGTCGAAGCCGCACACCCGGGCTTCGCCAGATGACGGCGGCAGCAGCGTGGTGAGCATTTTGATCAGGGTGCTTTTGCCGGCGCCGTTCGAGCCGATGAGTCCGAAGATCTCTTCGTACGGAACCGTGAGCGAAACGTCCGCGACGGCCGTCAGGTCGCCGAAACGGCGCGTGAGGGCGACAGTCGCGATTGCCGGCCCGCCAACTCTTCGATCAGCATCCGGTGCGGTCATCCTGTAGAGAGAATCTCACTCCGGGTGGCGGCGTGACTAGGCGCGTTCGGCGATCAGCTTGTCGAGTTCCAGCCGGAGCTTGCCGAGAACTTCGTCATAACGAAAATTGCCGAGCTTGGTGTCCTTGCGTTTGAGATTAACCGTGGTCGGCCCGCACCACAGCCCCAGGTCGGCATCGTCGGTCTCGCCCGGGCCGTTCACGCGGCATCCCATCACCGCGATCGTGATCTTGTGCGCCGCGGCGTAAACGCTCATCTCTTTGACCGCCTGCGCAAGCTCGACAAACTTGTCATTCTCGACCCGCGAGCATGACGGGCACGAGATAATATTGAGGCCTTTGCCGAAATCAGGCACCGAGATGAAGCGGCCCGCGGCCACGTCGCGCAGGATCTGAAAACCGACCTCGACCTCTTCGTGTTTGCGTTCGTGCGGCAGCGTCAGCGAGACGCGAATTGTCTCACCGATGCCCTCGGCGAGCAGCTTCTCGAACGCGAGGCGCGTCTTGATTATCCCGTCGGGCGGCAATCCCGCCTCGGTCACGCCGAGATGGAGCGGCACATCGGGACGGCGCGCCGCGAAGCGGCGGTTGCCTTCGAGCACTTTTGCCGGATCCGAATCCTTGAGCGACACGACGAAGCGGTCGAAGCCGTATGAGTCCATCATTTCGCAATGCCAGACCGCCGACTCCACCATCGCCGTCATCTGATCGCCCGCATACTTCTCGAGGAACGCGGGCGCCACCGAACCGCAGTTGACCCCGATTCGGATGGCGAGGCCATGATCGCGCGCCACATCCGCGAGCCATCGGACCTTGTCCGGAATCGATTTCGATTTCTCGATATGGTGCAGATGGCCGGGGTTGTAGCGAATCTTGTCGACGTACGGCGCAACTTTGTCCGCGATGCGGTAGTTTTCCTGGAGGTCGACCGACAGGTTTACGCCACGCGTCTGCGCGCGAATCTCCTTCAGCGCGGCGACTTCTTTCTCGTTGTCGAGCGCAATCCGCACGATTTTCGCGCCGGCCCCGGCAAGTTGCCGCACCTGTGCGACTGTCGCGTCGATGTCCATGGTTTTCGTCGCACACATCGATTGCACCACCACCGGCGCGCCGCCACCGACGATGGTGCTGCCCACTTTAACCGGCCGGGTGGTGCGAAACTTCAAGCCGTTCTGCGCCATGTTCGATTTCTAGTGCTTGTGACCCTGCTCATGCTCGGCGATCAGGCCGAACGCGATCCCCGAATGCGTGAAGGCGCCGCCCGCGCGAATTTCCATCGCGACCAGCACCGCCTCGGCAATTTCTTCGTCGGTCGCGCCCAGGTCCTTGGCAGCGTTTACGTGAACATCGATGCACCAGGGACATTGAGTCGTATGCGCCACCCCGATTGCGATCAGTTGCTTGACCTTGTTCGACAGCGCGTCATCTTTGAAGATCGACTGGCTGAACTCGATGAACTTGTTGTAGGACTCGGGCTTGAGCTCGCGCAACTTGCGGACGTTTTTCAGATTCCCGCGATCATAGAAGTTGTCCATCGTCGTCTCCTTGGTGCGGCGTGTTCGCGATCGGGCTTCGCAGGCCATCATAGCAGCAGAGTCAACCGGCCCGCGACCCACGGCGGTTAATCACGCTTCTTCTCCCTTATTTCCTGGGTGCTTAGCGGTGAATTTCAGGATGGATCGCATCTTCATTGACTATTTTCCCGGGCGCTTCGTAAGATTGCGTCCATCTTCATCAAAAGGGCTGCTTCCACCATGCGCATGATCATCCCCCCGGTTGCCTCGCGTCGCGAAATCGATCGGAATTTTTCGATTTTTTTTCGTCACCACCGAGTCTCCGCTTTCAATCGCGCGGTTTCGGATTTGTGCCGCTTTTATGCCGTAAAGCGCCCACGAATCGAATGGTTCGAGTATATCGATTGGGGCAAAACGGCGGGCAAAACCTACGAGGATGGCCGCATCCACCTGGTCCATCCCGAGAACTGGAAACGCGGCCGGATCTACAACAAGGAGCGGATGTGGATCCAGATGGTCTACCACGAGCTGGGCCACTACCTGCTATGGACGGACGCTGAACGCAAAGCCGATGTCTTCATGCGCCGGATGGTCAACGGCCTCCGCCGTTCGGGACGGCGCAGCGCCTCTGCGCGCCGGCTGATCGGCGTTCCGCGTCGACGGCGCGCCAACGCGACGACCGTGCGGCCGCGGCGACGCATCGCGCGCGCCTCATAGCGGTCGTCTATAATAGCGACGATGGCGACCCGAGGAGCGTCCGAGCCGCGCAAGCCGAACGTCGAGAACCGATGGTGGGTTGAGACCACCGTCAAGCGCAAGCGCAACCAGCCGGTCAAGCCCGGCGATGCGGGCCAAAACGACAAGCCCGAAGCCGACTTGCCGAAACTACCGGTCGCGATGGGTTTTTACGAGTCGGCGCGCGATTACGATCAGGAACGCGCCAAGGACGATCTCACTGACAACAACCTGCGCATCGCACGCCAGGCAAATCCGGAGCCCGGGCAGTGGGTACACGTCGAGATGACGCCTGAGCACTATTCGCCGAAGGTCGTCCAGCGCATCAAGGATGAATTCCGGATTCCGCGCGAGGCGCGCGGCGTGCTGCTCGATCATGGCCGGCTGGTGCGCCTCCTGGTTTGCGGTCCCCAGCTCGAAGATTGGATGATCGATGTGACGCTCAGCGAAGAGCCGTCGGTCGACGTCTATGTATGGGGCACAATGTGGCGCGAGCGGTTGTTCCGGCGCGCCGAGGATGCGCTCAAGCAGGCGCGCCGCTGGGCGATAAATCTGCTGCAGCATCCTCCCGAGCGTGACGATCCCTTCCGCGGGGTGTTGCTCTGACGTCGCAGCCCGTCATCGCACCGGCAGCAGAAACGATGGGGGCGCGGCCGGAATCTCCGGCCGCGCCCCTCATTTATTTTTCAGGTTGAACTAATCTTCAAGCTGAACTGAGACTACCAGCGATCGTGCCGGCCGCCGCCGTTACCACGGCCGCCACCCGGACCGCGCCGGCCACCGCCGCCACCGCCGCCACCGCCTGGACCGCTACGGCGCGGAGCACTGTTTTCGCGCGCGTGGTCGATCTTGATTGTGCGGCCTTTGAAATCCGTTCCATTCAGCGACTGAACCGCCTTCTCGGCCGACTCCTGGTCAGCCATCTCGACGAAGCCGAACCCGCGGGACTGTCCCGAGAACTTGTCGGTGACCACCACCGCTTTCTCGACTGTCCCGACCTGCGAAAAATACTCCGTCAGGTCGTCCCCGGTAACCGAAAACGGCAGGTTACCCACATATAGCTTACTGGGCATCAAAGGCCCTCCTCATTGAGTTGTCGTCAGAACTCCGGGCAAGAAACCTACGAGTCTTTTAGCAAGGCGGGTCAGAATCCTGCGGCATCGGGCTGACTAAATGAGCATAGCGTTGCCGTCGAAACGTGTAAAGGTGAATTGATCGCGGGTGCGATTCAGCGCGCCGCGACCGCTCTCGCATCCTGCTTCTCACTGCTGCGGATTGCGTAAAAGCGCCCATGGCTGAGCAGGACCAGTCCGAATCGTCCGTGCGGAGCGATCAGAACCGGGGTCAGACCAGGCGCGTGCCCGCGCACCATCGCCCAGACCTGACCCGGTACGAGGACGTAACCGGGCGGCGCATCGCCGAGCCGTCCATGGATCGGCGTCACCAGGCGATTCAGGTAGAAGACCAGCGGCGCCAGATCTTCGGTGAAGCCGAAAACGTAGAGCGGCTCGCCCGGGCCGACCGTACGGGTGATCATCTGCGCCGCGGGACGATAGGAATCGTTGGCGCAATCGCGTTGCTCGCGCCATGGGAGATAAAGGAAATCGAATGTCACCAGCATCGCGCACACCACGGCCAACGCGCCGCGCGCGAGACGCGCGCCGGTTTCGCTGCCCAGCGATTCGAACCACCACGCGATCAGCACGGCCGACGCGGGCCATAGCGGCAGCAGGTAGGCGCGCCGCTTGTAGGCGGCAAGCGTGAAGAAGACGACGGTAAGCACCCAGAAGATCGCAAGCAGACGGACCGCATTGCGCCGCCGCTCGGCTTCTTCCATCACCGGGCGCATCAGCTTGGCCTCGGCGAAGGCGAGGTTCAATTCGGGGCGCGGCAAGCGGAACGCAAAGAACACGGCGATCGGCGCCAGCAGACTGAGCGGGCCGGAGTTCAGAAGCAGCGGTTTGACGTAATACCAGGGCGGCATCGCGCCCAGCGTGCCCAGGAAGCGTCCGAAGTTCTCGCTGCCGAGCTGGCGAGTGAGAAAGCCGTAGCGGCCGGCGATAAAACACGCTCCATACCAGCTCGAGCCGATCGCGATCGCAACGAAAGCCGGGCCGGGGACAAACCATCCGATCAGCTCCCGCACGCGGCGTTCGGTGAAAGTTAAAAGCGCGATCGCAAGCCCCGGCAGCAGCAAGCCCACCGGTCCCTTCGCGACTACGGCCGCTCCCAGAGCCGCCGCGGACAAATAGGGCAACGCGGCTGCGCGGCGCGACGGAGCGACTCCCCGCGCCGGCATCCACCAGAGAAAGCTCAGCAGTCCGAGCGCCTCGAAGAACGTCAACGTCATATCGACGCGGCCCGCACGCGCGAGGCCGATAAACTGATACGAGCCGGCGAGAATCAAGCCGGCCAGCAAACCGGTATTCGGGCCGAAACGGCTGCTCGCGAAAATTATGACCAACAACGCCGTGGCCAACGCGTAGAGGACCGACGGGATGCGCAAGTTGAACGCGGTGACCCGCTTGATTCCGAAGATCCTGTCGACCGCGAAAGCGGTCCAATGGAACAGCGGCGGCTTGTACATAACCGTTCCGCCCTGGCCGGTCGGAAACAGCACGTGGCCGCGTTCGACCATATCCTGCACGAAGACCCCTTCGATCGCTTCGTTGGTGCCGCAAATGTCCGCGCCGCAGAAAGCGCCGCGGACGAACCGCACGACCGGATTGCGGGACGGCGGATCGCACGGCCCCGAGCCCAGGCGATGCAGCGTCAACATTAAAAGCATCACGATCAGCGAGACGATGGCCCACGCATGGAGATGTCGGGAGATCGGGGACCGCGCCGGCGCCGCCGTGATCATCGGTCGGGTCTCTAAAATCGTGCTCAAGCCAGCTCGAAGCGGAAGATATGGAGACGCGCGCGCCGGCTGGGATCGTAGCCGCGCCATTTCGCGGCCGGCACGTCGGCCGGTGTAACGCGGCGAAACTTGAGCCGCGCAAAAAAACGCGCCGCCCGTTCCTCGCTGGTGCAGGCGAATGCGTAGCGCAGCCCGCGCGACCGTGCCTCATTGAGAATTTCCTTCACCAGCTCCACCGCTACTCCTTCCCCGGCAAAACGCGTCAAAGTGTATAATGCGGTAATCTCTCCCGCACCGTCGCGCCGGTAGGGTTCCGTAAGCAGCGAGCAGACGCCGGCCAGATGCTCGTCGCCCACGCGATAACCGAAGCACGATGGCAGCAGCGCCGCCAGCTCGTCGGCGGTGCGCGTCAGCAGGACGCCCTCATTCTGGCCGCGTTCGATGAGCGCCTCGACCTCTTCGAAATCATCGATCGAAACCGGCTGAACCGAACCGTACGGCCGCTCCGTCATCAGGGTGCCGGTACCGACGAAGCTAAACAACTCTTCATAAATGCCCTGCGGCGAGGTCAGATTCACCGAGCCCACGCCGTCGCGCAGCGCGCGGGCAGCGGCGCGCAGGATCGCGCGGCGCTGTGCCGCGCGCTCGGGCTTAATTCGCTTGGATATTCCGCGCAGTTCAAGGAATGAAATCCGGGCGCCGTCGCGCGCGGTGAGTCCGCCCTGCCGATCCAGCAGGATCAGCTTGAAGACCCGCAGCCGGCTCGCCAGCTCCTGGGCGAAGACAGTCAGCTCGGCGGGCGTTTTCGCGGCGGTCCCCGCTACCACTATCGATCCTGCGCGTAGCGCCTGCCAGATGGCGGCAACGGCGGCATCGGGCGGATACGGACGCGAGCGCCGCCCGCGCGCTGGATCGAACACCGGCGGCTCGCCAGCGGGCGCCATCCGGCCCATTCGCGCGACGACTTTCGGCAGCAACTGATCGGAGACGATCACGATACACCGCGCATGATTGCGCCTGAGTTCCCGCAGCGTGCGCAGCAGCGGAGGGAGATCCCGGGCGGTTTCGCCGGCTGGCGGAATCAGCGCGAACAGCAGGCTCTTGCCGTAGAACTCCTCGAGATAAAAGGTCTTCTCGGTGAATCCCGTCCGGGCGACGCCCTGGGCGTGAGCGGCGGACATCTTAGGCTGCGATCACGTCGGATGAATCGATTTTCGAAGTAATGACGGAGCGTTCCGGATTAAGCGGCACGCTAGGACTTGGCCGCGGCCGTGTCGGCGCGCAACTCCGGGATGGCGCGCGCGGCGTGGATCGTGGGGTGGCGTGAATCGACAATTTCCTTGAGTGTGGTCTGAGAAAAGACTTTCAGCAGCACGCGCTGGCCTTCCTCCCAGACGCGGTACATCCGGCAGGCCGGCTGCAGCGCGCAAATGCTCGAGCCGTCCACGCAGATGTTGAGCGTGATCGGACCTTCGACCGCCTCGATAATGTCCTTGAAGGTCACTTGCTCCGGCGACCGCGCCAGCTCATAGCCGCCGCCGGGCCCGCGATGCGATCGCACCAGCCCGCCGCGCATCAGATCGCGAATCACTTTCTCGAGGAAATATTTCGGGATATGCTCGCGCTCCGCGATTTCGAGTCCGCGCGCGACGCCGCCCGGCCGATCGGCGAGATGAATCATGGCCCGCAGCGCATACTCGATTCGCCGCGGTATCTGCATCAGGCTCATGATTGTCCTCCCGCGATCGCGCCGGCAAATGGCCGCGCGCCGCGCACCGCCAGCATCCGCTCGATATATTTCGCCAGCATGTCGCTCTCGATGTTGACGCGCGCGCCGACCTCGCGATGGCCGAGCGTTGTCATTCTGAGCGTATGAGGAATCAGTGCGCAACGAAAGTTCTGATTCTCGATTCCGAACACCGTCAGGCTGACGCCGTCGATCGCGACCGAACCTTTCTCGACCAAATAACGCGCCTGATCGGCGGCGACTTCAAAGGTGAAAAGCCGCGAATCTCCCTCCGGCTCGATCGCGACCACGCGGCCCACGCCGTCGACGTGGCCGGAGACCAGATGGCCGCCGACGAGCTTTTCAAGCGTGAGGCATCGTTCGAGATTCACCGGCGCGCCGGGTTTGAGATCGCCGAGCGTCGTGCGTCGGAGCGTCTCGGCCGAGACCTCCATCGCAATCGCGCCGCGGCCCTTCTTAATAACCGTCAGGCACGCGCCATTGACCGCGATCGAATCGCCGATTCGGATGCGGTTCATCGGCAGGCTGGTGCGGATCGTAACCACGGCGCCCTGCTCCGAGCTGCGGAGCGCTTCGATCGTGCCGAGATCTTCAATTATTCCGGTGAACAATAGAAAAGCCATCCAGTGGCGCTAAAAACCCAGAAAAATCATATCTTTTTGCCGGCGGGATTAGCAACCACGCCTCCCGATCGCTGGGCGGCGCGCTTGCCGGAAAAGCGCAACGGCGCCGATAATCAGCAACGATGAGCAACTTCCGGGAAGTTTCAGAACAGCTTCTGAGCGGGAAAATCTCGATCCACGAGCATCATCCGTTTCGCCCCAGCGGCGAGTTCGAAGAGATTGCCGAGGGCATCGCGGTCTTCAACTGGCTCGCCAATTTCAGCGCGGTCAAAACCGCCGACGGCATCGTGATGGTCGACGCTGGGATGACGATGGACCGAACTGATGCTGCCACCATGCTGCGCCGATATTCGCCGGCGCGTGTCAGCAGCGTGATCTACACGCAAGGCGCTGTCGATCACGTCGCGGGAATGAACGCGCTCGCGGCCGAATCTGCGAAAACACGCGCCGCACGACCGCGTGTCGTCGGCCATCGCGCAACCGCCGATCGCTTCGATCGTTACCGACGCACGGGGTCGTACAGCCGCGCGGCATATCGCCGAACCTTTGGCCAGCTCAACGCGCAGTGGCCGGCAGAGTTCGTCTATCCCGATACGTACTTCGATCATCAATTCAATCTCACTGCCGGAAACCATCGCTTCGAATGTCATCACGCGCGCGGCGCGGGTGACGATCAATGCTGGATCTATCTGCCGCAAGGCAAGGTTCTGTTCGCCGGCGATTTCTTCATCTGGGCCGCGCCTGCCGCAGGAAATCCCGCCGGTCCGACCGGGTATGCGCGCGAATGGGCCGAGGCGTTGCGCGTAATGGCGAACTGCGGCGCGGAAGTGATGGTCCCGGGGCACGGATTGCCGATCTTCGGCGCGATCCGTATCCGCCAGGTTTTGAGCGAGACCGCCGATTTCCTGCAAAGCATTTACGATCAGACGCTTACAATGCTGAACGACGGCGCGCCGCTTGAACTCGCGCTCGCCGAGGTTAAGCCACCCACCATGCTCGCGGACCGTCCATACCTGCGCGCGCTCTACGATGAGCCCGACTACATCGTGCGTAACATCTACCGCGCCGAAGGCGGATGGTACGACGGCATGCCGGCGCATCTGAAGCCCGCGATGGCGGCGGCGCAGGGACGCGAGGTCACCGAGCTTGCCGGCGGCGTCAGCCGGATGGTCGCCCGTGCGATGAGCCACCTGAACGGCGGCGACCTGGCGCTCGCGTCGCATCTGATCGATTGGGCGTATGCCGCCGCACCTGACGATCCCGCAGTGAACCACGCGCGGATGCAGATCTATGGCGCGCGCGCCGAGCAATCGCTGGCGCTCATCACGCGCGGCATCTTCCGTGCCGCGGCGCACGAGTCAGCGTCGAAGCTCGGGCTCTCGCTCGCCAATTGGAAGGATTAGCGCGGCAAATTATCTCGGGTTGTCGTCTTGAGCCTGTTTGCCGCGGCTCATCTTGAAGAGTTGGAACGAGGACATGAGGAGGCGCCATCCGGAGGGAAACTCGAGTGCGCCAACGTCGAGCCGTGGCTCGGGCTCGAGGATCACCTTTCGTCCCCCGTGCCATTGCACCAGCAGCATCTGATGGCCGACCTGGCGACCGGTGATACGATCGATCGCGAAGCCGCCGAACAACGTGCTGGTTCTTAGATCGGAGAACACCGCGCGCAGCCGATTCTGATCGAGCGATTCGGCGTTTTTGAGGGCGGTCGCGGTCAACAATCCCGCGGCATAGGCCTGGGCGGCGGGGTAATCACATACCACGTCGGGACGATGCTCCCGCATCCGGCGCACGAATTCGTTCGAGCTCGGCCCAAGTTCAGGATCGATCTCCGCGTCCTGCTCCCATTGGCTCGGACCGACGATGCCTTCGGCGCGCTCGCCCATCTCGTCGCCGAAGCCGACCACGCCTGCCGCGACGCACGCCAGCACCGGCAGATTAATCCCGCGGCCGACGATCATCCGCATCACCTTGACGTCGTGGCCGAAGCTGCCGACCGAAACTAGCACGTTGATGCGATTACGCGCGATCGCTGCGATCAGATGTGCCGGCGGATCGTCAGGATCGACATTGCCGTTGAACTTGAGCCGCACTCGCACACCGCGCCGCCATGCGAACCGCTCGGCGCAAGCGCTCTCGAAGCCGGCCGCGACTTCGCGCGCGAAGGTGTTGCGCGCCGCAACGATCGCGATCCGTTTGCGCAGGAACTTCATCGTGCTGATTAGCCGGGCGAACCCTTTCAGGTAATCGCTGGCCGGACTCAGCACGCCGACCATCATGCGCAGCTTGTGCTCATATAGATCGTCCGCTGCACCGCCGTGATTGATTGTCACCATTCCGGCCTGCTCGGCGATCGGCGCCGCGATTCTGACGAGGCGGCTCGAGTAGGGGCCGAAAATCAAATCGGCGCGGTTTTCGAAACATAGCGAACGGTAGATTTCGGCGCAGCGCCCCCGATCGCTGCCATCGTCGTGGCATTCGAGCGCGACCTCGTATCGATCGCCGCCAATCGCGAGCCCGCCGCCCGCATTGATGTCCTTCACGAACAGCGCGAGCCCGGCCTCGGCTTGCCGGCCCATCGCCGCATACGAACCGCTCAACGAAAGACTCATTCCGATCGTGAGCTTGCGATTCATAAACTCACCTGCTGCCGCCGAACGCCACCTCCGCGATGCCACCGCGAATCACCACCTGGCCGTCCGGATTGTATGTCTCGAACGCGTACCGTCGTCGGGCATCGTTGCCCCCGTCGCTCCATACGAGCGTATTGATCGTCTGGCCGGGAAAAACCGGACGGGCGAAGCGCACGCGCAGACGTTTGAGGCGAACCGGATCGCGATCACAAAGCGCGTCGACCATCACGCGCGCCACGAACGCCATCGTGCAGAGCCCGTGCACGATGACGCCCGGCAGGCCAACCATCCGCGCGACATTCTCATCAAGATGAATCGGGTTGCGGTCGCCCGAAGCTTCGGCATATCGGAAGGTTTGATCGCGATCGATCGCTTGGCTCATCACGACCATCGGTTCGCCTTCGGGACGACCGGCGTCGCGCGGGCCGGCGGCCGGCGCGGAGCGCTCGCGCTTCGCGCCGCGGATAAAAATTCCCGTGATCGCGCGAAGCACCGGTTCCCGGTTCTGATTCTGCGCGATGATTTCGATATCGAGCGCCTCGCCGGTGGCGCGTGTTTCGATCGACACGATGCGAGACCGCGAAGTGATTACGTCCTCCGGCCGAATCGGCGCGAGGAACTCCATGTCCTGCTCGCCATGCAACAGCCGCATCACATCGACGCCGACCTCTGGATCGCCCGAGGCGCGCAGCAGCGATTCCCAGGTGACAACGACGCCGAAGAGCGGCGGCGCGATGATTCCGCCGGGCGCGGCGGCGTCGATATAGCGCGGATTATCCTCGTTGCAGGCGAGCGCGTAGTTCCGGATCGCGTCGCCTGTGACGCGCACTTCGACGGGCGGATATTCCCTGCCTATACAGCTCTTGTTGAGCGCCATCGTTCCGGCCCGACGATACCTAATTCAACTCGCGTCCGCCGATATATACGGCCTTGAGCTTTAACTCGCGGTCGAGCACGATCAAATCCGCGCGGCTACCCGACTCGACTCGGCCGCGATCCTTAAGAGCGAGCAGTACCGCCGGGTTAGTCGCAGCCATCAACGCTGCCTCTCCTGGGCTCACGCCCACCCGCTCGACCATCAGGCGTATTCCGTCGATCATCGTGATGATACTCCCGGCCAGACGGCCATCTGCAAGCCGCGCAGCGCCGCCCCTGGCGCGGATTCCGCCGGTCAGCGGCGCACGGTCAGTGGTAAGAATGATTCCCGATGCGCTCCGCGCGCGCACCGCTATTCGAAGCATCGCAGGATGCACGTGGACGCCGTCAGGAATCACTGCCACGTATGCCTCCGAGCCGATTAGAGCTGCGGCGAGGCCGGGCTCGCGATGATGCATCGGGCGCATCGCGTCGAACAGATGGGTTCCCATCCGCGCGCCCCATCGGATTGCCGCTTGGGCCTGCTCCAACGTCGCCTCGCTATGCCCGAGCGATACCACGATACCGCGCCGGACCAAAGCGCGGATTGCGGCGCGCGCGCCGGGAAGCTCCGGCGCCAACGTGATCAGGCGCAGCGACCTGAGCCGCATCACCCGCCTCAATGCATCGCCGGACGGCTTAAGCGTCGATCGCGGGTGCGCCCCGCGGCGGGCAGGCGAAATAAACGGTCCTTCGAGATGCATCCCGAGGATCGCCGCGCCATCGCCCTCATCTTGATCCTCACGCGCAGCCGCAATCGCGCGGTCGGCCGCCTCGATTCGCTCGAGCGGGGCGGTGATCACGGTTGCCAGGAAAGCAGTTGTGCCTTCGCGGGCGAGCCGCCGCGCGAGCGAGACGATCTTGTCGGGCGTGGCATCAGCAACCTTCAGCCGCCCCGCGCCGTTGACCTGGAGATCGATCGGACCGGGCAGAATCCAATCGGCAGAGCGCGATGCACGTATCTCGACTGTTTCGATGCGGCCCGAGAAGCTTACCATCCCCGCACGGGTCGAACCGTTGGGGAGCGCAATCAGCCCGGCCAGGCGGCGCATCGAGAGAGCCGCTTCAGTTGGCGCGGAAGCGCTCGGCGAGCAGCCGCGAGAAGCGCGGCAGATAAATCAGATCGAAGGTCTCTTCCTTGCCGGGGAACATCGCGACCGCCGCTCCCTTGAGCGCACGAACATGCTCCCAGGCACTCTCAAGCGTCATCGAATCGTCCTGCGCGATGGTCGCGTAGACCAGGTTCACGAGGAAACGGAGTCGCCGGATGTTACGGTTCTCTTCCTCGATCTTTGCCGCCCGTTCGTCTTGAGCCATGGCAGACCTTCCTCTGTCGGCGCCGGCGGGCCGAACCTTTGATCGAAGTATAGCAGTATCGCTTGTGCGCCGGCGCGCCGGATGCCAACCTCGTTAGCATTGTGGCCCAGCCGCCGCGCCTGAAAAGCAGCTTCATCTATCTGGCCAACGCGGTCAACGATCTGCGCGGCAACGTCGGTTTGCTCACCCTGGCGTTGGCGCCGCTGGTTGTGATCACATCGCTGTGCCTGCTGCCGGATGCGATCAATCTGCAATCTGCGCTCGCGCGTCATTTCGGGATGGGTGTGCATAGCGTGAGCTTCACGCCCGTCCAGGTACCGTATCAGCCCGTGGGACCGCCGGGGCCGTTGCCGATCGCGCCCTGGATTGTGACAACGCTTCAGATCATCGCCATCTTGATGACGCTGGTGCTCGGCACTCTGGTCGTGCTGTGCACCCTTGATCGGATCCATGGCGGGGCGCGCGCGCCAACGCTTATCGAAGAGGCGCTTGCGGTTTACCGACGCGCAATCGAACTGGCGGGGCCGTCGACTCTGATTTTCATCCTGCAGTTGCTGGTGGCGGCGGTCGCGATCATCTTGATCCTGGGACCGATTGTTGTCGCATTCATCCTCACCTCCTCCGCGCCGTTCACACTGTTGCTGGATTGGCACCTGCTCGTGTTCCCGGCGCTGATAGCATTTTTCTTCGTCTGCTTTTCGCAAATCGCCCTGGTCTTCGATCAGCATCGCAGTTGGCACTCCCTGCTTTACAGCCGTGACCTGATGCGTGGGCGGTTTTTCAAAGTCGCGATGCGAATTGTGGTATTTCTCGCCGTATGGTCGGGTTACAACGCGTGGACCGGCGCGATGTTCCTCGTGATGAGCTGGATTCTCGGGCCGGTCGCCGTGCTCACCGGATGGATTAGCGCGATCGTCTTTACGACCGATCTGCTCGCGGTCGCCGTCGCTTATGCGACTATCGCCTTCTTCATCGCGGCGGGCGTGCGTCTCTACCAGGATTTGGTGGCTTTCACCAATCAGGAGGTCGCAGCCGCGCGCGGGATGGCGCCGATCAAAACCGCCAAGCTTCCCCGGCCGGCCGAAGCCTAAGATCGGTTTGCGGCGGCGGCGCT
>Ga0070737_10000333_pt1 | contig 108682 bp, 103 predicted proteins | sample Coa_R1_10_FD_66438 | JGI IMG/M metagenome (GOLD analysis project Ga0070737, IMG submission 66438) | Surface soil microbial communities from Centralia Pennsylvania, which are recovering from an underground coalmine fire - Coalmine... | ecosystem: Environmental > Terrestrial > Soil >...
CTGCGCGGGAAGATCCTCAACGTCGAGAAGAGCCGGATCGACAAGGTGCTCGCCAACACCGAGATCCAGGCGCTGATCACCGCGATCGGCACCGGGGTCCGGGACGAGTTCGACATCGACAAGGCGCGCTACCACAAGATCGTGCTGCTGACCGACGCCGACGTGGACGGCGCGCACATCCGCACGCTCGCGCTCACGCTCCTGTTCCGAGAGATGCAGCCGCTGATCGAGGCCGGCTACGTCTACATCGCCAAGCCGCCTCTCTACCGGCTGACGCGCGGACAGCACCACCGCTACATCGAGCGCGAGTCAGAGCTCGAGGAGATCCTGCTGGGCGACAAGCTGGACAAGCTGCAGATCCACGACCGCACCGGCGCCGCGTTCAAGCTCACCGAGACCCGGTGGAAGCGCTTCACGCGCCTGCTGAAGCAGTACGAGGGGTGGTCGGCCGCGCTGCGCTCCGCCTACGGACAGGGCGCGGTGGCGTTCATGCAGCAGGCGCGGATGCTGGAGGAGCGGATCGTGGACGTCCCGGCGCTGCTGCGCCACATCGCCGCCAGCGCGGCCGACGGCGATGGGCACCCCTACCGCCTGCAGCTGATCGCCGAGCGTCCCGACGAGCTGGTGGTGCGCACGATCGAGGCCCGCACCGGGCTGGCCAGCACCCACCACCTGCGCCCCGCGGCGCTGCAGGCGGCGGAGTACCGCCGGCTGGGCGACGTGCACCGGGAGCTGGAGGGGCTGATCGGCACGCCGCCGTTCACCGTCTCGCTCGGGGACACGGTGCGCGACGCCGCCGGCTTTCAGGAGCTGCACGACACGGTGCTGGCGGTCTCCCAGAAGGGGATCGACTACTACCGCTTCAAGGGCCTGGGCGAGATGGATGCCGAGGAGCTGCGCGAGACCACGATGGACCCGGCCACCCGCACGCTGGTGCAGGTCACCATGGAGGACGCGGCCTCGGCCGACCTGGTGTTCTCGATGCTGATGGGCGACCAGGTCGAGCCGCGCCGGGCGTTCATCGAGGAGAACGCCAGGCTGGTCACCAACCTGGACGTGTAGGCCGTGTCCGCGATCGACACGCTCGGCGGCGGCAACATCGAGCCGCGCGGGCTCGAGGAGGAGATGCGCTCGGCGTACCTGGACTACGCCATGTCGGTCATCGTCGGCCGGGCGCTGCCGGACGTCCGCGACGGCCTCAAGCCCGTCCAGCGGCGCATCCTGCACGTGATGAACGAGATGGGGCTGCGCGCCTCGACCGGCCGCAAGCACGTCAAGTGCGCGCAGATCGTCGGGGAGGTGATGGGCAAGTTCCATCCGCACGGCGACAGCGCCATCTACGAGACGCTCGCGCGGATGGCGCAGGACTTCTCGATGCGCGCGCCGCTGGTCGACGGCCACGGCAACTTCGGCAACATCGACGGCTGGCCGCCGGCGGCGATGCGCTACACGGAGGCCCGGATGTCGCGCCTGGCCGAGGAGATGCTGCGCGACATCGACGCCGAGACCGTCGACTTCGGCCCCACCTACGACGGCATGCGCCAGGAGCCGCTGGTGCTCCCCGCGCGCTTCCCCAACCTCCTGGTCAACGGGGCGTCGGGGATCGCGGTCGGGATGGCGACCAACATCCCGCCGCACAACCTGCGCGAGGTCGTGGCGGCGACGATCGCCTACATCGACGATCCCCAGATCGACGTCGAGGGGCTGATGCGCCACCTCCACGGCCCGGACTTCCCCACCGCGGGAACGATCCTCGGCCGCGAGGGCATCCGGGACGCCTACGCCACCGGCCGTGGCCGCGTGCGCGTGCAGGCCCGGGCGCACGTGGAGCCGATCGGCCAGGGCAAGGAGGCGATCATCGTCACCGAGCTGCCCTACCAGGTTCGCAAGGGCGGCGACGGCGGGCTGATCGAGAAGATCGCCGAGCTGGTCAACGACAAGCGCATATCCGAGATCGCCGACGTCCGCGATGAGTCCGACCGGCGCGGGATGCGGATCGTGATCGAGCTCAAGCGGGGCGCGGTCCCGAAGGTCGTGCTCAACAAGCTCCACAAGCACACGCCGATGCAGAGCACCTTCGGGGTCAACATGGTGGCGCTGGTGGACAACGTCCCGCGCACGCTCTCGCTGCGCGAGGTGATCGGCCACTACGTCGACCACCAGCGCGAGGTGGTCGTGCGGCGCACCAAGTACGAGCTGCGCCGGGCCGAGGAGCGCGCGCACGTGCTCGAGGGGCTGCTGGTCGCGCTGGCCAACCTCGACGAGGTGATCGCGCTCATCCGGGGCTCGCGTGACACGGAGTCAGCCCGCGAGGGGCTGATCGAGCGCTTCGCGCTGACCGTCGTGCAGGCCCAGGCGATCCTGCAGCTGACGCTCAGCCGCCTGACGGCGCTCGAGACCGAGAAGCTCAAGCTCGAGCATGCCGACCTGGTCGAGCGCATCCGCGAGCTGCGGGAGATCCTCGGCGACGAGCGCCGCGTGCTCGAGCTGATCAAGGAGGAGCTGTCGGAGATCGCGCAGCGGCACGGCGACGAGCGCCGCACCGAGATCACGCACGCCGAGGGCGAGATCGACATCGAGGATCTGATCGCCGACCAGCAGATGGTGATCTCGATCACGCATTCGGGCTACATCAAGTCGCTGCCCCTGTCCACCTACCGCCAGCAGCGGCGCGGCGGCGTCGGCGTGACCGGGATGGAGATGAAGGACGAGGACTGGATCGAGCACCTGTTCGTCTGCTCGACCCACGACTACCTGCTGTTCTTCACAAACCGCGGGAAGGTCTACCGCTCCAAGGTCTACGACCTGCCCGAGATGTCGCGCACCGCCAAGGGGCGCGCGCTGGTGAACATCCTGCCGCTGCGCGAGGGCGAGCGCGTGCAGTCGGTGCTGTCCACGCGCGACTTCACCGAGGGGCGCTACCTGGTGTTCGCCACGCGCAACGGGATGGTCAAGAAGACCGAGTTCTCCGCCTACAACACGCCGATCAAGGCCGACGGGATCATCGCGATCAACATCCGCGACGACGACGAGCTGATCGCCGTGCGCCGCACCGGCGGCAGCGACGACATCATCATGGTCTCAAGCTCGGGCCAGGCCGCTCGCTTCTCCGAGTCGCAGGTGCGCCCGATGGGCCGCGACACGAGCGGGGTGCGGGGGATGAACGTCTCGCAGGCCGGCAACGCGGTGCTGGCGATGGACGTCGCGCGCGACGACCAGGAGCTGCTGGTGGTCACCCAGAACGGATACGGCAAGCGCACTCCGATCTCGGAGTACCCGGTCAAGGGCCGCGGCACGATGGGCGTCAAGACGATCACGCTGACCGACCGCAAGGGACAGCTGGCCGGCGCGCTGGTGGTGCGCGAGCACCAGGAGCTCGTGTTCATCTCGCAGAACGGGATGGTCCAGCGGACCTCCGTGCGCGAGATCAACCGCTACGGCCGCGCATCGCAGGGGGTGCGCGTGATGAACGTCCGCGACGGCGACCAGGTCTCCGCGGTCGCGCTGGTGGCAGAGTCAGAGCCGGCCGAGGCGGTGGCCAGAGCCGACGCGCCGGCACCCGCGCCGGCTCACCCGGCGAGCGCGCCGGACGACACGGCGGAAACGGCCGGCTGACCCGCCGCCGCCTGACGATGCGGCGGCGCCGGCTGAGGGGGGCAACGCGGCTGACGATCCGCCAGCAAAGCCGGGCGAGCGAGCGGCCGCGCGTCACGACGCGGCGGCGACGGCCGGGCCACGGCCACGCCGACGCCGCGCCCCGGTAAGCTTCCGGCCACCAGAGAAAGGAGGTGGTCCGAGCTTGTCTGACAGTCCTTGCGGGACCCTGGAGGTGCCCGGCCGTTAGGTCGGAGGCTGAACCCGCCTAGCGGAGTCCAACCCGAGGCACCGCCGTGGCGGCCGCCGGCACTGGTCCCTCCGGCGATCAGGGCCGCCCGGTCCGGCAGCCGAGCATTGTGAGGGGCGCCGTCCGTCGAGCGGCGCCCCTCACGCGCCTGAGGGCCGGATCGGCCCGCGGGCGCCGATCGCCGGTTACGCTTGGCGCATGTGCCGCAACATCAGGACCCTCCACAACTTCGAGCCACCAGCCACCGACGAGGAGGTCAGGGCGGCCGCGCTTCAGTTCGTTCGCAAGATCAGCGGCACCACCAGACCGTCGAAGGCCAACGAGCAGGCCTTCGCGGAGGCCGTGGACGCGGTCGCGCTGGCCACCGCGCGGCTGCTCGGGCAGCTGCGGACGACCGCTGCGCCGCGCAACCGCGAGCTTGAGGCCGAGCGCGCCCGCGCCCGTGCGGCGCGCAGGCTCGCCCCGCGCCCCGCCGCTCAGGCCGCCAGGTAGGCGCGCCACGCCGCCGGGATCGACGGGCTGGCCACGCGGATGAACACGGTCGGGCTGGGGGTCCGCGGCGGGCGCAGGGGATGCATCCCGACCTGCCTGGGGAGCATGTCCCCCTTGCGGCGGTTGCAGGGCGCACACGAGGCGACGATGTTCTCCCAGGTGGATTCGCCGCCCTTGGAGCGGGGCACCACGTGGTCGACCGTCAGGTTCGAGCGCGCGCCGCAGTACTGGCAGGTCCAGTCGTCGCGGGCGAACACGGCCCGGCGGGTGATCTTGCGGCGCGACGTGTCCCGCGGCACGCGCACGTAGGACACAAGGCGGATCACCAGCGGGCGCGCGATCGAGGTGGACGCCGAGTGCAGGCGCCACTCCGCCCGCTCGACCATCTCGGCCTTCTCCTTGAGCAGCAGAACGATCGCCCTGCGAACCGTGCAGACATTGATCGGCTCGTAGGTCGCGTTGAGCACGAGCACCCGTCCACCCTCTCGCCCGCGCCGCTGGTGCTCGTCCGGCGGCGTGGGCCCCGCTGGGTCGATCGGCGTGGTCTGGGGCATCGGGCTGGCCGAGGGCCAGTTTACCGGTCCGTCTGGCGGTCACGAGCAGGCGCGCCGCGGGCCTGCGCCCTCCCGTCACGCGCCCCGTGGCCCTCGCCCGCCGGTATCCGCGCGCCCTCGGCCCGCGCCCGCCTGCCGGTATCTGTGCGCTCCCGGCCCGCGCCCCGGGCCCCGTCTGCCGGTATCCGCGCCCCGGGCCAGCGCCCCCGGGCCCCCGCGTCAGGCGCGGCTCAGGCCGCGGGGAAGCTGCCGAGCACGCGCACGTGCTCGACCCGGTCGCGCAGAGCCCCCAGGCCATCTGCCACCGGCGGATCGTCCACGCGGCCCTCGAGGTCGGCGAAGAACATGTAGCGGCCGAGCCCCTGGCGGCGCGGGCGCGACTCGATCCGCGTCAGGTTCACGTCGCGTCTGGAGAACTCGCCCAGGCACCCCACCAGCCAGCCGGGCGCCTCTGCCCCAACCCCCCAGAAGACGATTGCGGTCTTGAACGGGCCCCGCGCGTTGACGTCCGGGTCCGCGTCGGCGCGCGCGATCCAGACAAAGCGCGTCTCGTTGCCCGCGCTGTCCTCGATGCCGCCCAGCAGCACGGCCGCTCCGTAGAGCTCGGCGGCCAGCCGCGTCCCGATCGCCGCCCACTGTTGGTGGGCCTCTGCGACCATCCGCACCGCCTCGGCGGTGGAGCTGGCCGCCAGGACGCGCGCGGCGGGCAGCCGCGACCGCAGAAACCGCGCGCACTGAGCGATCGCCTGCGGGTGCGAGACCACCGCCTCGATCGCCTCGAGCCCCAGCCTGTCCGCGGCGATCAGGCAGTGGTGGATCGCCTGCACGGTCTCGCCGACGATCGCCACGTCCTCGCCCTCGAACACGAGCGTGTCCAGCGTCGCGTTGACCGAGCCCTCCAGAGAGTTCTCGATCGGCACGAGCGCGCGCTCGACCTCGCCCTCTCGGACGGCCACGATCGCGTCATGGATCGTGGGCACAGACACCGCCTCCAGAGCGCGCTCAGCGCTGGCGGCGAGCAGCGCCTCGTGGGTGTGGGTCCCCTCGGGCCCCAGGTAGGCGACCCTCATCGGGCGGGCTGAGCGGGCCCGCCGTCGCCCATCGCGGTGCGGACCGCCTCATCCTCCTCCGGCGAGAGCTCCAGCTCCGGCCGGCCGTCGCGCAGGCGCTTGGCGTACAGCCGAGCCTGGTCGCGGTGGTGGATCGCGCTCAGCACCACGCCCGTGCGCCGCGAGTCCAGGAGCGCAAGCGAGATCGACTGGCGGCCGGACATCTCGCCGTAGGCGTCGTATCGGACCAGGGCGCTGTGCGAGATGGCCCCATCCAGCCGTCGCTCCGCATGGGCCATCCGAGCCTCAAGCTGCGCGGCGACGTCCGCGACGTAGGCGTTTAGCGCCTCAAACTGCGCCTGGAGCTCAGCCGCATGGGCCACAAGGTCACGCCGGCGCTCGCCGAGCACCGCGATCTGGTCCGAGCGCACGCGGGAGAGGCGCACGGCGAGCCAGACGCCGATCGCGATCGCCACGAGGGCCACCGCACCGGCCGCGAGCGCGGCTATTCCCGCGGTGCTCTCGAGGTCGTGCACCGCAGGAAGGATAGGCAGCGACGCCGTGCTGCGGCGGACCGTGGCGCTAGGGGAAGGTGACCGTGTAGCTGAGCGAGTTGTTGGCCAGGTTCGTCTCCCCCGGGACCTTCTCGATCTGGGCCACCACCGTCTGCGTGCCTGCCGGCACGGCGGCGTCGAGCGTCACGTTGCAGGTGTAGCTGTGCCCGGGCTCGGTCTGCGGCACCGTTGCGGTGCCCGACACGCCGGTGCCGTTGACCGTCACCCGGCAGACGACGCCGGTCTCCGGATTGGTGCCGGTGTTGGCAAAGTGCAGCGTGAAGGTCGGCGTGGCGGATGCGACCGTGTTCGTCGCTCCGCCTGGGGTGAGCGTCGTCGCGCCGACGCTGACGGAGTTCAGCTGGTGGCCGTGAAGCCCGGGCGCGATCGCCTTGGAGCGCGAGCCCGCGATCCTCACGTGCAGCGCCCTGGCGACGTCGGCCGGCAAAAGCCAGTCCAGCGAGGGCAGGAACTGGCCGGCGGGCAGCCCGGCGAAGCGCACCCCGGCGGCGCTCATCGCCGCATACACCTCTGGCGCCGCGTAGTCCTTGTACAGCACATCGGAGGCGTAGAAGCGGGCCATCTGCAGGATGACCGTGTCCAGGGCGCTCTGGTTTCCGCTGAGCGCGGGCTGGATCTGCGCGGCGATCGCGTCGATCCCGTCGGCCCGCATGCGCAGCGTCAGCGCGAGCTTGGACTGGGCGCTGGCCAGCTGACCGGGCGCTCCGAGCTGCTGCGCCTGGTGGTAGAGGGAGCGAGCCTGCGCGCCGGCGGCGTTCACCGCGTTCTGGGTGGCCGTGGGGCCGGCGCCGGCTGCCGCGTCAAGCGCCCGGAAGAGCGCCTGCCCGTTGGCGTTTGACTCCTGGATCAGGTTGGCGGCCTGGTTGGCGTAGGTCTGCATCGCGCTGTTGTCGGCGCTCACCTGGCAGCTGTGCACGCCCAGCGCGATCAGCACGATCACCACGAGCAGGACGCCCAGCGCGACCGCCCTGCGCAGCTGCACCGCCTGGCGATCAACCGGCGGCCGCCTCGGCGGGCGCCGGCCGCCGCGTCCCCGCGGCGGGTGCCGGCGCGTTTGGACCCTCGGGCGCGCCTCGCGGCCAGGCGGTTCGTCGACCTCGTCGAAGAACGACAAGCGGATCGCTCCTTGGGTCCGGTGGAGCTGTCAGCGCTCCCTGGGGTCCAGTGGAGCGCCCAGTATGACCTGCGAGACGGCGCAAGCGGCACAACCGCGTGCGCAGGCGCGCAGGAGACCGGCCGTCGCGCGCCGAAAGGCGGCTGGTGAGCCGGCGCCGAGACCCGTGACGAAGCGATGACCCAACGCCGCCGCAGCGACCGACACAGGACCGGGGATCCGAGCGCCGCGGGGCGATGGCGGGGCGGGTCAGCTGCCGGGGACACCACGGCACGAACCGCTGCCGGCGAGGCGGCGACCGAGGCTGCCCAGGCGGCGAGCGTGGGCGCGATGGCCGCCACCGCAGGTACGGCGGGCACCGGGGGCGCCATGGCCGCGACGGCGCGTGAGACGGCGTGGACGGGGGCAGCCACGGCCGCGATGGCGGGTGAGACGGCGCCGACGGCGGCCGCCATGGCCGCGACCGCGGGCAGCGCTCCGCCGCGCGGCCCCCGCAAGGGCCCGCTGGTGCTCGACCGCTATCGCCTGCTGCGACGGCTCGGGGGCGGAGCGTTCGGGAGCGTGTGGCTTGCGCGCGACCAGCGACTGCAGCGCGACGTGGCCGTGAAGATCGTGGACCGCTCGCGCGTCGGCCGGCGCTTCGAGCGCGAGGCGCGCGTGGCGGCGCGGCTGTCGCACCCCGCGATCGTCTGCCTCTACGAGGCCGCGATCGACGACCAGGGCGCCTACCTGGTCTCCGAGCTCGTGCGCGGCGCGACGCTTGACCGGCTGCTGGACGCCGGGGCCCTGTCGGATGCCGACATCGCCGAGGTGGCGATCGCCCTCTGCGACGCCCTGGAGCACGCCCACGAGCGCGGGGTGGTGCACCGGGATGTCAAGCCCTCCAACATCCTGGTCCCGCAGGTTGGCGCCGGCTCCGCGGCCGCGAAGCTGACCGACTTCGGCGTCTCGAGCGCCGCCGGCGACGACGGCCTGACCGCAACCGGCGACGTGGTCGGAACCCTCGCGTACATGGCGCCCGAGCAGGCAGCGGGCCTTGAGGCGGGGCCCGCCGCCGACCTGTATGCGCTGGCGGTGGTCGTCTACGAGGCGTTCGCCGAGCTCAACCCGCTGCGCGAGCCGGGCGCCGCCCGCGCCAGGCGGCTGGGCATGCGACTGACGCCGCTGCGCCGACATCGCCGGGACCTGCCGGCCGAGCTGGCCGCTGCGGTCGATCGCGCGCTGCGCCCGCGGCCCGAGCAGCGCGGCACCTTGGCCGACCTTCGCGTCACGCTGGAGCGCTGCCTGCCGAGGCTGGACGACGAGCCCCGTGAGCCGCGGCCACGCCGGCCGCACCTGTCGGCCGCGGCCTTGCTGGAGCGCGAGCGGCCGCCGGCGAGCCCCGGGCCCTGGGACGCCGGGGGCTGGCCGCAGTTCGGCGCAGATTGGGACGCTGGCGGCCAGCCGCGGTCCGGCGCAGATTGGGACGCGGGCGGCCAGCCGCGCTCGGCCGCAAGCGTGCCGGCTCGCGCCCCGGGCGGCGGCTCGCAAGCGGCCGCCGCTGTCGGTCCGCCGTGGCTGGCGCGTTGCATCGGGGCGGCCGCGGCAGCGGGGATCGCCGCATGGGTCTGCTCCATGGGCCTCGGGGGCGCCGCCCCCGGGGCGATCGCCGCGCTGGCGGCGGCGCTCGCCCTGCTGGCGGCCCCGCGCCTGGGGTGGGGCCTGCTGTGCGCGGCGCTGTGCGCCCTGGCGCTGGCCGACGGCAGGCCCGGAGCGGCGCTGGTGATCGCGCCGGCGCTGCTCTTTCCGGTGCTGCTCGCTCCTGCTGCGCCGGCGATCTGGCCGCTGGCGGCGGCGGCCCCGGCGCTGGGGCTGCTCGGCATCCCGGGGCTTGCGGGCGCGTGGCCGGCGCTGGCGGCCCGCGCGCCCGGCCCCTGGCGGCGCGTCGTGCTCGGCGCGACCGGGTGGGTGTGGCTTGCGCTTGCGGGCGCGATGACGGGGCGGACGCTGTATCTGGCAGGGACGCCCGGCGTGCCCGGTCCGGTGACTCTGGCGAGCTCGCCCTCTGCGGTGGCGGCGGGCCTCGGTGCGGCGCTCGTGCGCTCGGGCGCGCTTGCGCCGGCGCTCGTGTGGGCCGCGGCCTCCGTGTGCGCGCCCTACCTCGTGCGCGGCCGCTGGCCCGCGCTTGACGTGATCCGGGTCCTGGCGTGGGCGGCGATCACCCCCGTCGCGGTAGCCGCCTCGATCGCCTTCTCGCACCTGGGGTCGCCGGCGGGCGCGCCGCCTGGCGCCGCGGTGGGCGCGGCGGCCGCGGGTGCGATCGCGATCGCACCGGTCGCCGTGCGGCGCTGGAGATCGGCGCTGAGCTCGTCGGGGGCGCCTCCCGGACTCCCGTAGCATGAAGTCGCCCCGCGCAGGGGCGTTGCATGAGCGTGCTGCGGAGCATAGAGCGAAAGATCGCGGGCCTGGTCGAGGGCACGTTCAGCCGCGCGTTTCGCTCGGAGGTCAGGCCGGTCGAGATCGCGCGCAAGCTCGCCCGCGAGATGGACGAGCATCGCACCGTGGCGCTGCGGGCCACCTACGTTCCCAACGAGTACCGCGTGTACCTCTCCCCTCGTGACAGGGAGCGCTTCGCCGACTACGAGGAGGAGCTGATCTCCGAGCTGGTGGGCTACCTGCTGGAGCACGCGCGCAGCGAGCGGCTGGTCCTCGCGGCCACGCCGGTTGTGCAGTTCGAGACCGACGATCGGCTGGGGCTGGGGGAGTTCGGGATCGAGACGCGCGTCAACCGCGAGCCGGATCCCGTCGGCGGTCCCGACGCGGCGTACGACCGGGCGCGCGACGCCGGCTACGACGACCCCGGCTGGCGCGACGCCGCCCGCCAGCCGGGCCGGCGCCGGGAGCCGCTGGAGCCCGCATGGGGCGGGGAGCGGGAGCCCGCATGGGGCGGCGAGCGGGAGCCCGCATGGGGCGGGGAGCCTCAGCCCGCACCGGGCGGGGAGGAGTACGAGCCCGGCTGGGGCGAGCCCGAGCCTGACCTGGGCGGTGCGCCGCTGCCCCGGGCGGTGCCCGCTCCGCTGCCGCGCTGGGAGCAGGCAGTTGCGGGGCGCACGATCGTGCACGGGGCGGCGGAGCGCACGGTGCCCGCATCGCGTGAGGCCGCCGGCGCGCGGGGTCCGGGCGCGCTGCTTTTGATCGGCGGCCGGCGGATCGCGATCGGCCCCGCCGGGGTGCTCATCGGCCGAAGCCGCCAGTGCGACGTCGTGCTCGACGATCCCAACGTGTCGCGCTCGCACGCTGAGATCCGCCCGCGCGGGGGCTCGTGGGTGCTCCGCGACCTGGGGTCCACCAACGGCACGCGGCTGAACGGGCGGCGCGTCGACGGCCCGGAGGTGCTGCGGCGTGGCGACGAGATGCAGCTCGGCGCCACGCGGCTTGTGTTCGAGCTGGAGTAGCCGGGCCGTGGTGCTGCAGCCAGTCTCGGTCGCGCTCAAGTTCGGCTTTTTGGCCGTCCTCTACCTGTTCCTCGTGTGGGTCGTCTGGAGCGCGACCCGGGACCTGCGCCGCGGACGCGCCGGCCGCGAGATGCCGGTCGCCCCACCGAGCGCGGCGGACACGGGCATGTACGACGCCTCCCAGCTGCCGGCGAGCGACCGAGACTTCGAGCCGCGGCTTTTGGTCGAGCGCGCGCCCGGGCACCAGCCGGGAGTCGCCTACGACCTGATGGACGGTGTGACGCTCGGGCGAGGCGACGTGGAGATTCACCTGGACGACCCCTATGCGTCCGCCCGCCACGCTCGCATCACCCGCCAGGGGAGGGTGCTGGTGATCGAGGATCTAGGGTCCACGAACGGGACGTACCTCAACGAGGAGCCGCTCTCCGGGCCCCAGCCGCTGTACGACGGCGACCGGATCAGGATCGGCGAGAGCGAGTTCTCCTACCTGCAGTGAGCGCGCGAGCGCGCTAGACACTGACGCCAGCGATGCTCCGCGCCGCCGACACGATCTGCAGGACCGACACCGGGCGCCAGCGCCGGGACAATGAGGACAGCGCGTTCGTGCGCGCCCCCCTGTTCGCGGTCGCCGACGGGATGGGCGGCGCGCAGTCCGGCGAGGTCGCCTCCGCGCTGGCGGTGCAGGAGCTCGGACGCGGCGACGTGGCGACGGGCGCAGGGGCCGAGGAGCGCCTCGCGGCGTTGATCCAGGCGGCCAACCGCCGGATCTACGAGGTCGCCCACTCCGGCCACGAGCACGCGGGCATGGGCACGACGCTCACCGCCGTGCACGTCGTGAACGACGGCCTGGCGGTCGCGCACGTCGGGGACAGCCGTGCCTACATCTTCCGAGACCGCGAGCTGGTTCGCCTGACCGAGGACCATTCGCTGGTGGAGGAGCTGGTGCGACAGGGCAAGCTCACCGAGGCGCAGGCCGCCGAGCATCCGCAGCGGTCGATCATCACCCGCGCGCTTGGGATCGAGCCCGAGGTGCAGATCGACACCTGGACCTACCCGGCGCGCGCGGGCGATGTCGTGCTGGTGTGCTCCGACGGGCTGACCTCGATGGTGGACGAGTCCCGCGTGGCGGAGATCCTCTCCACCGAGCCAGACCTGGAGCGCGCCGCCGACCGCCTGATCGCGGCGGCCAACGACGCCGGCGGGCGGGACAACATCACCGTGATCCTGTTTCGCCTGCGCGAGGCGGCGGAGGACGCCGCGCAGGAGCCGACGGAGGTGGCGCTGCGCCCAGTCGGTCCGGATACGCAGCCGACCGAAGTGGCGCTGCGCCCTGTCGGGCCGGCGCTCAAGCCGACGGGCGACGGACGCCCGACCGCCGCGCTGGTCGCCGCGCCGCCGCAGGCGTCCTCGGGGCGCGCCACGCCGCCGGCCGCGCCGCCGCAGGCGTCCTCGGGGCGCGCCACTCCGCCAGCCACGCCGCCAGCCACGCCGCCGCGGCCGCCGGTGCCGAGCGCCGCGCCACCGTCGCTGCGGCCCCCCGCTCGCACGCGGGCGCGCCTGGCGCGCACACAGGGGCGCCCGGCGGCGCCGCCACCACCGCCGCCGCGCCACTCCGAGCGCTTCATCAGGACCGTTTCGGCGCTGCTGGCACTGGCCGCGGTCGTGTTCCTGGTGGGCGGGGGCGCCTACCTGGCAAGCCGCCAGTACTTCTTCATCGGCACCAACTCGACCGGCATCGTCACGATCTACCAGGGCCTCCCCTACGACCTGCCGCTCGGGGTGCATCTGTACAACCAGGTCTACGTCTCCGGGCTGCCGATCGAGGCGGTTCCGGCGGACCGCCGCGCACAGCTGCTCGACCATCAGCTGCGCTCCCAGTCGAGCGCGATAGCGCTCGTGCGCGAGGCCGAGCTCGGCGAGCTGAGCAGATGAGCGCGCGCAACCGCGAGCTGCTTGCGCTGATCCCCTCCGCGCTGATGGTGACGGCCGGCTTCGCAGCCGTCTTCATCCAGCGCCGCAACCAGCTGTCGGGCGTCTCGCTGACCTACGGCGCGGTCTTCCTCGGCTTGTGCCTGGCCGCGCACATGCTCATCCGCGTGCGGCTCCCGCACGCCGATCCGTACATGTTCCCGCTGGTGGCGGTGCTCGCGAGCTTCGGGATCGTGATGATCTACAGCATCGACGCCACCCAGGCGCGCCAGCAGGCGCAGTGGTTCGTCGTCGGGCTGGTGCTGTTCGCGGTGACGATCCTGCTGTTCTCAGACCATCGCCGCCTGGAGCGCTACCGCTACACGATCGTCGCCGCGTCGCTTGGGCTCCTGATCCTGCCGCGCATCCCGGGCATCGGCGACCAGGTCAACGGCGCCTATCTTGCGATCCGCCTTCCCGGCGGGCTCAGCTTCCAGCCCACCGAGTTCTCGAAGGTCGGCCTGGTCGTGTTCCTGGCCAGCTACCTGCGGGACACGCGCCAGGTGATGGTGCTGGGCGCGCGTCGCGTGCTGGGGATCACGATCCCCCCGCTCAAGCACTTCGGGCCCGTGCTGGTGATCTGGGGGATCGCGATGGCGATCCTGTTCCTGCTGCACGACATCGGCTCCTCGCTGATGTTCTACGGGGCGCTGCTGGCGATGCTGTACGTGGCGACCGGGCGGCTGTCGTTCGTCGTCATCGGGCTGGCGGCCTTCGCGGTCGGCGCCTGGTATCTGGCCACCCACATAGCCCACATCGACGCTCGCGTCGACGCGTGGCTTCACCCCTTCAACCACCGGCTCTACAACGCCCCCCTGGGCAGCTATCAGCTGGCCAACGGGATCTTTGCGCAGGCGGCGGGCGGCCTGTTCGGCCAGGGGCTCGGGCGAGCCGCTCTGACGACGCTCGGGGGCGGGCCGCTGATCCCGTTCCCCGACACCGACATGATCTACACGGTGATCGCCGACGAGCTGGGGCTGTTCGGCGCAACCGCGATCCTGATCGCCTACCTGCTGTTCGTCTACCGGGGTCTGAGGGCGGCGGTGCTGGCGCGCGACTCGTTCTCCACGCTGTTGGCGACCGGGCTCACAGCGGTGTTCGCGCTGCAGGTGTTCGTGATCGTGGGCGGGGTCACACGGGTCATCCCGCTGACCGGCGTGACGCTGCCGTTCATCTCCTACGGCGGCGCGTCGGTTGTGGCGAACCTGGTGCTGCTGGCGCTTTTGCTGCTGGTCTCAGACCGCGCTCGGAGGGAGGCGTGAGCTCGCAGATACGCAAGCTGTTCGGGCTGATCGTGGTCCTGTTCGCGCTGCTGGTGGTGTTCACCACCCGCTGGACGGTGCTGGACGCCACCGCGCTTGACAACAACCCGCTCAATGCGCGCTCTCTGATCCAGAGCCTTCAGATCCAGCGCGGCCGGATCCTCTCAGACGACGGGCAGGTGCTCGCGCGGTCGGTGAGGCTGCCCGGCGGCTTCTGGGGCCGCTCCTATCCGATGGGGCCGCTGTTTGCCCAGGCGGTCGGATACGACAACCTGGCCCTCGGCTCGGCCGCCGGGCTGGAGCGCTACCGCGCGCCCTACCTGCTGGGCACCGTCAACGGCGGCCTTCAGTCGATCTTCGGGCCGTTCACCGGCGCCCCGCAGGTGGGCGACGACGTCCAGACGACGCTGGACGTGCACGCGCAGGAGGTCGCGCGCGCAGAGCTCGCCGGGAGGGCCGGCTCGGTCGTGGCGCTTGACCCGCGCACGGGCGCGGTCCTGGTGATGTACTCCAACCCCTCCTACGACGACAACGATCCCCGGGTCACGCGCGCCTGCCAGGCCGTCGCCTGCCAGCTTGACCGCGCCACCCAGGGCCAGTATCCGCCCGGTTCCACGTTCAAGATCGTCACCACCACGGCGGCGATCAACAGCGGCCTGTACACCCCCCGGTCGATCATCAACGGCAACTCGCCCCTGCTGGTCTCCGGCGTGCCGCTGCACAACGACGGCAACCAGAGCTGGGGCAACATCACGCTGACCACGGCGCTGACCTACTCGGTCAACACCGTCTACGCCCAGGTGGCCGAGCGCGTGGGCCGCCCGCTGCTGACCGCCTACATGCGACGGTTCGGCTTCTACTCCAAGCCGCCCATCGACCTGCCCTCAGGCGAGGTGTCGGTCAGCCGGCCGTTTGACCCTCAGGGGCGTCCCTATCCGCCCGCGAGCCCCAACGAGGACATCGGCCGCATCGGGATCGGGGAGGGCGGCCTGGAGGTCACGCCGCTGCAGATGGCGATGGTCGCCGCGGCGGTCGCAAACCACGGCACGCTGATGGTCCCGCACCTGACCGCGCGGATCATCGGGCCCGACGGCCAGACGGTGCGCACCTTCCCGCCGACGGTCTACAGCCACGTGATGAGCCCCACGACCGCGGCGGAGATCACGCAGATGATGCGCACGGTCGTGGACGAGGGGACCGGAACGCCCGCGGCGCTCGGCTCGGGGATCGCGTTTGCCGGCAAGACCGGGACGGCATCGATCGGGCCGCCCGGCCTCAACGAGACCCAGCCATGGTTCATCGGCTTTGCCCCCGCGCAGGATCCCAAGGTGGCGGTCGCCGTGACGGTGGAGCGGACGGTCGGCGGCTTCGGCGGCCAGGTGGCGGGGCCGATCGCCAGCGCGGTCGTGCGCGCGCTCTTGGCGGAGGGCAGGTGAATGGGCGGCCGGGGGCGGACAGCGGGCGGCTGGGGGCAGCTTGAGAGCGGCCGGGGGCGGCTTGTGAGCGGTCCAGAGCGGCGAGCGAGCCGCCGATCGCAGGCAGTGAGCTGCCGGGAGAAGGCGCCGGCGGGAGTCCGCTGAGATGGCCGAGCCGCTGCCCAGCGAGATGATCGACGGCCGCTACCGCGTGCTGTCGCGCCTGGGCGCCGGCGGCATGGCCGACGTGTTCCTGGCCGAGGACGAGCAGCTCAGCCGGCAGGTCGCGCTCAAGCTGCTTCACCGGCGGTTCGCGGCCGATCCGGGGTTCGTCGAGCGCTTCCGGCGAGAGGCTCAGGCGGCCGCCTCGCTGCAGCATCCCAACGTCGTCTCGGTCTACGACCGCGGCTCGTTCGACGACACCTACTACATCGCGATGGAGTACCTGCCGGGCCGCACGCTCAAGCAGCTGATCCGCGAGGAGGCGCCGCTTGACCCGCTGCGCGCGATCGACATCGCGCTGCAGATCCTCAGGGCGGCGCGCTTCGCCCACCGCCGCGGCGTCATCCACCGGGACCTCAAGCCCCACAACGTGATCGTGGACGAGTCAGACCAGGCCAAGGTGACGGACTTCGGGATCGCGCGTGCGGGGGCGTCGGACATGACCGAGACCGGTTCGATCATGGGCACCGCGCAGTACCTGTCGCCCGAGCAGGCGCAGGGCCACGCGGTCGGGCCGGCCTCCGACGTCTACTCGGTTGGCGTCGTCCTGTACGAGATGCTCACCGGCCGGGTGCCGTTCGACGGCGACTCGCCCGTTGCGATCGCGCTCAAGCACGTCTCCCAGGCGCCGGTCGCGCCCAGCGCGATCAATCCGGCGGTTCCGCCCGAGCTTGACCAGACCGTGCTCTGGGCGCTCAACAAGGATCCCGCCGACCGTCCGGCGAGCGCCGACGAGCTGATCGCGGTGCTCGAGCACTGCAGGGCGACGATCGCCTCCGGCGCCGCCCCGGAGCGAACCGCGAGCATGGCCGCCGTCGTCGCCTCCGGCCGCGCCCCGGGGGAGGTCGCGCGCCTGTACGCCGCGTCGGCCACCAACGGCACCGGCTCGCTGCCGGCGACGCCGCCGCCGGCCCGCCCGCGGCGCCGCCGGTGGCTGCCGTGGGCGCTTGCGGCGCTCGTGGTGCTGCTGATCGCCGCCGCGGCCGTGGTCGCCTACCTGCTCTCGCGCCCCGTCCAGTACCGGATCGCCAACGTTGGCGGCGAGCAGGCCGCGCTGGCGATGAGGACCCTTCGCGCCGAGCACTTCCAGGTCAGCGTCATCCACCAGCCGAGCGCGAGCCGGCCCGGCACGGTGATCGGCGAGACGCCCCCGGCCGGCACCCTCGCCGACCGCGGCTCGAACGTGACCCTGACCGTCTCCTCGGGCCCTGCCGACGTGGCCGTGCCGGAGGTGACCGGGCTCACGGTCCCGGCCGCCACGCGCACGCTGCGCCGCGCCGGCCTTCGGATCGCCGATCGGGTGCCGCGCAGCTCGATGGCGTTCGCCGCCGGCCTGGCGATCGGGACCGTTCCCCGCGTCGCGACGCTCGTGCCCCACGGTTACGCGGTCACGCTGCTGGTCTCCTCCGGTCCGCCGACGGTGGCGGTGCCCAGGGTGATCGGCGAGAGCCAGACGGCCGCGGCGGCCGCCCTGGCCAAGGCGGGCTTCAACCCGGTTCCGCGAAACCAGCAGTCGAGCACCGTGCCCGCCGGCGACGTGATCTCCCAGTCGCCGGCCCCCGGCGTGCGCGAGGCGCCCGGCGCGACGGTCACGATCACCGTGGCGGTCGCCCCGCAGACCGCGACCGTCCCGCCGGTCGTCGGCGATCCGCAGTCGGGCGCCGTCAGCGCCCTGCGGGCCGCCGGCTTCCGCGTCGTGGTCGAGCACCGCAGCGTCATCCACGCCCAGCGCGGCGGCGTGGTGATCAGCCAGGCCCCGGCCGGCACCGCGACCGCTCAAAAGGGCGCCACGGTCACGATCGTGGTGGGGCGCTACACGCCCCCCAGCTCCTCCTCGAGCTCGTCCTCGTCCTCGAGCCAGAGCCAGTCCTCGACGACGCCGGCGGCCGGCTCGACCGCCCCGGGGGCCGGGGGTTGAGAGCCCTGCGGGTCGCCGTGCTCTGCGGCGGGCGCTCGTCCGAGCACGAGGTCTCGCTCGCGTCCGGCGCGTCGGTGGCCGCGGGGCTGCGCGAGGCCGGCCACGAGCCGATCGTGATCGAGGTCGGCCGCGACGGGGTCTGGCGCCGCGACGGCTCCCCGCTTCAGGTCACTCTCGGCGCGGGCCTCGATGGGGTCGACGTCGCCTTTCCGGCGCTGCACGGCCCCTTCGGCGAGGACGGCACGGTACAGGGGCTGCTCGAGTGCATGGACGTGCCGTACGTTGGCGCCGGCGTGCTGGCCTGCGCGCAGTGCATCGACAAGGTCGCCTTCAAGCGGCTGATGGGGGGCGCCGGCATTCCGCAGGTGCGCTACGTAGCGCTGGAGGAGCGGCGGTGGCGCCGCGACCCCGACGCGACCGCGGCCTCGGCCGCCGAGCTGGGCTGGCCGCTGTTCGTCAAGCCCGCCAGGCTGGGCTCGTCGGTCGGGATCGCGCGCGTGGATGGGCCAGACGCGCTCGCCGGCGCGCTCGAGGTCGCCTTCGCGCACGATTCGCTGGTGATCGCCGAGGAGCTCGCCGCCGGGCGCGAGGTCGAGTGCTCGGTGCTGGGCAATGGCGAGCCGATCGCCTCCGAGCCCGGCGAGATCCACCTGACCGCCGGGGAGGGCGCCTGGTACGACTACGAGGCCAAGTACACGCCCGGCGGCATGCGCCTGGAGGTGCCCGCGCGGCTGGCGCGGCCGGTGCGCGACCGCGTCAGGGAGCTCGCGCTCGCGGCGTTTGAGGTGTCCGGTTGCGCAGGGCTGGCACGGGTGGACTTCTTCGTGCTCGCCGACGGCACCGTGCTGGTCAACGAGCTCAACACGATGCCCGGGTTCACGCCGACCAGCGTCTACGGCTCGCTGCTGGCGGCCAGCGGCATCCCCTACCCCCAGCTGCTGGACAGGCTCGTGCGCCTGGCGCTCGAGCGCCACGCGCAAGAGCGCTCGCACCGGTTCTGAGCCGGATGCGCGGGCCCGCCGGGCTGCTGCGGCCTGCCGGGGCCCACCGGGCCGCTGCGGCGTGCGGGGCCGGCCGGGCCGCTGCGGCGTGCGGGGTCGGCCGGGCCGCGGCGGGGTGCCGGGGTCGCCCGGGCCGCTATGGCGTGTAGAGCGAAAGCTCGTTTACGGCCACCGACTCGCGCCCGCCGAGGCTCGTGATCCACAAAAGCCAGTAGCGGTAGCGAGCGCTCCGGGTGTGAAGGCCGATCGTCTGGATGGCGTGGACGTCGGTGGCCGCGCCGACGGCGCGCCAGCCGTCGGGCCCTGGGTTGAACGCGTTGGGGTCCGGCGTCTGGTTGGTCGCGTAGATCGTGGCGCTCCAGCCGGGCGTCGCCGTCTGGATCCGGAGCGAGCCGGCCGCGACGTCGCGCCGGGCGTCCAGGTAGAGCCCGACGCCGGGCTTGCCGAGGCGGTGGTCGTAGTAGTCCTGCGTGTACCAGGCGGTGCTCGGGTTGCCGTCGATCGCGTAGCCGACCAGCTGCGGATTCTGGCTCTTGGGTCCGCTGATCGCGTCCGGGTTGTAGTCATGCGCGCAGGTGGCGCACAGCGGCACGCGCTGCGGCGGCGCGGCCACCGGCGGCCGGGCGCGCTGCGCCTTGCGATGCGGCCGGTGATCGGCCGCGAGCACCGCCACCGCCACGGACATCGCGGCCGCCATGGCGGCCAGCGAGCCGGCCGCCGCCAGGCGCCGTGGGCGGGAGCGCGCCGGCGGGCGGCGCGGCGAGTCAGAGCGCGGAGGCGACCAGCGCCGGGGCCCCGGCGGGCGGGGGTCGGCCGCTGGGCGGGCACCGGCGGGCTCCGGCAAGCCCGCCGGCGTGCGCGCGGGCGTCCCGGTCTGGTCCGCTCGCCGAGCCCGCGGGGCCGCGGGCGCGGGCAGCGAGGCGGTCGGCGGGCCGGCGGCCCGCGCGCGCGCGGTCTCGAGCGCCAGCGCTCGCTCGAGGTCCTCGATCAGCTCGGCTGCGGTCGCATGGCGGTCGTACGCGTCCTTGGCGGTGACGGTCTCAACCACGGCGGCGAGCGCGGCGGACGCGTCGGGCCGCAGGGCGCGAAGGTCCGGAAGCGGCTCGCGCACGTGGCACATCGCGACCGCCACCTGACTGTCGGCGCGGAACGGGACCTCGCCGGTCAGCATCTCGTAGAGCACGATGCCGAGGGAGTACAGGTCAGAGCGGCCGCTGACATCCTCGCCCAGCGCCTGCTCCGGGGAGACATAGTCGGTCGTCCCCAGGACGCGGCCGTCGGAGGTCAGGCCGTCCTCGTCGAGCGTCCGGGCGATCCCGAAGTCGGTGACCTTCGCGATCCCGCCCGAGGCGATCAGGACGTTCTGGGGCTTGACGTCCCGGTGGACGATGTGGCGCGCGTGCGCGGCGCCCAGCGCGCGGGCGATCGCGATCGCGTAGGAGATCGCGTCGGTTATCGGCAGCGGCCCGGCCCGCCGGATCAGCTGCTTGAGCGTCTCGCCCTCCACGTACTCGAACACGATGTAGGGCCGCCCGCCGTCCTCGCCGGCGTCGATCACGCCGACCACGTTCGGGTGCGAGAGCTGCGCCACCGCCCGCGCCTCGCGACGGAAGCGCTCCAGCGCACTGAGGTCGCGAGCCGCCTCCCACCGCATGAGCTTCACCGCCACCGGCCGCTCGAGGCGCTCGTCGAAGGCCCGGTAGACGGTCGCAAACCCGCCGGCCGCGATGCGCGCCTGAAGGCGGTAGCGGTCGCCGAGGGTGGTGCCCTGGAGCGCGCTCATCTCCAGGGCCCTATTGTGCTGCAACGACCGCCCGTCTTCGCCCGCGTTCGCGCCTCAGGCGGCCGGCCACCACCAGCGCGAGCGCGATGCGGTAGGCCGCGTAGGGGGCCAGCGAGCGGTCCCGCTCCACCTGGCGGATCACCCAGCTGCACGCCACCGTCGAGGCAAAGGACGCCGCCGCACCCAATCCGAGCGCGCCGGCGACGCCCTCCGGGAGGCCCCGGCGCGCCAGACGCGCGGCCTTCAGCAAGCTCGCGCCCGCGATCACCGGCAGCGCCACGTGGCGCGAGAGGCGGTTTGCGTCCTGGCGCGCGAAGCCGCGCATCCTCGCTGCCGCCAGCGTCGCGCCGTTGCGCGACACCCCCGGAACCAGCGCGCACGCCTGCGCCAGCCCCAGGCACAGCGCGTCGGCCGCATTCGCCTGCTCCGCCCTTTTGACCTGCGGGGCGCGGTCTGAGAGCGCCATCGCCAGCGCGCCCGCCACCAGCCCCGCGGCGACCGTACCGGGCGTGCCCAGCCGCCGCTCGATCGGCCGCTCGAGCACGTAGCCGGCGGCCGCCGCGGGCAGGAACGACAGCGCCAGCAGCCGCGCCCAGCTCGCGTCGAGCGCTCCGATCGCCTGCGCCACCTCGTCGCGCAGGGCGACCAGCAGCGCCGCCGCGGTGCCGGCGTGCAGCGCGACCTCGAACGCCTTGCGCAGCTCCGCCTCGGCGTGCTCCCACTCCCAGCCGGCGAGCCAGGGGACCAGCGCCACGTGGCCTGAGGAGGAGATCGGCAAAAGCTCGGCCGGGCCGTGCAGCAGGCCGAGCGACAGCGCCTGCACGCGTGACAGGGCCGGTCGGCTCTCCTCTGCGGGCCCGTGCCCGGCGCCCGGCGCTCGCTCACGCCGCGCCGCGACCGGCGCGGCCGTGGCGCCGCCGTCAGTCTCCGACCGCATCGGCGGCGGCCTCGGCGGGGCCGCCGCGGGCGGCGCGCCGGCGCCCATGGCGCGCGATCGCGTAGACGATCGCGGCCAGCAGGACCGCCGCGCCGGCGTAGTCGACGTACTCGAGGTGGTGGCGCCAGCTCTGCCACTGGCTGCCCACCGCGTCGCCCAGCAGCCCCAGCGCGCCGATCCACACAAGCGACCCGAGCGCCGCCAATGGCAAAAAGCGCCCAAACGGCATCCGCGCCACGCCGGCCGCGTACGGGAACGCCGCGCGGATGAACGGCAGCAGGCGCGAGACGAGGATCACCGGGGCGCCCCAGCGCTCAAACCAGCGGTGCGCGCGGTCAAGCCCCGACGAGCTGACGTGCAGCCTTGAGCCCTGACGCTCCAAGAGCTCGCGCCGGCCGTAGAAGCCGATCGCGTAGGCGGCGCAGGCGCCGAGGATGTCGCCGGCGGTGCCGGCCACGATGATGCCCGCAAGCGACAGCTGGCCGCGGAACGCGTCAAAGCCGGCGAACAGCATCGTCGGCTCGGTCCCGGGCACGCCGATCACCCCGGTGACCAGGGTGAGCAGCGCTACGCCCGCCAGGCCCAGGTCTGCGATCAGGTTGGTTGCCAGCGAGACCAGCGGCCCCGTCAGGGATGCCATCAGCAGCGGCACGACAGCCCAGCGTAGCGCCGGAACGCTAGGGTGGGCATGAGAATGTCCATACCGCTGTTCGACACCGAGACGCCGCTCGTGCCGCTGAGGGCCCAGATCATGGAGCGCATCGGCGAGGCGGTGGCCGCCGGGAGCTTCATCCTCGGGCCGCAGGTCGAAGCGTTCGAGCGCGAGCTCGCCGCCTACCTCGGCGCACGCCACGCGATCGGGGTCGCCAACGGCACGGACGCGATCACGATCGCGCTGCGCGCGCTGCGGATCCCGGCGGGAGCCGAGGTCGTGGTGCCGTCGTTCACCTTCTACGCCAGCGCCGAGGCGATCGTCAACGCCGGCGCGCGGCCGGTGTTCTGCGACGTGGACCCCTGCACGCGCAACGTCACGCCCGAAACCGTCCGCGCCGCGCTGAGCCCGCGCACGGCCGCGATCGTGGCGGTCGACCTGTTCGGCGTGCCGGCCCCGATCGCGGCGCTGCGCGAGCTGGGGCTGCCCGTGGTCGAGGATGCCGCCCAGGCGGCCGGCGCCCGCATCGACGGGCGGATGGCGGGGACGCTGGGTGATGTGGCGACGTTCTCGTTCTACCCGTCCAAGAACCTCGGCTGCTTCGGCGACGGGGGCGCGATCGTGACCGATGACGACCGCGTGGCCGAGCTGGCACGGTCGCTTCGCTTCCACGGCTCCCGTGACAAGAGCACGTTCGAGCACGTCGGCTTCAACTCACGGCTGGACGAGCTGCAGGCGGCGATCCTGAGGGTCCTGCTGCCGCACCTCGACGACTGGTGCCAGGCCCGCCGCGCCGTCGCCGGTGCCTACGCGGACGCGGGCCTGGCCGAGCATGTGGAGCTCCCCGCGGTGCCCGACGGGGCGCTTCCCGCCTGGCACCTGTTCGTGGTCTGCCACCCGCGGGCCGACGAGCTGATCGGGCAGCTGGCCGGCGCTGGCGTGCAGGCGCGCGCCTACTACCGCCGGCCGCTTCACCGCCAGCCGGCGATGGCCCCCTACGCGGAGGGCTCGCGGGCGCTGCCCGGCACCGAGCGGCTTGCGCGGCAGAACCTGGCGCTGCCGATGGGCCCCGCGCTTTCGGTTGGCGCCGCGCGCGAGGTGGCCGGCGCGGTGGCTCGCGCCGCCGCGGCGGCGGCCGACACCTGAGCCGCCGCTGGGCGGCGAGCCGGTCGATGCGCGTCTGGGTTGATCTGACCAACTCGCCGCACGTGCTGGTGCTGGCGCCGGTGATCGCGCGGCTCTGCGCCGGCGGCCACGAGGTGCAGGTCACCGCGCGGGACTTCGCGCAGACGCTCGCGCTGTGCGAGCGGTTCGGGATCGAGCACGAGCGCGTCGGCCGCCACCGGGGCGCGCGGCTGGCCGACAAGGCGCGCGGCCTGGCGGAGCGCTCGCTGCGGCTCGCCGCCTGGGCGCGCGGACGGCGCTTTGACCTGGCGATCGGGCACGGGTCAAACGACGTGACCGTGGCGGCCGCGGCGCTGCGAATCCCGTGCTCGACCACGTTCGACTACGAGTGGGCAACCGTCCAGCACTCGATCAACTGCCGCCTGGCGCGGGCGGTGGTGGTCCCTGAGGCGATCCCGCCCCAGCGCCTTGCGCGCTACGGGGCGCTGGGCAAGCTCGAGCGCTACCCGGGGCTCAAAGAGGAGTACTACCTGGCCGACTTCGAGCCCGACGCGCGCGTCCTGCACGACCTGGGCCTTGACCCGGCGCAGCCGATCGTGGTCGTGCGCACCCCACCCGAGGTGTCGCTCTATCACCGCTTCGCCAACGACCTGTTCGGCGCGGTGCTCGAGCGGCTGCGCGGCCGCCAGGCCGTCGTCCTTCCGCGCACCCCCCAGCAGCTCAAGCGGCTGCGCGCCGCCGGCGGCCTGATCGTGCCCGATGAAGCGATCGACGCGCAGTCGCTGATCGCGTTCGCCGACCTGGTCGTCTCGGCCGGTGGCACCATGAACCGGGAGGCGGTCGCGCTCGGCACCCCGGTGCTGACGGTCTTCGAAGGCCGCCTGGGCGCCGTGGACGAGGCGCTGATCCGCACCGGCAGGCTGCGGCGGCTGACCGATCCCTCTCAGCTTGAGCTCGTCAAGCGCTCGGACGCCGCGACGGCCGCGTCACGGCGCATTCGCCGGGATCCGCAGCTGCTCGTGGACCTGCTGTGCGCGCCGCTTCACCGCGCGCAAACGCGCCGCTAACGCAGCGACGGCCCGGACGCGGGGAGCGCACGGCGGGGCTGGTACCGTCATCGGCGCTCCATGTCGGAAACCGCCTACAGAGCCCCGGCCGCCCCGGACCGCTTCCCGGCTCCCGCCGGGGGCGACGAGCGGCGATCGCGGTCCTGGGCCGCGCGCCATGTGTGGTGGATCGTCGCCGTGGCGCTCGTCGGCTTCTCGGCCGCCCTGGTGCGCTGGGCGTACACGCGCCCCGGATATGACCCATACGGCTGGCTGGTGTGGGGCTATCAGACGCTGCACGGCACCCTGAACCTCGGCGGCGCCCCGTCATGGAAGCCGATGCCCTGGCTGTTCACGGTGCCCTACGCGCTGTTTGGGCACTTCGACCTGTGGCTGTGGATGACGACCGCCGTGGCGATGGCGCTGGCGGGCGTGATCTTCGCCGGGCGGATCGTCTTTAGGATCGTCGACGGGGGCGGCCGGCATCGCTGGCCGGCGATCCTGGCCGCGGTCCTGGCGGGGATCATGATCCTCTCGATCCAGGACAACCAGGGCTACAGCTACTGGCACTACTTCCTCTCCGCCCAGTCGGACCCGCCGCTGGCGTCGCTGTGCCTGGCGTCGATCGACCTGGCGATGATCCGTCGCTACGGCTGGTCCTACGCGGCGCTCACCCTCGCCGGGCTAGGCCGGCCCGAGGCGTGGCCGTTCATGCTCATCTTCCTGCTCTGGGCCTGGCGGGAGCGCGAGCACCGGAGCATGACGCCGTGGATCATCGCCGGGGGGGCGCTGGTGCTGCTGCTGTGGTTCGGGGTCCCGACGATCACCAACGACCGGCCGTTCATCTCCGCTCAGCTGGCGCAGCACTCGCCGCGGATGCCGCACGGCTCGGCGATCCTCGGCACGATCGGGCGCTTCAAGTACCTGAACCTCTGGCCGGTGTGGGCGCTGGCGGGCATCGGCGTGGTGTGGGCGGCCTACCGCCGCCACCGCGTCGTGCTGACGCTGTTCGCCGCCGTGCTGCTGTGGATGGCGGTCGAGGTGTTCTTCTCGCTGCAGGGCTACCCGGGCCAGCCGCGGTACATGTTCGAGCCGGCGCTGGTCTCGATCGTGATCGCGGCGGTAGCGTTCGGATGGCTTTTGACCGAGATCCCACGGGCGCTCTCTGCTCCGCGGTGGACCGGGATCGTCGTCGCGGCCGGCCTGTTCGCCGCCTTCGTGCCCGGCGCGTGGGCGCGCGCGCGCAGTGAGCACCGGGAGCTGCTCGCCGAGCGCGCCCGCACGCGGGAGATCAGCCGCCTGGCCGGGCTGATCCAGGTGCTCGGCGGCCGGCGGCAGATACTCGCCTGCGCTCGCCCCGTGCTGACCGTCGAGTGGGTCAGCGCGTTCGCCTGGCTGATGCACATGAACACCGGCGCGGTCGGCTACAAGGAGCAGTACGAGCTGCACAAGCCGACCCCCTCGCTGATCTTCACGCCGCTGCCCAACGGCTGGGCCACCTACCTGTGGCACCCGCGTGCCTCAGACGCGGCCACGTGCGTGCCGCGGATGCGGATCCTGTACGTGTTCACCCGCCACCATCCCAACGGCGTGGTCTCACCCAACCCGGTCCCCCCCACGCTGCTGCCGCTGCACCCGCGCCGCCGCTGAGGCGCCGTGGCGCCGCCTCCGCGCCGCCCGCGCGAGCCGCGGGGCGGGCGCGCCGCTGCGCCACCGCCGGCACGGCCGCGATCGCCCCGGAGGGCCGCCACTACAATGGCCGCGAGCATGCGCCGACGGATCAGATCCGCGGCCCTCCCCGTCCACCGCCACGCGCTGCCGCAGCTGATCGTGGACGGTCTGCTGGTCGCGCTCGCCTACCTGCTCGCGTTCTGGCTGCGCTTCGCCGGTGGCTTTGGCGCCGACGATCACCGCTACCTGGTCCTCATGCGCGCCACGATCGCGGGGGTGGTCGCGGTCACGGTCGTCTCGCTGGCCGCCTTCGGCCAGTACCAGCGGCTGTGGCGCTACATCGGCCGCCGCGACTACGAGGCGGTGCTCAAGGCCGTGTTCGTGGCCACGGTGGTGTCGGTGGGGGCGATCGCGCTGCTGCATCCCGTGCTCGCCCATGCGCCCGTCACGCTCGCCGAGCACCGGGTTCGCGAGCACCATCTGGAGACCGTCTACACGAGCATCCCCGGCCCGATCTCCGGCGTGCTGCCCCCCGCCAGCGTGGTGATGCTGTTCCTGCTTTTGGCGGTCGCGCTGCTGATCGGGGCGAGGTTCACGGTGCAGCTGCTGGTCGAGGGCCGCGTCCGGCCGATCTCCGCCGCCGCCGCCGGCCGCGAGGTGCTCGTGGTTGGCGGCGGGGAGGGAGGCCACCTGGTCGTCCGCGAGCTGGTGCGCAATCCGTCGCTGGGGCTGCGGCCGGTCGGCTTCTTGGACGACGACCCGCGCAAGCTCGGTCTAAAGGACGAGCACGGCCTCCGGGTGCTGGGAACGACCTCCGAGGCGGACCTGAACCGGGTGCTCAACGAGGTCGAGCCCGATGAGGTGCTGATCGCGATCCCGTCGGCGCCCGGCACGCTGCGCGCCCGGGTGGTCAGGGCGTGCCGCCAGCGCGGGATCCCGGTGCGCACGATGCCGACCGTCTTTGAGCTGCTGCGCGACGGCTCCGGTCAGCTGCGCGTCACCAGGCAGCTGCGGGAGGTCCGCGTCGAGGACATCCTCGGCCGCGAGCCGGTGCGCGAGGAGCTGTCCGCGCTCGGCTCCTATCTGGCGGGCAAGACGGTGCTGGTCACCGGCGCCGGCGGCTCGATCGGGTCCGAGCTGTGCCGGCAGATCGCCCGCGTCGGGCCCGGCCGCCTGGTGCTCTTAGACCACGCGGAGGACAACCTGTTCGAGATCCAGCGCGAGCTTGAGGAGGAGCGCCACGTGCGCGTGGCGGTCCCGGTGCTGGCCGACTGCAAGGAGCAGGACCGGATGCGGGAGGTGCTCGCCTCCCACCGCCCCGCGGTCGTCTTCCATGCGGCCGCCTACAAGCACGTGGCGATGATGGAGGCAAACCCGGTCGAGGCGATCCGCAACAACGCGCTCGCCACGCGGCTGGTGGCCCGACTTTGCGGTGAGCTCGGCGTGTCCACGTTCGTGCTCGTGTCGACCGACAAGGCGGTCAGGCCGGCGACCGTGATGGGCGCGTCAAAGGCGCTGGCCGAGTGGGCCGTCGAGGCCGCTGCCGCCAAGTACCCGGGGACCCGCTACGCGACCGTGCGCTTCGGCAACGTGCTCGGCTCGTCGGGCTCCGTGGTGCCGATCTTCCGCCGCCAGATCGCCGCCGGCGGGCCGGTGACCGTCACCGACGAGCGGATGACGCGCTACTTCATGACGATCCCGGAGGCGGTCCAGCTGATCATCCGCGCGGGGGCGCTGGAGGACGAGGCCAGCGGCGAGGTGTTCGTGCTGGAGATGGGCGATCCGGTGCGGATCATCGACCTGGCCGAGACGATGATCCGCCTGTCGGGCCTTGAGCCCGAGCGCGACATCGCGATCGAGATCGTCGGCGCGCGGCCCGGCGAGAAGTTCCACGAGCAGCTGTTCGACGTGCACGAGTACCCGCAGCCGACGCCGGTCCAGCGGATCCAGCGCGCCAGCCACGACCGGCTGGATCCCGCCTGGGTCGACCGCACGTTCGCCGAGATCGACCGGCTCGTGGCCGAGGGTGACGCCGCGGCGCTGGCCAAGACGGTCTCCGAGCTGTCCGGGGCGCGCGTCACGCTGAGCGCAGCGGCCGGCGCCGCCTCCGCCCCGTAGAGCAGGCCTCGAGACCTACACTGCCGCCACCAATGCCCGCCGTCGCGTTCGCGCTCTCGATCCACCACTTCATCTCCTCCGTTGGCGCGGACGCCGGCTTTGCGGCGATCGTGGGGCTGGCGATCCTGGTGCTGCTGTTCTTCTCCCAGGCGCGCGAGACCGCCAACCTGCGCCGCCGCGCCGAGGAGGCCGAGGAGATGCTCGACGAGCTGCGCGCCTACGTCGATCGCCTCTCGCGCCAGCGCCCGGCTCCCTCGCCGACCGCTGCCCGCCCGCCCGGCGTGCCGGTGGCGCCGCCTCCGGCCGTGGCGCTCGCGGCGATGCGGCCCGCGGCGCGCGTCGTCGGCGCACCCGCTGCAGAGGGGCCACCCCAGCCCTGGCCGTTTGCGCCCGCCGGCGTGGGCGCGCCGGCGCTGGGCTCGGCGACGCGCGCGATCCCGCCCGCTCCCGGCGATCCGCCCGCCGCGCCGGCGCAGATGGTGGGCGACGGTGCGGCGCAGGCGGCGTCCCCTGCCCAGGCGTCCCCGGCCGCGGCGGTTGCCGCAGACGTGCCGGGCGCCGCCCAGGGTGCCCTGGCCCAGGCAGCCGCGGTCCAGGCGGCGGCGGCCGAGGGCGCCGCGTTTCGGGCGGCGGCGGTCGAGGGTGCCGCGTCCCAGACGCTCGCTGACCGCGCCGGCGCGGCGCCACAGGCGCGCCGAGACGAGCTGCCGCCGCCGCGCGCGTCCACCGCGGCGGCCGTGGCGCCCGATCCCCCCAGGCGCCCGGGCGCCCCGCGACCGTCCGTAGCGGCCCCGGCGCCCGATCCGGTCAGGCGCGCCTCCCCCGCCCGTGCGGGAGCCCGGCCGGCTATGGCAGGGCGCCCGGCGGTGGCCGGGCGCGGGCGCTCGGGCGGGGGTCGTGGCCGACGGGCCAGCTCCCGGCGCGCGCCGGCGGCGCTTTTGGCGGTGGCCGCGGTGGCGGTGCTGGCGGCGGGGGTCGTCCTGCTGCTGCACAGCGGCTCGACGCCCGCGGCCTCGCGAGCCGCCGGCACAGCGGCCTCCGGCGGGCGCCCACATCGCGCTCGCGGCTCGCGCACCGCGGCGGGCGTCAACCCCGCGCAGGTGACCGTCACCGTGCTCAACGGCACCACGGTCAACCATCTGGCCGCCGACGTGCTGCACAGGCTGACCGCCGCCGGCTACCGGCCCGGCGCGACCGACAACGCGCCTGACCAGGCGATGACGTCGACCGTCGTCGGCTACACCAGGCCCGCCTACAGGCCCGACGCGCTCGCCGTCGCACGCGCGCTGAGGCTCGGCCCGTCCGCGGTGCAGGCGGTCAGCCAGGGCGCGCTGTCGGTCGCCTGCCCGGCGGGCGCCGCCTGCGCCGCTCAGGTCGTGGTGAGCGTCGGGCAGAACCTCGCGCCGATCGCCGGCTGAGCGGCGCTGGCGCCCGCGGGCCGCGCCGGGCCCTTGGCGCCGGTGCACCCGGCCCCCGTGACGGGGTCCACCGTTGCGGCACCGTGGGCAGGGTGTACCGTTGCGGCACCGTCCGCAAGGGACCCCGGGAGCGCGCCGCGCGCGACCCGGCGGACACAACCGCACAGGAGGATCGGGATGAGCACGACCAGCACCGGCATCGAGGGGATCTGCCTGATCGTCATCCCGGTCGCCGATCAGGACCGCTCGATCGAGTTCTACGAGTCGATCGGGTTTGAGAAGCGAACCGACATCCCGTTCGGCGAGCGCTACCGCTGGGTCGAGGTGTACCCGCCCTCGGGCCAGGCCGGCATCGCGCTCGCGCCGCCCCCGCCCGGGCGCGACGTGGTCGCGACGCAGACGGGGATCACCCTCACCACCGCGGACATCGAGTCAACCCACGCGGCGCTCGCGGAGCGAGGCGCCGACGTTGATCCGGAGGTTGCGCGGATGGGGGACCCCGTGCCGCCGATGTTCTGGTTTCGCGACCCCGACGGCCACTCGCTGATGGTCGTCGAGTCCGCCCGCTGAGGGCGCCCGTTCTGTCGCCGGGCCGCCGGCGCGGTGCCCCGTGACGGTCGCGCACTGCGCCCGCTGAGGGCGCCCGCCGGGCCCGGACGCCCGGCCGGTGCGGGCTAGAATCCCGTGCAGTGGCGACGCGCGCTGGGAGTGACTGGGCGCTTTACGCCCGGGGCGTGCTCGACCGCGCGGGCCATCGCCGGGCGCGCGCCCGGGACGCGCTGATCGACCTCCTCGCCGGCGAGCCGTGCGCGCTCACCGCGCTGGAGATCGAGGACCGGCTGCGCCAGCGGGACCGGCGGATCGCGCGCGCGAGCGTGTACCGCATCCTGGAGCTTTTGGGCGAGCATGGCCTGGTGGCGCGGCTTGAGCTCGGCGACGGCACCACGCGCTACGAGCTGGTGGATCCCGGCGGCGAGCACCACCATCACCTCCTGTGCGACTCGTGCGGACGCGTCGTGCCCTTCGACGATCGCGAGCTGGAGCTGGCGATCGACAGGCTCGCGCGCCGCCTGGAGTTCCGCACCGACGACCACGAGGTCGTCCTGCACGGCGCCTGCCGCGCCTGCCAACGCTAGGGCGCCTGCCGCGCCTGCCAACTCTACGGCGCCTGCCGCGCCTGTCAGCGCTAGGGCGCCTGCTCTTTGGCCGGTCAGAGAAGGCGGTGTGAGCCGGCCGCAGGCCCGTGACGTCGGCGGTCCGGCAAGCGGCCGCAAGAATGAGATCGCGTCTCATTCTCGTGTATACTCGGCCCTGCCCGGTGCGCCGCCTGCGCCCAGGCTCCGATCGCGCGATGACATGCCCCTCTTCAGCTCGCTGACAGCCGTCGCCAGCCGCTCGGCGGCCGGTGCGCTCGCGCGGGCGCGCGGCGCGGGAACGGTGGCTGCGGCGGGCCTGCTGGCGCTCATGGTCGGCGCCTGCGGCTCGCTGTCGGTGGCGGGCGCCCGGCGCGGCGTGATCTCCGCGGTCGGCGCGGAGAACGAGTACGCCAACGTGCTCGAGCAGATCGGCGGCCGCTACGTGCACGTCTCGTCGATCCTCAACGACCCCAACACCGATCCGCACACCTTCGAGTCCTCCCCGAGCGTGGCCCAGCAGGTCGCCTCGGCGCAGCTGATCGTCCAAAACGGCGCCGGGTACGACACGTTCATGCAGCGGATCGAGGCGGCGTCGCCGAATCCCAGGCGCAGGGTGATCGTCGTCGGTCGCCTCCTGGGCCTGCCGGCCGACGTGCCCAACCCGCACCTGTGGTACGCGCCGCGCACGATGCCCGCCGTCGCGGCCGCGATCGCCGCGGACCTGTCCGCGCTGCAGCCGTCGCACGCCTCCTACTTCAGGACCAACCTTGCCAGCTTCGACGCTTCGCTGGCGCCCCTGCGCCGCGCGCTCGCGGCGTTCAGGGCCAGGTACGCGGGGACGGCCGTCGCCACCACCGAGCCGGTCGCCGACTACCTGCTGCAGGCGATGGGGCTGAGGAACCTGACGCCGTTCGCCTTCCAGGCCGACGTCATGAACGGCGTCGACCCGGCCCCCGAGGACATCGCGCTTGAGACCGGCCTGCTCACCGGTCACAGGGTGAGGCTGCTCTGCTACAACGAGCAGGTCGCCGACCCGCTCACCGCGTCGATCCTGCGCACGGCGCTGCGCTCCCGCGTGCCGGTGGTGGGGGTGTATGAGACGATGCCCACGCCCGGCTACGACTTCCAGTCGTGGATGCTGGCCGAGGTCGACGCGATCGAGCGGGCCGTGACGGTTCACGCCTCCACCCAGCGCCTGTGATCGCCCTCGAACGACACCGCCCGGACAGCGCGCCCGTCGAGGGGGAGGTGCTGGCCGTCGACGGGATCAGCGTCGCGCTGGGCGGTCGCTTGATCCTTGATCGGGTCAGCTTCAGCATCGGCGCCGGCCAGCTCACCGGCCTGATCGGCTCAAACGGCGCCGGCAAGACCACCCTGCTGCGCGTCATCCTCGGATTGCAGGCGGCCGGCGCCGGCCAGGTTCGCATCGGCGGCCGCCCCCGGGGCCGGCGCGACCACTCGGTCGGCTACGTGCCCCAGCGGGTGCCGCTCGACGTGGACATGCCCATGCGCGCCCGCGACCTGATCGGCCTGGGGCTGGACGGGCACCGGCTTGGGATCCCCCTGCCGTCCGCGCGACGAAGGGCACGGGTGGACGAGCTGCTCGACGCGGTCGACGCGCGGCGCTTCGCCGATGCGCGGGTGGGGACGCTCTCCGGGGGCGAGCTGCAGCGCGTGCTGATCGCCCACGCCCTCATCTCCCGTCCACGGCTGCTGCTGCTGGATGAGCCGCTGGCCAACCTGGACCTGCGCTCCGGGCAGGAGATCGTCGCGCTGCTTCACCGCATCTGCGCCGAGCATCGCGTCGCGGTGCTGATCTCCGCGCACGAGATGAACACGCTGCTGCCGGTGATGGATCGCGTCGTCTATCTCGCCGACGGCCGCGCGGCGGCCGGGACCACCGATGAGGTGATCCGCGCCGAGGTGCTCAGCGAGCTCTACGGCCACCCCGTCGAGGTGCTGCGGATCGGCGGCCGGATCCTGGTGATCGCCGGCGACGCCGATCCCGGCGCCATCCATCACGATCACGGCCGCGCGGGCCCGGCCGTCGGGCCGGGGTGACGGCGTGCACTGGCTGTTTGAGCCCGGCTTCTTCGCCAGCCGGCAGGTGCAGACCGCGCTTGCGATCGGCGGCGTGGTGGCGGTCGTGTCGGCCGTCGTCGGCGTGTTCGCCGTGATGCGCGGCCAGTCGTTCGCCGGTCACGCGCTGACCGACGTCTCCACCGCCGGCGGGCCGGCGGCGCTGCTTTTGGGGATCAGTCCGCTGCTGGGGTTCGTCGGCCTGGGGCTGCTCGGCGGGGGCGCGATCGAGGTGATCGGCGCCCAGCGCGTCCGAGGCCGGGATCTGGCGACCGGGATCGTGCTCGGCGCCGCCACCGGGCTCGCCGCTCTGCTGCTGTACCTGGTGGCCACCGGCAGCACGGCGACCGGCGCCACGCAGACGATCCTGTTCGGCTCGATCTTCGCTGTCGAGCCGTCCACGGTCGGGCTGGTCTCAGGCTTTGGCCTGATCGCGGTGGCGATCGTCGCGCTCCTCTACCGGCCGCTGCTGCTCGCCTCCACAAGCTCCGAGCTCGCGGCCGCCAAGGGCGTGCCCACGCGCCTGGTCGGCCTGGCGTTCATGGCGGCTCTCGCGCTGGCCGTCGGCCTGGCGGCGCTTGCGATCGGCGCGGTCCTGTCGACCGCGCTGCTCATCGGGCCCGCCGCGGCCGCGCTGCGGCTCACGCGCCGGCCCGGCCGCGCGCTGGCCGTCGCGGCGCTGATCGGAGTGGGAGCCACCTGGCTGGGGGTGCTTCTGGCCTACGACAGCTACTGGTGGGGCTCAAGCCACAACGGCTTTCCGGTCAGCTTCTTCGTCGTCGCCCTGAGCTTCCTCGCCTACCTGGCCTCCGGGGCCCGCCGGCCCGTGGCGAGCGCGGGCCGGCGCGGTGCTCTCTGACCGCCGCCCCGGCCGTGTTCTCAAGCTTCATGATCGACACCTGGATCGCGGCGACGATCGTCGCCGCGATCGCGGGCGTCGTCGGCTTCTTCGTCGTGCTGCGCGGCGCGGCGTTCCCCGCCCACGCGCTGCCCAACAGCGCCTTCGCCGGCGCCGCCGCGGCCAACCTCCTGGGCGTCGGCTCACTTTTGGGACTGGGTGCCGCGGCGGCCGCGGCCGCGGTCCTGATCGCGACGCTCGGCCGCCGCGGCCGTACTGAGGTCGCGACCGCGCTCGCGCTCGTGCTCGGGCTCGCCCTGGGCTCGCTGCTGCTGAGCCGCTCGAGCCAGTACGAGCCGCAGCTCTACTCGCTGCTGTTCGGCGAGATCCTGGGGGTCTCCAGCACCCAGCTGGCGCCCGTGGCCCTGCTCGCGCTCAGCTGCGTGGCCGCAATCGCGGTCCTGTACCGCCCGCTGCTATACAGCTCGGCGCTTGCCGAGGTGGCCCAGGCCAGGGGCGTGGCCGTCGGGCGGATGCAGCTTGCGTTCCTGCTCGTGCTCGCTGGGGCGACCGCCCTGACGGTCCCCGTGGTCGGCGCCCTGCTTGTCTTCTCGCTGATGATCGGGCCGCCCGCCGGCGCCCGCTCGCTCACCGCCTCGCCCGGCGGCGCGGTCGCCCTGTCGGTGCTCATCGCCCTGATCGCCGTCTGGGCGGCGATCGCGCTCTCGTACCTGACCGACTGGCCGGTCGGGTTCTTCGTCGGCACGCTCAGCGCCCTGGCCTATGCGCTGGGGCGCGGCTGGGCGGCCTGCCGGCGCGCGCGTGCCACCGCGGCCCGCTCGCCGGCCGATCCCGTCTCCGCCGTCGCGCCCGGCCCGCGCCGCTGATCGGGCTCGCGCCGCCGGTCGTTGCGCCCGGCCCGCATCGCCGGTCGTTGCGCCCGGCCCGCACCGCTGATCGCTGGGCCGGGCTCGCGTCGCCGGTCGCCGCGCCGGGCTCGCGGCGCCGGCCGCCGTGTGAGCGCCCGGGCCCGGCCTCGCGCTCGCAGGTACGCTCTCTGGGCCTTGAGAGACCTGCTCGAGCTGCCCCAGCGCACCGCCAAGCCCCGCCAGGAGGGGATCACCCACGTGCTCGACCGCGGGCTGTCGGTGGCCGAGATCGACGGGCTGGTGGAGGTGGCCGGCGAGTACGTGGACCTGGTGAAGCTCGGCTGGGGCACCGCGGTCGCGACCGGCAACCTCCAGGCCAAGCTCGAGCGCTATCGGCACCACGGGATCACGGTGATGCTCGGCGGCACGCTGACCGAGCTGGCGATCGCCCAGGGGCGCCTGGATGCGCTGGTTGGGCGCCTGCACGAGCTGGGCATCGACCACCTGGAGCTCTCCGACGGCACGATCGAGATCGGACACGACCAGAAGCTCGCGCTGATCTCGCGCCTGGCAAAGGAGTTCACCGTGCTCTCGGAGGTGGGCTCCAAGGACGACACGCGGATCATGGCGCCATACCGGTGGGTGGAGCTCATCCAGGCCGAGCTCGAGGCCGGGGCGTGGAAGGTGATCGCCGAGGCTCGGGAGAGCGGCAGCGTCGGCATCTTCCGCCATGACGGCGAGGTGCGGCAGGGGCTGGTGGACGAGATCGTGCACGCGATCCCGCCGCAGCGGATCCTGTTCGAGGCTCCGCGCAAGGAGCAGCAGGTCTGGTTCGTCCGCCGCTTCGGGGCCAACGTGAACCTCGGCAACGTCACTCCCGAGGACGTGCTCTCGCTGGAGACCGTGCGCGTGGGGCTGCGCTCTGACACGGCGGTCGTCGACGTGGATGGATGAGGCTCGCCGGCGTGGATGAGGCCCGCCGGCGGCCATGCCGCCCGTGCGCCGGCCTGTCGGAGATCCGGCGGACGGGCTGAGATGGACCCGGGCGGTGGGTGCGCCGAGATCGGCCGGGACGGCGGGTGCGCTGAGGTGAACCTGGACGGGGTCCGGCTCGCGCGGCACGGCCAGACGGATGACAACCTGCCGCCGCTGCGCTTCCAGGGCTTCTCCGACACGCCGCTGAACGACACCGGCCGCCGCCAGGCGCGGGAGCTCGCGGAGCGCGTCGCCGGCGACGGGATCGCCTCGCTTTGGTCCTCGGACCTCAGCAGGGCGCGGGAGACGGCCGAGATCGTCGGCGCGCGGCTCGGCCTGGCTCCGGTGCTGGACGCCCGCCTGCGGGAGGGCGATCGCGGCCGCTGGGAGGGGCTTCTGATGGACGAGGTTCGCCGAGCCGAGCCCGAGCGCTACGCAGCCTGGCTGCGCGCCGGCCCGGGCTTTCGCTTCCCAGGCGGCGAGTCGCTGTGCGAGCACCAGGCGCGCGTGCTGGAGGCGCTGAGGGAGATCCGCGCGAGCGGGCCGCTGCCGGCGCTGGTCGTCTGCCACGGCGGCAGCATCCGCGCCGTGCTGTGCGCGCGCGATCCCCGCGGCCTGAGCGCCTTCCACGAGCACGACGTCCCCAACGTGGCGTTGGTGGCGCTGTGACCGCGGGGCCCGCGGCGCCGGCGGGGCCCTCCTCGGCAGCCCGCTGGCCGCGCGCGGCGTTCGCGATCCTGGCCGCGGCGACCTTCGCCGCCTTCTTCATCGTCCAGCATCTGAAGGTCGCCACGCCGCTGATCAACGGCTTCCCCGCTCCGTTCCCGCGCTCGATCGACCCGCTCGCCGGCGGCGTCTGCGAGCTTCGCACCGGCACCGGAGCCAGGCGGCCGGTCTCCTTTCGCAGCATGCGGATCTCCTTCTACCTGCAGAACCGTCCGGACGAGGTCGACGTGTACGTGATCGACGCCGCCGGGCGGGTGGTGCGCCAGATCGGCTCCGACGCGAGGATGCGGGTCGACGTGCGCCGCACCTTCCGCTGGAACGGCCGCCTGGCCGACGGGCGGCCGGCCCCCGACGGCGTCTATGAGATCAGGGTCGACCTCATCCATCAGCACCGCTCGCTGGTGATCGCCGACCAGAGCACCGGCGCGCCCGAGACTGTGACGGTCGACACGGCCGTGCCGCACCCGGCCGTGATCTCCGTCTCGCCGAGGCTTGACCCCGCCGGCGCGCACGAGCCCGTGCAGATCCGCTACACGGGCGCTGGCCCCGGCGTCAGGCTCGTGCGGGTGGTGGTCTACCGCCTGGCCGGCGGGCGTGTGCGATCGCCCGTGGCCGCCTACACCACCGATCCCCGGCGGGCGATCAGCGTTTGGAGCGCCACCGTCCGCGGTCGGCCCGCCCCGCCCGGCAGCTACCTGATCGCCGTGCGCGTCACCGACGCGGCCTGCACCACCGGCAGCTCCCCGGTCTCGGCGACGGTCGCCCCGCAGGCCGTGGTGAGGATCGGCTAGCGCGCGGATCGCCCGTGGCCGGCTACCTCAAGCGCCTGGTCTCCTCGCTGGCCGCCTACCAGCTGGCCGACGTGGTGTCCAAGGTGATCGCGGTCCTGCTCCTGCCGGTCTACACGCGCTATGTGGACCCGGCTGGCTACGGCGTGGTGGAGCTTTTGGCCAACGGCGTGATCCTGATCAGCATCCTGGTGCGCCTGGGGATCATCGAGGCGTTCCTGCGCTACTACTTCGCAACCGAGGAGCGCGAGGCGCGGGACGCGCTCGTGCGGCGATCAAGCGCCGTGCTCGTGGCCACCACGACCGCCGCCGCGCTTGCGCTCGCGCTGGCGGCGGCGCCGGTCTCACGGGTCGTGCTCGGCTACCGCGATCCGACCACGCTGCGGATCGCCGTGCTGGGCCTGTGGTCGTTCACCAACCTGGAGCTCGCCTACGCCGTGCTGCGCGTCGACGAGCGCCTGCGCCTGTACGCGACCGCGTCGGTGTCGAACGTGCTGATGACCGTGGCCGCGTCGCTCGTGCTCGTCGTGGGCCTGGGCGACGGCGCCCGCGGCCTGCTGCTCGGCAACTACGGCGCCAGCACCGTCGTCCTGCTCGGCCTCTGGGTGGCGCTGCGCCGGCGGCTTGCGCCGCGCAGGGCGGCGGTCGCGCCGCTGCGGGAGCTGATGCGCTTCGGCCTGCCGACCGTGCCCGCGGAGGCGTCGGTGTACGCGCTGAGCATCGTCGACCGCTACTACATCTTCCACTCATACAGCCACGCGCTCGCGGGCCTGTACTCGATCGCGGTCAAGCTGGCGGGCGCCGTCACGTTCATCGTGCGCGCCTTCCAGTACGCATGGCCGCCGCTCGCCTACTCGGTCACCGACGACCGCGAGGCGGCGAGGCTGTACGGCCTGGTCGCCACCTACTACCTGCTGGTCTGCGGCTGGGTGGTGGCCGGCCTGGCGCTGGGCGGGCGCTGGATTTTGCGGCTGCTGGCCGCCCCCGCGTTCTTCGGCGCGTGGCGCGCGCTGCCCTGGGTCGCCCTTGGCTGGGCGCTCTACGGGCTGTGGGTGATCCTTCTGGTGATCGCCGGACGCGCCCGAGTCACCACGCGCAACCTCCCCGCCGCGCTGGTGGGGCTGGCCGTGAACGTCGCCCTGCTGCTGGCGCTCGTGCCGAGCCTGGGGATCGCGGGCGCCGGAGTGGCCCTGTGCGGCGCCTACGTGGCGATGCTGACCACGATGCACCTGCTGACCCGGCGCGCGTTTGCGGTGCGCTTCGAATGGGGGCGGATCGCGCGGCTGGTGCTCGTCCTCGGCGGCATGGCGGTCGCGGGGGACCTGGCGCTGCCGACGGCGGGGCTCGGCGCGCTGGCGGCGAGGGTCGCGGTGTGGGCGGCGATCCCGCCGGTGCTGGCGCTCAGCGGCTTTGCGCACCCGGGCGAGCTGCGCCACGCGCGCTCGCTCGCCGCGCGAGCGCTGCTGGCGGCGCGTCCCGGACCGGCGCGCGGTGGGACGTGAGCGGCCCGCGGCGGGGTGTGGGCGGCGCGCGCGGGGACGTGAGCGGCCCGCGGCGGGGTGTGGGCGGCGCGCGCGGGGACGCGAGTGGCCTGCGGCCGGACATCGGCGGCGAACAGGCGGGGGCGAGCGGCACCGGGCGCGACAGGAGCGGTGCTCGCCGCGACCGACGGCCCGCGGTCAGCGTGGTGATGCCCTTCGCCGGCGACGAGCGCCGGGCCGTGCTGGCGCTCGCGACGCTGCGCGCGCTGCGGCTGGGAGCCGACGACGAGCTGATCCTGGCCGACAACGGCGGCGGTCCACCGGACGCCGCCGGGGTGCGGATCGTGCGCGTTGACGGCGAGCGCTCGCCGGCGCGCGCGCGCAACGCGGGCGCCCGCCATGCCAGCGGCGAGTGGATCCTGTTTTTGGACGCCGATGTGATCGCGCCGCCCGACCTGCTGGAGCGCTTCCTGTCGCAGCCGATCGCCGACGACGTGGGAGCGCTCAGCGGAGCGGTCGAGGCCGCCCCCGGCCGCTCCCTGGCCGAGCGCTACGGCGCCGCCCGGAACTTCCTGGGCCAGGAGGCGCATCTGGCGCATCCGTTCCTGCCAAGAGCCGCGGCCGCCAACCTGCTCGTGCGGCGTGCCGCCTTCGAGCAGCTGGGCGGCTTCCTTGAGGGGCTGAGGGCGGCGGAGGACACCGACTTCAGCTGGCGGCTTCAGCGGGCCGGCTGGCGGCTCGAGGGCCGCCCGCAGGCGCGGGTCGCGCACCGCTACCGCGCCTCGATCGGCGAGCTGCGCCGTCAGTGGCGCGGCTACGCCGCCGGGCGCGCCTGGCTCGCGCGCCGGTATCACGGCTTCACGCCCCAGCCGGCGCTGCTGCGGGCCCTGCGCCGCCTGCGGGCGCCAGCCGAGGCGCGGCGAGCCGGGCCGGGATCCGCGGGACCGCAGGGGGCCGGCGTGCGCCACCGGCGCTGGCCGGGGCGCCTGCTGCTCGTCGCCATCGACACGGTCCTGGCGGTGGATGAGCTGATCGGCTTGGCGCTGTCAAACCGCCCGGCGCGTCCGGCGACCCGGCCGGCGTCGGTCGTGCTCGTGTGCGACGAGTTCCCGGCCGCGGGCGACGGGCCCGCGCTGGAGGCCGCACTGTCCGGGGGCAGGCGCACCGAGGGTGCGGCGAGCGGGCGCACCGAGGGTGCGGCGGACGGGCGCGTCCACCGCCAGGGTGCGCTTGGGGGCGCCCGCGTCGAGGGTGTGCTCGAGCGGGTCCGCGTCGAGGGTGTGCTCGAGCGGGTCCGCGTCGAGGCCGCTCGCCGCCCCATCGTCGTCGACCGCCAGCTCGCCGAGCGGCTGCGGATCGACTACGGGGAGGACGACGGCGCGGCCGAGCGCGTCGCCGCGCTGTTGCGCCTGGCCGCGCGCCATCCGCTGCGCTGCGCGCGCGAGCGCTTGAGCGGCGGCCCCGGGCTGGCGGCGCTCGCGCCCGCGGCGATGCGCCTGGCGCGCGAGCCCTCGGCGGTGGTCAGGCCGCTGGGCGATCGCGCTACCGCCCAGCGGCTGGCGCGCCTCGGCGGCCGGGCGATGGAGGGGTAGCTCGGTGCGCGTGCAGCTGCTTGACCCGCCCGCGTTCACGCCCCCATACGACCGCGCGCTGGCGGCCGCCCTGGCCGGGCTGGGCGCGGACGTGGAGCTGATCACCAGCCGTTTTGCCTACGGCGAGCCGCGGCCGCCCGAGGGCTACCGGGTCAGGGAGCTCTTCTACCGGCATGCGTTCGGCCCGCCCGGCTCGCGCGTTCGCCGCGCGGCGAAGCTTGCCGCCCATCTGCCGGGCATGCTGCGCTGGCGGGCGCTCGCGGCGGGCGCCGACGTGGTCCACGTGCAGTGGCTGACGGCGCCGCAGCTGGACGTGGCGCTGTTGCCCGACCGCCCGCTGGTGGTGACCGCCCACGACCTGCTGCCGCGCGAGCCGCGACCGGGACAGCTGCGCGCCCAGGGCCGGCTGCTGCGCCGCGCCGACGCGGTCGTGGTGCACTCGCGGACGGGCCGCGAGCGGCTGATCGCGGCGCTCGGGCTGCCCGGCGAGCGGGTGCACGTCATCCACCACGGCGCGTTTGCGCCCACGCCGCCGGCACGGCTGCCGCCGGAGCTGCGAGACACCGGTGAGCCGGTGGCGCTGTTCGCCGGGCTGCTTCGCCCTTACAAGGGCCTGCCGACGCTGCTTGACGCCTGGCGGGGGATCGACGGGGCGCAGCTGTGGATCGTCGGACGCCCGATGATGGCGCTTGGGGCGCTGCGCGCCGGCGCGCCCCCAGGCGTGAGCATCGTGTCCAGGTTCGTCTCAGACGGCGAGCTCTCAGCGCTGCTGCAGCGAGCCGACGTGGTCGTCTTGCCCTACGAGCGGACCGAGCGCTTCGACCAGTCCGGCATCCTCGCCACCGCGCTTGGGCACGGCCGCGCGATCGTCGCCAGCGACGTCGGCGGGTTTGGGGAGGTGGCCGACCTGGGGGCGGCACGTCTGGTGGCCCCCGGCGAGGCGGCGCCGCTGCGCCGCGCGCTGCGCGAGCTGCTCGCCGATCCGGCCGCGCGCGCGAGCCTCGCCGGCGCCGCGCAGGCGGCCGCGCGCGGCCCTTTGTCGTGGGAGGCGGCGGCGCGCGCGACGCTCGAGCTCTACGAGTCGCTGTTGCGCTGAGGCGCGAATCGGCGGCGTCGCCGGCCCGGCCGCCGTCGCCGGGGATTGTGGACGCGGCGCGGCCTTAGCCGCCGGGGACTGTGGACGCGGCGCGGCCTTGGCCGCCGTGGATTTCCGGCGCGGCCGGCCGGCGCCGGGAGATTGCGGTCGGTGCGTCACAATCGGCCGCCGTGAGAGCCAGGGAGACGATCTTCTGGGCAAGTGCCGGGCTGCTCGTCTACGCGCACGCTGGCTATCCGCTCGCGCTCGGAGCGCTTGCTGCGATCCGCCGCCGCCGCGGGTCCCCCCGCGCGACCGCGCGCGACCGCGGGCAGGGTGAGCTTCCCGGCGTCTCGGTGATCGTCGCCGCCTACGCTGAGCAGGATGTGATCGCACGGCGGGTGGCCAACCTGCGCCAGCTGCGCTACCCCGCCGACCGCCTGGAGGTGATCGTCGCCTGCGACGGCTCGCCGGACGCGACCGCGCAGCGCGCCCGCGACGCCGGCGCCGACCTGGTGCTGGAGCTGCCGCGCGTGGGCAAGGTGCGCGCGCAGGACGCCGCCGTGGCCCGCGCAAGCCACGACCTGCTGGCATTCTCGGACGCCAACTGCACCTGGGAGCCCGACGCCCTGACCGCGCTCGTGCGGCCGTTCGGCGACCCGCGCGTCGGCTACGTGTGCGGCAGCGTGCGCTTTGTCAACGACCGCGGCGACAACCAGGAGGGCGTCTACTGGCGCTACGAGATGTGGGTCCGCTCGCTGGAGTCGGCGCTGCGCTCGGTGACCGGCGGCAACGGCGCGATCTACGCTACCCGCCGCGCCTCCTACCTGCGCGTGGACCCGATCATGGGCCACGACCTGTCGTTCCCGTTCAACATGGTCAAGCGCGGCTGGCGGGCGGTGTACGCGCCCGACGCGCGCGCCAGCGAGCGGATGGTGCCCACGATCGAGGGCGAGTTTCGCCGCAAGCGCCGGATGATGAGCCACGGCTGGCCGATCGTCCTGCGCGGCGGGATGCTCTCGCCGCGCGGCTATGACCCGCTGTACGGCGCGATGATCTTCTCGCACCGCGTGCTGCGCTACGCCTCGCCGTTCCTGCACCTGGCGGCGCTGGCCTCGAGCGCGGCGCTGGCCGGCGGCGGTGGACCGTATGCGCTCGCGCTCGCGCTGCAGGCGGCGCTGCTGGCATCCGCGCTGGGCGCGCGCGCGCTGCCGGCCCGCCCGCTGCTGCTCGCGCGCTACTACGTGCTGACCACCGCCGCGCTGGCGGCCGGGCTGTGGGACTGGTTGGCGCACGGCACGCAGGTCGGCTGGGAGGCGGCGGAGGGCACCCGGTGACCGGTCGCGCTCCGGACCTCCGTCGCGCCATCGACCTGGCGATCGCCGTGCCGCTGTCGGTCCTGACCGCGCCGGTGGTCGCGCTGCTCGCCCTGGCGGTGCGGCTGGAGTCGCGGGGGCCGGCGATCTACCGCCAGGAGCGGGTGGGCCTCGATGGGCGCCCGTTTGAGATCTACAAGCTGCGGACGATGGTGGCCGGCGCCGAGCTGATCGGCGACGGGCTGGCGGTGTCGGCCGGCGACCCGCGGATCACCCGCGTGGGCGCGCTGCTGCGCCGCTGGTCGCTTGACGAGCTGCCGAACCTGTGGAACGTCGTGCGCGGCGACATGTCGCTCGTCGGCCCCCGGCCCACGCTGCCGGGCCAGGTGCGCCAGTACACCGAGCGCCAGCGGGGCCGGCTGAAGGTCAAGCCCGGGATCACCGGCTGGGCGCAGGTCAACGGTCGCGCGTCGCTGCCCTGGGCGCAGCGCATAGAGCTGGACCTCTGGTACGTGGAGCACCGCAGCCTCGCCTTGGACCTGCGCATCCTCGCCCGGACGCTGGGCCTGGTGGCGCGCGGCGGGGGCATCTACAAGGGAGCGACCGGCGGATGGCGGCCCCCGAGCTCCAGCTGAGCCGCGAGCGCGACGTCGCCGTGCTGATGACCGGCGTCGGCAAGCGCTACGCGCTCGTCAGCGCCTTCTCCCAGCACGCGCTCACGATCGCCGCCGACCCCAACCCGCTGGCCCCCGCGCAGTACGCCGCCCACCACCGGCGCGCGGTGCCGCTGATCGACGATCCCGCGTACGTGCCGGCCCTGCGGGAGCTGTGCGAGGAGTTCGGGGTGGGCGCGGTGCTGCCGTTCACCGACCTTGACCTGGAGGTGCTCGGCCGCGCGCGGGAGCAGGGCCTGCTGCCGGCGCTGGTCCCCGACGCCGCGATCGCCCGCGCCACGTTTGACAAGTACGAGACCCACCGGCTGCTGTGCAGCCTCGGGCTGCCCTCGCCGCCGACGGTGCTCCCCGGCGAGCCGGTCGAGAGCTATCCGGTGATGGTCAAGCCGCGCTGGGGGTCCGGCGCGCGCTCCATCCATCTGGCGGCCGACGAGCGCGAGGCCGAGTTCCTGGCCGCCTACATCCGCGAGCCGGCGATGATCCAGCGCGCCATGCGCGGCCCGGAGCTGTCGATCGACTGCCTGTCGGATGCCGACGGCCGCTGCCTGAACGCAATCCCGCGCACGATGATCGAGTCCCGCGGCGGGGAGTCGATCAAGGGCACGGTGATCGCCGACGAGGACCTGATCGACCTCGGCCGGCGCGTCGTGGAGGCGCTGCGCTGTCGCGGCCCGTGCACCGTGCAGGTGTTCCGCGACCCGGAGCTGGGGCTGCAGATCACCGACGTGAACACGCGCTTTGGCGGCGCCTGCCCAGCGCACCTGTACGCGGCGCTGCCCGGGCGCACCTACCCTGAGCTGATCGTGCGCATGGCTCGCGGCGAGCGGATCGAGCCGCACGTGGGCGAGTTCCGCGCCGGGGTCACGTTCACGCGCTACTACTGGCAGCTGGAGCTCGACGAGCACCTGCGGCCGACCGGCCGCGAGGTGGCGCCGCGGGTCGTCGTCTCCGAGGCGCCCGCGGGCCGGCGGTCGTAGGTCATCGCGCGCCCTCTCAGCGCTCCGGCCTACCCGGCCTGAGGCAGAGCTGGTCGCGCCCAACCGTCAGCTGGCCCGAGGCGGCTCTCAGCGCTCCGACCCACCCGAGCTGAGGCAGAGGCTCTTCTCTAAGCTTGCCTGGATAGCCTTAGATGAATGGCTATCACGGTCACCCAGCTGACCGCCCTGCTCGCGGTCGCGCGCGGGGGCTCGGTGACCGCCGCCGCCGACGAGCTCGGGGTCACGCAGCCGTCGGTCTCCTCGGCGATCGCCTCCCTGTCGCGGGAGCTCGGCTGCGAGCTGCTCGAGCGCGCTGGGCGCGGGATCTCGCTGACGGAGGCGGGCGGCGCATTCGTGCCCTACGCCGCCGACGTGCTCGGGCTGCTGGAGCGCGGGCGGCGCGCCGCCGCGGAGGCGGCGGCGATCGCCACCCGCCGGCTGCGGATCGCCGCGGTCACCACCGCGGCGGAGTCGTTCGTGCCCGCGATGATGAGCGACTTTGCGCGCTCGCATCCCGACGTGGAGCTGACGCTCGCCGTCGGCAACCGCGCCCAGGTGCTCGAAAGCGTGCTCGGTCACGCCGCCGACGTCGCGATCTCCGGGCGCCCGCCGGCGGACGAGCGGCTGATCGCCGAGCCGCTTCGCCCCAACCCGATCGTCTGCATCACCGCGCCTGATGACCCGCTCGCCGGCGGCGAGCCGTGCCCCGGGCGCTCGCTGCACGAGCGGCCCTGGCTGCTGCGCGAGCGCGGCTCCGGGACGCGCGCGCTCAACGAACGCTTCCTCGCAGACCGCGGGATGTCGCCGCGCCTTTTGGAGCTGGGGTCAAACGGCGCGATCAAGCAGGCGGCACGAGCCGGGCTGGGCGTGTCGCTGGTCTCCCTGGACGCGGTCGCCGCCGAGCTTGAGAGCGGGCTGCTCGGTGCCATCGCGCTGATCGACCCCCCGCCGACGCGGCCCTGGTATCTGCTGCGAGCCGCGGTGGGCCCTCCCCGCCCGTCGGTGCGCGAGCTCTTCGAGCATCTGCTCGCGCCGCGCGCCCCGACGCGGCTGCGCAGCGCCTGAGCTGGAGGCCGTGTCAGGCGCGTGAGCTGGAGGCGCTGTCAGGCGCCTGTCGCCGCGGCGGCAGCCGCCGGCGCCGCCGCCGCGGGCCTGGGCGCGCACGGCAGCTCGATCCACACCTCCGCCCCCCCGCCCTCGCGGTTGCGCGCTCCCGCGCGCCCGCCGTGCGCGCGGGCGATCGCCTCGACGATCGAGAGCCCAAGGCCCGCGCCGCCGCGGCCGCGGGCCTGATCGGCGCGACGGAAGCGCTCGAAGGCGTGCGGCAGGAACTGCGGCGGAAAGCCGCCGCCGCGATCGGCCACCGTCAGGCGCACCATCCCGCCGCGCTCGCTTGCCGACAGCGTCACCGTCCCGTCACCGTGGGTCAGGGCGTTGTCGATCAGGTTGTGCAGAGCCTGGCCCAGCTTGGACTCGTCGGCCGCCAGGAGCATTCCGGGCGGGCAGCTGACGGCCAGCCTGCGGCCCTGCGCCGCCGCCGCGCCTTCGAGGCGCTCCGCGGCCGCGGCGAGCGTGGCCGCCGCGTCCAGCGTCGCAAGCGCGGGCGCCAGGCGGCCGGACTGGCCGCGGGCGAGCACCAGCAGGTCGTTGGCCAGCGCGATCACGCGGTCGGTCTCCTCGATCGCCGAGACGACGGCGCCGCGCCAGTCCTCAGGCGAGACGGCGGCGCGCAGCGCGACCTCCAGCTCCCCCTTCAAGACAGCCAGCGGGCTGCGCAGCTCGTGGCTTGCGTCGGAGACGAACACGCGCTCGCGCTCGATCCCGGCGTGCAGCCGGTCGAGCATCTCGTTGAGCGTGATCGCCAGCCGCTGGACCTCGTCGGCGCTGCGTGGCAGCGGCAGCCGGTCGGCGACGTCGTCGGGGGAGATCGTGGCCGCGCGCCGGCGCATCTCCTCCACCGGCGACAGCAGCCGCCCGAACATCAGGTAGGCGATCGTGGATGCGATCAGGATCATCGTCGGGATCCCGGCCGCCAGCTCCCAGTTGAACGCGATGAACGCCCGCTGCTGCTGGGCCAGCGAGACGCCCACCACCACGATCCTGCCGTCGGCGGCCGGCTCGGCGAACAGGCGCGAGTCCTCGCCGCGGTCGATCAGGACCGGGCCGCGGGCGGCGCGGCGAAGCTCGTCCGGGCGCAGCAGCGGCGCGCGGTAGTAGCCGGAGCTGGCCAACAGGATCGCGCCCCGCGCACTGAGGATCTGGGCGAAGCCGTCGCGCCCGTGCCGTGGCGCGAGGCGCTGGGAGCTGGTCGGCGCGGGCAGGTGCGCCGAGAAGGCGCTCAGCGTCTGGGCCCGCGCGCGCAGCCCGTTGTCGATGCTGGCGTTGACCGCCCCCTGGAACTCCACGTACAGCAGCGCTCCGAGCACCGCGAACAGGCACGCCATCGCCAGCGCGGAGATCAGCGTCATCCGCACGCGGATGGGCAGGCGCTGCACGGCGCTCAGCAGTCCGCTCTCAGCCGGTATCCGATCCCCCTCACGGTCTGGATCGAGTCCCGGCCGAACGGCCGGTCGATCTTCTCACGCAGGTAGCGCACGTAGACCTCGAGCACGTTGGAGCGGTTCTCGTAGTCGTAGCTCCACGCCCTCTCCAGCAGCTCAAAGCGAGAGACGACCTCGCCCGGCCGGCGCATCAGCGCCTCCAGCAGCGCGGACTCCTTGGGCGAGAGCTCGATCGCCACCTCGCCCCGCCACGCCTGCAGCGTGGCGCGGTTGAGGCGCAGGTCGCCGACCTCAAGCGTCACCGGCCGCTCGATCGCGCCGCGCCGCGCGACCGCGCGCACGCGCGCGACGAGCTCGTCCAGGGAGAACGGCTTGACGAGGTAGTCGTCGGCGCCGCAGTTGAGCCCGGCGACCCGGTCCTCGACGGCGTCGCGGGCGGTGAGCATCAGCACGCCGGACCAGACGTTTCGCTCGCGCAGGCTGCGGCAGACGGCGAACCCGTCGGTGCCCGGGAGCATCACGTCGAGCACGATCACGTCGTAGGCGGTCGCCTGCGCCCGGATCACCGCCTCCTCGCTGCCGGTCACGGTGTCCACCGCCATCCCCTCAAGCGACAGCCCCCGGCGCAGCACGGCGCCCATCTTGACGTCGTCGTCGACCACCAGCACCCGCACGGTGGCCTGAAGTATCCAGGCTTGGCCGCGCGCTGGCGAACGATGGACGCCGGCGAACCGCCAACCCGAACGATGGACGCCGGCGAACTGCCAACCCGAACGATCGACGCCGGCGAACTGCCAACGAGCAAGGACGCCGGCAAGCTTCCGACCCGAATGAAGGACGCCGGCACGCTGCCAACCGGCTGCATGAGGGCTCGAACGCGCCGGCGCGGGGCGTTCTCAGCCCCAATTCATCTGCGGTGGCTAAAAACGCTCGCGTGCTCGATGGCGGCTTCGATCTGCACGCTCCGGCACAGCTGCGGTCCCCGGCCGGGCGTCGCGCCGAGCAGGAGGGCGCGCGGCGCCTGCGAATCGCCATCGTCAGCGAGGTCTTCCTGCCGGCGATCGACGGGGTCGTCACCCGGCTGACACGGACGCTTGAGGAGCTCGTCCGGGCCGGGGACGAGGTGCTCGTCGTCGCGCCCGCCGGGGGCCCCGACAGCTACGCGGGAGCCGAGGTGGTCGGGATGCCGGCCGTCCGGGTGCCGCTTTACCCCGACGGCGGCGGCTATCCGCCCAAGCGCGTGTCCCCGCCGACCCGGCGGCTGCACCGGGTCCTGCGGAGCTTTGAGCCGGACGTGATCCACGCGGTCAACCCGGTGCTGCTCGGCCTCAGCGCGGCCGCGGCCGCCCGCAGGCAGGGGGTGCCGCTGGTGGCCTCCTACCACGCGCACCTGCCCACCTACGCCCACTCCTACCGGATCGGCTTTCTGGAGTCCGCCGGCTGGCGCTACCTGCGCTCGATCCACAACCGGGCGGCGCTGAACCTGTGCACCTCGCTGGCGACGGCGCGCCAGCTCGCCGACCGCGGCTTTCGCCGCGTGCAGCTGTGGCCCTACGGGATCGATGCCGAGCGCTTCAACCCGTCGCGCGCGTCCTCGGACTGGCGCCGGCGCCTGAGCGGCGGCTGCGACGATCGCCTGGTGGCGCTCTACGTCGGGCGCCTGGCGCGCGAGAAGGCGGTTGACCGGCTGCTTGAGGCGGCGCGCGTCGAAGGGGTGACCCTGGCGATCGTCGGGGACGGTCCCGAGCGTGCGGCGCTGGAGCGCGCGTTCGCGGGCACGCCGACACGGTTCCTCGGCTTTCTCACCGGCGACGACCTCGCGGCCGCCTACGCCTCCGCGGACCTGTTCCTGCTGCCCTCCGACACCGAGACGCTCGGCCTGGTGACGCTCGAGGCGCAGGCGAGCGGGCTGCCTGTGATCGCCGCGCAGAGCCCGGCCGCCCACGAGCTGGTCGCCCAGCGCGGCGCCGGCGTGCTGTTCGAGCCCTCGCGCCCCGGGGCGCTGGCGCGGGCGGTCCGCGAGCTGGCCGCCGACGCGCAGCTGCGGGCGCGCCTCTCGCAGCGCGCGCTCGAGGCCAGCGAGGGCCTCACCTGGCGCGCCGCGACCGGGGTGCTTCGCCGCCACTACCTGGAGTGCGTGCTCGCGGCGCCACCCCGCGAGCCCCGGCGGGACGATCGCGCCCCGCGTCGGGGCTCGGCCTCCGGCCCGGTGGCGCCCGAGCGCGAAAGCGGTGCGGAGCGGATCGCCGAGCCGCGCCGCGGCTGACCCCGCGCGCACCCCCAGCCACCACCGCGGGCGGCGCGGCCTCGCGGTCGCCGTGACGCTGGTCGTGCTGGGGGCGCTGGTGGCGCTCGGGCTGGCCAAGCTGCACCCCGCCCAGGTCGCCCGGGCGCTGTCGCGCGCGCGCGGCGGCTGGCTGGCGGGCGCCGAGGCGCTGATGGTGGCGACCTTCCTGGCACGCGGGGAGTCGTGGTTTGTGGCCCTGCGCTCGGCGCTCCCGGAGGCGCGCCTGTCGCGCGGCGTGGTCACGCGCGTGCTGCTGATCGGGATGGCCGGGTCGACGCTCGCGCCCAGCCGCGCCGGCGAGGCGGCGAGAGCCGCGCTGATCGTGCGCCGCGTGGGCGAGGTGCGCGAGAGCCTGCCGCGCGTGGTCGGCAGCCTGCTGTCGCAGACGCTGCTCAACCTGCTGGCGCTCGCGCTGCTGGCCGCGCTGGCGATCGCGCACGGGACGCTGCCCGGGTCCGGCTCGGGCGCGCTGGCGCTGGCGCTCGCGGTCCCGGCGGTCGTGGTGGTCGCGCTCGTGGCGCTGCCGCGCGTGCTGATCGCGCGCGCCGGCGTGGCGCGCAGGCCCGGGCGGCTGGCCGGCATCGTGACCGGCTCGCTTGAGGGCGTGCGCGGGGGGCTGTCCGTGCTCTCCCGGCCCTCGACCGCGCTTCACTCGGGCGTTGCGCAGCTGCTGGGCTGGGCCTGCCAGTGCGGCTCGTGCCTGCTTGTGCTGGAGGCGATGGGCCTCGGGGCGCGCACCGGCGTGGCGGCTGCGGCCGCGATCCTGGTGGCCGTCAACGTCACGGCGATCCTGCCGCTGACGCCCTCCAACGTGGGCGTCTTCCAGGCAGCCTGCATCGCCGTGCTGGCGCGCTTTGGGGTGCGCGCCGACACCGCCTTCGCCTACGGCGTGGTCCTGCAGGGCCTTGAGGTGGCCACGGCGCTCGGGCTGGGCGTCCCGTTTGCGCTGCGCGAGGGGCTGTGGCCCGGAGGCGCGCGCCCGCTCCCGGGACCCCCGGGAGCCGGCCCCCCTGTAACTTGACGGGATGGCGAAGCCCGGTCATGACGGGATGGCGAAGCCCGGTCGCGAACCCGTGCCCCAGCGCCCGGTGATCCTCGGCGTCGTCGGCGACTCGGCGAGCGGCAAGACCACGATCACCCGCGGCCTCGTGCGCGTCCTGGGCGAGGAGAGCGTCGCCCGGATCTGCATCGACGACTACCATCGCTATGACCGCGCGAGGAGGGCCGAGCTTCAGATCACGCCGCTTGACCCGGCGTGCAACCACCTGGACATCGTCGCTCAGCACCTGCGCCACCTGCGCGACGGCGAGCCGATCCTCAAGCCGACCTACCGCCACAGCGACGGCACCTTCGGCCCCGCGCGCTACGTGCGCCCCGCCCCGTTCACAATCGTCGAGGGCCTGCTCGGCTACCACCTTGCGCAGATGCGCGAGGTCTACGACGTGCGCGTGTTCATGGCCCCGCCGGAGGAGCTTCGCCGGCGCTGGAAGGTGCGGCGCGACTGCTCCCGGCGCGGCTACACCACCGATGCGGTGCTCGCCGAGCTCGATCGCCGGGAGGCCGACGCCGAGCGCTACATCCGCCCCCAGCGCCGCCACGCCGACCTCACGATCTCCTTCGTCGAGCCCCCCGGCGGCGCCATCGACGGCGCGCATCTGGACGCCGAGCTGATCCTCGGCGAGGGGCTTCCGCATCCGGACCTGACGCCGTTCGTCGATGGGCGCCCGGGAGGCCTTGAGCTCGTCCACCGCGACGGCGAGCGGGTGCTGCGGATCCCCGGGTGCATCGGAGCCGACCAGGCGGCGGCGATCGAGGAGGCGATCTGGTCGCGGATGCGCCTGGCCACGCGGCTGCGGGCGCGCCGGCTGGGGGAGTTCACGGTCGCCACCGAACTGTGCCGCTCCGAGGCGCTCGCCCTCGTGCAGCTGCTGGTCCTCTACCACCTCGTGTCGGTCCGCCAGGCGCTGGAGGATGGTTGCCAGGCGCCGCTTGCGCCGGCGCGGGCGCGCGCTGCGCGGATATCCTCGGTGGGGTGATCGACTCAGGCGTCGTCGCCGCCACGCAGGAGATCGCGCTCGCCTGGCTGGCGGAGGGCCGACGGGTCGTCCAGGCGCTGCTGGTGGAGGTGGAGGGCTCGGCTCCGCTGCCCGACGGGGCGATGATGGTGATCGACGAGCACGGCGCGATCGAGGGGTCGATCACCGGCGGATGCGTGGAGGGCGCCGTCGTCTCCGAGGCCGAGGAGATCCTCGCTGCGCGAGCGCATGTGGTCTCGCGCGCGGGCGGGGGCTCGGCCTCGCAGATGGGCTCGGCCCCGGGCGCGGGCTCTGTCGCGGGCGCGGGCTCGGCCCCGGGCGCGGGCTCAGGCGCGCGGGTGCTGCGCTACGGGATCTCAGACGAGCTCGCCGGCACCGTGGGGCTGATGTGCGGCGGGATCGTGCACATCCTGGTGGCGGAGCTGGCCGGCGAGGCCGCCGAGGTGGAGCGGGCCGTGCTGGCCGAGCACGCGGCCTCGCGTCCGGCGGCGATCGCGACCCTGCTGGACGGGCCCACCGCGGGCGCGCGCCTGGGGATCGTCGGGGGCCGGGTGCTCGGCTCGCTGGGCGCCGGCGCGCTGCTGGACATCAACGTCGCGCGCGAGGCCCGGGGACTGTTGGCCGAGGGCAAGACGACGCTGCGCCGGTTCGGGTCCGACGGGGCGACGCTCGGCGCCGAGCTGCGCGTGCACTTCCGCTCCTACGGGCCCCCGCCGCGGATGCTGATCTTCGGCGCCATCGACTTCGCCGCCGCGCTCGCCCCGTTCGCCTCCCAGATCGGCTACGAGGTGACGATCTGCGACGCGCGCGAGCGGTTCGCGCGCTCGCCCCGCTTCTCCTCCGCCGCCAAGGTGCGGATCGGCTGGCCCCAGGAGATCATGGACGGGGTGCGCCTGGGACCGCGCGACGCGGTGCTCGTCTTCACCCACGATCCGAAGTTCGACGAGCCCGCGCTGATCGCCGCGCTGGGCACCGGCGCGGGCTACATCGGCGCCCTGGGATCGCGCCGCACGACCCGCGAGCGCAACGAGCGGCTGCGCCGGGCCGGCGTCAGCGAGGAGCAGCTGCGACGCATCCACGCTCCCTGCGGGCTGGACATCGGCAGCCGCACGGCCGAGGAGACCGCCGTATCGGTTCTGGCTGAGATCATCGCGTGCCGCTCCGGGCGCACCGGGGCGCCGCTGCGTGCGCTGGAAGGGCCCATCCACGGGCCGGAGGCGAAGTGACGCTCGTGATCGTCTTCAACGTCGTGCTCTCCGTCCTGATCCTGGGCGCGCAGGTGCTGCAGCTCGCGCGCGCGCTGCGGGAGCCCAAGGGGCCCGTCGGCTCGGGCGGCGCGCGTTTGCTGGCGCGCCTCTCGCGGCGGGGCGCCGGCGGCCGGCGCGCACCGGCCGAGCGGCCGCCCACGAGCTGATCAGCTCGTCCCAGCACGCCGCGCCGCTCGCACCAGCGCGCCGACCGAGGGCCTGGTTGGCCGGCCAGCCAGTGGTGGTGGACGCTACAGTGCGCTCATGGCGCGCATCCACAGACCGCTGGCCGGGATGGTCGTGGCGATCACCGGCGCGGCGCGCGGGATAGGGCGCGCGACCGCCGCGCTGCTGTGCGCCCACGGCGCCCGGGTTGCGCTGGGAGACCTGGATGTGGAGCTGGCGCGACAGGTCGCCGATGGGCTTGGGCCGGGCGCGGTGGCGGTCCCGCTGGACGTGACCGACCACGCGAGCTTCGCCGCCTTCCTCGATGAGGCCGAGCGGCGACTGGGGCCGCTTGACGCTCTGGTCAACAACGCCGGGATCATGCCGCTGGGACCGTTTTTGAGCGAGAGCGACGACACGGCCCGCAGGCTGGTCGACGTCAACCTGCACGGCGTGATCATCGGCTCCAAGCTCGCGCTGCAGCGCTTCCAGCCACGCGGCCGCGGCCACCTGGTCAACGTCGCGTCGGTGGCCGGAAAGGGCGGCTTCGCCGGCGGCGTCACCTACTGCGCCACCAAGCACGCGGTGGTGGGGCTAAGCGAGGCGATCCGCGCCGAGGTCCGCGGTGAGGGGATCGACGTCAGCATCGTGATGCCGGTCGTCGTCAACACCGAGCTTGGCTCCGGGCTGCGGCGCAGCCGCGTGCGCGTCGTGGAGCCCGAGGATGTCGCGCGCGCGATCGCGCGGGCGCTTGAGACCGGTCGGGTGGACGTGTACGTCCCGCGCTCCGTCGGCGGCCTACTGTCGATCATGCCGCTGCTCCCGCGGGCGGTGACCGATCGCGTCATCCACCTGCTGGGCGCCGACCGTGTGCTTGCCGACCCCGACCGCGCCGCACGCGCCGCCTACGAGCGCCGGGCGGCGGCGCAGGCGCCCGCTGCCGGGCCCGCTACGACCGCCGGGACCGCCGGGACGCCCGCGGAACGCTATCCTCGCACGTTCGACGGCGGCGTAGCCGCGGCCGCGCCCGTGGAGGCCGAAGACCCGGGCGACGAGCCGGGCGCCCGGCGGGCCGCCGCCGGCTGACTGCAAGAGACCCACCGATGCGCTCCTGCTGCAGGGCCACATGAGCCCCACGGATCTCCACGGCCGCCGCGTGCTGGTCACCGGCGGCGCGGGCTTCATCGGCCGCCATGTCGTGTCGCGCCTGGCGGGCGCCGGCGCGGCTGTGCGCGTGATCGATCTGCGCCCGCACCCGGATCCGGACATCGATGCGGTGGTCGGCGACATCGCGGATCCGCAGGCGCTGGCACGGGCGTTTCACGGCGGCATGGACTCGGTCGTTCACCTGGCGGCGGTCACCTCGGTGCTGCGCTCGCTCGAGCATCCCGAGCTCACGTTCCGCACCAACGTGCTGGGCACCGAGGCCGTGCTGTCCGCGGCCCGCGCCGCCGGCGCCCGATCGCTTGCGTTCGCGTCCACCAACGCGGTCTGCGGGCCGATGATCCAGCCGCGGATCACCGAGGACGCTCCGCTGCGGCCGCTCACCCCCTACGGCTCGACGAAGGCCGCTGGCGAGATGCTGATGTCCGCCTACACGGCCTCCTACGGGGTGCGCTGCGCGTGCATCCGCCTGACGAACGTCTACGGGCCGGGCATGCAGGCCAAGGACAGCATCGTCGCGCGGCTGATGCGCGCGATCCGCCTGCAGACGACCTTCGAGATCTACGGCGACGGCACCCAGGTGCGCGACTACGTGCACGTGGCCGACGTGGTCGAGGCGTTCATGCTCGGGCTGACCGACGACCGCTGGGCCGGACCGATCGTCGTCGGCTCCGGGATCTCGCTGTCGGTGCTCGAGGTCATAGACGCCGTGCGCCGTGCCTCCGGCGCCGAGCTCTCCGTGCGGCACGGGCCGCCCAAGCCCGGCGAGATGCCGGCGGTGATCGTCGACCCCTCTCGCGCGCTGGCGGCCGGCTGGTCGCCGCGCTACCGCTCGCTGGACGAGGGGCTCGTCGGCGTCTGGGAGGAGTGGCGCGATGCCGACCTGCGCTCCGGCGCGACCGCGGTGGCGCAAGCGGGGGTCCCGGCGCCTTGACCGCGCACGGGGCCCGGTTGCGATGAGCGCCCTGGGGGTCTCGCCGGAGGAGGCGGCGCGGCTTGAGGATGGGGAGCGCGCGGCGGTGGAGGAGTTCCTGAGGCGCCACCCGCCCGGCGCCGGCGCCCCGCTTGCGGTCGTGATCCCCGCCTACAACGAGGAGCCGACGGTCGCCGAGGTGGTCGCCTCGATCCCCAGCGAGGCGGCGGGGCTCGCGGCGGAGGTGATCGTCGTGGTGGACGGGGCGCGCGACCGCACCGCCGCCGAGGCCCAGCGGGCCGGCGCGCTCGTCTGCGACGTGCCGGTCAACCGCGGCCAGGGCGCCGCGCTGCGGCTCGGCTACTGGCTGGCGCGGGCGCGCGGCGCGCGGGTGATCGTCACGATCGACGCCGACGGCCAGTATGAGGCGTCGGAGATCGAACGCGTGGTCGCCCCGATCCTCTCCGGCGAGGCGGACTTCGTGTCCGGGTCGCGGCGGCTGGGCACGGAGCTGACGACCGACGCGACGCGGCATCTGGGGGTGATCGTGTTCGGGGCGCTGATCTCGCTGCTGGTGGGTCGGCGGATCACCGACCCCGCGTGCGGGCTGCGCGCGATGCGCTCGGAGGTGACCGCGGCGGTGAAGCTCGCGCAGCCCCAGTACCAGGCCTCGGAGCTGATGATCTCGGCCGCGCTGCACGGCTTTCGCCTGGCTGAGGTTCCGACCACGATGCGCGACCGCGGCCGCCACGCCACCGCCACCAAGAAGGGCGGGAACCTCGGCTACGGGATGCGGTTCGCCCGCGCGGCGATCCAGACCTGGTGGCGGGACCGCAGCGCGGCGCGCAGCCGCGAGCGACCAGAGAACACCCAGTGCTCGTAGACCAGGAACTTGGCGACGAAGAACAGGGCCTGGACGAGCACGTAGGCGGCGGTCACAAGCGCCACGCGGATCCCGTGGCCGGAGGGGATCGAGTCCACCTGCGAGTTGGTCCAGCCGGTGAGCGCCGATGAGGCGACCAGCACCAGCACCGAGATCGCCACGTAGGCGAACACCTCACGCCAGAAGCTCACGCGGCCGCGGATCCGCCACGCCCAGCGGCGGTTGAGCACCCAGTTGGGCACCGCGCCCGCCACGAACGCCCCGACCGAGCATGCGGTCGTGCCGAAGCCGAGCACGTACATCAGCCCGAACACGACGATGCTCGTCCCAAGCGCGATCACCGATCCGATCACGTAGCGCGTGATCTTGATCGCCAGCGCCGACCGGCGCGCACGTGCGTACAGGTTGCCCAGCACCGTGCTGATCGTAGCGAGCGCGCCGTGATCGCGCGGGGGCTCGCGGCACGCTCTTACGCTGAGCTTACGGCCTGACGCGCGCGCCCGTCCGGTCCGCGCCGGCGGTCCGTGCGCGCCGCCGGTCCGTGCGCGCCGGGCGCGGCGCGCACCGCCGTGGCGGCGGGTAGGGTCAACCGCCGTGATGCGACTGCTGCGCGCGGAGGATCCGCTCACGCTCGACGACGACCTCGTGGTCTGCGGCGACAACCTCGCGGCGCTGGCGCGGCTGCCCGACGGCGCCTTTGACCTGGTCTACATGGACCCGCCCTTCAACACCGGTCGCGCCAGGCGCCTGGACTCGGTCGCCTGCACCGCCGACGAGCGGGCCGCGCGCGTCGGCTTCGGCGGCCGTCGTTACCGGTCGCGCCTGCTGTCGAGCCTGAGCTTCGAGGACGGGTTTCAGGACTACCTGGGCTTCCTGGCGCCGAGGATCGAGCATGCGCGGCGCCTGCTCGCGGCGCACGGGACGCTCTACTTCCACATCGACTACCGGGAGGCGCACTACTGCAAGCTGCTGCTGGACGAGATCTTCGGCCGCAGCGCGTTCCTGAACGAGATCGTCTGGGCCTACGACTACGGCGCCAAGCCGCGCCGCCGCTGGCCGGCCAAGCACGACACGATCCTCGTCTACGTGCGCACGCCCGGCGCCCATCACTTCGACGCCGACGCCGTGGAGCGCGAGCCGTATATGGCGCCCGGCCTCGTCGGTCCCGAGAAGGCCGCGCGCGGCAAGCGCCCGACCGACGTCTGGTTTCACACCATCGTGCCGACCTCCTCCGCGGAGCGAACCGGCTACCCGACCCAGAAGCCAGTCGGCGTCGTGCGCCGTCTGGTGGCGGCCTCATCGCGGCCCGGAGGGTGGTGCCTTGACCCGTTCGCCGGCTCGGGCACGCTCGGCGCCGTGTGCCTCGAGCTCGGCCGGCGCTTTGTGCTCGTCGACGACAGCCCGGCGGCGATCGAGGTCATCCGCCGCCGGCTGGGCGCCGGGCAGCCTCGCCGTGGCCGCGCACGAGCGGGACGAACCTGACGGGGTCAAGCCGCTGCAGGCAGAGGCCGCGCCCGCGCCGGCGCGCGAGCACGAGCCGCTGGCGCTCGGCGCTGCCGACCGGCGCCACAAGCCGGCCGCCTGGCGCCAGCTGTTCCACGAGCGCGGGCGGCAGGCTCGGGCCGCACGCGGCCGCGACGTTGATTGCGTCAAACGGGGCCCGCTCCGGCAGGCCCTGAGAGCCGTCGCCCACCACGCAGTGGACGTTGTCGATCCCCAGCTGCGCGATCGCGCGCGCGGCGCGCTCGCTGAGCTGCGCGTGGCGCTCGATCGACCACACCTCGCCCGCCAGCCTGCCGAGCAGCGCCGCGTGCCAGCCTGACCCGGTGCCGACGTCGAGCACCCTGTCCTCTGGCCCCGGGGCCAGCAGCTCAAGCATCCTGGCCACCACCAGCGGCTGCGAGATCGTCTGGCCGCAGCCGATCGGCAGCGCCGCGTCCTCGTAGGCGCGGTCGCGCTCGCTCTCGGGCACGAACAGCTCGCGCGGCACCGTCGCGATCGCGCGCGCGATGCGCTCGTCGCCCACCACGCGCGCCAGCGAGCGCGCCAGGGCCAGCGCCGGGTCCACGCGCTGATTCTCCCGCGCGCCGCAGCCGGACGCCGGCGCCGACGTCGCTCTCGCTTCGGTCAGACGCGCACGCCTGAAGCGCCGCGCTCGGGCGCCGGCCCGCGCGGGGGCTGCCCGGACGCGCCGCTGCGCGGGGGCTGCCCGGACGCGCCGCTGCGCGGGGGCTGCCCGGACGCGCCGCCGCGCGGGGGCTGCCCGGACGCGCCGCTGCGCGCCGGCTGCGCCGGCGTGGCGCTTCGTTGGCCGTGCGCGGGGGTGAAGTTCGGCAGCCGCAGCACGAACGTCGAGCCCGCCGGGCCGCTGGTCGCGCCGCACTCGCCGCCGTGCGCGCGAGCGATCGCGTCCACGATCGCCAGCCCGAGGCCAACCCCGCCGTCGGCGCGGTTGCGCGCCGGGTCCACCCGCGCGAAGCGGTCGAAGATGCGCTCCAGGGCGTCGGCGGGCACGCCGCAACCCTCATCCTGCACCTCGATCCACACCTCGCCGTGGCCGTGATAGCGGGCGCGCAGCTCGATCGCGGTGCCGGGCGCGGAGTACTTGACCGCGTTCTCGATCAGCGCGTCGAGCGCCGCGCGCAGCCGGTCGGCGTCGGCGAGCAGGCGCCCCGCGGCGAGCGGGCCCAGCCGCCAGGCGCGCGGCGCAAGCTCAGACCAGCGCATCAGCACGTCCTCGAGCAGCAGCTCGAGGTCCACCTCGGAGGCGATCAGGAAGTCGGGCTGGTCGGCGCGCGCGAGCATCAGCAGCCGCTCCACGAGCGCCTCCATCCGTCCGAGCTCGTCGAGCGCGATCCTCGCCTCGGGCGCGTCGACCCCCTGGCGCGCGAGCAGCTCCAGATGACCGCGCGCGATCGTGACCGGCGTGCGCAGCTCGTGGGAGGCATCGTGGACGAATCGCTCCATCCGGCTCAGCAGCGCGCGCGTCTCGCGCTCGCTGCGCTCGGCGCTGTCCAGCGCGTCCACCCGCCGCCGCGCGTGCCACACCATCGCCAGGAACATGGCCGCCATCAGTGGGACCTCGAACAGCTCCCCCCACAGCTGGATCCCGCGGAATGCGTCGAAGCCGATCGAGGCGCCGGTGGCTGCCATCACGCACGCGAGCACCATCAGCGTCGGGCGCATCGGCCAGACGCGGAAGCCGTAAAGCAGCGTCAGGCTGATCCACACGAAGTGAAACGGGATCGTCTCCCAGGCTGGGAAGGCGATCATCGCGCCGTAGTTGGCCAGCGCGAACGCGCCCCAGGCGATGTCAAGCCGCCGTCCGCCGAGCCTGCGCCGCAGCGCTGGCGGGCGTGCGCCCGCGCTGGGGCGCGCCCGCCGCGCGCGCGCGCTCAGGGGGCCCCGCCGTCCCGGCAGCGCCACTCCGGGGACCGCGCCGAGGCTGTCGCCACTTGCGCCGGCGCCCATCACGCCGCCGCCCTGTAGCCGGCGTTGCGCACCGTCTCGATTCGCGCCTCGGGCCCCAGCTGGCGGCGCAGGCGCCGCACGCACACGTCCACCACGTTGGAGCGCGGGTCGAAGTGAAGCCCCCAGACCTCGGAGAGGAGCCGCTCGCGGCTGACGACCTCGCCGGCGTGGGTCATCAGGAAGTGCAGCAGGCGGAACTCGCGGTCGGGCAGGTCGGCCACCCGCTCGCCCACGCGGGCCTGGCGCCGGGCGAGGTCCAGGACGATGCCGCCGGCGCGCAGGAAGCCGCCCTCGCCGGCCTCGGGCGCGCGGCGCATGTGCAGGCGCGCGCGCGCAAGCAGCTCGTCCAGCGAGAACGGCTTGACCACGTAATCGACGGCCCCCAGCTCAAAGCCGCGCAGCTTGGTGGGGATGTCGCTGCGCGCCGAGAGGATCAGCACCGGCAGCTCGGGCCGGCGGTCGCGCAGCTGGCGCAGGACGTCCAGGCCGTCCTGGCCGGGCAGCAGCAGGTCCAGGATCACGCCGTCGTAGAGGCCGACGAGCGCCCGCTGCAGGCCCTCCTCCCCGTCGGCGGCGACGTCGACCTGAAAGCCCTCGGCGGCGAACGCCCGCGCCAGGAAGGCGCGGATGCGTGCCTCATCCTCGACCACCAGGATCCGCATGTCCTCTGCCTCGTTTCGGCCGGTCCGCAGGCCGCACGATAGCCGTCGCGGGCCCGCCGTGCCGCCGGAGCGACATTACGCGGACATGACATCGCCGTCATCTGCCTTGCCTCAGCCGCGCCCACCGATAGATTGCGCGCCCAGAAGCGGAGGAGCCTTACATGAGCCATGCATCGCGCATCGCCGGGGTCGTGATCGGAGTCGCAGTCGTCTGCGTCCTGTTGGCCCTCTACATCGGCATCTACCTCACCGCCGCGCCCGGGGCCGCCTCGGCGATCCAGACCCCCGCCGGCCCGCACCTGTATCTGGCGACCGTTCCCCAGGCTGAGCCCGGCGACGCGCACCCGACGTGGGTCTCCTACTACGCGGTCAGCCCCACCTCGACCGACTGGCGCCACGACACGACCTACGTGCTGCCGGCCAACACCGTCGTGACCGTGACCGTCTACGAGTACGACACGCAGACGGGGCTTCGCAACAACTTCATCGGCGCGGTGCAGGGAACCGTCGGCGGCACGATCGACCTCAACGGCAAGCCGGTCTCCTACATCGACCCCGACACCGCGTCGCACATCTTCGCGATCCCCCAGCTCGGCCTCAACGTGCCGCTGGAGGGCCCTGGCAGCAACGCCCACAACCTCTGCGCGCAGGCGCCGTGCTCGCTGAGCAACGCGCACGAGACGATCACGTTCCGCTTCCGCACGCCCGGCAAGGGCCTGTACCGCTGGCAGTGCTTCGTGCCCTGCGCGCTGGGGTTCATCAACGGGGTCGGCGGCCCGATGGCCACCGTCGGCTACATGGACGGATACATCAAGGTCGTCTGAGGGTCGGGGCGCAGATATGAGCTCTGTGAATCACTGGCGGCGCTGCGCGACCCTGTGCGCCGTCTGCGCGGTCGTCATGACGCTGATCACGGTGTTCTTGATCGCACCGGGGATGCCGCCGGGCAACGGCTCGGCGCAGGCGTCCGGCCAGGTGGTCGACAACACGGTGCTGCTGGGGATCTCCGCCTTCGTCGCCACGGTCGTAGTCGTCTACTTCCTCTACGCGGCGTTTGCCTTCCGCGAGCGCCAGCCCGAGCTCGCGCTCGAGGGGCCGCGCGTGCGGGGCGACTCGCGCGTGCAGGCGTGGTGGCTGTTCATCACCACCGGGATCGTGCTCTTCTTGGCCGGCTACGGCACCGTGCGCCTGCTGGAGGACGGCTCGGGCGGCGGGCAGGGCCCCAACCCGATCGCCGCGCCGGCCGGCGCAAGCCACGCGCTCCAGGTGCAGGTGATCGCCCAGCAGTGGAAGTTCACCTACCGCTGGCCCTCGTTCGGCGGCGTCGAGACGCCGGTGCTGGAGCTGCCCGCCAACACGCTGATCGAGTTCCACGTCACCTCGCTTGACGTGATCCACTCCTTCTGGGCCTACCAGCTGGGCGTCAAGGCCGACGCCAACCCGGGGTTCGACAACATCGCCTACGTGCAGACCAAGTCGCCGCTCACCTTCAACATCCACTGCGCCGAGCTGTGCGGCCTGTGGCACGGATACATGTACGAGAACGGCTACGTCGTCCCCAAGGGACAGTTCACGAGCTGGATCAGGCAGGAAGAGGTGCGCTACGCGCCGATCACCAAGACGCTGCCGCCCTACTCCACCAGCTACTTCCCGTCGCCTCAGAGGAGGGCCTGATGACCGCGCTTGCGCTCCCCGCCAGGACTCGCCAGCCAGCCTGGCGCCAGCTGCTGGGCTTCAACGTCCTCACCGGGATCGTCCTGGCGATCATCGGATGGCTGATCGGCTACTGGCTCGGCGGCCGGTTCGTCAACATCCCCAGCCTCCAGTACTACACGGTCGGAACCGGGCCGGGGCAGAACGACATCTCCGTCTTCCTCGGCTACCTGCTGGGCGTTATCGGCTTCCTGGCGGGCCTCGGCTTCTTCAACTATCCCATCAAGCGCATGCTCGGTCACCCGCCGTCGCTTGCCGAGCACGAGTCCGCAGGGGAGGGGTGGATCCGCTACTTCACCCTGTGCACCGAGCACAAGGTGGTGGCGATGCAGTACCTGGTGGGCATCGGCGTCTTCTTCTTCATCGGCGGGATCAACGCGATGCTGATCCGCACCGAGCTGCTGCAGCCCAACGTGCACGTGTTCGGCGCCAACCAGTACCTGACGCTGGTGGGTATGCACGGGTCGATGATGATGGGGATGATGACCTCCGGCGTGCTCGGCCCGTTCGCCAACTGGGTCGTGCCGCTGATGATCGGCAGCCGCCGGATGGCGTTCCCGCGGATCGAGTCGTTCACCTTCTGGCTGCTGATGGCCGCCGGCGTCGTGCTGATGACGACCGTGTTCTTCGGCGGCTTTCAGACCGGCTGGACGGGCTACGAGCCGCTTGGCGATCAGGGGACCGCGGGGTTTGACGCCTACATCGCCTTCTTCACGCTGGTCGGCATCTCGATGTGCCTGCTGGGGCTCAACGTGGTCGTCACGATCGCCACGATGCGCGCGCCCGGGATGACCTGGAGCCGCCTGCCGATCTTCGTGTGGGCGTGCTTTGCGACCGGCGTGCTGATGATGCTGGCGGCGCCGATGCTGGCCGCGGCGCTGCTGCTGGCGGCCCTGGACCGCACGGTCCAGACCGCCTTCTACATCCCAGGCAATGGCGGCAGCTCGTATCTGTGGGAGAACCTGTTCTGGGTCTTCGGCCACCCCGAGGTCTACATCGTGGCGCTGCCCGGGTTCGGGATCGTGCTGGAGCTTGCGCCGGTGTTCTGCCGAAAGCCGCTGTGGGGCTACAGGCTGGCGGTGGCCGGCATGCTCGGCGTCGGCCTGTTCAGCTTCTTCGTCTGGCAGCACCACCTGTTCGTGTCGGGCATGAACGCCGACCTGCGGCCCTTCTTCATGCTCTCGACCGAGCTGATCTCGCTGCCGACGGGGTTCATCTTCGTCTGCATGATGGGCACGATGTGGCGCGGGCGCATCAACTACGCGGTCCCATGGCTGTTCTGCATGGCGTGGGCGTTCAACTTCCTGTGGGGCGGGATCTCCGGCGTGTTCTTGTCCGACGCCCCCTCGGACGTGACCACCCACGGCAGCTTCTTCTCGATGGCCCACTTCCACTACACGATCATGGGCGGGCTGATCTTCGCCGTGTTCGCCGCGATCTACTACTGGGGGCCGAAGATGACCGGCTTCAAGTTCAACGAGCGGCTGGCGAAGATCCACTTCTGGACGCTGTTCGTGTTCTTCAACACCACGTTCGCGCCGCTGTTCGCCCTTGGCTTCTTGGGCATGCCCAGACGGGTCGTCACCTACCCGGCCAACCTGCAGGGGCTGAACGACTGGGTGTCCGCTTCGGCCTACTGCATCCTGGGCTCGATGTGCGTGTTCCTGGTCAACCTGATCTGGTCGATGGTGATCAAGCGCGAGCCGGCCGAGGACAACCCCTGGAACTCCAAGTCGCCGGAGTTCCAGCTGCCCACTCCGGTGCCCGACTACGACTACGAGAAGCTGCCGGTGTTCGACGACGACCCCTACCCGTACGGGGTCGAGGTGGCCCCGGCCGCCGCCACCGCGGGGCAGGGAGCGTAGGGGATGGAGGGAGCGGCCTCAGCCCACCGCGAGCTGGAAATCGAGCCCGAGCCCAGCCACTGGCAGCCGCGCGCCACCTGGGCGGGCGTGCGCGGCTTCACGGGCGGCGCGGCGTTCTTCCTGGTGTCGTTCGTCTTCGCCTACTTCTACCTGAAGGCCCAGGACCCCAACAGCGACTGGAAGATCGGCAAGGTGCAGCCGGGGATCGGCCTGGGGGTCGCGATCCTCGTCTCGCTGCTGGTCAGCGCGGCCGCGCTGCGGATCGCGGTGCAGCGTCCGGAGAGCACGGTGCGCTCCGGAGGCGTGGCGCTCGCGCTCGCGTTCCTGGCCGCCGTGCTTCAGGTGATCCAGTGGACGACGCTCGGCTTCGGGCCGGCCAGCGGCGGCTACGCGAGCGTATACGTGGGCTGGACGATCGCCTACACGGTGTTCGTGCTGGGATGCTGCTACTGGATCGAGACGCAGGTTGCGACCGCCTGGCGCCGCGGCCGTGACGCCGCGGCGCGCGCGCAGGTGAGCGACGAGCTGGTTCACGAGGGCCTGAAGGCCTGCTCGTTCTTCTGGAACTTCATCGTCTTCAACGGCTTGGTCCTGTTCGTGCTGCTCTACGCGCTGCGGTAGGGCGATGAGCTGGCACGGTTGGTCGGTTCAGCCGCCGCTGCTGTATGTGGCGGTCGGCGCGTTGCTGTACTGGGTCGGTGGGCGCGGATATCACGGCCGCCCCTACACGCGCTGGGAGGAGGCTTCGTTCGCCGCCGGGCTTGTGCTGATCGTGCTCGCGCTCGAGTCGCCGCTCGATGCCTACGCCGACCGCCTGTTCTGGGTGCACATGGTCCAGCACATCGTCCTGCTCACCTGGGCGCCGCCGCTGATCCTGCTCGGCCGGCCGTGGCCGCGCATGTGGCGCGGCATCCCGCTGCGATGGCGGACCTCGATCGGGCGGGCGCTGGCGCGCGAGCGGTGGACCGCGCCCGTGCGTCTGCTCGCGCACCCGCTCGCGGCCGTCATCGTGTTCAACGGCTCGATCGTGTTCTGGCATCTGCGGTTCGCCTTCAACGCGACGCTGACCAACGGCTTCGTGCACGACGTCGAGCATGCGATGTTCTTCTTCTGCGGCCTGCTGTTCTGGGCGCGCGTGATCGACCCCGGCCCGCTGCGCCCCCGGCTCGTGTGGCCGATGAGGCTCGCGTTCGTCGTCTGCTCGATGATCGTCAGCTGGGTGATCGCCGTCATCCTCGCGACCTCGCTGGTGCCGCTGTACCCCGCCTACGCGCACCTGACCCACCTGCCCGGCGGGCTGACGCCGCTGGCCGACCAGCAGATCGCCGGGGGGATAATGTGGGTGCCCGGATCGTTCGCCTACGGCGTCACGATCCTGGCGGGCGTCTACAGATGGCTTGAACCGGGCTCGCGCTCCAGGGGCGCGGGCGGCGTTGTGACCACCGGCTAGCAAGGAGGAGAAACCCAGCATGCACCCGCTCGTGTTTGCCGACGACTTCCTCACGTCGTCGCTGCTGACTCTGCTGATGCCCACGCTGCTGCTGACCGCGATCGTGATCTGGTACGTGCACGCGGTCCGCCGCCACCCGGGCAACGAGCCCGTCCCCGCGCCGCAGACCCAGCGCGCCCAGGCGGGCGAGGCGTCTGAGTCGCCCGCGCCGCCCGCGCCGCCCGCCGGCGGCCCGACGCAGGGGTGAGCGCGCCGCTGCAGCCGGGCTCGCTCGCCGAGGCGCTCGGCGGCGAGCTGGCGGCCGAGCGCGGCCGTCCCGCTCCGCGCGCGGCCTGGCGAGTCGCGGTCTCGGACTACGTGACGCTCACCAAGCCGCGGATCATGTCGCTGCTCGTGCTCACCGCGGTGTGCGCGATGATCGCCGCCGCCCACGGGACCCCGTCGACCGTGGCGCTGGTGGCGCTGGTCGTAGGCGGCGCGCTGGCGTGCGGCGGCGCGAGCGCGCTCAACCACGTGCTGGACCGCGACATCGACCAGCTGATGGGGCCGCGGACGGCGTCTCGCCCGGTCGCGGCCGGGCGGATCTCGCCCCGTCGCGCGGTCGCGTTCGGCCTGCTGCTGGGCGCGCTGTCGTTCGCGCTCATGACCTCCCTGGACGATCTTCTGGCCGCGCTGCTGTCGCTGGCCGGCGGCGCCTTCTACGTGGTCGTCTACACGCTGCTGCTCAAGCGCTCGACGGCGCAGAACATCGTGATCGGCGGCGCCGCCGGGGCGTTCCCGCCCCTGGCCGGGTGGGCCGCCGCCTCGGGCCACCTCGCGCTCGGGGCGTGGGCTCTGTTTGCGATCGTCCTCTTGTGGACCCCGCCGCACTTCTGGGCTCTGGCGCTGCTGCTCGCGCCCCACTACGAGGCGGCCCGCGTGCCGATGATGCCGGTCGTGCGCGGGCCCTCGTCGACCGCGCGCCAGGTGCTGCTCTACACGCTCGCGCTCGTGGCGGGCACGGTCGTGCCCGGCCTGCTGGGCACGTTCGGTCCCTTCTACCTGGTGTCGGCGCTCGTGCTGGGGGCCGTGTTCTGCGCCCTGGCGGTGAGGCTGTGGCGCTCTCCGGAGCCGGCGCGCGCCTCGGTGCTGTTTCACTGGTCGCTTCTGTACCTCTCGCTGCTGTTCGTGGCCGTGGCGGTCGACGCGGCGATCCGCTGAGGCGCGGGCCGAGGTCGAGCCCCGGGCCCAGGCCGCGACCGCAGGGCCTGGGCTCGTCCCGCCGGGCGAGGGTCGCCGCCGCAAGCTAGCCGTCCGGCCAGGGTCGCCGCCGTCACAATCGCCGGGCTTCACAACTTGTTCAAAACTTGTGCCCACCGTCGCCGGTAGGCTCGCCCGCGTGCTCCTGGCGCTCGCCTCGGCGAAGATCTCGACCTTCCAGGCGATCGTCCTGGGTCTGCTGCAGGGCGTCAGCGAGCTGTTTCCCATCTCAAGCCTCGGCCACACGGTCCTGTTCCCGCACCTGTTCGGCTGGACGAACATCGTCGTCTGGCAGTCGCAGCCGGAATCGCCGTGGCTCGCGTTCATCGTGATGCTGCACGTGGGCAGCGCGCTCGGGCTCCTGATCTACTTCTGGCGCGACTGGGTCGAGCTTGTGCGGGCCTTCTTCGCCACGCTCTCAAAGCGCCGCGTCGACACCCCCACCGAGCGACTGGCCTGGCTGATCGTGGTCGCGTCGATCCCGGTGGGGATCCTGGGGCTTGCGTTCGAGCACGCGGCCCGCGTGGCGACCGCCACACCCGAGGTGGCGGCCATCTTCCTGGTGGTCAACGGGCTCGTGCTGCTGGCCGCCGAGCGGCTGCGCCGCCGCGCGGAGGTGCGCGAGCTCGCCCGGCGACACGGGGTGGACGTCGACGGCGGCCGGCGGCTTGACACGCTGGAGTACCGCGAGGCGGCCGTGATCGGCCTCGGGGAGTCCACCGCGCTGATCGCCGGCATCAGCCGCGACGGCGTGGTGATGGCGGTCGGGCTGGCGCGCGGGCTGGACAACGCCGACGCTGCGCGCTACGGGTTCCTGTTGGCCACGCCGATCATCCTCGCGGCCGGGCTGTACAAGATCCCGGACCTGCTGGGCCCCAACGGCAACGGGGTCCGGGGGGCGGCGCTGATCGCGGCCGTGGCGGCGGCGATCGCAGCGCTGATCACCGTGCACTACCTGAGCCGGTATTTCAGGCGCGGGAACCTGATCCCGTTTGGGGTCTACTGCGTGCTGTTCGGGCTGGCGATGGTCATCTACAACGCCTGAGGAGCGCGCCTCGCCGGTCCCGGGCCGCCCGAGGGCGCGTTTGTCGCTGCGCGGTGGCCTGAGGGTCGCGGCTTGTCGGTCCCCGGCCGCCTGAGGGTCGCGGCTCGTCGGTCCCCGGCCGCCTGAGGGTCGCGGCTTGTCGGTGCCCGGCCCCCGAGAGGCCGGGCTCACCGCCTCAATGCCCGCAGCGCGCGGTCAAGCAGCGGATCCAGCGCGGCGCGAAACTCCCGCTCATCGACCCCCGGCAGGTCGAAGCTCGCGTGCCCCTGGTCTGTGTCCACGTGCAGCCGAAGCGCGGCGCGCAGAGCTCGGCGCCGGCGCTGCAGCGTCACGTCACGGACGTGCTCCCAGGCGAGCCGGCCGATCGGCGCGCCGCTTGTGCCCACCAGCACGTCGATGCCCGCCGCCGAGAGACGGAGCTCCAGGTCGCGCTCACCGGCGCGGACGGCCTCGAGGCCCTCGACGTGCGTCGCCCCCACCCGGATTGCGTCCTGACGCGGGGCTGTGGCGCCGGCCTGTGCCTGCGGCGCCGGCGCGGCGGCCCGCGCCCGGGATGCTGCCCCGACGGCCTCCCCCTCAGGAGTGGGAGCGGCCTGCGCCTGGGGCGCGGCGGGGGTCTGGGCCTGGGGCGCGGCGGCGGTTTGGGCCTGGGGCGCGGCGGGGGTCTGGGCCTGGGGCGCGGCGGGGGTCTGGGCCTGGGGCGCGGCGGCTGCGCTGGTGTGCGCCGGCGGTGTGGCTACGGTGCCCTCCGGGGCCCCCGCCAGGCGCGCGGCAAGCTCAAGCTCAGGCAGCGCCAGGGCCTCGGCCATGCTCAGCCCCAGCTCCGAGGACGCGGCCTCCGCCAGCGCCAGTCGCCACAAGTGCGGGCCGGCTGCGCGCGCCGCCGGCTGCGCCAGCCGCTCGGCGTCCACGGGCGAGAGCTCCACCCCCTCCATCTGCGCCCGGCGGGTGAGCGCCACATGCAGACGGCGATGAATGCGAGCCTGGCCCACCGCCGCGATCCGCCGTGCGGTCGCGGCGTCGGGCTCGCCGTGTCGGCCCCTGTCATCCACCGCCGTCAACGGTGTTGGCGCCCGTCATACGCCTCCCTTGACCGTTACGCGCCTGTCACACACCGCCGTCAAGGGTCGGTTTCCAGGCCCCGGGCGACCAGCTCGAGCGCTTCCTCCCCCTGCCAAAGTCGTCCGTCGCGCCAAAAGGCGGGCAGCGAGCGCACGCCGCAGGCGACAGCTCGCTCGCAGGCGCGCGCGAGCGCCTGTGAGACCGAGCTGGTCCCCACCGCGCGCAGCACCGCTCGCGGGTGCATCTCGCTCGCGGCCGCCGCCAGCAGCACGGTCGTCTCATCGCCCAGGTCGCGCCCGCCGGCGAACGTCTGGCGAAAGGCCGCGAGCGAGAACGCGACGACGCGCCCCCCGCCCTTGGCGTAGGTGGCCGCGAGCATCGCCAGGCGGCTGTCGGGCGGCCACGTGCGCGCGAGCCGCAGCGGCTGAAGGCCCGCGCGCTGCACCTCCGCGGCGAGGCGCTCGCGGTCGAGCGGGGGCGGATCGAGCCCGAGCGCGGCCATGTGCACGGGCTCCCACTCGGCCGCCGCGCCCAGTGTCTGGATGCGCTCCGCCGCCAGGTAGCTGCGCGCGTCGGCGAGGTCGAAGTAGAACACCGCTGGCGCCCGCGGCGCCGGCACCTCAGCCGTGGATCAGCCAGCCGTCCGCGGCCCTGGCGGCCTCCATGACCGCCTCGGACAGGGTCGGGTGGCCGTGGATCTGGCGCGCCACCTCCGGGTAGCCGCCCTCGAGCGCGCGCGCGTTGACCAGCTCCTGGATCAGCTCGGTCGCCTTGGCTCCGATCACGTGCCCGCCCAGGAGCTCGCCGTAGCGGCGCTCTCCGACGATCTTGACCAGGCCCGTGCGATCCCCGTAGACGGTGCCGGCCCCGACCGCGCCGTAGGGCACCTTGCCGACCACCACGTCGTGGCCCTGCTCGCGCGCCTGCGCCTCCGTGAGCCCGAAGCTGGCCACGTTCGGGGTGCAGAAGGTGGCGCGCGGAATGTCGGCGTGCTCGAGCGGATGCGTCTGCAGGCCGGCGGCGTCCTCGACGGCGATCACGCCCTCGTCTGAGGCCTTGTGCGCGAGCGCCGGCCCGGCCACCAGGTCCCCGATCGCCCACACTCCCTCGACGCTCGTGCGCATCCGCCCATCCACTCGGATCAGCCCGCCCGCATCCAGCTCCACGCCCGCGGCCTCCAGCCCCAGCGCCTGCACGTCCGCCCCGCGCCCGGCGGCGATCACCAGCCACTCGGCCTGCACCGTGCGCTCGCCGAAGCCAAGTTGCACCCCGTCCTCGCGGGGCTCGATCCCGCTCACCGAGGCGCCCGTGTGGATCTCGATCCCCTGACGCTTGAGGCCGCGCTCGGCAAGGCGCGAGATGTCAGCGTCCTCGGTGGGCAGCACCCGGTCGAGCGCCTCAAGCAGCGTCACCCGCACGCCCAGGCGCGCGTAGGCCGAGGCGATCTCCGCGCCCGAGGCGCCCGCGCCGATCACCGCCATCGAGCCCGGCAGCTCCTCCAGCGCCCAGGCCTCCTCGGTGCCGATGACGCGCCCGCCGAACGTGGCCCCGGGGATCGGCCGCCGGACCGAGCCGGTAGCCAGGACGATCGCGCGCGCGGCCAGCTCGCGCTCGCCGACCCGCACGGTGCCGGCACCCGCCAGCGCGCCCTCGCCCTCGATCACCGTGACCCCGTTCTTCTTCAGCAGGCCTGCCACCCCTCCGGTGAGCGTCGAGATCACCTTCTGGCGGCGCGCGACGACGGCCGCGTAGTCGACCGTCGGCTCGCCCACGCGGATGCCGAACTCGCCGGCCTCGCGCACCTCCCCGAGCACGTCCGCGGAGCGAAGCACCGCCTTGGCGGGGATGCAGGCGTAGTTGAGGCACCTGCCGCCGATCCGGTCGCGCTCCACCACCGCGGTCCGCATGCCAAGCTGCGCGGCTCGGATCGCCGCCACATAGCCGCCGGGGCCCGACCCCACCACCACGCAGTCGAAGCCTTCCTGTGCCATCGAGCGCTGAGCCTATCTGTTCGGCGGCGCCGAGCGCGGTCAGCCCCGGTCGCCGTCGCGCCGGGGCATCTGGATGCGGCTGAGCACCCGCACGAGCTTGAAGAACAGCCATCCGGAGCTGCCGATGATCGCCAGCGCCACCACCGCGCCGAGGATGTTGCTGGCCTCGATCAGCAGCAGCGCAAACAGGATCGCGATGATCGCAAGCAGCGCCATGAACCCCAGCACCGCTCCGTACCACAGCCGCCAGAGCCCGTAGGCGCAGGCGAGCATCACAGCCGAGAAGACCACGATCTCCCCGGTCGCCGGACGGTGGCCGCCGATCTTCACCCCGGCCGCGAACGCGGCCAGGTTCACCAGCGCCAGCGCGAGCGCCACGACGCTTGAGACGAGGATCGCCGGCGGCCGCTCGCCGGGCGCGAGCGGCACGAGCCTGGCGCGCGCCTCGGCGTCGCGCTGGCGAGAGCGGCTGAGCTCCTCCCCCTCGGGGACGAACCACTGCCGGCGCCGGCGGTCCGGGCTAGGCGCCGGCATCCGCGCTGTCCGTTGTCGGCCGGCCCTGTAGCGCCGCCAGCAGCCGGCGTGCGGCGAGCCCAGGGTCGGCGGCCTCCGTCAGCGCGCGCACGACCGCGACGCGCCGCGCGCCCGCGGCGGCGACCGCGGCGACGTTGGCCTGGTCGATCCCGCCGATCGCGAAGAACGGCACCCGTGCGCTGACGGCCGCGTGGCGCACGAGCTCAAGGCCCACCGCCGGCCGGCCGGGCTTGGTCGGCGTCTCGTGGACGGGCCCGACGCCGATGTAGTCCACGCGCGGATCCGCGCTGGCGGCATCCACCTGCGCCGGGCTGTGGGTCGACAGTCCGACCAGGCGCTCGGGGCCGACGATCCGCCGGGCCTCGGCGACCGGGATGTCCTGCTGGCCCACGTGGACGCCGTGGGCGCCGATCTGCACAGCCAGATCCGGGCGGTCGTTGACGATCAAGAGCGCGTCGTGCGCCACGCAGGTTGCGAGCATTCGACGCCCGGCCGCGACGATCTCCGAGTCGCTCGCCTCCTTGGCCCGCAGCTGGACGACTTGCACGCCGCCGCGCAGCGCCGCTCGCAGCCGCTCGCCGTCGATCGGCGGCCCGATCATGTACAGCCGCGCCGCCGCAAGCGCCCGTCGAAGCTCGGTCACGCCGAGAGTCTGGCAGGCGCGGCGCGCTCGGCGCTAGCATCCGGGATACGGGAGCCCCACCGTCGGGCTGAGAGGGCGGGCCCGGTCCGCCGACCGTCAACACCTGACCGGGTAATGCCGGCGCAGGGAGGTTCATTGGCAGAGCACATTCCAGCTGCAGATGTCGCGGTGGTGGGCGGTGGCGTGATCGGCCTGTCGATCGCCTGGCGGGCGGCCCAGCGCGGGATGAAGGTGTGCGTGCTCGAGCGCGACCAGGCCGGCTGGGGGACGTCCCGTCAGGCCGCGGGGATGCTCGCCCCGGTCGCCGAGGTCACGCCCGCGGAGGAGCCGCTGCTGGAGCTCGGGCTGCGAAGCGCGCGCGCGTACCCCGGCTTCGTCGCCGAGCTCGTCCAGGCAGCCGGCGAGCGGTCGGTCGGCTACACGCCGTGCGGCACGCTGCTGGTCGCCCGCGACGCCGACGAGGCCGAGGCGCTGGAGCGCGAGCTGGCGCTGCGGGCGCGCCTGGGGCTCGCGGTGCGGCGGCTGCGAGCGAGCGAGGCCCGCGCGCTCGAGCCGGCGCTCGCGCCGACGCTGCGCCTGGCGCTGCACGTGCCCGACGATCACGCCGTCGACCCGCGCGCGCTCACCCAGGCGCTCGCGGCGGCGCTCCGCCGCCGCGGCGGCGAGCTGCGCGAGGGCTGCCGCGTGGCGGCGCTGGAGACCGCCGGCGGCGCGGTCCGGGGCCTGGTCCTTTCCGACGGCACCACCGTGGCGGCACACCAGGTGGTGATCGCCGCCGGCACCTGGTGCGGCGAGATCGGCGGCATCCCCGAGCGCGACCGGGTGCCGGTGGCGCCGATCAAGGGTCAGATCATGCGCCTGCACGACCCCGCTGGCCCGGGCCTGCTCAGCCGCGTCACGCGGATGGGTTCCTCGTACATAACCCCGCGCGGCGACGGCCGCTACGTGATCGGCGGCACCTCCGAGGAGCGGGGCTTCGACACGACGGTGACCGCCGGCGCGGTGCACGAGCTGCTGCGCGACGCCACCGAGCTGGTGCCCGGCGTCAGCGAGCTGGTGCTCGACGAGCTGAGCGCGGGGCTGCGGCCCGGGACGCCGGACAACCTGCCCGCCATCGGGCCGGCGGCGCTTGCTGGGCTTCACTGGGCCGCCGGCCACCGGCGCAACGGGATCCTGCTGGCCCCGGTGACCGCCGAGATCGTCGCGGCCGCGCTTGCAGGCGACGGGGTGGGCTGGGATATCGCTCCGTTTGCGCCCACGCGCTTTGCGTCCCGCCGAAACGCGGCCGACGGAGCGCGGGACGCCGCGGCCGGGCGTCAGGAGGCTGTGGCCCGATCGCGGGAGGCGGTGGCCGGAGCGCGGGAGGCGGTGGCCGGAGCGCGGGAGGCGGTGGCCGGAGCGCGGGAGGCGGTGGCCGAGTGACGGGCGCGGGCGAGCTCAACGTGATGCTCAACGGCCGGCCTCGCAGGGTGAGCGCGCCGGCGACGGTCGCGTCGGTCGTATCGCTTCTGGACGTGGCGCCCGACGCCCGCGGGGTGGCGGTCGCCGTCGACGGCGAGGTGGTCGCCCGGTCGGCATGGGAGCGCACCGAGGTGCACGACGGGGCCGCCGTGGAGGTCGTGGCGGCCATCCAGGGGGGCTAGCCGCGGTGGACGCGGGGACGCGCGCGGCGGGTCGCGAGCTTGACGAGCCGCTGGTGATCGCCGGCAGGCGGCTGGGCTCGCGCCTGATCCTCGGCAGCGGGGGCTTTGCCAACCACGAGCTGCTCGCCGCCGCCTGCCGCGCCGCCGAGGTGCAGCTGTGCACCGTGGCGCTGCGGCGGCTTGACCCGAGCGCGCGCGGCTCGATCCTCGACGTGCTCGAGGAGCTCGGGGTCGATGTGCTGCCCAACACCGCCGGCTGTTTCACCGCCCGGGACGCGGTCGCCACCGCGCGCCTGGCCCGCGAGGCGTTCTCGACCGACTGGATCAAGCTGGAGGTGATCGGGGACGACCGGACGCTGCTCCCCGACGCGGTGGAGCTGGTCGCCGCCGCCGAGCAGCTCGTCGACGAGGGGTTCACCGTGCTTCCCTACACGACCGACGACCCGGTGCTGGCTCGTCGCCTGCAGGACGTCGGCTGCGCGGCGGTGATGCCGCTCGGGTCGCCGATCGGATCGGGCATGGGCCTGTGCAACCCCTACAACCTCTCGATCATCGTCGAGCACGCGACCGTTCCGGTGATCCTCGACGCCGGCGTCGGCACCGCCTCGGACGCCGCGCTGGCGATGGAGCTCGGCTGCGACGCCGTGCTGTGCGCCAGCGCCATCTCCCGCGCCCACGATCCGGTTGCGATGGCGCGGGCGATCGCGCTCGCTGTCCGCGCCGGGCGCCTGGCTCGCGGGGCCGGGCGGATCCCCCGCCGCCGCTACGCGCAGGCCTCCACCCCCGTCGAGGGGATGCCGCAGCTGGGTCCCTCCGCCTCCGCGCAGTGGGCATCGACCGCCTGATCGACGGCTGGGAGGCGGCATGGTCGGGCCGTGACCCGCTGGCGTTCGCGGGTGTCTGCGCGGCCGGCATCCACTACGAGGACCCGCTGTGCGCACGGCCGCTGCAGGGCCTGGACGAGCTCGGCGCCCACGCCGCGCGGCTGTGGTCGGCGTTCCCGGACGTGAGGCTGGAGCAGACCGGCCAGCGGCTGACCGACGGCCGCTTCGTGGCGGCGCCGTGCAAGCTGCTGGGCACCCATCGCGAGGCGCTCGATTCGCTGCCGGCGACCAACCGGTTCGTTGTCGTGCACTGCGTCTTCTACTGCGAGCTTTCGCACGAGCTGCTTTTGCGGGTGCGGGCGTTCTTCGACGTCTACGACGCCGCGGTGCAGCTGGGGGTGCTGCCGGCACGCGGGACGCTGGGCGAGAAGGCGCTGCTTGTGCTGCGCGGCTTCGGGCTGCGCGCCGCCCGCGGCTGACACGTGGGTCCTCTGTCCGGGGATCCCGGGTCAGGGCGCGGATCATCGCGAGCGCGATCGCCACCGTGCGCCTGGCCTTTAACCCACAGTCATCAAGGTGGCCTCACCCAGCAGACCTGGACATCGCCCGTGGCCGCTGATAGGGTCGCGGTCGGATGGAGGCTGTGGGGGCCAGTCGTCGGCGTCTCAGCCTGCACGTGAGGCGCAGGCTTCTGTGCCTGCTCGCCGTGCTCGGTGCGATGGCGCTGGTACCCAGCCGGTCGATGGCCCAGTCGCTGTCCTGGAGCGTGACGGGCAGCGCGAATGTGCCGGGGGCCGTGGACAACGAGCTGTGGGGCATCTCTTGCACGTCTCAGAGCTTCTGCATGGCCGCAGGCGCCTACGACGTCGGCTCCAGCGACAGCGAGACGCTCGCCGAGGCATGGAACGGGACCAGATGGACCCTGGTCTCAAGCCCGAATGCCTCCTCGGTCAACGGCTTCTACGGCGTGTCGTGCGCGTCCGCGAGCTTCTGCGTCGCCGTCGGCTGGGATCAGGTCGGTTCGGGTACCAGCACAACGGATCTGCCGCTCATTGAAACGTGGAATGGCAGCTCGTGGGCGATCGCGAGTGCCCCGGCGCCTGCGGGCGAGCAGCTCCGGGGTGTCTCGTGCCCCACTTCCAGCTTCTGCGTCGCGGTGGGCGGACCTGGAACGGCCCAGGCCAGCCAGACCCTGATCGAGACCTGGAACGGCAGCTCGTGGACGGTGGGGCCGAGCATGGCCAACGGGAGCCTCGGGGGCGTGTCATGCACCTCCCCGAGCTTCTGCGCAGCGGTTGGCCAGGGCAGCTCAGGGCCCCTGGTCGGCACCTGGAACGGCGGGTCGTGGGCGATCACGGTCGCTCCCGGGCCGAGTTCGGCCGGGCTCTTCGGCGTCTCGTGCGCGTCGGCGACCTTCTGCGCGGGGGTGGGTCACAACCCCATCAGCGGCGGCATTCAAACGGTGGTCGTCACCTGGAACGGCAGCTCATGGGGGCTCGCGGCCGGCACCCCTGACAGCGGGTCGGTCTCGGAGCTGCTCGGGGTGTCCTGCGCCTCGCCCGACTTCTGCGTGGCTGCTGGAGATGGCTACAGCGGGACGCACAGCACGACCCTGATCCAGACGTGGGACGGGACCGCATGGGCGGTCAGTCCAAGTCCCAACGGCGGGGCGGGTGACAATCAGCTCAACGGTGCCGCTTGCGTTCAGGGCGCCTGCTTTGTCGCCGGCTGGGGCTCGGACGCCAACGACGCCACCGAGCAGTCGCTGATCGAGGATGCTGTCCTTCCGTCGCCCGTCGGCCCACCCGCGCCCGGGGTCGCCGTGCCGGGGTTCTGGAAGCACGAAGACCAGCAGCTCGCGCGGGCCGACCTGCGTGCGGTGTGGCCAAAGGCGCTTTCTGACTGCACGCCGCTTGCCTTCGGGGCGGCCGGACTGGCATCCGGCGTGCTGTTCTCGGCGCTGCCGGGAGGGAGCATCGTGCTGACCACCTCCTCCGGCATCCTGCTGGCGGTCTCAAACGGCCCATGTGGCCAGGACATCGTTCGAATCACGCAGGACTACTTCCGCGCCACCCGGGACCCGCCGGACCAGAACTACAACACGCTCGCCAATCCGGCGCCGGTCTCCCCGGTGCGGCCGCACTCGTGCAAGCGGTCGAACGGCGGCGTACGCCGGTTCTGCAAAGAGCTCGCCAAGGCAGCGAGCAACTGGGCGCTGCAAGCCGAGCGCATCGCATCGATCGACGAGGCGCTGGTCATCACCCGCAACCGGGAGGGCACCGCGGTCGCCGCGGACGACCAGGCAGCGGTCACCCTCCAGGACAACCACATCCCTGTGCTCGAGAAGCAGATGGCCAAGGCGCTTGCCGCGGAGTCCGCCGATGGGAGGGCGATCGCGAGCCTCCTGAGGTCTCACCACATCCGCTACCGCGTGACCAAGCGACAATCGCGCAAGGTGATCGCCAAGGTGCTCGAGCTCCTCAGGCGCCGGGGGATCACCAAGGCGCAGCTGGCGGCCTTGATTCCGGGGGCGTTCAATCCCCGCCCGTTCGACATCCTCAAGGCGGGCGTCTGATCGCCCGAGCTCGCTGCTCCTCCCACCGGTCGTTGCGGCAGGTTGTGTTTGCGTGATGACTTCCGCGGTCGAGGATCGCAACCGGAGGATGCTCCGAGCGCGCGACACGATGGATCGCGCCTTCGCGCAGGCTCTCGACGTGCCGGCCTTGGCGCGGGTGGCGCACGTCTCGCCGGCGCACTTCAGCCGCCAGTTCCGCGCCACCTTCGGGGAGACTCCGCACAGATATCTGCAGCGACCCCGGGTGGAGCGGGCGATGGAGCTGCTGCGCGAGACCCATCGTCCGGTGACGGAGATCTGCTTCGATGTCGGCTTCGCCAGCCTTGGGACGTTCAGCCGCACCTTCCGGGAGATCATCGGCGAGTCGCCGTCCGCCTACCGTGGCCGATTCGCCGGCGAAGGCGCGAGGCTGGGGGTTCCCGCGTGCTGGGCGATGACCTGGCTTCGCCCCGCCGGCTGATTGAGCAGGTTCGGAGAAGCGCTTCGCGCGCGCGGCGTCTAGCGTGCGGGCCATGCTCAAGCGAATCACCCACACGTTCATCTATGTCTTTGACCAGGGTGAGGCGGTTGATTTCTACGTCGGGAAGCTGGGAATGGCTGTCAACGTCGATGCCGACCTTGGCAACATGCGCTGGCTGACGGTCAGCCCGCCAGAACAGCCAGAAATCCAGCTGGCTCTGATGCTGCCTGGGCCGCCCGCGCACGACGCCGCCACCGCCCAGCAGATCCGCGAACTGGTCGCAAAGGGCGCCGGCGGCGGTCTGATCTTTGAGACCGACGACTGCCGGGGCACCTACGAGAAGCTCCGCGCCACAGGCGTCGAGTTCACCCAGGAGCCGACCGAGCGCTTCTACGGGATCGACTGCGCGTTGCGCGATCCCTTCGGCAACCCGATCCGGTTCACGCAGCCGCCTGACGGCCCGGTCGTCGTGCCGCCGGCGGACAAGCGCGGGGCACAGCCTTAGCTGCCCTGGCCGCAGCCGCGATCACGCCGGCGTCCGCTCGCCCGCAGGAGCGCCGGTTGGTTGTCTGCCAGCACGCCGCCGTGCCGTGACGATCGTCGCACCCGATTGGACATCCCGTGCCCAGCTTGCCGAAATACGCAGTTGGATAGCGACGCCAGCCCGTCGGGGCTGCGCGAGCCGCGGCTGCTCCTGGCTGCGCGCACCTCCGGCGGCGCGCAGACGGCTTTCACCATCGCTTGCGGCGGAGCCCACGGCCGTCGACGACGCGGAGCGCGGAGTGGGCCCAACCCGATGCGCGGCGCCTGTTCTTTGGCCCCTTGGGCCGGCGCGGCTCAGAGGGGCGGTGTGGTCGAGCGGGTGGGCCTCCGGCGGCGTGCCATGGCGCGCGCGGCGGCGGTGCGGTTTTGCACGCCAAGCCGCCGGTAGGCGCGCTCAAGGTGCTTGTGGATGGTTCGTGGGCTGAGCCTGAGCTGTGCACTGATCTGCTTGTCGGTCAGGCCCTCCGCCACCAGCTGAAGAATCTGAGCTTGGCGCGGGGTGAGGCCGGGCTTTTGATCGTCGGCCTCTCCGGGCTCGAGCGTGGGGAGCGTGTGCGCAAACCAGGTGATCGCATCGAGGATCTCGGCGGTGTTGCCGACGTATGGGGCATGGTCGGCGCCCGCGAGCTCGAGGTATCGCGCACCCGGGATCGCACGTGCGATCAGGCGCCCGTGGTCGGGTGTGAACCACGCGTCGTCGCGGCGGTGCACGACGAGAGTGGGGGCGCGCACGCTTGAGAGCAGCGCACGGGCGTCACTGCGGAACACGAGATGCAATGCGGGTGAGAGGCCGTTCGGTCCACGGACCGCGACGAACGCGTCGCTGATCCAGGCGGCGAACGACTCGTCACGCCCAAGGCTGGGAGCGACCACCTCAAGTCCGGGGGTCTCGAGTGCCCAGGTCTCCGGGCGCCAGCGCAGGAGATCGATGTAGCGGGGGCCGACCCCCGCGCGCGAGAGCGGTGTCAGTGATGGGCCCGGTGTGGGGTTGAGCAGCACCAGCCCCGTGACCCGCTCGGGGTGACGGGCGGCCAGGGCGATCGCGGTGATCGCTCCTTCGGCGACGCCGACGACGATCGGCGAGTTCGCGCCGGCGGTTTCAAGCGCAGAGCGGGCGTCGCTGACCCAGTCCTCGAGTGTCACCTGCTGCGGACCGTGCGGCTCGGGTGTTCCGAGTCCTCTGCGGTGAAGGACGATCAGCCGCCCGATGGCTTGGAGCTGGTCAAGGAAGCGCGCGTAGCGCGGGAGCGCACGCACGGCGCAAGCGGGCAGGAATCCGTCCGGTATGAGCAGCAGCTCATGCGCGCGTGGCGGCCAGGCATCGGCCGCGTCCGGTGCGCTGCCGGTGGGTCGCTGGCGTGCGCTCTGCGTGTGTGGTCACCCCCTGGTGGTTTCGCAATTGTACGCAAGCGACCGTGCGCGGGGTTGATCTCGACCACCGCGCGCCCGACGATTCCCCCAGACATTCTCGGAGCCTTCGGGAGCGGGGAGTTGGACGTACTGCTCGTGAGCTGGGATGGCGGCGGCAACGTTCCGCCGATGCTCGCGCTCGGGAAGCGACTCGTCGCCCGCGGGCGGCGCGTCTGCCTGCTCGGGCCACACACGCTGGCTCGCCGTTGCGAGGCCGCGGGGCTTGGCTTTCGCCCGTTCGCGCGCGAGATGAGCTGGACGGCGCGTGCGGGAGTGTCGATCGAGGACGACATGTCATCGCTGAGCGCCCATCTCACCGGGCCAGAGATGGCAACCGAGCTGCTCGACGCAGCCGAGGAGCAGCGGCCAAGAGCGTTGGTCGTCGACGGCATGGCAGCCGCCGCCGTTGCTGCCGCTGAGCGTCTTGAGATCCCGACCGTGGTCCTCGTCCACACGCGCTACCGGTACAACGAGGCGGCCGGGTGGGTGCCGCTCGTTGTCCCGGTCAACTCCGCTCGCAGGCAGTTGGGGCTCGAGCCGCTGGCCGAGCAGCCAGGCTGGTTTGCCGAGCTGTGGCGACGAGCGGGAACCGTGGTGGTCGCCAGCTACCGCCAGCTCGAAGGCGAGCGCTACGAGACTGCCTCGCACGTTCGCCATGTCGGGCCGATCCTCGACCCGCATCCGGCTGCCCTTCCCGATGAGGTCGCAGCGATCGTGCAGGACCGCGGAGGCGCGCTGATCGTCGTGAGCCTGAGCAGCACCTACATGCATCACGAGGAGGAGCTCGCGCGCATCATCCGCGCGCTCAATCAGGTTGATGCCCGCTCGGTGGTCACGCTGGGCAACGCGCTCGACCCGGCGTGTGTCCCGGCGCCAGACCGCGGCGTGGTGGTGCCGTGGGCCGCTCACGAGCGGCTGCTGCCGCGCGCCGATCTCGTGATCACCCACGGCGGCCTTGGGACGATCCTCGGCGCACTGAGCGCCGGGGCGCCGCTGATCTGCATGCCACTGGGGCGGGAGCAGCCGTCGAACGCTGCCGAGGTGGAGAGGATCGGGGCGGGCGTCGTCGTCGATCGGACCGCGAGCCCCAGCGTGATTCGGCGGGCGGTCGAGCGGGTGCTGGCGAGAAGCTCATACCGAGAGAGCGCTCGACGGCTGGCGAGGGAGGCCAGCGAGCTGGGGTGCGGCGAACGGGCGGCGGCGATGGTCGACGCGCTGGCGTGCGATGAGCGGGGACCGGCGATGGTCGACGCGCTGGCGTGCGATCAGCGGGCGGCGGCGATGGTCGACGCGCCGGCGTGCGATGAGCGGGGACCGGCGATGGTCGACGCGCTGGCGTGCGATGAGCTCGAACCGACGTCCACGGGGCCTCGGAGGGAGGCCCGCACCCTCGCGGCAGAACGGAGCTGATGGCCATGCCCACTCTTCAGGTGTTCCCGCCCAACAAAGACAACGAGGCGCTGGTTGCGGAGATCCACGGGCTTCGCCAGACGCCCATTCCGGTGATCGGGTTCGACGGGCCAGACGGCCACCTTGGCCCGGAGGCCGCGGGCGCGGTCCTGGTGCTGCACATGACGATGGTCGACGAGCAGCGCACCCAGCGCTTCTGGCGGCAGGTGGCCCTCACCTGCAAGGCCGCCAGCGAGACCCCTGGGTTCATCCGGATGGTCGCGTTCTTCGACGGCGTCGCGAACTGGGCGCTCGGCTTCTGGCGCACCGCCGAGGACGCTGCGGCATACGCCACCAGTCGCGCGCATCGTGACGCGATCGCCGACATGAAGGCCCACCGGTTCGAGTACTCCCACTACGCCGGCATCTTCACGGCCATCCGGCCCGGTAGGCGCGAAACCTGGTGCGACCGGTGCGGGACCGAAGTCCTGATGCCCGCCGAGCACTGTCCGAACTGCGGCAATGAGCTCGCGGACGTGTTCGCCATCCAGGCCGCCAGCCGAGCAGGCCCAGCCGCCCCAACGACCAGCGATCGCAAGCCCTCTGCGTAAAGGAGCACCGATGTTCCGCCATGTTGTCCGCTGCCTGATCAAGCCCGGCGAGCACCAGCAATTCGTCCAGGCGTTCGGCCAACTCAACGCCGCACTGCCAGCCGCCGACCTCCCCGCCTATCGACTGTGGCGAACCTTGTTCGGCGACCTCAACGAAGTCTTCGCCGAAGCCGAGTACGACAGCCTCGATGCCCACGTCGCGGCCTGGGGCAAGGCATCGGGCAACGAGGAGTTTCAAAGGCACTTCCGAGCGATGCTCTCGCACACCGTCCCCGGCACCCTGCGCGACTACCCGCTCGAGCCGCTCGATCTGACCTGACGGCGGGCCGGTCGAACGATCGCCGACCCGCTTGGGCTTCGGGGCGCACCGCCTTATCTGCGCCAGCGGCGAACTGCGGCCGCGGCGACAGGCACGGCGAGCATCCGGTCTCAGTTGGGGCCGGCGGGAGTCGCGGTCAGCCCCTCAGCCTGGCGGGTGCCTTGTTCTCCCAAGCGTCGGCGAGCAGCTCCGCGAGCCCGTCTGCCGGTGCGCGCTCGAGGTCGACCGCGACCGCCGCGAGTCGCTTGCCCCAGTAGCGCTCTGTGCACCACTGCGGATGGCGCGCGATCGCGGTCCGCATCCCGGGCTCGTCGACCATCACGTTCATCGTGCGCCCGTCCCACAGCGTCGCGAAGATCTTCCCGCCGACTCGAAACGACGGGCGGCCGTGATGGTCCTGCTCGACGGCTTCGGGCAGCCCAAGCGCGAGCCGGCGGGCGTCGTCAGGCGTCATGCGACTTGCCGGCGCAAACGACCACGAAGTCCGCGCGCCCAGACAGCCCGTCACCCATTCGCGACTTCGGCAACGCTCAAAGCCGATCCCCCGTCCGCACCGCCCCGCCTGTCGGTCACAGGCCGAATGTTCGCACGCTCCTGGCGCGGGATGACCGCGCCGCCGGCACGACCACCCGTCGTCGGCGCCGGTTCCCGCTGGGCGGCGGTCGCACGGCGAGGCCTCGGGATAGACTGCCCGGCCTGCCACGCCACCTCCTGACAGGCGCCGAGCTCTCGCCAGGCGAGCTCGCGCGGCTGCTCGACCGGGCCGCCGCGCTCAAGGCCGACCCGCTCGGGTCGGACGTGCTCGCGGGACGCTCGATGGCGCTGATCTTCCAGGCGCCCTCGACGCGCACGCGCGTCTCCTTTGAGGCGGGCGTTCGCGAGCTCGGCGGGCATCCGATCGTGCTGCGCGGCGACGAGATGCAGCTCAGCCGCGGCGAGTCGCTGCGCGACACCGCGTACGTCCTGTCTCGCCACGTGGCGGCGATCGGGATCCGCACCGGCTCGCACGCCGACGCCGAGGAGCTCGCCGCCCACGCCACCGTCCCGGTGGTCAACATGCTCACCGATCGCCACCATCCCTGTCAGGCGCTGGCGGACCTGTTCACGCTGCGCGAGGCGTTCGGAACGCTCGCCGGGCTGACGCTCGCCTACGTGGGCGACGGCAACAACGTGGCTCGCTCGCTGGCGATCGTCGGCAGCCTGGCCGGCATGCACGTGCGCGTCGCCTCGCCGCCGTCGCATGCGCTTGAGCCGATCAACGGGGTCACCGTCACCGACGACCCCCGTTCGGCGGCGGAAGGCGCGGACGCCCTCTACACCGACGTCTGGGTGAGCATGAGCGACGACCCGGCGTCCGCCGTCAAGCGCCGCGAGGCGCTCGCCCCCTACAGGCTCGACGAGCGGCTGATGGAGCTGGCCGCGCCGCATGCGATCGCGCTGCACTGCCTGCCCGCACACCCTGGCGAGGAGATATCGGCCGGGGTCCTGTACGGGGATCGCCAGCGCATCTGGGACCAGGCCGAGAACCGCCGCCACGCGCAGAAGGCCCTGCTCGAGCTGCTTGTGTCGGCCTGAGCGCGGATCGTGATCGGCTAGCCTCGATCACAGCGCGTCAACTCGCGACGCTCACGCACACAAGGAGCAGCCCAAATGCCTGCCGCAAAGAGAACGCGCGCCGCCGGCGCGTCCCGTCAGGGTCCGCGGTCCGCCTCTGAGCCGTCCGGCGCACCCCGTCAGCGCGCCCGCGCCGCCTCTGAGCCGTCCGGCGCATCCCGGCCGGGCGCCCGTGCCGCCGCCAAGCCGTCCGGCGCATCGCGGCCGAGCGCCCGTGCGGCCGCTAACCCGTCCGGCGCATCCCGTGCGGGCGCCCGTGCCGCCGCCAGGCCGTCCGGCGCATCGCGTCCGGGCGCCCGTGCCGCCTCCGCAGCTCGTCGCCGCCCGCCGGCGCCCGTGTCCGTGCAAGGTGTCGCTTCGCTCGCCGAGCAGCTCGTGCACGGGGCGATCAGGCCGCGTGAGCTGGTGATGCTCACCCGCGAACGCATCCAGCAGACGCTTGACGACGCCGCCGCGCGCGGGCGCCTCACGCGCAGGGACGCCAACGAGCTGGTGGCAGAGCTCGTGCGCCTGGGACGCTCCCACGGCGACGGGCTGCTGGCCGAGGTCGAGGCGCTGCTGGAGCGCGGACGCCAGGAGCTGGGCGCCGTGTCGCGCCGCGCGCGCGGCGGCGACCCGGTCGTGCGGATCGTGCGCAGCGCGGCGCAGCGCGCCCGCGGCGGCGCGCCCCCGATCGAGGGCTATGACAGGTTGCGCGCCGCCGAGGTGCCGGCTGCGCTGCGCGGCCTGAGCCGCCCAAAGCTTCGCGCCGTGCTCGACTACGAGCGTCGGCACGCCAACCGCAAGTCGGTCGTCGCGGCGATCGAACGGGCGCTGCGCTGACGGTCGGCTCCGCTCGGACGTGACCATCGAAGGCGCCGTTTCGACATGACCACCGCCTCCGCCGGCCGCCTCAAGCGCGGCGACGAGCTTGAGCTGAGCGTCGACGCGCTCGCCCACGGCGGGTCCGGGGTCGCGCGCCTGAACGGCTACGTCGTGTTCGTCTCAGGCGCGTTCCCCGGCGACCGCGTGCGCGCCGTGATCGAGCGCAGCCGGCGCGACTACGCGCAGGCGCGCGCGGTGGAGGTGCTGTCGCCCGGACCCGACCGCGTCGCGCCGCAGGCCGATCACCCGGGCGCTCCGTGGCAGGCGCTCGCCTACGAGCGCCAGCTCGAGGTCAAGCAGCAGCAGGTGCACGACGCGCTGCGGCGGATCGGTCGGCTGGAGAGGTTCACGCTTGAGCCGATCGTGCCCGCGCTCGAGCGCTGGCGCTACCGCAACAAGCTCGAGTACTCCTTCGGCGCCGGCCCGGATGGCCAGCTTGTGTGCGGCTTTCACGCGCCCGGCCGCTGGGATCAGATCGTAGAGGTGGGTGATTGCCTGCTGGCCTCGCGGCGATCCAACCAGGCGCGCGAGCGGATCGTCGCCTGGTGTCGCGAGCAGGCGCTGCGTCCGCTGGACCGTCGCGCCGGCGGCGGCCTGCTGCGCAACCTGGTGATCCGCGAGGGTCGCCGGACCGGGATGCTGCAGGCTCGCCTGGTGACCGCGGAGGGCTCGGTCGACCGCGTCTCGCTGGCCGGGGCGGCACGGGACCTGGACGGGATGCTCTGGACGCGTCAGGCCGCCGCCGCCGAGGTCACCCACGGCGGCGAGACCGAGCTGATCTGTGGCGTGGAGCGGATCGAGGAGGAGATCGCGGGGATGCGCTTCTCGATCTCGCCCGACGCGTTCTTTCAGACCAACACCGAGATGGCCGAGCGGCTGTGCGAGCTGGTCGTCCAGTACGCGGCGCCGACCGGATTCGAGCGCGTCTACGACCTCTGCTGCGGGATCGGGACGCTCGGGCTCGTGCTCGCCCCCCGCGTGGCCGAGGTCTGGGGCATGGAGATCGTCGAGGCGGCGGTCGCCGATGCGGTCGCCAACGCGCGCGCCAACCAGGTCGACAACGCCGGCTTTGTCGTGGGCGACGTGCGCCTGGGGCTGCGGGAGCTGGTCGCCCAGGCCGGCCGGCCGGACCTGGTCGTGCTCGACCCGCCGCGCGCGGGGCTCTCCCAGAAGGTGATCCGCCGCGTGATCGAGGCCGCGCCTCGCCGGATCGTCTACGTCTCCTGCAACCCGACGACGCTTGCCCCAAACGCAGCGCAGCTGGTCGGCGCCGGGTGGGAGCTCGTGCGCGTGCGCCCGGTCGACATGTTTCCCAACACGCCGCACATCGAGTGCGTGGCGGAGCTTGTGCGCGCTGCGTAGCGGCTCTGGCCCGAGCCTGCGGCGGGCCGCCGGGGCGTGGCGCCCGCACTGGACTGCCGGGGTGCCGGCTCTTTACCAAACGTCGTTGAGCGCATCGAATCGCCGGGTGCTGGAGCGTCTGGTTCCGGCGCTCGAGCGCCAGCTGGAAGACGAGCTTGTGTCGGTGTGGCTCTGCGGGTCCCGGGCTTGCGGCGAGGAGCCGGGGCCCGATTCCGACGTGGATCTGACAGTCGCAACCCGCAGCGGGGAAGATGCGCAGTGGCGCGCTGCCTATGAGCTGTGGGGCGCCGGGCACCGACAGCCCGCCACGCTGTAGGGTGCCGGGCGATGCGAGCGGTGACGATCGACGATGGCAGCCTGCGCGTCGGCGAGCGGCCGGACCCGCAGCCGGGCGCAGGCGAGGTCCTGGTGGCGGTGCGCGCGGCGGGGCTCAACGGAGCCGACATCCTGCAGCTGCGCGGCGCCTATCCCGCGCCGCCGGGCTCGCCGGCCGACATCCCGGGCCTGGAGCTGGCCGGCGAGGTGGCGGCCCTGGGGCCCGGCGCCAGCCGGTTCGCCGTCGGCGATCGAGTGATGGGGATCGTCGGAGGCGGCGGCCAGGCCGAGCTTGCGGTCGTGCACGAGCGCGTGCTGATGCCCGTGCCGAGCTCGCTGTCCTGGGAGCAGGCTGGCGGGGTGCCGGAGGTGTTCACGACCGCCCACGACGCGCTGTTTGCGCAGGCCGGCCTGGTGGCCGGCGAGCGGCTGCTGGTCCACGGCGCCGCCGGCGGCGTCGGCTGCGCCGCGGTGGGGCTCGGCGTCGCGAGCGGCTGCCGAGTGTCCGCCACCGTGCGCAACGCGCAGCTGCGAGACGGCGTCGCCGAGCTGGGAGCCACCGTGCTCGATCCCGAGTCCTTCGCCGAGCACGGCCCCTTCGACGTGATCCTGGAGCTGGTCGGCGCGGTCAACCTGGCCGCCAACCTGCGCAGCCTCGAGGTCGGCGGGCGCATCGCCGTGATCGGGATCGGCGCGGGCGCGACCGGCGAGCTGGACCTGGGGCTGCTGATGCGAAAGCGGGCGCGGATCCACGGCTCGACGCTGCGGGCGCGGCCGCTTGAGCTCAAGGCGATCGCCGCGCGCGCGGTGGAGCGCTCGGTGCTACCGGTGCTTGAATCGGGCGCCGTCCGCGTCCCGGTCGCCGCAACCTATCCCCTCCAGGATGCGCAGGCGGCCTACGACCACTTCCGCCGCGGCGGCAAGCTCGGCAAGATCGTCCTCACCTGCTCCTAGCCTCAGCAGGGCGCCAGCTCAGACCGGGGCGCGCCTCAGCGGGGCGCCAGCTCAGACCGGGGCGCGCCTCAGCGGGGCGCCAGCTCAGACCGGGGCGCGCCTCAGTAGGGCGGCAGCTCAGACCACCAGCGCCCGAGCGTCCGGAACGCGGCCCAGAAGGCGCGCTTGGCCGACTCCTCGTCAAGCGACTCGTCGATGTTGGGAACGTACAGCGCCTCGATCGACGGCGTCAGCCGCTGCAGCTCGCCGGGGCGCTCGGCGAGCGGCTCAGACAGCGGCAACTGCAGCTCGTTGACGGCCGCCAGCGCGTCGGGGCCCATCACGACGATGATCTTCGGGCAGACGATCGCGATCTCCTGTGCGAGGCGTCCGACGCACTCGGGGTCCGCCAGCGAAGGGTCGGCGACGGGGCACTTGACGCACAGCGTCCCGTAGACGGCCAGCGGATCGATCGCCAGCCGCCTCAGCGATTTCATCAGGGCGTTGCCGGCGCGGCCGTAGAATGCTACCCCCTCCTCGACCTCCGACGGCCGCGGCGCGTGCTTTATCAGCATGATGTCCGCCTGGGGGTGGCCCGAGCCGAGGACCGGCATCAGCTGGCCGCGCGGGCACGCCTGGCAGTCGCCGAGCGTGCGCGCGAACGCGTTGAGCTCACGGATCGCGCGCTCGAGGTACTTCTCGCGGATCTCGTCGTCTGTGGTCGGCACCCCCGTTCGATTGCACGGCGGGCGGTTTAGTCCTTGCGGCTGCATCAGGAGTTGCGGGCCGCCTCTCAGCCCCCGCGCGCGGTGGCGCGGCGGACCCGCCGCTGCCGGGAGGCGCGGCGCGCGGCGCCGGGCAGGGCGCGCGTCTGCAGGAACTTCAGCGCCTGCACGTACAGCAGGCTGGCCGGATTGCGGATGATGTCGGCGTCGCGCAGCGACTGCAGGAACTCCTCGGGCCCGTCGAAGTCGCGCATGCGGATGCGCACGGAGCCCAGACCCTGCGGCACGTGCGCGTCTGACCCCGCGCCGGCAGGGATCCGGTACTTGGCCGCAAAGCGCACCGCCTCCTCGTTGAACTCGCTGATCGCGATCCGCGGGTTGAACACCTCGATCGCGTCGATCTCATCGATCACGGCCAGCAGGTGCTCGTAGTCGGGCACCGAGTGCAGCCGGTCAAACGGGTGCGGCACGTAGACCAGCCCGCCCTGGCGTCTGATCCGCGCGATCGTCTCCTGCAGCGTCAGGCCGCGCGGGATCCGCTCCTCGATGAACAGGCCGATCACCTCGCCCTGGCCGGCGGTCTTGATCTCCTCGCCGACGATCACCTTCAGCCCGCGTGCCTTGGCGCGCGCCTCAAGCGCACCGCTGATCTCGTTGTGGTCGGTGACGGCGATCGCCCCCAGGCCGCGCGCCCGGGCCTGCGCCAGCAGCACCTCGACCGGCGTCGCGCAGTCGCTGGAGTGCTCGGTGTGCATATGGAGGTCGACGTCGATCAGCGGCCGCGACGCGATCCTGGCACGCAGGCGCGGGTCTCCCGCCCGGTCCCGGCGCCGGGCGGCGAGCTCCCGGTAAAGGCGCTCGCGCGCGAGCGCCACGCGCCCCCACCCAAGCGGCTCGGCCAGCCGCGCGGCGCGCCGCGCGGCGCGGGCAAGCTCGCCCGGATCGCCGATCAGCCGGCCCAGGTGCGCGGCAAGCGTCTCGGCCTCCCCGGGCTCGAACATCAGCGTCTGCTCGCCCTCCCCCAGCAGCTCCTCGTAGACCGGCAGCCGAGAGGCGACCACCACGGCGCCGGCGCCCAGCGCCCTGGCCAGCGCTCCGGGGGTCGCCCGGTCGCCCTCGGATGCGAACACGGCGATGTCGGCTGTGGCGAGCGCCTGCGCCTCGTCGACCTCGCCCGCTTGCGAGAACGTGAGCCGCTCGCGCAATGCTCGGCTCAGCGCAGCCGGCGGGGCGGCCGCCCGTGGCGACCAGACGGTCGCCTCCCAGGCCGGCGTGGGCGGCAGGGCGCGCAGCGCTCGCAGCAGCGTGCGCAGCGCGCCGCGCTCCTCGCGCGCGACCAGCAGGATCCGCACGGGCCGGTCGCCGCCGCGCGGCTCGCGCGGCGGCGCCAGCTCGGCGCCGGGCCCGATCACGGTGTAATCGCCGCCGAAGTAGCGCGCCATCAGAGCCCGCGTCGCCGCGTAGCTGGTAACGCGCGCGTCAAGCCGCGCGAACAGCAGCCGCGACAGCGGCCCGGTCACCTGGGCGGAGAGGATCCGCTCGGTCGGGGCGTGGAAGCTGCCGACGTTCAGCGCCCGCGAGTGGCGCAGGGCGGAGGCCGACGCGCTGGGTGCGAACGGCTCGTGCACGTCGACGATGTCGAACGGCAGGACCGAGAGCGCGTGCTCGATCGTGCGCGCCACGTCCACGGGCAGCGAGCCGGCGCGCCGACGTGTGGGCGCGAACGGCAGCACCTCCCCGACGCCCAGCAGGCTGACCTCCCCGGCGCGAAGGAGACGGCCGGGGTCGCCCTGCAGGGCGCGCCTGGTTTCACGCACCAGCGCCTGCGAGTCAGACGGCGCGATCACCGCCACGCTGTGGCCGCGCGCCGCCAGCTCGCCGGACACGCGAGCAACGTGCTCGTTTACCTCGTTGGCGGCCTCCCAGGCGAACGGCGTGACCTGCGCGATCGCAAGACCTCCGTCCAATGCCACCGCCACATCCTATGAGACCCGCGGCCGCTCAGCCCCCTGTCAGAGGATGCGGCTGCTGGGCCCCCTGCCGCAACGCGCGCGGCTGCTGGGCCCCCTGCCGGAGCGCGCGCGGCTGCTGGGCCCCCTGCCGCAGCGCGCGGCCGCTCAGCCCTCTGCGGGGGCCTGCGCCGGGACGCCCTGCGGAGGCGACTCTGGCGTTGAGACCGGCGCGCCCGCGAGCGACCTCCGCGCGTAGCGTGCGATGAACTCCTCCGTGAGCCGGCGCGCCTCGTCGTCGGGCCGCTGGTTCATCGGCGACTTCATCAGGTAGGAGCTCGGGCCGTCGAGCTGGCCGGCCAGACCGTGGTTGAGCGCAAGCTTGCAGATCCGCACCGCGTCGATCACGATCCCCGCGGAGTTGGGCGAGTCCCACACCTCCAGCTTGAGCTCGGCCACCAGCGGCACGTCTCCGAACGCCTGTCCCTCCAGGCGGATGTGCGCCCACTTGCGGTCGGTCAGCCACGGCACGTAGTCCGACGGGCCCACATGCACGTCGTCGGCGGGCAGCTCGTGACCCATGATCGAGGTGACCGCATTGGTCTTGGAGACCTTCTTGGACTCCAGGCGCTCGCGCTCGAGCATGTTGTAGAAGTCCATGTTGCCACCCACGTTGAGCTGGGAGGTGCGCAGCAGCTTGACGCCGCGCTCGTGAAACAGCCGCGCCAGCGCGCGGTGCACGATCGTCGCCCCCACCTGGGACTTGATGTCGTCGCCGATGATCGGCAGGCCGGCCTTGAGAAAGCGCTCGTTCCAGTAGCGCTCGCGGGCGATGAACACCGGGATGCAGTTGACGAACGCGCAGCCGGCGTCCAGCACCTGCTCGACGTACCACTTGGTCGCCTGCTCGGAGCCCACCGGCAGGTAGGACACGACCACGTCGGTGCGCGTGGAGCGCAGCACCTCGGCGATGTCGGCGGTCTGTCCCGGCGCCTTGACGATCTTCTGCGACAGGTAGCGGCCCAGTCCGTCGTGGGTCATGCCGCGCATCACCGGCACGCCGAGGCGCGGGACGTCGTCGCCCAGCTTGAGCGTGTTGTTCTGCCCGGCGAAGATCGCCTCGCTGAGGTCCCTTCCGACCTTCTCGGCATCGATGTCGAAGGCGGCCGAGAACTCCACGTCGCGCACGTGGTAGCCGCCCAGGTCGACGTGCATCAGCCCCGGGACCTGCTGGGAGGGGTCGGCGTCGCGGTAGTAGTGCACGCCCTGAACGAACGAGCTGGCGCAGTTGCCGACGCCGATGATCGCCACGCGCACCTTCTCGTGCTGGTGGCGGGCGCTGCCGTTGGTGGTGGTCACTTTGTGGGGCTCCCTTCTTCGGAATCGGGCCGGCGGGAAGCGCCGACCTGACGACACGGCTACTCGCCCGCCTCCCGCAGCCGCTTTCGAACGTACACGATCCGCTGTATCACCGTGAGCGCGCTCAGGCCCGCCAGCACGTACACGGCAGGCGCCAGCAGCCGCACGTCGATCACCGACGCGCCACGTGCCAGCACCAGCCCGATCGAGAGGATCACGACCCGCACCGGGCGCGTGGCCAGGCCCACCTTGCATGCCACGCCAAGCGCCTCTGCGCGCGCGCGCGTGTAGGAGACCATCAGCGACGCCAGCACCGCGACCACGACGGCGGCCACGGCGATGCGGTCGTGCAGCGCCGCGAAGTGAGCGGCGACCGCCGTGAGGACGATCCCCTCCTCCAGTCGGTCAAGCGTCGAGTCAAGGAACGCCCCGAACGGCGTCCCCTTGCCCGACATGCGGCTGTATCGCCCGTCCAGCGTATCCATCACCGAACCGACGATGAACGCCAGCCCAGCCGCCAGGAACATCTGCTCCCACACAAGGACTGCGGCCACCACGTTGAGCGCAAAGCCCGTCAGCGAGATCGCGTTCGGCGTCAGGCGGCTCTCGATCAGCCGCTCGCGCATCAGCTCCTGCGTGAGCGGCATGGAGCGCGGGCGCGGCCGCGACCGCCGCCGGCGCGGCGGGGTGGACAGGGGGGGCGAGGCCTGTGCGGGCACCGGCTCAGGTTAGTTGCTTGCGGGCGGGGTGCGCGGCCCGGGGTGCTGGGCTGCGGTATGCGCGGCCCGGGGTGCCGGGCTGCGGGGTGCGCGGCCCGTGGTGCCGGGCTGCGGTACGCGCGGCCGGCCGGGGACGCTCATCTGAGGCGCGCGCGGCCGGGCCTGCTCGTCTGATGCGCGCGCGGCCGGGCCTGCTCGTCTGATGCGCGCGCGGCCGGGCCCGCGCAACCGGCTCACTCGCCGGTTGTGGCGAAGTGCGCCAGCCGCTCGGCCAGATGCGGCCGCTCGAGCCACGGCCAGTGGCCAGCGCCCTCGCACAATTCAAGCTCGGCATCCGGCAGCGCGCGGGCGTACGCGCCGGCAAACGAGGCCGGAAACCACGGGTCCAGCTCGCCCCAGACCACCAGGACCGGCTGGGAGAGCTGTCTGAGGCCGGCGCCGATCACCGGCAGAGAGTCGATGTCCACCGAGCGGTGCAGGCGCAGGATCGCCCGCTGCGTCCCCTGGTCGAACTGCTCCCAGATCGCGTTCACGCGCTCGGCCGGCCAGGCGCCCGGGTCGGCGCAAGCGCCTCGCAGCACCCGCGCCAGAAGCCAACGGTTGACCGATCCCATCAGCAGCTCGCCGACCCCCGGGCGCCGCAGCCAGCGCGCGAGCGGCGGCCACGCGAACCCGTCCAGCAGCGGCAGCGCGTCGACGATCGCCACGCGCGCCACCCGGTCGGCGGCCCTGCCGGCGAGCAGCAGCGCGACCGCGGCGCCCCATCCGTGCCCGACGACCGACACCTGCTCGAGTCCCAGGTGCTCCAGCAGCCGCTCGGCGAACGTGACGTAGCCGCCGAGCGAGTAGTCGAGGTTGCCCGCCTTTCCCGTGCGTCCGAAGCCGGGCAGGTCCACGGCGACGCCGCCCGTGCGCGCCAGCGGCTCACCCCAGTCGTCGCAGCTGGTCGGCACGCTGTGGAGGTAGAGCGTCTCCACGCCGGCCGGCGGCGCTCGACGGAGGAACACCGGGGCGCCGTCGAGCTCGATCGTGTGCTCCTCGACGTCCAAGCGTGCCGAGGATAACGTCCGCCCACGTGACTGTGTCCGCGCAGCAGAGGGTATCCGCGTCCGCTCCCCAGGGGACGACCGAGTCCGCTCCGCAGCGGGCGACCGCCGCCAAGCCCACGGCGCGCAGGGTCCGCGCGATCCGTGACCGCCTCCGGCTTGTGTACGGGGTCCCTGGCTGGGCTCCCCACGGCGATCCGATCGCCGAGCTGGTGCTGACCGTGCTGTCGCAGTCCACCAACGACCGAAACCGCGACGTCGCCTATCTGCGCCTGCGCGAGCGGTTTGCGACCTGGGAGGATGTCCGCCGCGCGTCGGTCGATGAGATCGAGGAGGCGATCCGCCCCGGCGGGATCTCACGCGTCAAGTCGGCTCGCATCCGTGCGATCCTTGACGCGATCGCCTCCCGCGGCGAGCTCTCGCTGGAGTGGCTTGAGCGGCTGCCGGTCGCCCAGGCGCGCGCCTACCTTTGCTCGCTGCCCGGGGTGGGGCGCAAGACCGCGGCCTGCGTGCTGCTGTTCGCCCTGGGCATGCGCGACGTCCCCGTCGACACGCACGTCTCACGGGTCGCGACCAGGCTCGGCCTGCTGCCGGCCGGGGCCGGGTTCGACGAGCTCCACGACCGGATGCTCGCACTCACCCCACCGGGCGCGGAGCTTGAGCTGCACGTCAACCTGCTGCGCCACGGCCGTCGCACCTGCCACGCGCGCCGTCCGGAGTGTGGCGCCTGTGCGCTGTCCCGCATGTGCCCGAGCGCGCATTCGCTGTGACCCGCCGCCGGGCGAGGCGACGCCCACCGCTCGGGCACGACGAGGCCCACCGCCCTTCCGCAGGCGCCGTGAGCCTATCCACGGGCGCCTGAGCCGGATCTCCCAGACGGCTCAGATCTGCTACGATGCGACTCAGATTTTGTAACCACACGGGAGCAGGCATAGAACATGGGAAAGACAATCGGAATCGATCTGGGCACGACCAACAGCTGCATGGCCGTGCTGGAGGGCGGCGAGCCGACCGTGATCGAGAACGCCGAGGGCGGCCGCACGACCCCCTCGGTGGTCGCCTTCACGGCGTCGGGCGAGCGTCTCGTCGGCACGGTGGCAAAGCGCCAGGCGGTGACCAACCCGCAGAACACGATCTTCTCGATCAAGCGCTTCATGGGCCGCAAGGAGGCCGAGGTGCGCGACGAGGAGCAGATCGTCCCCTACAAGGTCGTCGCGGGCCCCAACGGCGACGCGCGCGTTGAGGCTGGCGGCAAGCTGTACTCGCCGCCGGAGATCTCGGCGATGATCCTCGCAAAGCTCAAGGCCGACGCCGAGGCCTACCTCGGCGAGACGGTTGACAGCGCCGTGATCACGGTCCCGGCGTACTTCAACGACAGCCAGCGGCAGGCGACCAAGGACGCGGGCAAGATCGCGGGGCTTGAGGTCAAGCGGATCATCAACGAGCCGACGGCCGCTTCGCTGGCCTACGGCCTGGACAAGGAGTCCGACCAGACGATCCTCGTCTTCGACCTGGGCGGCGGCACGTTCGACGTGTCGGTGCTTGAGATCGGCGACGGCGTGTTCGAGGTCAAGTCCACCGCGGGCGACAACCACCTCGGCGGCGACAACTTCGACAAGGCGATCGTCGACTGGCTGGTGGCCGAGTTCCGCAAGTCGCAGGGGATCGACCTCAGCCAGGACCCGATGGCCCTGCAGCGCCTCTACGAGGCCGCCGAGAAGGCCAAGATCGAGCTCTCCACCACCCAGGAGACGCAGATCAACCTGCCGTTCATCACGGCCGACTCCTCGGGACCCAAGCACCTGGACACGCGGCTGACGCGCGCCAAGCTCAACGAGCTGACCGCCGATCTGCTGGATCGCACCGTGGCTCCGGTTCGCCAGGCGCTCGACGATGCCAGGGAGAAGGGCGTCACCACGATCGACCACGTCGTGCTGGTCGGCGGGATGACCCGCATGCCAGCCGTGCAGGAGAAGGTCAAGGAGCTGACCGGCAAGGAGCCGCACCGCGGCGTCAACCCCGACGAGGTGGTGGCGGTCGGCGCGGCGATCCAGGCGGGCGTCCTGTCCGGCGACGTCAAGGACGTGCTGCTGCTCGACGTGACGCCGCTGACGCTCGGGATCGAGACCAAGGGCGGCGTGATGACCAAGCTGATCGAGCGAAACACGACGATCCCCACGCGCAAGGCGGAGATCTTCTCCACCGCCGAGGACAACCAGCCGTCGGTCGAGATCCACGTGCTGCAGGGCGAGCGTGAGATGGCGGCCTACAACAAGTCGCTGGGCAAGTTCCAGCTGACGGGGATCCCGCCCGCGCCGCGCGGGGTGCCCCAGATCGAGGTCGCCTTCGACATCGACGCCAACGGGATCCTCAACGTGTCCGCCAAGGACCTGGGGACGGGCAAGGAGCAGAAGATCGAGATCCGCTCCGGCTCGGGGCTCTCCGAGGAGGAGATCAAGCGAATGGTCGCCGACGCCGAGGCGCACGCCGACGAGGACCGGCGCCAGCGCGAGCTCGCCGAGGCGCGCAACAACGGCGAGAACGCCGCCTACCAGGCCGAGCGCCAGCTCAAGGAGCTGGGCGAGACGGTCGACCAGGCCTCAAAGCAGGAGATCGAGGCCGCGATCAAGGCGGTGCGTGACTCGCTGACCTCCACCGACGCGGCCGAGATCCGCTCGCGGACCGAGGCGCTGCAGACCGCGTTCCACAAGGTCTCCGAGGCCATGTACCAGCGCGCTCAGGAGCAGGCGGCCGCCGCGGCCTCCGACGGCGCCGGTGCCTCCAGCAACGGCTCGGGCGCCGAGGAGGACGTCGTGGACGCCGAGGTCGTGGACGAGGGGAAGTAGGCGATGGCCTCCGACAGGTCGATCACCCCGGAGCCGGCTGCCGGCTCCGGGGCAGTCCCCGGCGCGCCGTCCCCCGCCGAGGGCGAGGGGGGCGCGCACGCGCCCCGGGAGGGCTCTCGGACCGCGTCCGGCGGCCATGGGACCGCGCCTGGCGGCCATGGGAGCGCGAGCGTGCCCGGCGGCCACGGGAGCGCGCGCCACGCCTCGCGCGCTCGTGGCCGGACGGCCGACTCAGAGGCCGGCACGCCGGCCGCGACCGGGCGGCCCATCACGGCCGAGGCGCCCGCTGACGGCTCGGTGCCCGTGCGGGCGCACGAGCCCACGGGCGCAACCGCCGCCGCAGCGGCGCCGGCGCCCGACGCCACGGACGCGGGGGCGCCGGAGGCGGGGGCGCCGGAGGCGGGGGCGGCCGAGGAGCCCGCGCCCCAGGCTGGCGCCGCGGGTGAGCCTGCGCCGCAGGCTGGCGCCGCCGGCGAGCCAACGCCACAGGCTGGCGCCGCCGGCGAGCCGGCGCCGGAGCCGGGCGCCCTGGAGGAGCTCGCTGCACGGGCGGCCAAGGCCGACGAGTACCTTGCGCTCGCCCAGCGCACCAAGGCCGACTTCGACAACTTCCGCCGGCGCGCGGCGCGCGAGGCGGCAGCCGCCCAGGAGCGCGGCGCCGTCCGCCTGGCGCTCGAGCTGCTGCCGGCGATCGACAACCTGGAGCGCGCGCTGGCCCATGCCGAGTCGGAGGGCGCGGGCGACGGCTGCGGCGACGACTCGTTCGTCGCCGGGATCCGGCACGTGCACGCCGACGTGATCGCAGCCCTGGGACGGGCGGGGATCGAGTGCTACTCGCCCGACGGCGAGCGCTTTGACCCGCAGCTGCACGAGGCGGTCGCCCAGCAGCCCACCGAGGGAGCCGAGCCGGGGGTGATCGTCGAGGTCTACCAGCGCGGCTACCGGATCGGGGACTCGGTCGTCCGTCCGGCCCGGGTCGTCGTCGCCGGCTGAGGGGTGGTGAGGCGCGGTGCCTGAGCGGCCCGACTACTACAAGATCCTCGGCGTGGGGCGAAACGCCTCGGCCGAGGAGATCAAGAAGGCATACCGGCGCCTGGCGCGCCAGTACCACCCTGATCGCAACCCCGGCGACAAGCAGGCCGAGGAGCGCTTCAAGCAGATCTCACAGGCGCACGATGTGCTGTCTGACCCGGACAAGCGGCGGGCATATGACCGCGGGCCGATCCTCGGCGGCCTGGGCGGCGCCGGCGGCTTTGACCCAAGCCAGTTCGGCGGCAACTTCGGCGACATCCTCTCAAACCTGTTCGGCGGTGCCGGCGCTCGCGGCTCGGGCCGCGGCGGGCGCACCGCGCGCGCCGCGCCCACCCGCGGGCGCGACCTGGAGACGGAGGTCTCGCTGAGCTTCGCGCAGGCGGTGGGCGGGGCGCAGGTCTCGCTTTCGGTCCCCACCTCCCAGCCGTGTCCCACCTGCCACGGCTCCGGCGCAAAGCCCGGGACCTCGCCGCGCGTGTGCCCGGTCTGCCAGGGCCGCGGGGTCGAGTCCCAGAGCCAGGGGATCTTCTCGATCTCCCAGCCGTGCTCCAACTGCCACGGCTCGGGGACCGTGATCGACGACCCCTGCCCCACCTGCAAGGGCTCGGGTGCGCGGCGCACCGTGAGGCGGATGAGGGTCAACATCCCGGCCGGAGTGCGCGACGGCAGCCGCATCCGCCTGGCGGGCAAGGGCGAGCCGGCGATCGCGCCTCCGGGCGGGCAGGCCGGGCCGCCCGGGGACCTCTACGTGATCACCCGCGTTGCCGAGTCGCCCGTGTTCAAGCGAGTTGGCGACAACCTGGAGGTGGAGGTGCCGCTGACGATCCCGGAGGCGCTGCTCGGCGCCGTGATCGAGGTGCCGACGCTGCGGGGCTCCAAGCGCCTGCGCGTGCCGCCGGGCACCAAGCACGGGACCGTTCAGCGGCTGCGCGGCGAGGGCCCGCCGCGCCTGGGCGGCAAGGGAAACGGCGACATCCACTACCGGTTCGTGATCGAGGTGCCCGAGCGGCTCTCGCCCGAGCAGGCCGAAGCGGTCGACCGGCTGTCACGCGTGCTTGACGGCAACCCGCGCGAGCGGCTGTTTGCGGCGGCGGCGGGGGATCGCTGATGGCGACGCGACGGAGATCCGGCTCCTCGGGAAGGGTGGAGGTCTCCTCCGACCGCGGCGTGTTCATGATCTCGGTGGCCGCCGAGCTGGCGGAGATGCATCCGCAGACGCTGCGCATGTACGAGGCGCGCGGTCTGATCGAGCCCAAGCGCTCGCCGAAGGGCACGCGGCTTTACTCGCGGCGCGACGTCGAGCGCCTGCGGCGCATCCAGGAGATGACGGCCCAGCTGGGGATGAACCTGGCGGGTGTGGAGCGAGTCTTTGAGCTCGAGGAGCAGCTTGAGTCGATGAGTCGCCGGGTGGCGGCGCTGCAGCGGCGCGCCGACGAGCTGGCCGCCGAGGTCCGCAGGCTTGAGGCGCTGCGTCGCGAGCTGCGTGCCGAGATCGTCCCCTACGTGCGCGGAGGCGCGCTGGTGCGCCGCGAGGACATTGTCGCGCTGCGGCTCGCGTCGCCCGGCCGCGTCAGGCGGGGCGAGCCGGCGGACGGGGCCGCGACGCACCATGACCGAGGGCAACATTCATAGGCGACGCTTATGGCTTTGAGGACAACTTCGTCTTTGACTTCTGAATGTGCGTGTCCGATCATCGTGGCATGGCAGTCGAGCATCCACAGGATCCGCGCCAGGAGCACCAGGACCTGGACCTCGTGGCGATGATGAACGAGGCTCGCACCCCCGAGCGGCTCAACGAGCTCATGCTCATCGCTCGCGCCCGCCGCCGCGGTCGCCGCGGGCTGCGCGAACACGGCCGGATCGACGTCAGTCGCCGTACTCCGCTGCGCCTTCTCCTCCCCCGCCGCGCCTGAGCGCCCTGCGCGGGATCGGCTCCCGCCGGGGCCGATCCCGCGCGGGCGCCTCCATCGACGTCCCCGCCGCGTTGATCGGTGCTTGCGCCGCTGGTGCCGTAGGCGACGTGCGGGCGCATCGATCGGCATCCCCGCGGTGTTGGCTATGCGACGATCGACTCCGCTCCCCGGGCGCGGCAGGAACATCGCGGACATGCTCGTATGACAGTGCCATGACGATCGACCGGCGGCGTCGGGGCCGCGGAGGATGGCGGCCCTGGGCGGCGACGCTGCTGGTGGCCGGCGCGGCGCTCGCGGCCCTCCCGGCCGAGCAGGCGCTGGCCGCCGCGCGCCGCGCGCCTGCGACGGCCCGCCGCGCGCCTGCGACGGCCGCAACGGCGCGCCGCGCATCCGCGCGGGCCGGCGCGGTGCGCCGCGAAAGCGCGAGGGCTGCGGCAGTGCGCCAGGCGGCCCCCGCGGCGACGGTGTCGCTCGTGCTCCCGCTGCGAGCCAACCTCACGGGCCTGGAGCGCTTCGCGCGCGAGGTCTCGACCCCCGGCTCGCCGATGTACGGGCGCTTTGAGCCGGTCTCGGTCCTCGCGCGAAGGTTCGGCGCCTCGCCGACCGCCCGCGCGCGGGTGATCTCCTACCTGCGCGCGGCGGGCGCCACCGGCGTGAGCATCGACGTCACCGGGCTGTTCGCCGACGCGACGGTCCGCGCCGCGGTCGCCCGGAGGCTGTTCGGCGTGCGACTTGGAGAGCTCCGTCCCGGCGACGAGGCGCCGTACGTGAAGCCCACGGGCACGGCGCGGATCCCGGCGGCGCTTCGCTCGTCGGTCACGGGCGTCATCGGCCTGAGCACCCGGCCGCTGTTCGATGCCCCCCGCTCGCAGGTGCTCAGGCGCGCCGCCTGGCCTCGCGAGGCGGCGCAGCCGGCCTTCGCTGCGACCGACACGACGGCGCGCTCGGACCAGGCCACCGGCCAGGGTGGGTCCGGCTACGCGCAGCGAACCGGCACGGCAAGCGGCTGCGCCGCCGCCACCTCGCAGAGCGGGTTCACCCCCAACCAGTACCTGGCCGCCTACGGCTATTCCGCGCTTCACAGCGCGGGCATCGAGGGCCAGGGCGAGCGCGTCGCGCTCATCGAGATCGACGGCTTTCGCTACTCGGACCTGCGCCACTTCGCGGAGTGCTTCGGCCTTGCCATCCCCGCGATCAACGGCTACGGCGTGGGGCTCGACCACCCGCTCGCGCCGGGCGCCGAGTCGACGCTTGACCTGGAGGTGCTCGATGCCGCCGCGCCGAGGCTGCGCGCGATCGACGTCTACGAGTCCCGCCCCGATGCCGTGGACGTGCTGCACTCGCTGACCGCCCCGCTCCGCAACGCCTCCAGCAGGCCCGACGTGATCTCGGCCTCGCTCGGCTCCTGCGAGTCCCAGACGCTTGAGACCATCGGGCGCGCCGGCCTGCGCACGGTGGAGGGCGCGCTGGCGCTGGCCGCCGCGACCGGGATCTCGGTCCTGGCGTCAAGCGGTGACGACGGGTCATCGGCTTGCCTGACCCCCGGCGGCCAGCCGCTGCCCGAGCTGGCTGTCAGCTACCCGGCCTCCTCCCCGTGGGTGACCGGCGTCGGCGGGACCAACGTGACGCTCAACGCCCAAAACCAGATCGTCAGCCAGCAGGTGTGGAACGACGAGCCGGTGATGGCGTCCGCGGGCGGGGGCGGGCAGAGCACGCTGTTCTCACGCCCCTGGTACCAGAACGGGTTCGTCTCCGGTCCCGATCGCGGCGTCCCCGACGTCTCGATGCTCGCCGACATCGCCCCAGGGTATGAGGTGTACTGCACCGCGCCGGGCGCCTGCGGCGGCGGATGGACGCAGTTCGGCGGCACCAGCGCCGCCGCCCCGCTCCTGGCGGGCGGGATCGCGCTCGTCGACCAGCAGCTGCGATTGCAGGGCCACCAGGACGTCGGGCTGGCCAGCCCCCTGCTCTACGAGCTCGCTCGCGCCGACCCGGCCGCCGGGGTGATCTCAGACGTGACCGTCGGAGACAACGACCTGGGACCCAGCATCATCGGCTCTCCGCTGGGGTGCTGCACCGCCGGGCCCGGCTACGACGAGGCGTCCGGGCTGGGCAGCGTCGACGTCGATGCGCTCGCCGCGGCGGCGGCCGGCGAGATCCCGCGCGTCGCCGACGTGTCGCTTGAGCTCCCGCGTCAGCGGGCGCCACTTGAGGCCGGGCGCATCCAGGCGCGCGTCGGCTGCTCGGCGCAATGCCTGGCGGGGGCCTACGCGTCGATCGCGATCGCCGGAACGCGCGCGACGATCACGCTGCGGTCCCCGACCTACCTCATGCAGCGCGCCGGACGGCGCCTGATCTCGATCGTGCTCGACCCGCGCACGCGTGCGCTGCTGCGCCGCGCGCTCGCGCGCCGCCGGCGGATCGTCGCGACGGTCCACGGGGCGATCTACAGCGCCGGCGGCGATCTGCTCGCCCAGACGCCCGGGCGCCGGCTGGCGATCGCGCGCTGAGCGCGCGGCCCCGGGCGCCGTGCGTCCTGCTGGCCGCGCGCCACGCAGCCGCTGGCCGCGCAGTGTGGTCACGCAGCCGGTGTCCGCACAACGCGCTCAGCCAACCGGTGGCGGAGACGCGGCCACCCCGCCGGTTGCCGGATCCCGTGCCGCGCAGCCCGCGGCCAGCAGGGACTCGACGCATCTGCGCAAATGCGATAATCTAAGTCGCAGCGACTTAGATTTTGACCAAAGCCGAGAACAGGGAAGATGCAACCAGACCGATTCACGATCAAGTCACAGGAGGCGCTCCAGGCGGCCCAGAGGCTCGCCGATGAGCGCCGCAACCCTCAGACCACGCCCGAGCACCTGCTCGCCGTGCTGCTCGAGCAGGAGGGCGGGGTTGTCGCGCCCGTGCTTCGCAAGCTCGGCGCCGACCCCGCGTCGGTGCGCCATGCGCTCGCCCCGCGGCTTGACGCGCTGCCGCGGGTCACGACCAGCGGCGCCTTCAGCGAGCCCGCGGGTGCGGCCTCCGAGCTGGTCGCGGTGCTGCGGGCGGCTGAGGCCGAGATGCGGGAGCTGCGCGACGAGTACGTCTCCACCGAGCACCTGCTGCTGGCGCTCTCCCAGCACCCCGGCGGGGCGGGGGACGCGCTGCGCGAGGCGGGGGCCGGGCGCGAGGCGCTGCTGCGCGCGCTCGAGGAGGTGCGCGGCTCTCACCGCGTGACCGACCCCAACCCGGAGGACAAGTTCCAGGCGCTCCAGCGCTACGGTCGCGATCTGACCGAGGCCGCCGCCGCCGGGCGGCTTGACCCGGTCATCGGCCGCGACGACGAGATCCGCCGCGTGATCCAGGTACTCAGCCGCCGCACCAAGAACAACCCGGTGCTGATCGGCGAGCCGGGGGTGGGCAAGACCGCGATCGTCGAGGGGCTCGCGCAGCGGATCGTCGCCGGCGACGTGCCCGAGGGGCTGCGCGACCGCCGCGTGATAGCGCTGGACATCGGCGCGATGGTGGCGGGCTCCAAGTACCGGGGCGAGTTCGAGGACCGGCTGAAGGCCGTGCTCAAGGAGATCACCGACGCACAGGGCCAGATCGTCGTGTTCATAGACGAGCTGCACACGATCGTCGGCGCCGGCGCCGCCGAGGGCGCGATGGACGCCGGCAACATGCTCAAGCCGATGCTCGCGCGCGGCGAGCTGCGTGCCGTTGGCGCGACGACGCTGGACGAGTACCGCAAGCACATCGAGAAGGACCCGGCGCTCGAGCGCCGCTTCCAGCCCGTCTACGTCGGCGAGCCCAGCGTGGAGGACACGATCGCGATCCTGCGCGGCCTCAAGGAGCGCTACCAGGTCCACCACAAGGTCCGCATCCAGGACTCCGCGCTGGTGGCCGCGGCGACGCTCAGCCAGCGCTACATCGCCGACCGCTTCCTGCCTGACAAGGCGATCGACCTGGTCGACGAGGCGGCCAGCCGGATCCGGATGGAGATCGACTCAAAGCCCACCGAGATCGACGAGGTCGACCGTCACATCATGCAGCTTGAGATCGAGCTGCAGTCGCTGGGCGACGACGACGATCCGGGCACGGTCGCACGGCGCGAGCAGCTGGAGCGCACGCTGGCCGAGGAGCGCGAGCGCTCGGACGCGATGCACGCGGAGTGGCAGCGCGAGAAGGAGGCCGTCGGCGCCGTCGCCGAGCTCCAGGAGCGCCTGGAGCAGGCGCGCGTGGAGCTCGAGCGCGCCCGGCGCGAGGCCGACCTCGGCCGCGCGGCCGAGCTTCAGTACGGCACGATCCCCGAGCTTGAGCGCCAGCTCGCCGCGGCCGAGTCGGCGGCGCAGGCCGCGACCGGCTCCGGGCGGCGATTCCTCAAGGACGTGGTCGATGCGGACGACATCGCCGAGGTCGTCTCGGCCTGGACCGGCGTGCCGGTCTCGCGCCTGATGGAGGGCGAGATCGAGAAGCTCGTGCACATGGAGGAGCGGCTGCACCAGCGCGTGGTCGGGCAGGACGAGGCGGTGCGCGCGGTCTCAAGCGCGCTGCGACGCTCGCGCGCGGGGCTGCAGGACCCCAACCGCCCGATCGGCACGTTCCTGTTCCTCGGACCGACCGGCGTGGGCAAGACCGAGCTCGCCCGCGCGCTGGCGGAGTTCATGTTCGACACCCAGGACGCGATGGTGCGCATCGACATGTCCGAGTACATGGAGAAGCACGCCGTCTCGCGCCTGGTCGGCGCGCCGCCCGGCTACGTCGGCTACGAGGAGGGCGGGCAGCTGACCGAGGCGGTCCGCCGCCGTCCCTACTCGGTGGTTCTGTTGGACGAGATCGAGAAGGCCCATCCGGACGTGTTCAACACGCTGCTTCAGGTGATGGATGACGGGCGGCTGACCGACGGCCAGGGGCGGACCGTCTCGTTCAAGAACGCCGTCCTGATCATGACCTCCAACATCCCGGGCGGGCGCGCCGGGGTCGAGGCCCACTTCAAGCCGGAGTTCATCAACCGTCTGGACGACATCGTCGAGTTCGCGCCGCTCAGCCGGGAGCAGATCGGGGAGATCGTCGACCTGCAGGTGCGCGCGGTCGCCGAGCGCCTGCGCCAGCGCGAGATCGAGATCACCCTCAGCGACGACGCGCGCACACTGCTGGGCAACCTCGGCTACGACCCGACCTACGGCGCGCGGCCACTCAAGCGCGTGATCTCAAAGCGGCTGGTGGACCCGCTGGCGCTGGCGATCCTGGAGGGCCGCTTCTCGCCCGGCGACCACGTGCTGGTCGACGCCGAGGCCGGCGAGCTGACCTTCCAGCGGGTCTCAGAGCCGGTGACCGCCGTCGCCTGAGCGCGCCGACAGGCGCCGGCGCGCTCACTCGCCGCGGGAGGGCGCCCCCTGCGGGGGGGGGCGGCCGGCGCCCGCTGGGCCGGCCGGGCGAAAGGCCGGCGAGCAGGCCGGCTGCGGGGACCGTATGGGCGGGCGGCCGCCCCCGCGGGCGTGCCGCTCGGCCGGCCCGGGCCCGGTCAGCCCCGCGCCAGCCGCCTTCCCCAGGCGAACACGTTCTTCTCCGTGTGCAGGTGGATGAACGTCTCGGTCTCCCGGACGCCCGGGATTGCGCGGATCTGGTCGCAGACCACGCTCAGCAGCTCCTCCTCGTCGGCGCACACGACCGGTCGCCGAGGTGCTCAGCGCGGGCGCGGTTCCGATCGTGCTCGGTGGCGACCACTCGATCGCGCATCCGGACGTGCGCGCGCGCTGCCGTCCACGGGCCGCTTGGGCTCGTGCACTTCGACGCCCACGCCGACACGGCCACGGAGTGCTTCGGCGTGGCGCTCTCGCACGGCACCCCGATGCGCCGCCTGCTAGCCGACGGCCTCGTGGACCCCGGGCGCTACGTCCAGATCGGGCTGCACGGCTACTGGCCGGGCCAGGACGTCCTCGCCTGGCAGCGCGAGCTGGGCGTGCGCGAGATCCACATGTCCGAGCTGGCGCGACGCGGGATCGGCGCCGTGGTCGAGGAGGCCGTCGCCGGCCTCGGGGAGGGGCCCGTGTTCATGACCATCGACGTCGACGTGCTCGATCCGGCGTTCGCGCCCGGGACCGGTACGCCGGAGCCGGGCGGGATGACCTCGCACGACCTGCTGTGGGCCTGCCGGGCGCTCGCCGAGCGCCTGCAGCTCGTGGGCGCCGAGGTCGTGGAGGTGTGCCCGGCCGCGGTCGGGACCGTCGACATCACGGCGCTGGTCGCCTCGCGGATCGTCCACGAGCTGGCGACCGGCGTCGCGCTGCGGCGCGCCGCCGCCGCCCACGTCCCCTCCGCGATCCGCTAGAAGTGATACCAAGCAGCGCACACATCACGACCGGAGGGTCCGGATGCCGACCTACATCATGCTCACCACGCTCACCCCCGACGGGGTGCAGACGATCAAGAACAACCCGGCGCGCATCCGGGAGGTCAACCGCGAGGTCGAGCAGCTGGGCGCGACCGTCAAGGCGCAGTGGGCCACGCTCGGGCAGTTCGACTTCGTCAACGTGATCGAGGCTCCCGACGAGAAGACGATCGCGCGGGTGTCGCTGGAGCTGGGCTCGCGCGGGACCGGGCGCTACGAGACGCTGACCGCGATCCCGATCGACGACTTCATCGGCATGGTCTGAGGATGCGATGCGCTGGCCGTTTGGCCGGGGGCGGCCTGCGCATGAGCGGACGCGGGCTGTGCGGCCGGTGAGCGACCGGGTGCTGGTGCTGGGCTCGGGCGCGCGCGAGCACGCGATCGTCCAGGCGCTGCTGCGCTCGCCCCGGGCGCCGGAGGTGATCTGCGCGCCGGGCAACGTGGGTATCGCCGCTCAGGCGCTCACGCGCGTCGCCCACCCTGACGACGAGGGGGAGGTTCTCGGCCTGGCGCGCGAGCTTCGTCCCTCGCTGGTGGTCGTCGGACCCGAGGCGCCGCTGGTGGCGGGGATCGTCGACGCGCTGGGCGAGGCGCGGATACCCTGCTTCGGCCCCACCGCCGCGGCGGCCCGGCTGGAGGGCTCCAAGTCCTATTGCAAGGAGGTGATGGCGGCTGCCGGCGTGCCCACGGCCGCCCACGCCGTGGCGCGCACCGTCGACGAGGGCCTTGCGGCGATCGCGAGCTACCCCGCGGTGATCAAGGCCGACGGCCTGGCCGCCGGCAAGGGGGTGGTGATCGCGGCCGACGAGGCGCAGGCGCGGCGGGCGCTGCGCGAGCTGCTGGTGGATCGCCGGTTCGGCACCGACCGCGTCGTGGTGGAGGAGCACCTGGAGGGGGAGGAGCTGTCTCTGCTGGCGCTGTGCGACGGCGTCAACGCGGTGCCGCTCGCCTCGGCGCGGGACTACAAGCGCATCTACAACGGCGACCTCGGCCCCAACACGGGCGGCATGGGCGCCTTCTCGCCCGTGCCCGGCGTGGACGATGCGCGCGCTCGCGAGATCTGCGCCGCCGTGCACCAGCCGGTGCTCGACGAGCTTGCCCGCCGCGGCACGCCGTTTCACGGCGTCCTGTACGCCGGGCTGATGATGACCTCCGCCGGGCCGCGCGTGCTGGAGTTCAACGTCCGCTTCGGCGACCCGGAGACCCAGGCGATCCTCCCGCGCCTGCGCGACGACCTGCTTGAGCTGATGGAGGCCGCGCTCGCGCCCGGCGGGCTTGCCGGCGTGGGCTCCCTGCACTGGACGCCCGAGGTCGCGGTGACGGTCGTGCTGGCGAGCGCCGGCTACCCGGAGTCGCAGTCGACCGGGGACGTGATCCGCGGACTGGAGCGCGTCCCGCCGGGCGTGTTCGTCACCCACGCGGGCACGGGTCGCGGCCGCGGCGGGGAGATCGTGACCGCCGGCGGCCGCGTGCTGAGCGTCACGGCCCTGGGTCGCGACGCGCGCGCCGCGCGCGCGCTGGCGTACGCGGCCGCCGACGCGATCACCTTCAACGGCAGGCAGCTGCGGCGGGACATCGCGGCGGGGGTGGCCGCTTGAGCGCGCGGGCTCCCAGCCGGCGGCTTGCGGGCGCGGGCGCCGGCGACAGCCTGCGGCGACGCCGCGGGCTTGTTCGAGGCTCGTCGTACACATCCGCGAGGCGTTCCTAGAATGCGTGGCGCAGTGTCCGCCCAGGCGAGCGAACAGATCCTCCATCCGGCGGCGGAGGAGCTGGAGCTGAGCGCGGTTCTGCACGCGCTGAGCGATCCGGTGCGCCTGAGGATCGTGGCCGAGCTCGCCCGCCGCGAGGGCGAGTACACGTGCGGCAGCTTCGCGCTGCCGGTCACCAAGTCGACCTGCACGCACCACTTCAGGGTTCTGCGCGAGGCGGGTCTGATCCACCAGCGCCCGCAGGGCACCACGAGGCTCAACCGGCTGCGCCGCGAGGACCTGGACCGCCGCTTCCCGGGCCTGCTGGACACGGTGCTGCGCGCGGCCGAGGCCGCGGGCGCCGACCGGGTCGCACGGGCCGCCGGCACGGGCGGGGTGGCTGGGGTGGTGCGCGCGGCCGGATCTGGCGGGGTGGCCGGGGTCGTGCGCGCGGCCGGGTCGGCGGCGCATCCACTCGGCGCACCGTCGCCTTGATCGCCCGCTACACCCGGCCCGAGCTTGCGGCCGTGTGGTCCGACCACGCGCGCTTTGAGGCGATGCGCCGCGTCGAGGTCGCTGTCTGCGAGGAGCTGGAGGGCCCCACCGAGGAGGAGCTGCGCGCGATCCGCGCGGCCAGCTTCACCGTCGCCGCCATCGAGGAGCGCGAGCGCGTCACCGAGCACGACACGGCCGCGTTCGTCGACGTCCTGGCGCAATCGGCCGGCCCGGCCGGGCGCTGGATCCACTACGGGCTGACGTCCGCCGACGTGGTGGACACCGGGCTGGCGCTGCAGATCCGCGCGGCCGGCGAGCTGGTGCTGCCCGACAGCCGCGAGCTCGTCCGCGCGCTCGCCCAGCGCGCGCGCGAGCACGCCGAAACGCTCTGCGCCGGTCGCACGCACGGGGTCCACGCCGAGCCGACGACGTTCGGAGTCAAGCTGGCCGGGTTCGCGTTCGAGGCCCACCGAAACGCCCAGCGGCTGGAGGCCGCCTTCGCGCAGGCGGCGGTCGGCGCGATCTCCGGCGCCGTCGGCACCTACTCCTCGACCCCGCCCGAGCTCGAGCAGCGCGTGCTCGCGCGCCTGGGCCTTGAGCGCGAGCCGGTCTCAACCCAGGTGGTCGCGCGCGACCGCCACGCGCAGCTGCTGGCGGCGATCGCGATCGCCGGCGCCGGCCTCGAGCGCTTCGCGCTCGAGCTGCGCCACCTGGCGCGCACCGAGGTCGGCGAGGCGCGCGAGCCGTTCGCCCCGGGCCAGAAGGGGTCGAGCGCGATGCCCCACAAGCGCAACCCGGTCAGGTCCGAGCAGGTGACAGGGCTCGCGCGGGTGCTGCGCGCCAACGCGCTGGCCGCGCTTGAGAACGTGGCCCTCTGGCATGAGCGCGACATCTCGCACTCCTCGGTTGAGCGGATCGTGCTGCCCGACTCGACGATCCTGCTCGACCACATGCAGCGGCGCGTGCTGGGGCTCGTGCGCGGGATGGTCGTGGACGCTGGGCGCATGCGCGAGAACCTGGAGCTCACCCGCGGCGCGCTGTTCTCCCAGCGCCTGCTGCTGGCGCTGGTGGCCTCGGGCAGCACGCGGGACGACGCCTACCGCGTCGTGCAGCGCCTGGCGCAGCGCGCGCTCGATGAGCGCACGCCGCTGCGCGAGCTGGCCGCCGCGGACCCCGCCGCGGCGAGCCTGGACCTGGACGAGGTGTTCGACTACGCCCCGTTCGTGCGCCACGCCCGTGAGATCGTCGCGCGGCTGGACGCGATCGCCTGAGCGACCCGGGGCCTCCGCGCGTGCGCGCTTCGCTGCGCGGGTGTGGGCGGGCCTCGCCTTGCCGTCTGCGGGGCTTCGCTGCGCGGTCGGCGCGAGCCTTGCCTTGCCGTCTGCGGGGGGCTTCGCTGCGCGGTGGGCGCGGGCGTTGCTGCGCCGACGCTCTTGCGCGCCTCGGCGACGCCCTGTAGTGTCGCTGCATGGGACGGGGAGCGATTGCGGCGGCGCTTGCGGGCCTGGCTGCGGCCGTCGGTGCCTTGGCGCTGCCCTCGGTCGCGTCGGCCGACGGAGGGTTCACGAACGCCAGCTTCTCGTTTGGGACCACGTCCCGGCCGGGTGACACGGTGATCGTCACATTCACCGTCTCCGGCCAGCCGATGTACGGCGCGGCGGTGGGCCTGAACGGGCCGTTCGGCGGCACGGTCACCTCCGTGTCAGACGCGCAGAACGACTGCGCCCCCAACAACTTCCAGGGCAGCTCCGAGTGGCCGACCTACGGGAGCATCTGGGGAGCGCTGTGCACGTTCTTCCCCGTGCTGCAGCCGGGCACCACCTACCAGATCAAGCTGGTGACGAGCGACACCTATGGGGGCAGCACGATCCTCCTCAACGGCGTGGCCGTAAGCGGCGGCCAGACCAGCTCGCCATCCCCGCCGCCGCGCCAGCCCCCGAAGGACAGGGAGAAGGAAAAGCAGAAGCTGCTCGCCAAGCTCGACCTGATACGGGCGCTCAACGATGCGCAGGTTCCGTGCGCTCAGTCCACGCTCGGCGCGGCCGCGGGCACGTGGGGGGCGACCGTGCCCGGGGCCGGGTCGATCGCCACCACGGCCGCGGTCATCATCGGCGCGACCGCCGGGGTCAGATGCGCCGCCCTGATCAACCGCGCCTACCAGGACGCACAGATCGTCAACGATCCTCCCCGGGCGGGCCTCATGCGCCTCGCCCGCCCCGGGCCGCTCGGACGCGTGGCCTCGCTGCCGTCGTGCTCGCGTGTGCCCGCCGCCGCGCGGGCCTTCTGCGGCGAGTTGCGGCCGCTGGCCAGCAGATACATCGTCGCGATCCAGAGGGCCGCGTCGATCGATGCCGCGATCCGCGTGACCGTCGACCGCGAGTCTGCGGCCGCCAAGGCCGGAAACGCCGCCGCGCAGCGCCGACAGGACGCTCACGGGGCGGTGCTCGAGGCGCGGCTGGCCGCCGCCACCGCGCTTGAGCGCCGGCTCGGCAGCCAGATCGCGCGCCTGATCGGCTCCCGTCACGTGACCGGCGAGCTCTCGGCCCAACAGGACGCCGAGGGCATCGCCTACATCGAGCGGACGCTCGAGCGGCGCGGCCTCTCCAGCACGACGCTCCAGCAGCTCGCCGGCAGCGCGCTGAAGCCGCACGCGGTCAAGATCCTCGCCGTGACGCGCTGAGGC
>Ga0070737_10000334_pt1 | contig 107912 bp, 99 predicted proteins | sample Coa_R1_10_FD_66438 | JGI IMG/M metagenome (GOLD analysis project Ga0070737, IMG submission 66438) | Surface soil microbial communities from Centralia Pennsylvania, which are recovering from an underground coalmine fire - Coalmine... | ecosystem: Environmental > Terrestrial > Soil >...
GTCGTCTGGCGGAAGGTTCCGGAATCGTTTGGATCGGAACCCGCTTCGGCGGGTTGATCGCCGCAGCCGCGATGGGTCAGAGGCAGGATACCGCGGGTCTGGCCCTCTGGGAGCCGGTTCACCGCGGCGCCGATTATTTTCGTGCCTTGATGCGTCGTCGCCTGTTCCTCGAGGTTGCGAACGAGCGGCGTCCGAACGCGACTGTCGCGAATATGGTCGAGCGGCTTGCGCGCGACGGCGAGATACCGCTTATCGCCGAATGGCTTCACCGACCGCTTTACCAAAGTGCAATGAACGTCGACCTCGCCGAGAATCTGAAGCAGTGGCGCGGTCCTACGATGCTCGCGCAAATCCAGAGTCGAAAAACCTGGTCGGCAGACAATGCGGCGCTGATCGAATCGCTGCGCAATGCCGGCGCGCTCGTTGCTGCCGTCACTATCGTCGACCAGCCGTCATGGGAGAACCCATCTGAGCCATGGTGGACGTCACCGCAGCTCATCGAAAAAACCGTTGAGTGGTTCCATGGAATGGCGTGAAACCGCGGCGGAATTGGAGCGCGCACGGTCTGAACAGGCGCTCTGGATTTCGGGGCCGCATGGCGCGCTGTTCGCGATTCTGACGCCCGCTGCTCCGCATGTAGTTCCCGCTGATCTGTGCGTGCTGATGCCGACGCGTACGCGATGGCGGCCCGGGCGAATGCCGGTTAAGGTCGCGCGATCGCTTGCGGCGCGCGGCTTCACAACGGTGCGGCTCGATTGCCATGGCCATGGTCAAAGCGAAGGCGAGGCAGTAATCAGCGGGCGCGACTTCGTCAGCGGAGAAGACGTCGTCGCGGCCATCCGTCATCTTCGCAAGCGGCTCGGTTTCCAGCGGTTTGTGATCGCCGGCTATTGCAGCGATGCGCTTTCGGGACTTGCGGCTTTTCCGACCGAGGGAAACGCGATCGCCGCGATCGTTGCGCTCGCCGTTCCGGTCCTGCGCAATCCGGAGAATGAATGGGACCGCAAATATGTGCTCGATGCGATGCTTGATGGGCGCAAGCTCCGTCGTTATCTGAAGTTTCCGCGCGGATGGACGCGCAAGCTCGCGAGCGCGGGCCGCGCGCTTGCTCGCTCAGCGTTGCGACCGACAGATTGTAATCGTTTTCGATTTGCCGCGGGCTTTGAGTTCGAGGCGCTGGTGCGCTCGGGAGCGCGCGCCCTTTTTATCTTCGGCCGCGAAGATCTCTACTATTGGGAGTTTCAAAAGGTTGAACGCGAACTAATAGCCCCGCTCAGCCCCCGGTCACGGCGTCTGATCGAAGTGGAAGTATGGCCGGGAAGAGCGCACGTCGCAGGCGACGTTCAACTCGAACAGGCGCTGTATCTGCGCGCTGCGGACTGGATCGCGGCCCTGCACCCGGCCGGCGAAGCACAACTGCCGGATGCGGACGTTTCGAAGCGGCCCTGGCCGAACGTCTGTTCTGAATTACCGTAGAGCGATGCCCTTGTCGGTGTCTGATCTGCTGAGCGAAGCCGCACGCCGCGACGGCGAACGCCCCGCACTGGTGAGCGATGATCGGATCGTGACCTATGCCGAGTTGGATGCTGCTGCCAGCCGGATGGCGCGCTCGCTTGGCCGGCTTGGCATTGGACCGGGCGATCTGGTTGCGCTGTGGACGCCGAAATCCATCGAGGCGGTCATCACGATTTGGGGCGTGATGAAGTCGGGGGCGGCATACGTGCCCGTCGACGCGAGCGCACCGGCGCTCCGCTTGCTATCGATCGCGCGCGACTGCCGGATCAAAGGATTGGTGACAACTGGTTCCCGCGCTGCCGAAATCGCCCCCCGTTTCAGCAGCGACTTGTCGATCGCCGCAATCTGGTATGTCGACGAAGGTCCATCGCTCTGGGGGCGACCCGCTTTCTCATGGAGCGAGGCGATGGACGAGGAGCCTCTTGCCTCAACCATCGACATCCGTGCCGATGACCTTGCGAGCGTGGTCTACACTTCCGGTAGCACCGGCACACCCAAAGGCGTGATGGCGCCCCATCGCGCGATCGTATGGCAGAGTCGTTTCCTCGCGCAGAATGCAAAGCTCACGTCGGATGACCGGGTCGCCGGTCTCACGCCTCTGCATTCGAGCATGTCGACTTTCGATCTCTGCAGCACGACGCAAACAGGCGCGGCGCTGCATCTTTCGAATCAACCGCTCTTTGCGTTTCCATCGCTTTTGAGCCGGTTTCTGTCCGAACGGCGTATCACTGCGTGCCTGACAGTGCCGACGCTGCTGATGCAACTCGTGCTTCACGGAAATCTTTCAGGTTACGACTTGTCGGCCTTAAGGGTGATCATCCTGTCCGGTGAGGCGCCGCAAGTGAAATATCTGCGCGAACTCCACCGGGTGATGCCACAAACGCGACTGGTCAACGTCTATGGCCGTACTGAAGCGAAAATCTTCACCTGGCATGAGATTACCGAAGCAGCCGCCGACGATGACCTTCGCCTGACGATGGGAAAACCGTCCCCCGATTGCAAGGTTTTCGTGCTCGACGACATGGCGCGTCCGGTTCCCGAAGGCTCGGTAGGCGAACTCTGGATCAGCGGCCCCAATGTGATGAGCGGATACTGGGGGTCGCCGGAGGCCACGTCCGAGGTGCTCGCGAAGATCGAAGCTGCGCCGGGCAAAATGGTCGTCGCGTGCCGCACCGGAGACCTCGTCAGGCAACGCACCGACGGCCACCTCGAATTCATCGGACGCGTCGACGATCAGGTTAAGTTGCGCGGCTTTCGCATCGAGCTCGGCGAGGTCGAAGCCGTCCTCAATCGGCATCCGGCAGTTGAACAGGCCGCGGCATTTGTAAATACGGTTGGCGGCGAGCCACGTTTGGCAGCGGTCGTCGTGCCTCGGGAATCAATGTCCATCGAGGAGCGTGAACTCCGCCGCCATTGCGCCGCATCGCTACCGCCGCACATGGTTCCCGAAAGAATCGAGTTCCTAAAATGTCTGCCGCTGACGAGCACCGGCAAGCTCGATCGGCGACGCGCGGCATCCGCCCACGGAAAAGATCGGAGCGCCGAATGAAATCTGGATCGATCGAATCTCTGGTCGAGGAATTCATAACCGATCAGGTGCTGGCGGCGCGCAACCTGGGACCGGTTGGCATCGACGAGTCGCTATTTCGTGCTGGCGCGCTCGATTCGATTTCGGTCGCTCGCATCGTGGCCTTCTGTGAAGAGCGCTTTTCGATCATGATCCCGGACGAAGAGATCGTCCCGGAACATTTCGAAACGATCAGGGCGATTGCGCAGATGGTCGAACGCTGTGGCAGACCGGACGACTGAATCCTTCAGCGCCCGTTGGTGGACGTTCCATTACCCGGATGCGAGAATGCCGCGGCGAGATCGACTTTAACCGTAACGTAATCCTCGGCGTGAGAGGCATCCTTCCAGGTTACGTCCTCGATCCAGTGAGGCGGAAAGATATCGAACCCTGCGGACAGCGTGGGCCGATTGCCGATCATATCATCCATGCGTTCGACGGCGTTGTGGCTGCGGCTGTAAATGTCGATCGGCGAATACCACGGACGGTCGGCGCCCGATGACGTGAGGCTGTAGACAAAGAATTGCGAATCCGGGGTCCACTGACACTGTACCACCCCGAGGCCGTGCAATCCGTCTTCTGATGAATAGTCTTTTGAAAAAATCAGTTTGCCGTTCCGATCGCGGATCTCGATGATGCTTTCGACGTCAGGCACGGACAAGGTTTTTTCGGCCGCAACCACGCGAGCGACCAGGGTCCCGTCGGGCGATCGAAAGTCTCGGAATTTTGGGTGTAGCTCCTGCGAATTAGCGACAGTAGCAGCCGAAAGCACAACACTCGCGAATAGATAGATTGCAAATTCGGCCCTCCTGCGCGCGGGCTTCCGCGACAAAGACCGCGATCGAATTGAGATGACATCCGCGCGTGAGTTCATTTCGGTCGATCGAGGATCAATCGTTCGCTAAAAAAGCGAGACTATTTTGCGGCGAGGTCCTTTTTGTCAGACCCCGCCGCTCGATTCCGATGCGACACTGCTATTGATCGCTCGCGCCGGCCGTATTGCCGTTGAATTGCTGGAACAACGCCTCGCGCTGCTGCCTCTGCTGTTGCTGCATCGCCTGCCACTTGGCGACGAACTGCGTGACCTGGCTTCGCTGGAACGACGAGAGATTCGCGAGAATTGTCTGCGCGAGCTTTACCTTCTCAGCCAACAGATTATTTTGTGCGGTCTCGAGCGCGGTCTGATCAGCGGTTATAACGCTGCTGTCTTTGCCCGACACGAGATCCAGCGTCAGTTGATTTCGCGCATTCCAGACCGCCATATGCAGATTTTTAAGGTTCGTTTTGTCAGCCGAAATCGCCGACTTGATCTGGTCCGGCGACATCATTTTCCACACGATCGGCGGCATCAGACCGCCGTGGCCGTGATGACCTTCCGCAAGTCCTGTACCGGCCGTAACCAAGAGAGCCATCCAGCTAAATGCGACCAAGCCGAGAATCCTTTTCATGTTTCCTCCTTTTTTCTTCGCTAAGAACCAATCAAAAATCGTCCGCATCTGATGCATCGAAATCGGCGGCACTACCAAGGCTTCCTTCAGTGGCATCCGACGAGATCAGATTGTCCACGTAAAGCCCGTATGAAACCGGGGCTAATGCGCCCTTCGGTGAAAGGTCCGGCAGTGCAACGGAATCGCTGTCGACCGTAAGAATTGGCCCTCGTTGACTACCGGAAGAAGCGATCATTCCGCTGGTTAACCGTCCACAGAAGAACGCCAGAAGGAGAGCTGCGGCCGCGAATGCCCATTTCAGCTTGATCGGAGCAGTGCGAGAGATCGCGATGCGAGGCGCGGGTTCATTCAGGATCGCGACAATGCCGTGCAGATCGTCGACCAATCTCCGGTACCGTGCGTCACAATCCGCGCAGGTTTCGAGATGCCGGCGATGGTCATCGCGCCCTTCGCCCTCATGCAGCATCAACAGAGCTCTTTCGCTGAGACATCGGTTCATCATGCCGTCGGTTCATCCCCCTCACTGTGAAAGACGAGTGCAGCGTCACAAAGGTTGACACCGGACGCCGTTCACGCGCTTTCCTTCAGCGCGATGCGCAGGCGCTGGACAGCCCGAAACAGATGGCGCTTGACGGTGCCGGAATCGATTTCCAGCATCTCCGCAACCTGGGAAGTCGTGTATCCCTCGACATAACGGAGAAGGAAAGCCTGACGTTGGCGCTCAGGCAGCCGGCGAAATTCGCTCCAAATGATGCGGCTCTGCTCGCGTCGCTGTGTCTGGCGTTCGGCGTCAGTTCCGATGCCTGAGTGTTCGGTCTCGCGAAACTCGTCGACCCGCCGAAACCACCATCGCCACCAACCCGAACGCCGCCGATCGTGACAAGCGTTCGCGGCGACACGCGTCAGCCATGCCGCCCAGTTATCGGGTGCGCCATCGCCGCGGTAATGCTCAAGCGCCTTGACGAAAACTTCCTGCGCGGTCTCTTCAGCCTCGTGCGCATCGGAAAGCATCATGTGGCACAGGCGGCTTACCCGCGGGTGATGCTCGCGGTAAACCTGCTCCCAATTGTTGGGCGTACCCGGAACGGATTTCAGGCGCGCGGGCATGTTTCGTATTTATAAGACGCAGCTGGCGCCGTTTCGGTTGACCTAAGCCACCGCAGAACGTTTTTGCTTCGCGATTGCCCGGGTCCGATGTCAACACCATCGCGTTCGGCTGCGTCTAAGAATGGAAATCTTAGAGGGTCGGACAATGAAGATGCGGATTGCTGCGTTCGCGACGGTTTTCGCGCTGGCCGGAACCGCTGGCTCTTCGGAGCCGGCGGCATGCCGTACGGCGATGACGGGCTGCCGGCCGACGGTCGCGGCAATAAAGTCGCCGGCCTTGGGCAATTGGCTCTCGTGGCCCAAATAGATCCAGAGTGGCCATCAGAGCTTCACACGCCTCGTTATGGTGTAGTCATCACAGGTCCTGACGCCGGATCGAGCAACCATGGCGACTCATCGCAGCGATAAGCTGGAGCGATGCAGCCGCGGCCGACGCGGCCGGCTCGATTGACAGCGCCGCCGGGTCGGTCTCATTATCCAGTCTGCATTCTGACTTTATTGCGTCGCGGATAGATCCGAAGACCACAAAAGGAGGCGCGGGCATGGACCAGACGAAGTTTCACGCGGAACTCGACAAGCTGTCGGCCGAGTATTCGCTGACCAAGCATCCCTACTTTGAACTCGTGAGCCGCGGCAAGGCGTCGCGCGAACAGATCAAGCGCTATCCGATCGAGCACTACGCCATGACCGTAAAGGACTCGGGAACGCTCTCGGCGCTTGCTTACCTGAACCTGCAGCCCATCGATGCTGAGGCTGCGCAGCAGATGGCGAAGAGTTTCGCGGAAGAGGCGCTCGGAGCGTACAGCCATAGCGCAAGCCATGCCGAGCTCTTATGCGAGATGTGGGAGCGCGGGCTGGGCCTGCCACGCGAAGAGCTGCTTAATTCAATTGGCTCCGAGGAGTCGCTCGCCGCGAATGCATTGTTCCATCGGATCGCCAGGGTTAAGCCGGAGTTCCTGGGCGCATTCGGAATGTGCGAGGGGATGGAAGTCTATGCGTATCATCAGATGGAGGTCGCGCTGGAAGAGCATTACGGGATGAAAGCGGAGGACCTGCGTTTTCTGAGCGTCCATTACGAAGCCGACAAGGATCACAGCGAAACCGGCCATTGGCTCATCGATCGGCTGGTTAGCGGAACTGGACGCGAGGAAGAGTTCCTGGCGGAGACCAGGGCGCTGATGCATTCGTTCTGGAAGGGGTTCGAGTCGATGCTCAGAGTCTGAGCGGCAAAGCCTGATGTGACGTTGGAGGATCGATACTGAAAGTACGCGCGGGCGCCGCGCCCGGGGCGGTCTATATCGGAGAGCCTGATTGTCGATCCGGCCGGCGAGATCATCGCCACGCCAGCGCCGACTCGGAAGAACTGGTCTGGGCCGACCTCGATCTCGACCTGATGCGCAAGCAGCGCGCGACGTGGGGTTTCTTCAAAGAGTGGCGCCCGCAGCTCTACACCGCGATCACGCGTCCGAACGATTAACTGATTACCCGCTACTGCACGTTCCAGCGCTCGATTCGATCGTGGAGCGGGGGCGCGTCCGATGCCGCGACTTCGACATCGAGCGCGGTCGCGCATCCGGGACAGAAGTACTCGCGGAGATGGAAGCTCGCGTTATCGAAGCGTAGCGGACCGGCTGCCGAGAGCGGCATGACGCGCTGCACGGCCTTGTTCTTCCAGTCCTCGTCGGTTCGCGCGAGCCGATGGCCGCACCAGGTGCACTGCACGACACTATGGCCGTTCTCGGCCGTGGCCTGCAGATATTCGGCGATTCGATACGGCGTGCGTGCGATCGCGCCACGCTCGGTCACGCTCGGCGCGAGCTTGTGTCCGATGCGCGCCTCGCGAATTGCGAGGCGGTGCTGACGCGTCGCTTCGACATCGACACCGTGCCCATCGCGCGCAAGCACGACGCCATAGATGTCGCGCGCGGGCCCCGCCGAAATCAGCCCCAGACGCAGATCCTCGAACACCAGTTTCGGATCGCGCTCGAGCGGATCACCATAACCGCCGCCGCCGTCTTGCCGGATGTACAAGACATCGCAAGCGTTGACATCGATCGATCTCGCGAGCGCGTTTTCCGTGTCGCCGCGCGTTGCCTCAAGACTTGGAGGCAGCTCATCGATATTCGCGTGTCTGAACACCACGCTGTCGGCGGAGCAACTCGGGTAGCCGCCGAAGATTCCCTGCCCCGCGAGATAATGCCTGCCCTTGCCCGGCGTAAGCGCGGCCTGAAAGCTGTTCTTCTGTCCGGTGCGCGGAACCAGCGCCAGTTCGTGAGTCGGACCGCCGCGGAACTTACCTGGTCCGCCCGAATCGGGCACGATCCGCCGGTAAAGGAACATCTTCGGAAAGGCCTGCTCCTCGAATTCGACATTTGGCAGCTTCTGCGCCGCGTTGACGATGTGACCGCCCGATGCCGCGCCGTCCCGGAACGCGCGTGCGCCCTCGCCCATCCCGAAACAATCGCCGCCCAGCAGGCCGACATGCTCGCCGAAACGATCGACGCCGTAGGTGGTGTGCACCACAAGCGATCCGACCCAGCATCCGACCGAGCGGCCTTTGTACTTTTCGGACGCGCCGGTGATCTTCGAGAGCACGTGCGCGGACATGTTGTTGACGCTGTGCACGCATCCGATGGTTGCGATACAGACCGGCGCGGGACGCTGGCAATTCAAGAGGCTGCCGGGCTCCGCGATTACATCAAGGCACCGCACGATGCCTTCATTCCAGGTCAGGTCCCACGCGAGGATCGGGAAGAGCGGCGCTACGCTCGCGCCCTTCGTCGCCCAATAGCAGCAATTGATCGGATAGGGCGCCTGTGGATCGCTGCCGGTGAAATCGTACGTGAGCGAATCGCCGCGCTTGATCGCGGCCATCTCGATTTTGTAGTTGCGGTCCGGAAGATCGAGGTACTGGCGCGCGCGCCAGGTGCCGTCGGGGAGCTCGGAGAGCCGTTCGCGCAGCCGCTTTTCCGATTGTTCGATCAGTGTCTCGCCGACCGCGTCGACGGTCTCGACGCCATAATCCTCGTAGAGCTTCTGCAGACGCTGCTTGGCAACGTTGTCGGCGGCGATCTGCGATCGCAGGTCGAGCCCCGTCATCCCGGGGTCGCGCACCATGTTCAGAAAAGTCTCGAGCACGTCCTTGCGGATCTTGCCGCGCTCGATCAGCTTGAGACCCTTGGTGCTGAAACCCTCCTGGAAGCATTCCTTGGCGTTCGGACAGAAACCGCCGAAATCGATCCCGCCGATGTCGGTCACGTGGACGTAATTGACGACCCAGCTCACGAGTTTGCCGCGAAAGAAAATCGGAGAAATCATGAAGATGTCTGGCGTGTGCATTGCGACGGTGTAGGCGTCGTTCACCATGAAGACATCGTCTTCGAAGATTCCCGGATCCTCCGAGAAGCTCGCAAGGATATGCTTCACCGCCTGGGTGGCCGGAATAATGTGATGCAGGAAGCCGAGGCCGCACAGCAACACGGTCCCGTCCGCGCGATAGAGCGCGACCAGCAGATCATGGCCCTCTGCCGTCACCGCCGTGCCGGAGACCTTGCCCAGCGTGATGACCGCCTCGTCGATCACGCGGAACAGCTTGTGCCGGATGATCTCGAACGTAAAAGGATCGACCGTCGTGTTCATCGATCCGCTCCTTTCAGACGAACAGGTGAAGGTTCTTGTAAGGATCGCACCAGGCGCGCTGGCCCGGATTCACCACCACCGTCGTGATCGGCGTCCAGATGACCGCCGGGCCGTGCACTTCATTGCCGGGCGCGAGCTTCTCGAAGTCGTAGCAATTGGCGCGCGTGAGTCCGCGCAGCTCGCCGAAGTAGACCTCGCGCGTCTCGACCATCGCCGCGGCCGGATCGGAACCGCGCTCGGCTTCGGGCTTAAGCTCGGGCTTGCGCAGCAATCCAACCCCGCGCAGCCGGAAGTTGACCATCTCGATGCCGGCCTCCTTGTAACCGGAGCCGGCCCCGAAACGTTCCTCGTAGAGCTTCTCAAACGCCGCGATTACGTCGGCCAGTTCACGCTCGCCGAGTTTACCCGCGCTCGCGACCGGAGCGGTCACGACGTGCACCTGGCGCCGAAAACGAAGATCGATTGCGCGGCTGATCACGATATCGCCGGCGGCGAAGCCCTCCGCGGTGAGCTTGCCGAGCACGCGTTCGGCAAGCTGATCGAAAATCGCGTTGACCTGCGCAGGATCGGCCGGCACGCGCAAGGGACGCGTAAGCTGCTCCTCGTGAGTGACATCCGACATCATCAGGCCGAACGCGCCGTGGACCGACGCCGAGTGCGGCACGATAACGCGGCTCACCCCGAGCTGGCGCGCGAATGCCATCACGTGCATCCCGGCGGTGCCGCCGTACGAGAACATCACGTAAGATCGCGGATCGAGGCCGCGCTCGATCGTAAGCTTGTGCAGGAGATCGTAGATGATGCTGTTGGTGAGGCGATAGACCTCGCCCGCCGCCTGCATTACGTCCATCCCGAGCGGCTCGGCGATCTTCGCGCGGAACACCTCGAGCGCCTTGGCGCGATTCAGCTTCGCGCGGCCGTCGAGGAAGAAGCGATCATCGAGATAACCGAGGATCAGATCGACGTCGGTGACGGTCGGCTCGACGCCGCCGAAATCGTAGCAAATCGGACCGGGATAGGCGCCGGCGCTCCGCGGGCCGATCCGCGGCGTATGAGTGTACGGATCGAGCGAGATTTCGCTGCCGCCAGCGACGCCGATGCTCGCGACGTTCATCTTCGGCAGCGCGTAGTGATAATGCAGGATCATCGGCTCGCGCTCGTAATCGATCATGCCGTCGCTGACCACGCCGGCCTTGAAGGTCGTGCCGCCCATGTCGACGCCGACGATGTTACGAAAGCCGATGATCTCGCCGAGCGCCTTGCTGCCGACCAGTCCGCTTACGGGTCCGGATTCGATCAGCCCCACCGGCCGGCTCGCCGCCTCGCGCGCGCCGAGCAATCCGCCGTAGGCCTGCATCACCAGCAACGAGCCATCGAAGCGCTGATCGCTGAGCTTCTGCTGCAGGCGGTTCAGGTAATTCGAGATCGCAGGACCGAGCCGCGCGTTCAGCACGACGGTCTGCGTCCGCTCGAACTCGCCCATAATCGGCGCGATCTCGGACGAAACCGTGCAGAACATCTCGGGATACAGCTCTCGGATGACGCGCTGCGCGGCGAGTTCGTTGTCGGGCTTCACGAACGACCAGAGAAACGATACGCCGATCGCTTCGGCGCCGTTCTCGGCAAGATGCTGCACGGCGCGCTCGATTTCGCGCGGGTCGGGAGCCGCGAGCGTCTCACCGTTGGCGTCGACGCGTTCGCGGATGCCGACGATCATCTCGCGCGGCGTCAGCATCGGCGGCCGCGCGACGTTGACAATGTCCTTCATCTCGTCTTCGGTGCGCCCCGACCATTCGGCGTACCCGCCCCGCATGAGGAACAGCGTATCCTCGAACCCGCGCGTGACGAGCACGCCCGCCTTCACCATCTTGTCGTCGACGATCGCATTCTCGGCCATCGTCGTACCGTGCAAAAATAACCGGGTCTGTTTGAGCAGCTCGCCGCGATCGATGCCGAGTTTCTGCGCGGCGAATTCGAGCGCGTTCAGAATGCCGCCGGAGAAATCGCCGGGTGTCGAGAACGCCTTGGCCACCGTGATCCGGCCCTGCTTATCCATCACCACGCAGTCAGTGCAGGTACCGCCGATGTCAACGCCGATTACGTATTGCATGATCGCTCTTTCACGCACTCAGGTCCTTTAGCGTCCGATGCTTGGTGATTTTCGCCTCGCGACTTGTGATCCCGATCCAACGTCAACATTCGACGCGAGCTGAAGGTAGCGCTATTTTGCGCCGCTCCCGGCGAAAGTCAAACCAGAATGCCTTCGGGTTTCACTGGAAAGGCGTCGCAGGAAAATGAATGATCGTCGCGCAAGCCATGGCCTCCGAAGGCTCAGAATTGATCTGCACCGGCTTCGTGGTTTCCGGCCGCGGCGAGGGCCGTTTGTTCACGACTTTGGATTGGGTGCGCAAGCAGTTCGTTGCGAAGTTCGGATTTGAGCCAATCGCCGGCACGTTCAACATCAAGATCGGTGCGGAAAGCGAAGCATCGCTCGCTGCCTTGAAACAACATCGCGGCATCGCGATCGAGCCGCCGAATCCCGAGTTCTGCGCCGCCAAATGTTTCCGCGCGCGCATCGGTTCGATCGAGGGCGCGCTCGTGATCCCGGAAATCCGGGAGTACCCGCGCAATATCCTGGAAATAATGGCTCCAGTAAATCTGCGCGCAGCGCTCGGCGTTCGCGATGGCGATCGCGTCGAAGTCAGTCTCACTCCGTCGGGCGGCGGCTCCGACCCTTGACTGGATGCGCGGCTGCCGCAAGGATGCGCCGATGGACGTAGGGCTTTTTTCTGAACTCCAATGTCCGCGCGAAAAGCCGGTCGCTGAGGCCTATCGCGAGATCGTCGCGGAGGGCGAACTGGCCGATCGGCTTGGCTTCCGGTCGCTATGGCTCGCGGAGCTCCATTTCACGCGCGACTTCTCAGTGATGCCGGCGCCGCAACTGATCGCCGCGGCGATCGCGGCCCGCACCCGCCGACTGCGCCTCGGGATCGGCGTCTACATCCTGCCGGTTCACCATCCGCTGCGTCTCGCGGAGGAGTGCGCCGCACTCGATATTCTGAGCGGCGGACGATTCGACTTCGGCGCCGGCCGCGGCCATCCTTTTACGCGCGTTTACGAAGGCTTCGGTGTCGCCGACAACGAGAGCCGCGAACGCTTCGACGAATGCCTCACGATCGTGCGCCGCGCCTGTACCGAGCCCAGCATCACGTTCAAAGGCAAATTCTTTTCATTCGACGATATCGAGGTGCTGCCCAAGCCCGTCCAGCAGCCGCATCCTCCGATTTATGTCGGCGCGGTCAGCCCGCCCTCGTTCCTGAGCGCCGGCGAGAACGGGTTCAACATCATGTGTCCCGCGCAGGTCACGCCGATCCCGGTGCTGAAAGAGATGCTCACGAGCTTCCGCGAGCGCGCGCGCAAGCTTCCATCGCGTCCACGCACGTCACTGCTCCTGCCCGTGTTCGTCGCGAAAACCCGTGAACAGGCCGAAGGCATCCCACGCGACAGCATCATGTCGTATTACGAAGTCACCGGCCGGCTCATGGCGCAGCTCTTTCAACGCAAGGGGCTGCCGGAACAGTTCAAGGCCTACGACCAGGTGGGCGGCGTCATGAAGGACCTTACCTACGAGAAAGTGCTCCGTGAATTTGCGGTCCTCGGCGAGCCGGCTGCGGTGCGCGACCGGTTGTTATATCTCCGCGATGAACTCAAACTCGATGAAGTGCTCGCCTGGATGAACATCGGCGGGCTCGATCACGAGCAGGTCTCCGCCTCGATGAAGTTGATGGCGGACGAGGTGCTGCCGCACCTCAACCGCTGACGATGGAATGGCCGGCGCGCCGGCTGCGCGACGGCATGCGTGCGGCGCTCGAGGATCGGCGGGTCCGGCGTCGATCGCCGTTGGTAATCTGGCGATGCCATCGGCGCCAGAACGCGCGCATCGTTTCCTCATCGGTCACCAGGGCGGGACGGCCCATCCCGCGTGAGAACTGACACCAGGACACTTCCTTAGTGGCGCGAAACCCGCGCTGACACGATTCCATCGCCTCGACGTCGTCGACTGTTCCGAGACCGCCCGGACCGAGAAAGCTGACGAGGTTGTCATGGCGGTACCGGCGCCAGCCAGCCGCCTCACCGCGCGGCCCGAAGGTCCAGACCGTAACGTCCATCTGATCGGGAGCCGTCGGCCAGCAAATCCGCAACGCCGTTCCCCAGATGTCGAGGATCATCAGGTTCGGATAGATGACCAGGTTGCGGTCGAGCCGCGCCATTCGGCTCGCGCGTTCGACGCCGAAGCGTTCGACCAGGCGACCGTACAACGCGTCCAGCTCGCGCTTGACCGCTTCGCCCAGCCGCGGTTCCCATCGCGCGATCGGCCGGCTCCCCGGCAGCGGCCGCTCCATCACTGAATGGCCGTTGCCAAGATCATAGGCGCGCCCGATCAGGCCCGGGCCGGCGATGCCATTTACCTGCTCCAGGTACTTTAGATAAGTGCTGTGCAGCGGCGCGACATGGTAGTCGTCGATGGTGTTTTCGACCTGCATCTTCCAGTTCGCGCGAACCGAGTACTGATGCTCGCCGCCCACCACCTCGATGCCCGTCTCCGAAAGGTCGAGGATGAGATCGAGATATTCGCGCGCGCCGGCCAGGTAATCAGCGAAGTCTTCGATCGCCGGGTCGAAGCTCGCGAATATCAGCCCCCGGTAGTTGACGGTTCGCGGCGGTGGCCGGAGCGCAAAGTCCTCTTTGCGAAAGCCGGGTGCATAACCGGCCGCGTCCGGGACGCCGATCAGATCGCCGGCGTTGTTATAGGTCCACGCGTGATAGAAGCATTGGAAGCTGCGCGCGTTTCCCGACGCCTCGCGGCACACCTGGGCTCCGCGATGGGTGCAGCTATTGATTAGAACGCGAACCGTGCCCGCGGTATCGCGACAGAGAAGCAGCGGTCGCCCGGCGACGTCGCGAGTGCGGAAATCGCCCGGCTGTGAAACCTCTGACTCGTGGCCGACGTAGAGCCATGAATGATTGAAAATTCGCTCCCGTTCGAGATCGAAAATTTCGCGCGATACATAAGCGTCGCGATGTACGCGGAAGGTGCAACTCCGCGTGTCTTCGACCACCAGTTCCTTCAGCCGGGAGCTTTCCATCTCCGGATGGCCGCGCGTCTTAATTCTCATCCCGCTGACGCGCCAAACGCCGCCGCGTCGGCGGAGTCGGCGCTCGGCAGCGGTGGCAGCCGCTTCACCTCGGGCATCACCTCGGCGGCGAACAACCGCATGCTGCGTTCGGCATCATCGTATGGCATCCCGGCGTAGCTGAACACCGCGTTGAAGTGATCGGCGTGCACGCGCCGGCGGATGTCGTCGATCTTCTCGATGCACTGCGCGGGCGTGCCCCAGACCTGCAGGCCGACGAAATACTCCGCGGCGGCATCGCCACCCGACTTCGCCAGATGCTTCGAGATCTCGCGGTAGAATTCGTAGCCCTTCGCTTTCCCGAAATGCTCCGCCGTCATCTCGTAATGACGCAGCGCCGTATGCCAATACCCGCCGATGTAGCGCATCGCCATCTCGTGCGCGCGGTCCGCGTTCTCGTCGCAGAAGACCCATCCCGAAGCGATCGTCGGCGGCGGCTCGGCTGCGTTCGCATCCCGATAGATCGCGCGATATTCGCCGAGCTCCTTCGCGACCGCCTCCCACGGCTTCTGCGGGATGATCAGAATCCCGATGCCGAGCTTCGCCATGATGCGCGAGGATTCGGGCGAAACCGCCGCGGCGTAGGTGCGGCCCTTGAACGACTTGAGCGGCTTCGGCCGGATGTCGCGGCGGGGTTGCTGGATATGGCGGCCGTCGAACTCGATGAAGCCCTGCTCGAGGCCTTCGAGAACCATGGTCGCATATTCGATGAAGCGCTCGCGTGACTCGTCCAGCGAGAGGCGAAAGCCCTCGAACTCGAGCCGCGCGAGGCCGCGGCCGAGGCCGAGAATCACGCGCCCGTTGGAATAATGATCGAGCACCGAGACCTGCTCGGCGACGCGGATCGGATCGTGCCACGGCAATACGACCACCATCGAGCCGAGCTGGATCCGTTGCGTGCGGCCCGCGTAGTACGAAAGGAACTGCATCACGTCGGGGCACATCGTGTAGTCGTCGAAATGATGCTCGACGCTCCAGATCGAATCGAACCCCAGCGGCTCGACCAGGTCGCCCAGCTTGAGCTCGCGGCGATAGACCTCGAAATCGGGGCGCTCGTTGAGCGGGTTCTGGAATATGATCGCGGTGCCAACCTTCATGCGGGAAATCTCCTTGATGGGCGCGCGCCGACGCGCAACTCCGACTTATATACCCGCCTGCCATTCCGACCAAGCGCAAGTTATCGCGGTTTTTGCGGAGGTAGGCGAGTTACTTCGCCGCTATTATGATAACCGCATGCAGAGGCGGATTGAGATCGATCGCAGCGGGATCAGCGTCATCGAGGACGGCGCCGGTCCGCCGTTGCTCGTGCTGCACGACGAACTGGGCGACGCGCGATGGCGCTCATGGCATGCGGAGCTAGCGCGCGACCGGCGCATCATTATGCCGCTGCTGCCCGGCTTCGGCGTGTCGCCGCAGATCGAATGGATTTCATCGGTACGCGATCTAGCCTGCCTGGTGGCGCGGATGCTGCGCGAGATGAAGCTCGATCGCCTCGACTTAATAGGTTTCTCGTTTGGCGGATGGCTCGCGGCCGAGATGGCGGCAAACTCGCCGGCGAGCTTCGGGCGCATCATGCTGGTCGCGCCATTCGGAATCAGGCCCCGCGCGGGCGAAATCTGCGACCTCTTTCTGATGTCGACGCCCGAATACATGCGGGCCAGCGTGAAATACGAGGCGAGCGCGGCTGAGCTTGCAGACTCGCGAGCGCCGGAACAGATCGAAGAGGCGCGCGTCGAGGCCGGGCGGCTGGCCTGGTCGCCCTACATGCACAATCCGAGTCTGCCGCATCTCTTGAAGGGACTGGGAACGCGAATGATGGTGCTGTGGGGCGAGGACGACGCGATCATCCCGCCGGGGACGGCGCAGCAGTATCGCGAAATCGGGCCGCAGGTCGAAGTTGCGACCATCGCCGACTGCGGGCATCATCCGGAAGTCGAAACGCCCGAAAAGTTTGTCGCGCTGGCGCGAAAATTCCTGACCACGGATCGTTGATATGCATATCGCCTACTTCAGTGAACGTCCTTACCATCCGCTCGACGAAGAGCTGACGATCGCTGAGGGCATCTGGGGTATTTCGAACCGCCATTTCGATCCGGCCAACGGCGCGCGCCTCTACAACGAATATCTCGACCAGGCGGTGCGCGCTGAAGAGGCGGGCTACGACGGCATCGTACTGAACGAACATCACGGGCTCGTCACCTGCATGGGCGCGGTCGCGAATATCGAAGCCGCGATCCTCGCGCGCATCACGCGGCGATGCAAAATCATTCTGTTGGGCAACCTCCCGACCATCGTGGGCAATCCCCTGCGATTGGCTGAGGAGCTGGCCGAGATCGATCTGATTTCCGGCGGCCGGCTGGTCAGCGGAATCGTGCGCGGCGGCGGCACCGAGCAGCTCTCGAATGGCTTCAACCCGGCCTACAATCGCGAGTACTTTCTCGAAGCGCACGATTTCATCATCAAGGCGTGGACGACGCCCGGGCCGTTCCGCTACGAGGGCAAGCACCTGCACTATCGGTTCGTCAATCCGTGGGCGCTGCCGCTCCAGAAGCCGCATCCTCCCATCTGGGTGCCGGGTCTCGTCAGTCCGGAGACGGTGAATTTCTGCGCCGAGCGGCGTTATCCATATGTTGCACTGTCGACTTACCTGGAACCGACGATCGATCTATGGAACCTCTATTGCGAGACCGCCGCGAAGGCGGGTTACCAGGCCGGGCCCGAGAATTTCGGCTACCTGCAAAAGGTGATCGTCGGCGAGACCGAAACCGAGGCGCGCGAGCTCGCGATGCTGGAGTTGCAGGGCGGACGCGCGGCGGCATTCGGGGCGATCCGGCCTGAGTTCATGTTCCCGTCGGGCTACAACTCACGCGATGCATCGCGACGGATGGGCCGCCAGTTCCGGAATCCGAAGGGCGGACCCGAGCTTTACGTCCCGCGCGGCAAGTTCGACGTGCGCGAGGCCAAGGCAATCATCAACCACCCCGAGCAACTCAAGATTCTGGAGGACAGTTATCGAATCATCGTCGGCACGCCGGCGAGCGTGATTCCGAAGATTCGCAAGCTTCTCGACGTGCTGCGGCCGGGCGTGTTCATCATCCGGCACAACGACGGTCCGGTCGATCATGCAACCCGGATGCGCACCATCGATCTGATCGGGCGCGAGTTGCTTCCGGCGCTGAAGGAGATCGGCGAGAAAATGGAATTGCCGAGCCCGTTCGATCGCGCGCCGGGAAGCCGTCCGTTGGCTGGGACTGGCAAATGGCAGAGCGTCGCGCGCGCCGAAGCGCTCGCCGCACTCTGATCAACTGCGCAGACGGCGGTACTTCTCGACCATGTAGCTGCCGGCGGCCACCGATCCGCCGTCGACCGGAATCACGACGCCCGTGATGTACGCCGATTGCGGCGCGGCGAGGAACAGCACCGCGCGCGCGATTTCATCGACCGTCGCAAGCCGGCGCACCGGCACGTGCTCACCGCGCTCCTTGAGGCCCTCTTCGTCCCAGATTTCGCGCAGCATCTCGGTCAGCACCGGTCCCGGCGCGATCGCGTTAGCGGTGATTCCCGACGAGGCAAGGTCCATCGCCATCGCGCGTGTCAGTCCGATGATGCCGGCCTTGGCCGCCGCGTAATGGGCGGCTTCCGGCGGAGCCATCAGGCCCGCGATCGAGGCCATCGAGACGATTCGCCCGTAGCCGCGCCTGGCCATCTCGCGCGCCGCCGCCTGCGAACAGAAGAATGCGCCGGAGAGATGGATCGCAACGACGCGATTCCAGTTGTCGGCGGTCAGTTCGAGAAACGGGGCCGTGTTGCCGATGCCGGCGTTGTTGACGAGCACATCGATGCGCCCGAAGCGCTCCGCGACTGCGCCGATCGCGCGGTCGACCTGGACCTGATCGGAGACATCGACCGATGCCGCGAATGAGCGGCGCCCGCGTTTTTCGACTTCCGCAGCGGTCGCCGACGCTGAATCCCGATCGATCTCGAGCACCGCAACGTTCGCGCCCTGCTCGGCGAGCTGCAGCGCGATCGCCTTGCCGATTCCGCGCCCGCCGCCGGTAACAATCGCCGTCTGTCCATCGAATTCCATCCGGCGATTATTGCGCATCCGCGCGCCGCGGCATAACTCGGCGCGCGGGAAGCGAAGCGCCTACCAGATGACCCCGAATTCGATCAGCCCTCGCAGCTGCGTCGGATGGGTTCCCTGCGAGCCGAACACGAAACCAGACGCATAGTTGATGGCCTGCACGTATGAGAACTCCGGCCGCACGAAGAACTGGTTGTACTGGTAGGTCGGAGTCACCGTGAACGACCACGCCTGGCTGCCGGGACCATACATCAGATTCGCCGCGCCGTCGGTGCTGTTGCCGTTTTGCCCGATGAATTCGCCGCGCGCCGCCATAAACAGCCGCTCGGTAATCGCGTAGCTGACGAAGATCGCGCCGCCGGTCGTTGAAGTGGTCTTGAATACGCCGATATCGGGGTTGTGCGGCACCAGCGTCAACTGGAAATACGGCTCGATGATCCACGGAGCGGCGTTGTACTCATAAATGACGTTGTAAATCTGGCTGTTGTTGAGATAGAGCGGGGTCGCAAAGTTGTTGGACTTTGCGAATCCGACCTGGCCACCGCCCACGAAGCTCAAGGTATTGGCGGAATTGAAGGCGTAGGCGAGCGAGCCGTCCACCCAGGTGTAGCTGTGCGAGTAGAAGCCGTTGTTCCAGGTCAGCGATCCACTGAGCGCCCCGTGCGTGTAGTTGAGCTGCACGCCACGCGTGATTGCGTTCTCCTGGTTCCACAGGAGCCCGCGTTCGATGTTCATGTTCTCGAAGGTGAAGGTGTACTCGGCGCCGAACAGCGTCGGTAGATTACCCGCCATGATCGAGAAGCTGTCGGTCGGCTGAAGTTTGATATAGGCCACGGGAAGCGGTCCGTACAACGCATTCACCGCGTGGCCGAGGTTGACGTACGGCGCGCCGAGGGCAGGAATGCTGTAGCCGCCGACCTGCAGGTAGTACTGAATCGGGCCATCGGCCTTCTGGACGATCAACTCCGCGTTACTCGCATCGACCTGCGCGTCGAAATCGCCGGGAACGGGATGGTTCTGGCCCATCGCGAATCCGCTCACGACCGCATTGACGTCGAAATCAAAAATATTCGCGATCATCGGCGGCAGTTCGGAGAATCCGGGCGCCAGCTTCGGCAGATTGATCTCGTGTGGCGAAGCCATCTGCAACGGCCCCACCATCGTGGGCGAGGAGAGCGGCGGCACCGGAGTCGGCGCCGCGGCGGCAGCGGCCGGACTTGCGGCGGCAGCCGGGCTCGATGCTGCGGCCGGACTCGGCGCGCCGGCGGCGGATTGATCAGCCGATACGATTCCCTCATCAACTATTGCGAATCCGAAAAACAGCGGCAGCAGAAACGCAGCCACGAGCAACCGGGTCACTCGTTCCATCCTCTTTTCCCTCTCCTTCTTCAGCACGTTCTTGTGATTCGGTTTCGGCCTGACGGAAGCTCGGTCACTCCGGCGTCATCAGATTTCGTTTGTCGAGCATTTTTTGAGCAGATGCCTGCGATCGAGGCATCATCGGAAACGCTCCGGTAATCGATGACTGCGTGAATTGCGGTTCATACCGTCTCTTTTCTTCCGCTCTCACGAGATTTTCGATGCTCTCCGCCTTTGAAATTTTTCACCTGTCCGTCCGACCGTGTCGAAATTACCAGCCCAACGGCTGTCCGGCGTCCGGCACTGTAGAGCAATTGCCATACCGCCATCATCCGAAATTGATTTGCGTCGATTGCTTACGACGCGAGACGCAATGAAAGAACGCTAGCGCAGAACGCAAGCATGCATTGCGGAATCGTGCACGATCAGGATCCCGAATCGTACGGAACGTGCGGGGAATGCCGGTTCGCCCTGAAGGGGACCATTCCCCGGTTCACGGTCGAGATCCCTCGTGGGATCTCGCCGTGAGCCGAAGCAAGCTCAGGAGGCAGTCGCGTCGGCGAGCACCTGCTTCGGATGCTCCGCCGGGCTTACCTTCGGATAGGCGGCAGCGATCTTACCCTGCTCGTCGATCAGATAGCTGATGCGGCTCGCGTAGCCGGCCTTTTGATCTGCGCAGGCGCCGTAAGCCATCCCGATTTTGCGATCGACGTCGCACAGCAATTTGAAAGGAAAATCGAATTTTTTCGCAAACGCAGCATTCGCCGCCACGTCGTCGAAACTAACACCCAAAATCACAATGTTGTGTTTTTCGAAATCGCCATATTGGTCGCGGAACCCGCGGCCTTCGGTCGTTCAGCCCGGCGTGTCGGCCTTGGGATAAAACCAGAGCAAAACTTTATGGCCGCGAAGGGCCGAAAGCGTGACCGGCTTTCCATCGTGAGCCATCACGGTGAAGTCCGGCGCCTGATCGCCTACCTTCAGCATCGCTTACCTCCTCTTCAAGTTCGCCGGCGATTCGCTGAGCCACTGCGCAGAAAAGGCCGGCTGACGTTTCGAGGCTAGCGGCGCTCGCCCAGCCTTGTCCAGCCATCGTTCCGGCAATTGCTATGCTCGAGGTCCCGATGACCGGGTCGGCTTCACCGTCAGCACGGGTTTGGGCGAGCCGCGCACCACTTGCTCGGTGACGCTTCCGAGCACGAGGCGATCCATTCCTTCTCGGCCGTGCGTCGCCATCACCACCAGATCGATCTCGGATTCGCCGATCGCCTTGAGAATCGCGGTCACGGTATCACCGGTCCATAGGTCCACCTCGAATGGGACCTTGCCGCCAAACCAATCGCGCCCGAGTTGTTCGAGTCGTGCGGCGACTTCGGACGCGGGCTGGCCGGCCGATTGCGACAAATCCGGCATCGGCAGCGCGGAGACGTAAAGCAGACGGACGGAGCCATGATGCTGCCGCGCGAGCATCAGCGCGAGTTCGAGCGCCTCCGACGACGCGTCATTGAGATCGACCGGACAAAGAATCTTGCTGAAGGCGGATGCCATCGGATTTCGATAAGCGTCTCATCGCTGGATTGCAGTTTCAAGCTGCGCTAGCAGATTGGGATCAATTCAATCGGGAGGCCGTATGAACGACCTGTTCCAATTCGCCGACGATCTCGGCCCGCGGCAGATCATCACGATCTATCAACCGCGGCTAAACCTGCGCGCTTTCCTGGTCGTCGACAACATCGCGACCGGACCGGCAGTCGGCGGATGCCGGATGGCGGCGGACGCGACGCTCGAGGAATGCTTTCGGCTCGCGCGCACGATGACTTTCAAGAACGCCGCCGCGGGGTTGCCGCATGGCGGCGCCAAGTCGGTGATCATTGCCGATCCCAAAATGGCGGCCGATGCAAAGCAAACTTTGGTCAGGGCGTTCGCGCAGGCGATCCGCGACGTTCGCGACTACATTCCCGGACCCGACATGGGGCTCAGCGAGAGCGCGATGGGATGGATCTACGATGAAACCGGCCGTGCGGTCGGCCTGCCGCGCGAACTTGGCGGAATCCCATTGGATGAGATCGGGGCGACCGGCTTCGGCATCGCAATCGCAGCCGAGGTCGCGCAGGATTTTTGCGCGGTCCGCATCAAGGGAGCGCGGGTTGCTATCCAGGGCTACGGCGCGGTCGGCCGCCACGCGGCGCGATGCCTCGCCGAACGGGGAGCAATACTGGTCGCCGCTTCCGATTCCGCCGGAGCCGTGATGAATAGCGATGGACTTGATGTTGCGGCGCTGACGAAGTTCAAGCTGGGGGGCGCGACGGTGGCGGAGTTCTCCGGCGGCAAGCGAATCGAGCGCGATGCGATTTTCGGCGTCGATTGCGACATCCTGATCCCTGCCGCCCGGCCCGACGTGATTAATCGCGGCAACGTAAACTCGATTCGCGCCAGATTAATCGTTGAGGGCGCGAACATTCCGATCGCCACAGATGCCGACGCGCTCCTCGCCGCGCGCGGGATTCTGTCGATCCCGGATTTTATCGCGAATGCCGGAGGCGTCATCTGCGCCGCGGTTGAATATCACGGTGGAACCCAGACCAGCGCCTTTCAAACCATCGAAGAGAAAATCCGTGACAACACTCGCGCGGTGCTCGAGACCATGCGGCGGCGAAAAATCCTGCCGCGCGCGGCCGCCTTCGAGTTGGCGCGCGAACGTGTCGTCACGGCGATGCGATATCGACGCTTCTAGTGCAACGTCCTACACTTTCTGAGCGACGCCGCGAGCGAAATTTCAGCTCTGCGCTGGCATTCTGCCCTGCGCCTGCAGCAGGCGGTCCGAGATCCTCTTCGACCAGTAGTCCATCGCATTTTCCGCATCGCCCCATTTGAACGATGCCGCCCCTTTGATGCCCATCCCGCCGGAGCGTTGATCGACCGCTTCGGCGAGCACCGCGCCGCTAACGGAATCGGTCGCCTTCATCTCGGCCTCGGCCGATCCGACGAACGCGTAGCTGCCAGTCGCGAGCGATTGCACGCCGTTGAGGAGCCGCGCCTGCGGCACGACCACGGAGATACTGCGCAGACCGGGAGTGGCCGTCGTGGCGTCCATCAGGGCGACGCGCAGGGTCAGCACGCCCGGTCCGGGCTGGTCGACCAGCGTGAAATTCTTACTCAGCTCGGTTTTGAGTGAATTGTAGAAGTACGCGGCCAGCATCTGCTGATCGGCGGTAGAAACCTTCGAATCCTGTCCCGCCCAGAACTCGACCGGCATTAGCTGAATCTTCGTGTACTGGCTCCAGGGCGCAGTCTTGTCGAAATAGACCAGCGCCGCGCCGCCCTCCGGACCGGGCGCGAGCTTCGATGCATCGGCGCCGAAGAATCCGGTGACCGCCGGGGGCAGAGGCTGGCCTTGCTCGATCGCTTCAGCCGCCGCCGGCTTGCTTTCGACCGTGGTCGCGCAACCAGAGGTCAACGTCAATATGACAAGTCCCGCCACGCCAATTATTGGTATCAGGGCACCCGCGACATCAATTCGCTTCTTCGTCACTTCGATTCTCCTATATGAACTTTGCCAATCAGCCTAATCGCCATGCTGACTTACTAGTCTCTCGATTTCGTCGGGAGTCAACGACACACGGAGCGGGCAGTACTAAAATAATGCAGTGATATTCATTTATCTTCAGAAATTATCATTGACAGTTTATATTTCTCTTTTCTATGTTTATTTGTGCACAAAGCCGGACAGGGCCCAACCGTTAGATTGACGAGGGAAACTTGGCTTCGGACGACAACGGCGACGGCCGACTCTCCGAGTCGAGGCACGCCGCGACACAGCGCCGCGATAGCGGCCCTCAGCTCTCAGCGGAAACGGATTTGATCCGCGCTGCGCGCTTGAGGAAACGTTTCGTTTGGCTTGGATTTGCGGTCGCAATCATCGCTGCGATCGGAGTCGGGTGGAATGCGGCGCGCGAGGCGCAGGATTCGGACGAATGGTGCGACTGGATCATTCACACCCAGAATGTTCTTCAAAATCTCATCGTTGCGCGATCCAATGTTTTCGAAGGGCTGGCAATTCTCTTTAACCACGAGAATTCGAACGCCCTCAGCGAGTTGCCTGGTCTGGCTGCGAGATTGAACGGGCAGGTGCAGAATCTGCGCGCTCTTACTCGTGACAATCCCGCCGAGCAGGTTCGTTTGGATGGAGCCGCCAAGCCTCTGCATCGGATTACAAACCTGAGCGCGACCCTCGCCAAAGCGGCCAACATTAGCGGGAGCAGCGAAAATCCTCGCGCCGTTCATGACGAACTCGTCGCTGCCTATTCCGAGTTGCTCGACGATTTTGCGGAGATGCTGCACGCCGAAAGCCTGCTGCTGGTCGAGCGCGCAACAAAAGCCCGGATTACTTCGCATCGGAGCCTCACGGTGATGGGGGTTGGCGGCGGAATCATCCTCGTATGGCTGCTGCTGCTTGCCGGTTACGCCAGCATCACCTTGGACAAGCTGTATCAGGCTTCGGGAGCGCTGATTACCAGCCGGGAGGAACTGGCAAGGGCTGCGGAAAGAAGAAAAGCGGACGAGACCTTTCGTGCTCTGCTCGAATCGGCGCCCGACGCGATGGTGATTGTTAATCGCGAAGGGCGAATCGTGCTGATCAATGCCCAAACCGAAAAAATGTTCGGCTATTCACGCGATGAGCTGCTCGGCAATAGCGTTGAGATGCTCATGCCGGAGCGCTTTCGCGGCCGGCATCTGCGCCATCGTGCCGCCTATCACACGAGTCCCAAGGTGCGTGCGATGGGCGCGGGACTCGAGTTGTACGGACTCCGCAAGGACGACGCCGAATTTCCTATCGAAATCAGCCTGAGCCCGCTCGAAAGCGGAGGTGAGCTGTTGGTCTCGGCGGCCATCCGCGATGCGACCGAACGCAAGCGGGCGCAAGCCGAAATCGTGGCGGTGAGCGAGGCTGCGCGGCGCCATGCGGCGCAAGTCGAAGCGATCAACAAGGAGCTGGAAGCTTTCTCCTATTCGGTTTCACACGATTTACGCGCGCCGCTGCGCAGTATCGATGGTTTCGGACTGGCGCTGATGGAGGACTGCGCCGAGAAGCTCACGCCGGCCGAAAAAGACCATCTGCTGCGCATCCGGGCTGCCACCCAGCGAATGGCTGCGCTGATTGACGATATGCTGAAGCTCGCGCGCATCGCGCGCACCGAGATGCGCGATGAAACCGTCGATTTGAGCGCGATGGCCCGGCGTATTATCGCCGACCTGCAACAAAGCGACGGAACGCGCCAGGTCGAGTGGGTGATTCCCGATGGCATCGCCGTCCGGGGCGATTCCCGGCTTTTGCAAACCGCCCTTGAAAACCTGCTCAGCAACTCGTGGAAGTTTACCAGCAAGCAGGACCACGCCCGCATCGAGCTCGGAATTTCGAATCAGAACGGAACGCCCGTCTACTTTGTCCGCGACAATGGCGCCGGATTCGATATGCGTTACGCCGACAAGCTGTTCGGCGCCTTTCAGCGGCTTCATTCGGCAACCGAATTTCCCGGCACCGGCGTCGGGCTCGCGATCGTTCAACGCGTCATCCTGCGCCATGGCGGCCGGGTCACTGCGGTAGGCGCGCCGGACGAGGGAGCGACTTTCTCTTTCACGCTGCACGAAGGATTTGGACAGGTTCAGGAATCGCAAACCTCGAGGAGTCTCTAATGGACCAAAAAATGATCCTGCTGGTGGAAGACAACCCCGATGATGTCGCGCTCACTCTGCGGGCGCTCAAGAAAAACAATCTCGGCAATGAGATTGTGGTGGCGAACGACGGCGTCGAAGCGCTCGATTTCGTGTTCGGCGCCGGAAAGTACGCCGGCCGGGATCTGAGCATTCAGCCTGAACTGGTTCTGCTGGATTTGAAACTTCCCAAGCTGGACGGGTTCAAGGTCCTTGAGAAATTGCGCCAGGATCAGCGCACGAAGCTGCTCCCGGTCGTGATCCTGACCTCCTCAAAGGAACAGCAGGACCTGATCGACGGGTACGGTCTGGGCGCCAACAGTTATGTCCGCAAGCCGGTCGAGTTCGAGAATTTTGTCGAAGCCGTTCGGAACCTGGGCCTCTACTGGCTGGTTTTGAACGAACGTCCTCCGCACCTGGCGAGCCGCTGATGCAAACGCTGCGCATTCTGTTGGTCGAAGATTCCGCGGACGATGCCGAACTGGTGGCCCGGACTCTACGACGGGCCGGGTGCGAGCTGGTCTATCACCGGGTGGAGACCGCAGACGAGATGGAGGCTGCGCTGACCAAGTCGGAATGGGATCTGATTATCGCTGATTACTCGCTGCCTCAATTCAGCGGTCTCGATGCGCTGCGGCTGCTGCGCTCGATGGGAATCGATCTTCCATTCGTCCTGGTCTCAGCCAGCATCGGTGAAGACCTCGCGGTCGAGGCGATGAGGGCCGGCGCGAATGACTACGTTTTGAAGCACAACCTTGCGCGGCTTGTTCCCGCGGTGAAGCGGGAGTTGCGCGAAGCTGAAATTCGACGGGCGCGTGCGGACGCGGAATCCCGCTATCGAAATCTGTTCAATCAGGTTCCCGTCGGCGTCCTGATCGCCACGCTGGACGGTTTTGTGCTCGAAGCCAATCCGACCTTTATCCGGATGATGCGGCTCGAAAAGTGGCCCCTTGTCGATTACATGGATCCGGGCGCGGCCGATTTTCGACGCTTTATACACCGCTCAGATCGGGAGCGCCTCGAGTTGCTGCTTGAGCAGGCCCGGATCCGGCCGGTCGAGGGCGAATTCGATTTAATCGCCGCGGACGGCGTAAAACTTGCCGCGCATCTGACCTTCAGTCCAAACGATATCGGGAAGCTCAAGGGTCTGTGTATCGCCGTCACCGACGTCAGCACCATCAGGCAGGCCGAGGAAGAGGTTCGCCGGCTTAACTCCGAGCTGCAAAGCCGAATCATCGAAAGCAATGCCGCACGCGATGCGGCGCTGGAACTGGCGAAGCTCAGGTCGGAATTCCTCGCCAACACCAGCCATGAAATCCGCACGCCGCTCAACTCGATCATCGGGCTGACTGAAATCGTGCTCGACAGCGATCTTACCGACGAGCAGCGCAAGGACCTTAACCGTATCGAGGCCGCGGCTACTGCTCTGGTCGGACTGATCAACAATATCCTGGATTTCACCCGCGCTTCCGCGCGCCAGTTGGCGCTGGAGACGATCGCGATCGAACCCGCCGCGGTGTTCCAGGGGGCGGTCGAAATGGTGTCGGTCCAGGCCCGTGAGAAAGGCCTCGCGCTGTCGCTCGAAATCGACGGACGAATCTCGAAAAGCCTGTATGGCGATCCGTTTCGGATTCAGCAGGTGGTCACCAACCTGGTCGGCAACGCGATTAAATTTACCGAGCGCGGCTCGGTCACCGTTAAAGTCACGCAGCACGATGCCACCGATTCCTTTGTCATCCTGCGCTGCGAGGTGAGCGACACCGGCATCGGGATTGCCCCCGGGGATCGGCGGCGTCTGTTCAAACCCTTTTCGCAGGTCGACGGCTCGATCACACGCCGGTTCGGCGGCGCCGGTCTGGGTCTCGCGATCGCCTCCGAACTGGTGGCCCTGATGGGAGGCGAGATCGGACTCGACAGCGAGGTTGGCGTCGGCTCAACTTTCTGGTTTACGGTCAGGTTGGCGAGGCGGCCGACGAGATTGAAAGCCGGCCCGCCTGGGTCAAGCGAAGCTTTCAATGCGCGATCGCGGATCCAGCCTGTCACCCGCGGCGTCCATGTTCTGGTCGCCGATGACAATGCCGAAAACCGCGACGTGGCTCTGCGACAACTCGAAAAGCTCGGCTGTGCCGCCGATGCGATCAGCAGCGGGTTCGAGGCCCTCGAAGCGCTCGCGCGCAATCATTACGACGTGGTGCTGATGGACTGTCAGATGCCGGAACTGGATGGATATGAAGCTACCCGCGAAATCCGGCGACGCGAGGGTCCGAACCGTCGGACAAAAATTGTCGCGATGACCGCGCATGCCCTGGCTGGCGATCGCGAGAAGTGCCTCCAGAGCGGAATGGATGATTACATCAGCAAGCCGGTGAGATTGGACACTCTGGCCGCAGTTCTGCAGCGCGTGATGGCGGCGCAGCCGCCGACTCAGGTCCCCCGCACCTGATCACGTTCGCGTCCGATTTGGAATCCAGGACCGCCCTGCCCTTCGCCACCGGGCCAGCATCAGCGCCGCGATGGGCAAATTACGGTTTGCCGTCCGCGCATAATCTCGGCTAATCCCATCATTCGGGGAAACCCCGGAGAGCCACATTCACATGCACAAGCGAGCACTCAGTGTTGTCGTCGCGGCGGGTTTTGCAATCCTGCTGATCGCGGCGTCGGCGCGCGCCGAAATCAGGACCGGGACCGTTGCCTACAAGTCGGGCCACGTCGAGGCGCACAGCTATCTTGCCTACGACGATGCGCGTGGCGGCAGGCGCCCCGGCATCCTCGTGGTTCCCGAATGGTGGGGCCTGGTCGATTACCCGAAGATGCGCGCCAGGATGTTGGCGCGACTCGGCTATGTCACGCTCGCGGTCGATGTCTATGGTGATGGAAAGACCGCCGCGACGTCCGATCAGGCGGCCGCCTTGTCCCGCGCGCTCGAGCAGGGCGATCGCGGTGAGCTGCGCGCGCGCCTCGCGGCGGCGCTCGCCGAGCTCAGGCATAACCCGCGCGTCGATCCCGATCGCGTCGCGGCGATCGGCTACTGCTTCGGCGGCCTGAGCGTGCTCGAACTCGCCCGCAGCGGCGCTGATCTCAAGGGCGTCGTCAGCTTCCACGGTCCGCTTGACGCGTCGACGCCGGCGAGGCGCGGTCAGGTGAAAGCGCAGATCCTGGTCTGCACCGGAGCCGACGACCCGTACGTGCCGCCGGCGAAAGTGCAGGCGTTCGAACAGGAAATGCGGAATGCCGGAGCGGACTTCGAGATCAACATCTACAGCGGCGCGAAGCACAGTTTCACGAACCCGGCCGCCGACCAATGGCATTCGCCCGCGCTCGCCTACAATCGCGAGGCAGACCATCGCTCATGGCAGGCGATGCGCGACTTCTTCGCGGAAATTTTCGAACGGTAAGGGACTGAACCTCAGCTTTTCGAGGTCACCGCGCCGCCGGCATTCAGCCAGCGGATCCGATCCGCGATCTGACGGCTGAGATCGCCAACGTCGCGGCTGAGCGCGGCCGTCCCCGCCGGCTCATCAGCGGAAACCGGCGAGCTGGAGATGGTCTGCGTGGCGAACAGCAGGTTGCCGCTGGCGTCCTTGATGCTCCAGCGTGCCTTGAGGCGCGATTGTCCGTCCGCGGCGACATCGAATTCGTCTACCTGGATTACGACCTGGTAGTCGATATGCACAGTGCCGAACCACGGAAAAATTTCGATCTGCTGCGTTGCGAGCGTTTGCGAAAGATCCTGCGCGAGCACGTTTTGGAAGTTTTCAGCCAGCGGCTCGGCCCAGCGTCGATTCTCCGAGAGCTTGAGTTGATCGGGTCCGACGCGGGTCACGATTTCCGGGCGCTTCAGATACTGAGGAAAGCTGACGGGCCCGATTCCGATCGAAAGCGACCGTCCCTGGCTGGCGGGCACACCATTGCCGCTCTCGCCGACCGGACTCAGCAGGAAAAATTTCGATTCATCCTTCTGCGGCGCAAGCACGCTGCATCCGCCTGCACATACGATCAATGCGATCCCGAGCCGACACAAGGCCATCCGGCGCAGGGTCTTCATCATTTCGACTCTGACACGTACTTGCCGCGCACCAGCGCGCTCGGATTGCGCTGGAGATAGTCGGCCAGTTCGCGCAGCGCGTCGGACGCCTGCGAGACATTGTCGAGCGCGACGTTCAGCCGATAAACGATGGGTGCATCCGGCGCAAACGTCATCTGCAATTGCGATATCGCCCTTGCCATCTGCTGCAGCGCCAGGTTGGCGCGATCGCTGGTCTGTTTGACGCTCGCCAGCACCGGATCGACATTGTGGTTAAGTCGATTCACGTCCTGCCGTAAGGCGACGAGGCTGGTGTTCAGGTTCCCGCTCGCCTGACGCATCGAAACCAGCGTGGCCTTGAGGTCCGGCGATGCGGCGAGTTCGTGAATGGATGAGGCTGCGCCGGTGATCGAATCCACCAGCGCGACCACGTCCATCTTGTCGAGCTTGGCCAGCGCCCGCATCGCGCTCTCCTGGACCTGCTCGAGGTCGGTCGGGATGGTCGGAATCTCGCGGTAGGGGCCGCTGCCCGGCACCAGCATCAGATTAATCGGAGTATTCGGACGGAGGTCGAGATCGATATAGAGCAGGCCGGTCAGGAAACTCTCGGTGCCAAGCTGCGCGCGCAAACCCCGCTTAATCAGGTTGTCTAGCTCCTCCGGTCTGAGCGCCTCGCCCGTGCCGCCCCGGCTCTTGAGCTGCGCCTCATCGATTTCGAAGATCACCGGAAGTTCGACCAAACTCTGCTGAACCCGGTAGGTCCCGTCGGACGGCGGCAGACGCAGCAGGATCTGCGTGACCGATCCGATCTGCACGCCGCGCACCTTCACCGCCGCGCCGACCCTGAGCCCGTTCAGATCGCCGCTGAAGAAGGCGATGAACTTGTGCTGACGCCGGAAAAGACGCCCTGACCCGAGCACCACCAGCGCTATGATCGCCAGCACCAGGCTGCCGATCACGAAAATTCCTATCGCCGTCGCGTTAACTCGTTTAGGCATTACCGCTCGACTCCATGATCGGTTCGCCGCGGGTCAAAAACTGATGCACGTGGGGGTTGGTCGATTTTTCGCGCAGCTCCTTCGGATCGCCGGCGGCGGCCATCGTGCGCGTCTCGGCATCCAGAAAGACGCTGTTATTGCCGATCGTGAAGATGCTTGCCAGCTCGTGAGTCACCACTACGATGGTCGCGCCGAGGCTCGCGCGGAGCTCGAGGATCAGATCGTCGAGCAGTCGCGAGCTCACCGGATCGAGGCCGGCCGACGGCTCATCGAAAAACAATACTTCGGGATCAAGCGCGATCGCGCGCGCAAGTCCCGCCCGCTTCTGCATCCCGCCGCTGATCTGGCTCGGGTAGTAATCCTCGAAGCCCTTGAGGCCCACAAAGGCCAGCTTGAGCGATGCGATTTCGCGGATCTGCGCCGGGGTCAGGTCGGTAAACTGGCTGAGCGGCAGCCCGATGTTCTCCGCCAGCGTCATCGAGCTCCACAGCGCGCCGCCCTGATAGAGCACGCCGAAACGGCGCAGCAGGCGCTCGCGCTCCGCCAAACTGGCGCGCGTGAAATTGAAATTCCCGTAAAAAATCTCGCCGGTCGCCGGCTCCTTCAACCCAATCAGATGCCGCAGCAGCGTGCTCTTGCCGCATCCGCTGCCGCCCATGATGATGAAGATGTCGCCGCGCCGGACGGTGAAGTTGAGATCGCGCATCAGGACGAAGCTGCCATAAGCCATCGTAAGATTGCGCACCACGATGTGCGGCTCGCCTTCGGCGGGCGGTTGACCGTTCGTATATCCGTCAGTCATGGTGCGAGCGCCACTTCAGATATTCAGTATATTGGTGATGAACGCGAAAATCCCGCACGCCACCACCACCATCACGATGGAACGCACCACCGCCCGCGTCGCCGCATCGCCGACCGCCGACGAACTGCTGCCGCATCGGAAGCCCTCCATACATCCCGCGATCGCGATCAGCGCTCCGTAGACGGTCGCCTTGACCACGCCGATCGCCAGGTAGGTGAGCGTCACCGCCGCGATGGTCTCCCTGAGATAGTTCGGGAGCGAAAGATTCAGCATCGTGACGCCGACGAACGCCCCGCCCATGATGCCCATCAGGTCGGAGTAGAGGCACAACAGCGGCATCATCAGGACCAGCGCGATCAGCCGCGGCAACACCAGGAACTGGAACGGCGAGATGCCCATGGTCGTGAGCGCGTCGATCTCCTGCGTCACCTTCATCGTGCCGATCTGCGCGGCGAAGGCGGCTCCCGTCCGCCCCGACATGATGATCGCCGTCATCATCGCGCCCATCTCGCGCAGCATCCCGATCGCTACCAGGTCCGCGACGTAGATCGATGCGCCGAACTGCTGTAACTGCACCGCGCCCATGAAGGCCAAAATGACGCCGACCAGGAACGAGATGAGCGTGACGATCCCGACCGCGCTCGGCCCGCAATCCTGGATGTTCTGCGCGAGATCGACGTAGCGAAAGCGCGCGGCGCGGCCGATTAGCCGCCCGATCGCGAGCGTGAGATCGCCGACGAACGCGAGTCCGTCGGCGGCATTCTCGCCGTGACGGATCACCGCCTCGCCGACGCGGGTGAACAATCCGGGCCGCCTGACGCTCCCGCGCGCGCCCTGTTTTTCCGGCACCGCTTCAGCCAGATCGAGCAGGCGGCGCACGCCGGCCGGCAGACCGCTCCGATCCTCGGAAATTCCGCGCCTATGGCAGAGTTCATGAATCTGCGTGAGAAAGGCGACCAGGCCGCTGTCCCAGCGCCCGAGTGCGGTCGCATCGAAGGTCACCCGCCGCGGCGCGGGCCGGCTCGCCAGCTCCCGCGCGACCTCATCCGCCGACGGCAGGTCGCGGCGCAGATGCCACTCGCCGCTTAGATGGACCACCAAGGTGGCATCCGGCGCATGCTCGATCGAATATGCGCCGTGCCGCGTAGCGGTCTGAACATTCGGGTTGATTGCGCTCATCCCTGGTTGGACGCCATTTTCGCCGAGATGGCGGCGGGGAAAGACCGTTTGGCCGACGGCTCCCGAAATACTATGGTCGCATCACGAGGAGAGCAACATGGGCACCATCTGGAACGATCTGGTCGGCAGCGAAGTCCGCTTTGAGGGACGCAGGTTTCGCACACGCACCATCCAGACCGGCGCGGGCACGCCGTTGATCCTGATTCACGGCATCGGCGGCCATGCGGAGGCCTACAGCCGCAACGTGATGCGTCTTGGAGCGCGCACGCACGCGATTGCGATCGATCTCATCTGGCACGGATGCTCCTCCAAGCCGCCGTTCGCCGACGCGATTCCGTCATATGCCGCCCAGGTGATCGATCTGATCGACGCGATGAGGCTCGAGCGGGTCTTCATCGAAGGCGAGTCGCTCGGCGGATGGGTCACTCTCTGGATGGCGCTGCATCACGCGGATCGGCTGGCCGGGGTCGTTCTCAACACGACCGCAGGCGTGCGCTTCCGTCCCGGAACAGTCGCGGAACGTCCCGATGAGGGCCGCGAGCTGCTGCGTCAGCGTTCGATCGCTGCGATCGAAAATCCAACCGCGGAGACGATCCGCAAGCGGCTCGAATGGTTGATGGCGTCGCCGGATCGGGTGACCGACGAGCTGGTCGAGCTGCGGCAGCGCTTCTACTACGATCCGGAGACCCAGACCGCTCTGAAAGCGGTTTTCAACGACGCCTTCAGCAAGGGCGGCCTGTTCGATCGCTTTGCGATTCCCGAGGAGCGGCTCGCGGAAATTCGGACGCCGGCGCTGGTCTTCTGGACCGACAAGAACCCTGGCACCGGACCCGATGTCGGACAGCGGATCGCGAATCTCATTCCTGGAGCGCAATTCTATTGCATGAACGATGCGGCGCATTGGCCGCAATGGGAGCATCCGGAGGAGCACGACCGGGTGATCCTGGATTTCGTCGAAAAGACGCGCCGCTGAGAATCAGCCGGCCAGGAACTCGATTAGAGTCCGCGCGGTCTCATCCGGAAACTGATCGATAAAGAAATGACCGCCCGCGATCGATCGGGGATGCACGTCGGCGCAGCGCTCGCGCCATTTCGCGGCCACGTCGAAGAGGCGGCCCATCACGCCCTGCGCGCCCCACACCACGAGCGTCGGGCATTGCACCTTGCGACCGAGATCGGCGGCGTCGTGCTCCAGATCGATAGTCGCCGCGGCGCGATAATCCGAGCATGAGCCGTGGATCATCGCCGGATCGCGCCAGCATCGGCGATATTCGGCGAGCATCTCCTGGTCGAAGTCGCCGATCCGCGTCGCGCCCCATCCCGCGATGCAGGTCTCGTAGAAGAAATCCGGGTCGGCGCCGATCAGCCGCTCGGGAAACGGCTCCGGCTGCGACAGGAAGAACCAGTGCCAGTAGGCGCTCGCGAGCCGCCGGTCGGTTTCGTTGAAGACGGTGTAGGTCGGAACGATATCGAGCACGGTGAGCGATGCGACCGCGTCAGGCGAATCGAGCGCCATCCGATGGGCGGTGCGCGCGCCGCGATCGTGGCCGATCACGTGGAAGCGGGCGAAGCCGAGCCGCTTCATCGCGGCGACCTGGTCTGCCGCCATCGCGCGGAACGCATAGTTGGCGCAGTCGGCGGCGCAGCGGGGCTTCGACGAATCGCCGTAGCCCCGCAGATCCGCGCATACGACGGTGAATTTTTGCGCGACGAGCGGCGCGACGCGCGCCCACATCGCGAGGTTCTGCGGGAACCCGTGCAGCATCAGCACGGGCGGTCCCGAACCCCCGACGACGAGGTTGATCGCGACGCCGTCGGTCTCGATCCGCCGGCGATCGAATCCTTCAATCATGGAAGGTCGCGTCCCTAGCGCCATTAATCGCCCGGCAGGTTGTTAATAAATTACAGTCCTCTGCTCCCCTCTCTTATCTCCCCAGCAACGAAGCGGGGCAGATGACTGAGGAAGGAAGCCGGCGACATGCTGCTACGCGAAGATCTCCTTGAAGAACGAGGCCATCGCGGTCCACGAGCGTTCGTCAGCCGACCTGTTGTAGGCGACGCCCGGCACTCCCGCCTTGCTCGCATCGGGATTCGTGAAGCTGTGACCGGTGCCGCTGTAAATGATCACCTGCCAGTCGGCCTTGGCCTTGTTCACTTCCTCAATGAACGCGTTGACCTGGGCGATCGGAACGAACGGATCGTCGGCGCCGGTGCAGACCAGCAGCTTGGCCTTCATCGCGCCCGGCTCCGCAGGACGCTGGGTCTGCAGGCCGCCGTGGAACGAGACCACGCCCTTGAGGGGCGCGCCAGCGCGGGCCAGTTCGAGCGACAGAGTCCCGCCCATGCAGAAACCGATTGACGCAGTGCGCGAAGAATCGACCTGCGGCAGCGAGGTGAGCTTCTCGAAAGTCGCTTTCATGCGGTTGCGCGCGACGGACGGATCGGACATCAGCGGGCCCGCCGCCTTCATCGCATCCTGGAGATTGGCGTGCACCGCGCCGCCGCCATGCGGATCGCCGGCGAGGGCGACGTAACCAAGCTGGGCGAGCCGCTGCGCGCGATCGCGGGCATGGTCGTTGAGGCCGTACACCTCGGGCATCACGATGATGCCGGGGCGCTTGCCGCTCGCTTTTTCATCGTAGGCGAGAAACCCACGCAGGGTGGTCGCGCCGTCCTTGTATTCGATGGTTTCGGTTTTCATGGTCTTCTCCTTTGCGAAGCATCGAGCGAGTTTTCGTCCCTTATAACGACGATCAGGCGCAAGTGGCAAACTTCCGGGCTGTTATCCCGGGCGTTCACGCGGGCCAGGGTCCAGCATCAGCATCTGGTCTTGTATCTTCTCGACGAGGAACTTTTTCGCCGAATACCATTCCGGACCAATCGGTGCGCGCGCATTCAGTCGGTCTCCTTGATCTGCCAGGCCGCAGCAGGTATTTCTCCGCCTCGAAAGCCACCCGCGTAACCGATGGCGGCAGGCGTAGAGCCGGCCGTAGGGCGCCAGGCGCGGACCTTCCCGGATTCATCGTCCGCGTTGGTAGGAGACGCAAATGGCTTTCACTGCTTCGCGGATTCTCACGGCCTCGCTGGCAGGCATTCTTTTCTGTTCGGTAACGTGCCGGGCTCAAACTGCGAGCCTGACGCAGAGCGTGTCGGGCATCGTTGAGGACACCCTCGGTCACCCAATCGCAGGTGCGGCGGTCACCCTGAATTCTTCCAGCGGCAAAAGCCTTTTGAAAACCCGAACCGATCATCGAGGGCTGTTTCACTTGGATGAAGCCAACCCCGGCGCCTACGTGATAACCGTTCGGCGCGCGGCCTTCGTCCCCGCCAGCACGACGGTGATCCTTCCGCAGCGCGAAGCAACGCCCATCAAGATCACGCTGGAATCAATTCCGGCGCTGGTTTTGCCGGTTACGGCGAAGCGAATCCTCGCACAGAACGGCCTCTCTCCGTCGGGCGCAAACAAGTACACGCTCACCGCCGAAGACATAACGAATCTGCCTGAAGGTGAAGCGACCAGCCTCAACCAGGTGATGCTGCAGATGCCCGGCGTGGCGCTCGATCAGAACCAGGAGATCCATATCCGCGGCGAACACATGGGAATTCAGTATCAAATGAACGGCATCCTGCTACCGCTGGACATGAACACCGATCCGACCTTCACCCAACTGCTGAACTCCTACTTCGTCCAGGATGTGAGCCTGATGGATGGAGTCCTGCCGGCGCGGTATGGCTACCGCACTTCGGGCGTGATCGACATCCGCACCAAGGACGGATGTGACGGCGGGAAGAATAGCGCGACAATAATGGGCGGGCAGCGCGACACGGCGCAGGGAAACTTTCAGATCGGCGGATGCAGCGGGAAGCTTGGCTATTACGCGACCGGCACTTTCATCCAGTCGAATCTCGGTTTCAGCTCCGCCGTTCCCGCGCCCGACCCGATTCATGACGCGGTCACCCAGGGACAGGGATTCGCCTACCTAACCTATGCGCCGGGCCCGACCATGAAGCTGAGCCTCATTTCGGGAATGACGCTCGCTTTCAATCAGTTTCCGAACCAGCCGAATTTGCTTCCGCAATATCAGCTCGACCATCTCAACCCAGCGTCATATCCGTCGAGCGGGATTAACTCGGGACTAAACCAGCAGGACTACTACAGCGTGTTGGCGCTCAACGGCGCGCTCGGATCGGACTGGAACTATCAGCTCGCCTATTCGGCGCATTACAACACGCAGAACTTCTATCCAGATCCGATTGGCGATCTGATCTATCAGGGCGTCTCCTCGAAGGTTTTCACCAGCGATCTTTCGAACACTCTCGAAGGCGATCTTACGTACCGCCTTGGCCGGCACTCGCTGCGGGGAGGATTTTACCTCGGCGAATACGGAGTGGAGTCCGACCAGAGTTCACAGGTATTTCCGATCGTTGGCGGCAAGCCGGCCATCACGCCAGTCACCGTGGCGGCGAACCTGAACAGGATCAACTTCGTCTACGGGGTTTATTTCGAAGACACATGGCGGATCAGCGACCGGCTGAGCGTAAACTTCGGCTCGCGCTGGGACCGGGTTACAGGCTTCACGAATGACAGTCAATTCAGCCCCACAATCAACTTCGTTTACAGACCACGGACTGATACCACCGCCCATGCAGGCTTCGCCCGAAACTTTCAAGTGCCCAATTTTCAGAATGTCTCCCCGGGAATCTTCAAACTGTTCCGCGCAACGACCGGAGCCGTGGGGACCCCCAACGGCAACACTTCTCCGTTCGCGGAAACCGATTACATCTGGGACGCCGGCTTCAGCCATCAATTCACGCCCCGGCTGGTGTTCACGCAGGACAACTATTTTCGAATCGACCGTCATTACCTGGACGAAGGGCAGTTCGGATTCGTGCCGATCGACGTACCTTTCAACTATGTTCGGGGATACGGCGGCGGGATGGAGAATTCACTAAGCTACAATCTTGAAAATCTCGCGGTTCGCGGGAACGTGTTCATCGCAAGGGAGGAGGATATCGGCGTCGCGTCCGGCCAATACAATTTCCCGCCCCGCGAGCTCTCTTACATCGATCGCCACTACTTCGTCCTCGACCATACGCCGCTGGTCGGCGGTTCGGGCGGCGTCGCCTATCGTTGGAATGATTACCAGTTCACTTTCGACGGCTTGTTCAGCAGCGGACTGCGCGGCGGTTTTGCAAACGAGTCGCAACTTCCGAAGGTATGGCAGTTCAACCTGAGCGCAGCCAGAGACCTCGCAATTCCCGGATACGGCAAGGTCACGAACCGGATTATCCTTCTCAACATCTTCGATCGCACCAATCTCATTCGGCCCGCCAACGGAATTGGCGTCTTTCAGGCGGCGTACGGCCCGCGAATCACGGTCTATGATGCGCTGACTTTACCGTTATCTTGACCTTGAGAAGACTGTAAGACCCTCGACATCGCCGGGCGTCGAAGACATCTGCCGGAAGCGCGCGGCGCTCCGCGGTGAGATATGCGGTGCGTGTGAGACTCGGCAGGCCGGGGAATTTCAGATCGAAAATTCGAGCGCGTCGCGGCCGAGCGCGGCGAGCTGTCCGCGCTTGACGAGATCGGCGAGCGTGGTGGCGTCGAGAATTTTAGCGGTCGCGTCGCGCACCTCTTTCATCACGAGCCGGATGCCGCAGGTGCGCTCGTCATGACATTCCTCGCATCGACGATACGCGGTCTTGCTGACGCACGGCAGCAGAGCGAGCGGTCCGCCGGTCATCCGCAGTATCTGGCCGACGGAGATCGATTGGGGGGGCTTGGCGAGAAAGTAGCCGCCGCCGCGTCCCTTGCGGCTGTGCAGCAGGCCCTGGTTTTTGAGCTCGAGCAGGATGAGTTCGAGGAAGGTGCGCGGGATTTTTTCCTGGTTGGCGATTTCGGAAATCAGCATCGGTCCCTTGCCGTATTCGCGCGCGAGCACGGCTAGGGCCTTCAGCGCGTATTTGGATTTTTGCGAGATCATCGGGCCGGTCGATCCTCCGCGTCGATGCCGGGGCTAGTATGCCAATGAAGCGGCCGGGCATCGAGGATCATCGGGATGATGGGTTGTTTCAAATAGTCTAGTAAATCACTTGACTTAATCATTTTAATTGAATAAAAAATCGACCTCAACGGGAACCGTCAGCAACGCAAGATGGCCAAGACAAACTAAACCCGGGGAAATCTGTTCGGGGAGGCATCGCGATGGATTGGATGGCGTTCAGCGTCTACATGGCCGTGTTCGGCATCGTATGCGGCGTTGGATTCTGGGAGAAACTCGCGGCCGCGATCCGAGGGAATGGTTCCCATGATTCAAACTAAGGACAGCGAGCCAATCGCATCGACGTCGGCGGACTGCGCCGGCGACGACCTGGCGCGCGTGACGCGTGAGATCGTGCGCGCGATCAAATCCGTCGGCTACGGCTCCGTCGAGATTGTGATCCGCAATTCCCGCGTAGTTCAGATCGAGCGAAGGGAGAAATTCCGCTTCGACTGAGATGGGCGTCGCAGCGGCGTGGAAGCCTACCGGACAACCGGCGGCATCGAATCAACCATACGGAACTCACCGGATGACCGGACGGTTCCGGATGCTTCCGGAGAATTGTGATGAAGCTTTCCGCGGCGGCGGTGTTCGTTTCGAGTACTCTTGTGCTTTCAGGATGCGCTACTGCTGAAAAGATCTTTCTGAGTTCAGGCCCGAAACCGCGCGTTGAAGAATGCGCGGAGATCAGCAAAGCCACACCGACCAGGTATGTCTGCAACGGCAAGACCTACACGTCGGTTCAACTGACCAACTTCAGCAGCGGCACAGGGCTCTGACCCCCGCGCCCGTCGATTGAGTGCGATCCGGTCGCGCGCCGTGCGCGACTCAGGTCCATCACATCGAGCACATCGTCCCTGACATGAGAGTGGCCAATGAAAAGACAGTGGATCAGTTTCATTTCGATCGCGATGCCGATCCTGTTGACAATCGCGAGCACTCAAGCGGCGCGCTCACAGGAACTGACGCCGACTGCGCATCGCGTGACTTTCTACATCGATAAGACAACCGGCCAGGTCTTCATGCGGCCGGGTCCGAATCGCACGCCGTTCAGGATCATCGGCGAGGTCGACACCGAAGCGATCGGCCGGCAGGTCGAAAAGCGCGTCGAGCAGACGACCGACGAAAAAGTGCGCGCCGCGGTCGCGCAATCACAGATGCAGCAGCGGGCCAACTACCAGGTGCTGAATCAGAAGGTGTCAGCCATGGAGCCCGCGTGGCACGGCTACATCAACAACTTTCAGCACGAGTTTCGTCTCGGCGCCCTCGCCTATCTCGATTACGCCTATTACCCGCATACCGGATACGGACCCTATTTTCTCGAAAACCTGAACATCCCAGGCGTCGGCAACAATGGGTACAACTCCTTCGACGTGAATCGCGTCTATCTCAACGCCTATTTCACGCCGACCGATGACATCATCTTCCGGTTGACGCCCGAGCTGTACCGCGCGGTCGGGACAGCCGGTCCCGACAAACTCGGGACGAAAACCGCCGCGGCCAGCAATTTCGACGGTCAGCTCAACGTGCGCGTCAAATACGCGTTCCTGCAGTGGGCGGGTAGATTCGCGGACAGTCCGCAACTGAAAGGCGGAGCGCTTACGTTCGGCGCGCAACCGAATCCGTTCGTCACATGGGAGGAAGACTTCACGGAGTTCCGGTACGTCTACCTCTCGCCGTGGAACTACCTCGGGCTCTCATCGGGCCAGATCGGGCTTCAGCTTTCGGGCCCGATCAAAGGGCAGGCGGGCGAGGCGACCTATGCTGAGTATAGTGTCGGCGTCTTCGATAACGGCAACTTCAACAACGGCGAGCAGGCCAATACCAAGCAGGCGATGTGCCGCGTGTCGCTCTACCCATTCGGCGCGCACTGGCGATACGACGGGCTAGGCTTCACTGGATTTTACGATTACGGTTACGGCAACGTCGCGCCGGACAGCAACAGCCTGCCGGTCCCGCTCAAGGGCAACAACGCGCATTTCGATCGTATTGCGGCCCTGGTTCATTATGCCGCCGAGCAATGGAACGTGCTCGGCGAGTTCGATTACGGCGATAACGCCTTCTCGCTTGCCAGCCTTTATCGTGGCAGCGGTCCCGATGACGCGTTTGGCATCCCGACCGGCACTCCGTTCGACAGCGGGACTCATTTCGGAAACACCTGTACAAAAAGCACGCCCTGCTACAACTTGGTCGGCACGTATGGCCCGCAGGTCGCTGCGTACCAGGCGTTCCTTAACAACGGGCGCACGCGTCAGATCGGATTTGATTTCCTCGGGCGCTACCACATCCCAGCAACAAAGCTCACGCTGTTTGGGATGTTCCAATGGTTTATGCCGAATGACAACGTGCCCGAGGATCCGCTCGATTTTCGGCGTTTCGTTGCCGGCATCAGCTACCAGCCGAATCCTTACGTGCGAATCGCGATCGACAGTCAAAACCTGCTCTTCTATCACAGCAATTTCGGACTGCCGGTCAGTTCCTTGACGCCGTTCAATTATGTACCGGGCGGCAAATTCAACGGACAGCTCCTGCCGGGAAATTCAAAGAGATCGGGTTCGCTCGGCACCTTCATCCCAAATATCGTGCCGCGCGACACACACGCGATCTTCCTCAACCTGGAGTTCGCCTACTGAGGTGGATGTTGATGGGACACGATGTTGCAGCACTCTTCATGATCGCACTGTTCGCGGCGATTGTGAACGGGGCGCTGGGTTATGGTTTTTCGTCGCTGACGGTGCCGCTCGCGCTCATCTGCTTCTCGAACAAAATCCTTAGTCCGGCGCTCGTGATTGTGGAGTTGGCGATCAACTTCTGGATGGTGGTGCTGAGCCGCGGCAGTCTGGCGGCAGCGAGGCGGCGCGCTATCCCAATCCTCGTCGGCTTGATCTCCGGAATCGTGATTGGCAGTTGTCTGCTGAACTGCGTCAATCCGGACGTGCTAAAGTTCTCGACCTACGTAGTGTTGCTTCCCCTCATCCTCACGCAGGCGGCCGGTTTTCGCCGACCGATCAATGCCGAGCGCGCGGCTATATGGTCTAGGGCTTGGTAGCGTTGTGCGATGTCTATCTGCTGCACCGCTATTTTTTTCGCGGATCACATAGAGGACGAAATCGCCTTGCGCGCCCGAGATTTGCCCGCTAGCAGGCGATCTTCCGGATCTTGACCGCGACACCGCGGACAATCAGATTCGCGTCCGACCGTCAGCGACTTGCGCATACTGAGCTTGTTCCGCGGCGCAGACCTCGCCATTATCTGAAGTCTCTTTTGTCGGGCATGTAGATGGCCAGAGATTATCGATCGGGCTTCGCGGCGACGGGCAGGCAACCGACCCACAAGTCGGGGTGGATGCCGCGATGGCTCAATCGCGATATCACGCTCTTAATCGCGCTGCAGGCGCTTTACGGCCTCACCGTCGGTTACCTGCCGATTGTTCTGCCGCTCTATCTTGTCTCGATCGGTTTCGGCGCGGTCGAGCTGGGCTTTTTGATGACGGCCGTATCGATCCTCGGCGCGCTGTTCGCAGTCGCCACCGGCGTGGTCTCTGATCGCTTCGGCTACAAGAGGGTCATTGTCGGTTCGTCATTCGTCGTCGCCCTGGGCACTCTGCTTTTCGGCACGACGCGGAATCTTTACCTGATGATGCTTCTCGCCGGCATCTCGCAGATCGTCCCGCCCGGAGGCGCCGGCAGCGGGGTCGGAATCGGCCCGTCGTATCCGGCGGTGCAAGCGCTGACCGCAGCCCATTGCGAGGATCGCGATCGCACCTCGGCGTTGTCGTGGATGGCCCTGGTCAGCGGTATCGCGACCGCCGTCGGCGCGCCGCTCGCCGCGCTGCCCGATCTTATGCATCGCAAGGCCGGCATCAGCGTCCTGCACGGCTACTATTTCATTTTCATTCTGACTGCGATCATCAATATGTTGAGCGCCGTACTGGTCTATCCGATCAGTGAAACGCGCCGGGCTTTGCCGCGCTCGATCGCACCCCCCGGACGCGCGGTTCCTCCGCCCGAGGCTTCGTCGGATGAGCCGCGAATTTTCGGTTTGTCGTCAAGCACGTGGGCGTTGGTATGGCGCTTCATGCTGGTGAACTTTACCAACGGCCTCGCGGTGGGTGCGCTCGGTCCGTTCCTTACTTACTGGTTTTTGCGGCGATGGGGCGCTACGGCCAATCAACTGGGCACACTGTTCTTCATCATCAATCTATCCGTGGTGGTGCCGTTGTTCGCGGCCGGTCCACTCGCCCGCCGTTTCACCGCGGTCGGCACGGTCGTCGGATCGCGCGGTCTGTCGTCATTGTTCCTGGTGATCATGCCGTTCATGCCGAGCTTCTGGCTCTCGGGCGGAGCATTCCTCGCGCGTCAGCTTGCCAATGCAATTTCCGTCCCGGTGCGCCAATCCTATATTCTCGGCGTGATCCGGCCGTCGGAGCGCGCCAGCGCCGCAGGCATCGCGAACCTCCCGATCCAGGGAGGCTTGTCGATTAGCTCAGTGGTGACGGGTTACCTGATGCGGCTCGCGCTGACCATCCCGATCGAGCTTTCGGCCTTCTTTCAGATCCTGAACACCGCCCTCTTCTGGATCTTCTTCCGCTCCAAGCCGCCGGTCGAAGAGGTATACCGCCGTGCTGAGCCCGGCCGCTAGAATGCTCATGAGCGGCGGCTGGATCCTCGCCCGATGAGCGCTGCAAAGCCGGCCCTCGAATTGAACGGTACCTCTCCGGCGCAGGATGCGGCCGCGGCGGCGCGCGCAGAGCTGATCGCAAATGTAGTGGTGCCGCTGATCGTCGGGTGTGCGCTCTTCATGCAGACGCTCGACACCACGGTTATCGCGACGGCGCTGCCGGCGATCGCGCAATCGATGCATGAGGATCCGATCCGGCTCAATCTTGCGATCACCTCCTACCTGTTGAGCCTCGCGGTTTTTATCCCGATCAGCGGATGGGCCGCGGATCGCTACGGCGCGCGCACCGTGTTCCGCGCCGCCATTTTCGTCTTCACGCTCGGATCGATCTGCTGCGGGATCTCAAGTTCGCTGCCGATGCTGGTCGCGTCGCGCATCCTGCAAGGTTTCGGGGGCGCGATGATGGTTCCGGTCGGCCGCCTTGTCGTCCTCAAGACGGTCGCGAAAGCCGATCTCGTACAGGCAATGTCGCTGCTCACGATTCCGGCCGTGCTCGGTCCCGTGGTCGGACCGCCGCTTGGCGGCTTCATCGTCACGTACGGCTCGTGGCGCTGGATCTTCCTGATCAATGTGCCGATCGGTGTCATCGGGATGACCCTGGTGACGATCTTCATCGAGAACACGCGCGAGGCGACCTCGTCCCCGCTCGATCTGCGCGGCTTCCTGCTGACCGGATTCGGATTGGCGGGGCTGCTGTTCAGCTTCGAGGCGCTCGGCCGCAATGTACTGCCGGTTAGCATCGTGATGAGCGTGATGGCGGCCGGCTGCCTCTGCCTCGGCCTCTATGTGCTCCATGCGCGCCGAATCGATTACCCCATCATCGACCTTGCGCTGGTGCGTATCCCGACCTTCGCCGCTTCCGTGCTCGGCGGCGGGATGTTCCGGATGGGGATGGGCGCGCTGCCGTTTCTGCTCGCGATGTTGCTGCAACTCGTCTTCGGACTTAGTCCGTTCGTTTCGGGGCTCTTCACCTTTTCAAGCGCGGTCGGCGCGCTGATTATCAAGATGACCGTCGGCCCAATCATTCGCCGCTTCGGGTTCCGAAACCTGCTCGTCTACAATGGCTTCCTCAATGCGGTGATCATGACGAGCTATGCCTGGTTTCGACCGTCGACGCCGTACGCGTTGATCATCGCGGCGCTGTTGATCGGTGGATTCTTTCGCTCGCTCCAGTTCACGAGCCTCAACACGCTGGCGTATGCCGACGTGTCGCTCGCCGCGATGAGCGGCGCGAACACGCTGGCGAGCATGGCGCAGCAATTGTTCCTGAGCCTCGGCGTCGGGATTTCCGCACTGGTGCTGCATATGAGCCTGCGGATGCATCATACGACGGCGCTGGCATCGCGCGATTTTGTGCCGGCCTTCCTCATCACCGGTATACTTTCTTTCCTGGCGGGCATCTGCTTCGTGCCGCTCGATCGTCACGCAGGCGCGGAGGTCAGCGGGCGGCCTGCCGAATTCGCTTCGACGTTGCGCCCGGTCTCCGAGGCTGATTGAACCGTAGAACGATTTTTGTGCGGCGTTCTCTTGATGCGGGGCAGGTTCGCTCAAATTTTCGATCACGCACCCTCGATCGCACCGCGCGAAACTGCTCGAGATGATCGAGGTATTGCTGCGGATCATGGCCCCTGAGAACCCCTAGCCAATATGAAATTTGATCTTCATCGCTGCGTCGATCCTTTGCTCCAGCCAACTTCTTCCCGGAAGGCCGAGTGCGCTATATAGGCTTCAGGAGAGGATCACCATGCCAAAGCCGGAAATGGAATTTCATATTCCGCAGGATAGCGGATGGGAGCAGCTCAGCGAGAAGCGTCCGGGAATCTTTCAGAAGATTCTCAGCAAGGATGACGTGACCGGCAACTACACCCGCCTGATGAAATTCGAAAAGGGAGCGGATTTCAGCTTCGCCGGCGTTCTCACGCACGAGTTCTGGGAAGAGGTCTGGATCATCGAAGGCACGCTGACCGACCTGACGCTCGGCAAAACCTTCACCGCCGGCAGTTACGCCTGCCGGCCGCCCGGGATGAAGCACGGGCCGTATCGATCCGACACCGGAGTCCTGATGTTTGAGACGCGCTACTTTCTCGACGCCAAACCGTCCTGATCGGCGACGGTTAAACCCGCGGAGAAGTCCGCGGCGGAGAAGTATCATGGTCAAATTCTGCGTCATCTATGAGGGACGGCCGGAAGACCCGGAGAAGTTCGATCGCTACTACTGGGAAAAGCATCTGCCGATCGTCGCGCGATGGCCGGGGCTGCGCAGCATGACGATCAACAAGGCGCGCCAACTGAACGAGGGCATCTACCAGGTCGCCGAGATGTATTTCGACGATTTCAAGGCGCTCGAAGCAGCGATGGCCTCGCCGGAACGCATCGAGGCCGCGCAGGATCGTCTGAAGTTTCCGAATTTTTACGGGACGATTCGTTACCAGGTGCTCGAAGTCCGCGAGTTCCCGATCCGCCGATGAACTAGTGCGCCCATACCAGCTCAGGGTTGGATTCCCACGGATAGACGTGGACCATCCAGCCGAAAATCTGGGGATAGAATCGCCCGCCCGCTGAATCGCACGCGGCTTTGGTCGCGATCGATCCGTTGAAGCCGAATTTCGTCCGGTCGACGGTTCGCGGATCAGTCCCCTTGGGCGGGAAGCAGAAGTTGATATGTCGATGCCAGCGCGCAATCGAGAGCGGCACGCGTTCGTTGAGTTGATCCTGGGTCGCGTTGCGCCGATCAGTGTACATCGCGCCGATCAATTTGTACCCGCCGCCAAAAGTGCGCTCGTACAGTAATGACGTCGGCTCGGCGGGATTGAAGATGAACGCGGCCTTCAGCCCGTACCAATTTTTCGTGAAGTGCACAACCTTCATCTGTTTGATTTCCGGATGAAACGGCTTATAGCCGTCGGTCTCCGCGACTTTATAATCCTGATATTTGGCGAGCACGCGCCGCAACTCGGCGACGATCTTGTCGGCGCGCGCCCGGTCGGCGGGCGTCACTGGACGTGGATCGGTGAACGCCATGTGCAGCGCCATGTTGGACATGTGCGCCATGTGCGGGTCATGGTCCATGTCGTGCTCGGTGTCCATTGACATCGCTTCCATCTCCCCCGCTTTGATGTTGCTGCTGTCGGCCGGCATTATCGATGCGCCGCCCATGTTCATGCCTGCCATGCTGTCCGACGATCGCTGCGACGATGCCGACGTGGCGACGATTGCCGATGCGAGTATCAGCGGCGCGACGGACGCTAGCGATTTCATAGCCAACCCCCTAATCGATCCGGTTCGCGCGCCGAGGATATCAATTGCGGGAAATTTGTGGCAGTTAGCGGGGTGGCGTAAGTTTCGCGCCGGAGGACAGCCATGTATTACGAACCGGGACGCACGCCCCACAACCTGCCGCACGATCCTTTCAAATCCTGCGTGATACCGCGGCCGATCGGCTGGATCTCAACCATCGATGAGGCGGGCCGGCACAATCTCGCGCCGTTCAGCCAGTTTCAGAACGTCACCTTCGACCCGCCAATTGTGCTCTTCTGCGCGAATCAGAGGACGACCGGCAAGCGCAAGGACAGCGTCACGAACGCCGAGGCGACGGGCGAGTTCGTCTGGAACATGGCGACCTATGCGCTGCGCGAAGCCGTCAACCTGACGGCACAGGAAGTGCCGCCGGACGTCGATGAATTTGAAATCGCGGGGCTGACCAAAGCGCCATCGCGCATCGTGCGGCCGGCACGCGTCGCCGAATCGCCGATCCATTTCGAATGCCGCTATCTGCAGACGGTGCGATTGCCCGGCAACGGTGTGATGGGTCCGGCGAACGTCGTGTTCGGCCAGGTCATCGCGATCCACATCGCCGACGACGCCTTCCGATCCGACGGGTGCATCGACGTGCTGAAGCTGCGGCCGATCGCGCGCCTCGGCTACTACGACTACACGTCCATCGAGAGCATCTTCTCGATGCGCATCCCGGGCAGCGAGGCGATGAACGCCGGGCTCGAGGGCTCGAGCGAGAAGGCGGCGGCTATCCTCGGCAGACGCGCGCCGGTTTGAGACACGATCCCTTCAGGTAGTCTTGGCATCCTGAGCACGCGCGTAATCGCGGGTCAGGGGATGCGTCGCGACGTCGTCGATCAGCTCGCCGTTCACCACTACGCGCCGCCCGTCATTGAGCGAGGCGAGGTACTCCGCACCGCTGCGGATGTTGATCCTTGAGGACTGTTTCGCAGAGGGCATGGCCGATCCTTTCGTGGCTTTCCAAGCGTTTATCGGGCCGGAAATCGATCTCGCAGCCATCGCACGATGACACGTCCGGCTTCCGGCCTCCCGCCGCGGTTGGGTTTGGAGGGAAGCGGGTTCCCGAAATGGTCGGCATCGACCTGCTCGAGTTGCTTGTCCGACGCGGCAGAGCGTCGATAGATCGACTCCGAGTTCGATGGATAAATGTTGTGATCGCCGGTGAAGTTGATCACCAGTGTCGGCGCCTTGATCAACGCGATGTTGTCGAGAACCGCGGCACGCGACGAAAGTCCGGACCACGTGCTGAGCCACGCCCGCGGCGTTTGATACCGGCCAAATCCCGCCTCGGTGTAATTGAGCAGATCGGGACGCGGCGAAAAAAGCGATCCGTAGGTGCGCTGGGAGGGATCGATCGAAAGATCAGCAAACGCCGGGTTCGCCTCGGTCCGATTGATCAGCAAATAGCGCCCGCTCACCGCGCGCCGTGCGATGAATGTGCGGCGCTCCGGCGGCATCCGATCGAACGCCGAATCGCGAGTAAGCTCGGCGAAGTACCGTTGCTCCTCAATGTAACGCCGCGCGATCGCATCAATTCGGGCAACGCGCGCCGCTTGCGCCGCACGATAACGCTGCAAAAATTCCAGGCTGTACTTGCTGGGCTCCGGCGGCTCGCGGAAACCGTTCGCCGGATTGTACATGTCGAGCGCGGGATCGCATGAGAGCGGATCGGCCTCGTCGGTCACCGACGGATCGATCGCATCCTGAAGGACTTTGCCTTCGCCGAGATGGGCCGCGATTATTACCATCGCATCCGCGGGCGGCATCTCGAAGCGGTTGAGGTCGTATGGGTCACCGGCCGGAGTATCGCGCAGACGATTGGGCGGCGCGGTCACTGCCTGCGCCTGATAAAAAGTGTAAAGCGATCCGCCGCCGCTATTGCCGAGCAGGATGACGTTCTGAAAGCCGCGCTGCCGGAGAAATTTAAGCGCCGCCGCAATGTCGGCCAGCAGCATCTCGTGGATGCACGCGATGTCGTTGCCTGGCCATCGCCCCTCCTGTCCGAAGGCCGCGTACCCCGCCTCGAGCAGAAAGGGAATTGCATAATGCCGGCTCATGTCGGCCCGCGGATGCATCGCGCAGACGACGCTCTTCTCGCCGCCGCGGGTGTAGAGGACGCCTTTCGACTCGCCGCCGTCTTCGGCGCGCAGCGGCACGATTTCGGAGTTCGTTCCCGACGGCAGCGTCTCGAACGACATCAGCGAATGACCCAGCGACGGATATCTCATCAGAGGACCTATCGGCACGTCTCACTCCTGAAGTGGACGGCATCGCTGCGAGTCGACGCCGGTTTTGCGTCATATCTCGTCCCGATCCGACCTGCTGTCAAGCTCGCCGAACCGTTGCTCGTGAGGCATTTCGATTGCGTTTAGCAGTTCGATGATCTTATGCATTTCGGGTGAGCACCCGTACGATGCGTCGCACGATTCCGCCATTTCGCGCCGATCAGGTCGGCAGCCTGCTGCGCTCGGAGCGGCTCAAGCGGGCGCGCGCGAGTCTTCAGGCAGGCAGCATCAGCCGCGACCAACTCCGCGCAATCGAAGACACCGAAATCGAGGCGCTTATCCGGCGCCAGGAAGCGATTGGATTGGAGGCCGTGACCGATGGCGAGTATCGCCGTGGCTGGTGGCACTTCGATTTTCTGTGGGCGCTCGATGGATGCGAACGGTTCGCCGATGCGTCAGGTATCAGCTTCCGCGGCGCGACGACGACCGCCGACGGGATCCGCGTTACCGGCAAAATAGATTTTCCGGACAATCATCCGATGCTCGCGCATTTCAAGTTTCTTCGTGAGCATACGCGGCGCACGCCGAAGATGACGATTCCGTCGCCCGCGATGCTCTACGTGCGGACCGGGCGCAATCTGATCGATCGTGGCGTCTATTCCGACCTTGAAGGTTTCTTCGACGACCTCGCGAAGGCGTATCGCAAGGCGGTACGCGCCTTTTATGAGGCCGGATGCCGCTATCTACAATTCGACGACACCGCGTGGGCGTTTCTCTGTTCTCAGGAGCAGCGCGCCAAGGCGCTCGAGCGCGGCGACCGTCCCGACGATCTCGCTGCGAGCTACGCGCGCGTCGTCAACTACGCGGTCGGAGAAAAGCCGGCCGACATGGTGATCACAGGGCACGTATGCCGCGGCAATTTTCGGTCGTCGTGGATTTCGCAGGGCGGTTACGAGCCGGTCGCCGAGCGTCTGCTCGGCGGCGTCAATTACGACGGCTATTTTCTGGAATACGATTCGGAGCGCGCGGGTGGTTTCGAACCGCTCCGCTTCCTGCCGCGCGGCAGGAAGCTCGTGGTGCTTGGGCTGGTGACATCGAAGAGCGGCGAACTCGAGCCGCGCGATCTGATCAAACGGCGCATCGACGAGGCGGCAAAGTACGTTGCGATCGAACAGCTCTGCCTCAGCCCGCAATGCGGCTTCGCTTCGACCGAGGAAGGCAATTTGCTCACGGAAGATGAGCAGTGGGCAAAGTTGCGGATGGTGGTCGAGATCGCCGGTGAGGTATGGGGTTGACCTATGGCATGTAACGGAGTTCATCGATGAAGCGCAGCACGGATCGGATTCTCACCACGCATTGCGGTAGTCTCGCGCGCCCTAAAGACCTGCTCGACATGATGAAGGCGAAGCTCAGCGGGCAGCCGTTCGACGCCGACGCGTATGCGCGCCGGGTACGCAGCGCGGTCGCCGACAACATCAGGATGCAGGTCGACAAGGGCATCGATGTGGTTGCCGATGGCGAGCAGAGCAAGCCGGGGTTTTTCACCTATGTGAACGAGCGGCTGAGCGGCTTCGAGCCGCGGCCCGGCGGGGGCCTTGCGATGTTCGCTGATGAGCGTGCGGCGTTTCCGGAATATTATGCAGAGTACTTCGGGCAGGCGATGCTCGGCGGCGCGGTCGCGCCGATCGTCGCGATGGCCTGCACGGGACCGGTCAGTTATCGCGGCCAGGACGCGCTCAATCGGGATCTCGACAACCTGAAAGCCGCGCTCAAGGGGGCCAATGTCATCGAAGCGTTTGTTCCCGCAGTCGCCCCGAGCGGCGTCGGAATGAACGAATACTATCCGAGCGACGAAGCGTATCTGAACGCGGTCGCCGACGCGCTCAATGTCGAGTATCGCGCGATCGTCGATGCCGGGTTTCTGATCCAGATTGACGATCCGTTTCTATCAGACATCTACGGCGACTCGCGGTTGAACGCTGTCCAGCGTGATGAGCGGGCGGAGATGTATGTCGCAGCGATCAATCGCGGCCTGCGCGGTATCCCGCCGGAGAAGGTGCGCTTTCACACCTGCTACGGAATCAACGAAGGGCCCCGCGTCCACGATGCGCAGCTCAAGGACATCGTGCCGGCGATGCTCAAGATCAATGCCGACGCTTACTCTTTCGAGGCCGCCAATTCGCGCCACGAGCACGAATATCACGTCTGGGAATCAGTGAAGTTGCCGGCCGGCAAGATCCTGATTCCGGGCGTGATCACGCACGCGAGCAATATCGTCGAGCATCCGGAGCTGATCGCGGAGCGGCTCGTCCGCTACGCAAAAATCGTCGGGCGCGAGAACGTGATCGCGGGCGCCGACTGCGGCTTCTCTTCGCAAGCCACGTATCATCCAGAAGTGCATCCCACGGTGGTCTGGGCGAAGTTCGAGGCGATGGCGGAGGGCGCGCGCCTCGCGACCAGGCAGCTCTGGCGCTAGCGGCGATTATGCGCCGATCGCGGCCGCTCCTGCCCGCGCGATTTGAGCATCCTGCGGCGATTGAACACCCGAGACTCCGACCGCGCCGAGGCACTCGTTCTGCAGGAGCAGCGGGATGCCGCCCTCGACCGGCGTGACGCCGGGAAGCGACAGCACGCCGTAGCGCCCGCCCTTCAGCATCTCTTCGAAATTGAGCGTCGGACGCTTGAAGAGCGCGGCAGTGCGGGCCTTTTCGATCGCAACCGTCGCGGTCGGCTTGGGCGCGCCGTCCATCCGCTCGAGATAAATCAGATGACCGCCGTCGTCGACCACGGCGATGGTTACGTTCCATTCGTTCTTGCGCGCTTCGACCGCCGCCGCGGCGGCGATTTTCTTCGCATCATCGAGCGTAAGCGCCTGCTTGCTGATCATTAGTCGATCCCCTGTTTCGATTTACCGGCCGTCATGACCGGCCGGGAGCTGGCGGACAAACAAAGCATCAGTAGCACGCTTCGCCGTTCGAAAAAAAGAGTCGGCGGCGATCGATGGTGATGATTGGCGCGCTGGCATTTTGGCTCGGTTATTTGATAGCTTCCTGACAATCAGGAGCCTAACCACATGGCGTTGTTGCTGCGAGAAATCCCGAAAGATGATTGTCTTCGCGCGCTGGCGAAGGAATACCGCGAGCTCGAACCAAGTGCGGTCGAGACCCATCTCACGCTGCTTCGCGTCGCGGGCGACGTGCTGAACGCGTTCGAGATGCACTTCGCGCAGCATCATTTGTCACAGGGCCGCTTCGGCGTTCTGGCCATCCTCAAGATTTCACCCGGCCATCAGCTTCACGCCGCAGGTCTCGCCGAGAAAATTGGCGTCAGCCGCGCCACTATGACCGGCTTGCTTGACGGATTGGAGCGCGACGGTCTCATCGCCCGCCTCGACGAACAGGCGGACCGGCGCAAGACCACGATCAAACTGACGCTTTCCGGTCAGCGCTATCTCGAACGCATCCTGCCGGACCATTTTCGACGCGTGGCGAAGCTGATGGCCGCGCTCGGCGAGGGTGAGCGCAAGACCCTGATCCGGTTACTGCAGAAAGTCGCGCATGGCATTCCGGCTCTCATCGAACCGTCGGATCTTGAGCGCGCGGCGAAGTAAGTCAAAAAAAGTTAGGCATCGAACTATAAGGGAACTAGCGATGTACGATCGCCCGGAAAACGGCGCCACCTCGGGCGCCACTGACAGGACGGGCGCCAGTCACGACCGCCCAGCGCCCATGACTGAACAGGTAGGCATCGACGGGCCACGCGAGAGATCGCGCCGGCCGATCATCGCGATCTTGATGACGGTCATCGCGGTGGCCGCATACGTTGCCGGCACCAGGCTCTGGAATTATCTCGCATCCTACGAATCCACCGACGACGCGCAGATCCAGGGTTACATCGACCCGGTCAGCGCGCGGATCAACGGCACCGTGATTCGCGTCGCGGTCGATGACAACCAGCGCGTCAAGGCCGGCGAGCTGCTCGTGCTGCTCGATCCGCGCGACTATCAGGTCGCCGTCGAGCAGGCGCGCGCGAATCTCGCGCAAGCCGAAGCGCAGGTGAACGTCGCGCGGCAGAATTATGTCGCCGCGCAGGCGCAACTCCGCGAGGCCGAGGCATCGGATGTGCGTGCGCAGCACGATGAGCAGCGTTATCGGGCGCTAATCGACGAGCATGTCGCCTCGCAGGCGCAATATGATCAGTATGTCTCGGCGGCCCGAGTCAGCGCGGCGACCGTTGCCGCAGAGCGCGCTGCGATTGGCGCCGCAGAGCGCACGATCGAGTCACGCGAGGCAGACGTGCTTGCGGCGCGCGCCGTCCTCGACCAGGCGCTGCTCAATCTCGGCTACACCCAAATCAGGGCGCCCGCACGGGGCATCGTCGGCAAGCGCACGGTGCAGCTCGGCCAGCGGGTCGAGCCGGGCGAGCAATTGATGGCGCTGACGCAGATCGATCGCTTCTGGGTGATTGCGAATTTCAAGGAGACGCAGCTCGCGCGGATGCGCGCCGGACAGCCGGTCACGATCTATGTCGATGCCTACAACCGCCGCTTCAAAGGACACGTCGAGAGCATGCCGGGCGCATCGGGCGCGATGTACAGTCTGCTGCCGCCGGAGAACGCGACCGGCAACTATGTGAAAATCGTGCAGCGGCTGCCGGTCCGGATCCGTTTCGATGATGGCCAGCCCGGGATTGAGCTGTTGCGGCCCGGAATGTCGGTCGAGCCGACCGTTTGGCTTCGCTGATCGACCGTGAGCGCCGCGCCGCAATCGCGATCGGATTCCGCTCCCAGCCCCATCCCGCGGGCGTGGCAGACCCGGCACAACCGCTGGGTGGTCGCGTTGACGGTGACGCTCGCGACGTTCATGGAAATCCTCGATACGAGCATCGCGAACGTCGCTCTGCCGCACATCGCAGGCGGCCTGTCCGCGACCGTCGATGAAAGCACGTGGGTCCTGACTTCATATCTCGTCGCCAACGCAATCGTGCTGCCAGCGAGCGCGTGGGCCTCGACGTTGCTGGGACGCAAGCGCTTTTACATGAGCTGCGTTGCTATGTTCACGTTGAGTTCGCTGCTGTGCGGCCTTGCGCCATCGCTTGGGATGCTGATTGTCTTCCGATGCCTTCAGGGCGCCGGCGGCGGCGGACTGGCGCCATCAGAGCAGGGAATTCTCGCCGACACTTTTCAGGGTTCGGATCGCGGGATGGGCTTCGCAGTCTACGGGATGGCGATCGTGCTCGCGCCGATTATCGGGCCGACGCTCGGCGGCTGGATAACCGACAACTACGATTGGCGCTGGATCTTCTTCATCAACGTGCCGGTCGGAATCCTCTCGCTGTTCCTGAGCTACGAAGTCGTAGAGGACCCGCCTTATCTTGCAAGCGAGCGGCGCGCCGCCTTCGCGCGCGGCTTTCGCGTCGATTACATCGGTCTCGCGCTGCTCGCGCTCACCTTCGGGCCGCTGCAGGTGATGCTCGATAAGGGCGAGGAGGCAGGCTGGTTTCAATCGCACTTCATCGTGTTTTTCGGGACGATCAGTCTGGTTGCGCTGATCATGTGCATCGTCTGGGAATGGCATCACGAGCATCCGATCGTCGACCTGCGACTATTCAAGAATCGCAGCTTCGCCGTGGCCGCGCTGCTGATGTTCGGCCTGGGGATTATGATCTACGGCACCACCTTCATGTTGCCGGTGTTCGTCCAGGTGCTGATGGGCTATACAGCCGAGCTTGCCGGCCTGATGATCTCGCCGGGCGGCATCGTCGTGCTACTGCTGATGCCGCTGGTCGGCGTGTTGTCGGCGCACGTCGACGCGCGTTGGCTGGTGGCGTTCGGCTTCGCGGCAATGGCAGTATCGCTGTACATCCTCACCGGTGTCGATATGCAAATCGATTTCTGGCACGCCGTGATGCTGCGGGTTTACCAGTGCATCGGGATGGCGTTTCTGTTCATCCCGCTCAACACGCTCGCTTTCGCGGGCGCGAAACAGGAGGACAACAACCAGATTTCGGGGCTGGTCAATCTGATGCGCAACGTGGGCGGGAGCGTCGGCATCTCGATCGCAGCGGCGCTAGTCAACGAACGCGCCCAACTCCATCAGGAGCGCCTGGTATCACATGTTACAAACTACGATCCCGCGATGCGTGCGGCGATCCGCAACCTCGCGCATCAGCTCACACACGCCGGCATCAGCAGCGCCGACGCGACGGCGCATGCCCGTGCGCAAATCTATGCGAGCATCCAGGGGCAGGCGATGACCCTTGCGTTCATCGACGTCTTCTATCTGCTGGCGCTGCTGTCGGCTGTGCTGCCGCTGTTGCTGTTCCTGGTCAAGAAGCCGCCGCAGGGGGCACTGGCGATGCATTGAGGTGCGCGCGACGGAACGGCGCGCCGATTTCCCCCAACCTCGGCGCGCCGTCGTCGTAAGGCATCAACGCATGATTTCCGAAAGACCGCGGACGCTGCCGTAGCGGCCGGCATCCGTCAAATTCATCCCGTTCACATTCTTGCAATCCGAATTCGCCCGGAAAGGACCGGTCGGTCCGGACAGATGGACCCATGTCTCGTGTATGTTCTGCACGTCGATGATTGTGCCCCATGCGGCGTTGGTCCAGAACTCGCCTTCGCCAGGCACCTTAACCATCCCCTGGGGGTCATAGAAGATCTTCCACAGTTTCAGGTTCTCGTCGTAAAGCTCGGCCCACTTCGCGTTGCCGGTCTCCTTGTCGCAGTACAGCACGCGCTTGCCGTAGCAGTAACCGGCGCGCAGCGCTGGAATGTGCCGCGCATCGATGACGTAGACATCGCGCAGTTCCCACTTACCGACATCGGGCTTGGGGAAATAGAGCGGTGGTATGAAGTTGTCAAGGAATCCTGACTTGATGACATCCGCATTGGTCTGTTCGATTATGCGCGCATCGCCGAGAAACGTCGCATCGAACTTCGTGATGTTGCCGTTGAAGGCGCCATGCCGCGTATCGTCGTTGGTTGCATCCGAACCGAACACCGGACTGCATCGCGCCGCCGCCGAGAGGCGCAGCGTCCGCCGCAGGGCGGGCACGAACAGAAACGTATCTTCATTTTTGGTCTGATCCTGATAGAAGACCGTTAGGATCGCCGTGTAGCGTGCCTGCTCCGGCTTGGTCAGCTCAAAGTATTCCGTGTAATAGATGCCGGCGGCGTTGGGATCGGTGACCGGCCGGTTGGGATCCGCGATGTGGTCGTAGATGCGCAGCACCACGATGCTCTCGTTCTGGCTCACGTTGCCCATTCGATCGCGGAACACCTGGCCGACCGAATCATTGCAGATCAAGTATGGAACGTAGGCGAACCAGTCGTCCGCCAAAATCTTCCATCCCTTCATCGGCTCCTGCGGATTCGGGAATGGCATCCCGGCGACATAGTTGGTCAGGATATGCCGGCCGTCGGGCAACGTCTGGATTCCGACCTTGCCCGAATACTCTTCGGTCAGCTTCTTGTAGGTCGGTGGCCATTCATAATGATGCGTCGGACCGATCTCCATCGAAAATTCTGGTCCGAACTTCCACTCATAGGTGCCGGCCCATAACGCCTGCAGGCCGGGGTTCATGAACGCCTTGTACTGCTCCCAGTTCTTTTCGGTAATGATCGTGCCGACCGGGAGGGTCGCCTCGTTCTCCGCAGCCGCCGCGATCGACGAAAGCATCGCGACCCCAAGAACCAAGGCTGCAATCGCTGCGAGCACCCGTCCAACTTTCTGTCCCGTTGACATTTTACCCGTCCTCTCGGCCGATACGTCGGTTCGATCCCCCAAACCAACGCACAGGCCCCTTTTAATTCACTGCTGCTGCCCTCCGTTCCGAAAGCCCTTACCTGACGCAGTTCGCTGCATAACAGCGACTTAATTTTTTGTCAAACCAAACTAATTTGATTCGCATGACGCAGTCCGTCCCTTCCGTCTAGGTGACTGCCCTCAATCCTGTTTATCCGGTTAGAGCTCGAAAATTTTCTTCGGCGTCTTATGAACGCATTCGCTCGGCCCGTCAGCCTCGACGAAGTAGTTGTCGCAGAGCACGGCGACCACGTTCGACGAAATGTAGGGCGGATGGCAGGCGACGAACATGTCGCGCTCGAGCGTCATCGTCTCGTCGTCGCGGATCAACGGACGTTCGACTAGATCGTAGCCCTGGCCGTGACAATACAGCCTGAGCTCGGGCGGCTGATGTTTCGATTGCAGGAACTCGCGATGTGCCGCATAGATTTCCGCGCACGATGCGCCCGGTTTGAGACGCCGCAGCGTGTTTTCCTGCGCCGCCTTCGCAAGTTCGAGCCCGTCGACGAGCTCGCTCGGTGCCTTGCCGAATACCACGTTGCGCGAGATTTCCGCATAGTAGCCCTGACCTGAATTGTTCTCGATCAGGATATTCAGCGTGTCGCCAGGCTGGATGGTCCGGCCTTGAAAGTGATGCGGCCCATGCATCGCAGGCTCACCGAAACGCGCCGACGCGACCAGCAACACACCCTCGCCGTCGCTGCCGATACGATTCCCCTCATGCCGCGCGAGCGATGACACCTCGACGTCACGCATGCCAGGGTGGATCTGCCGAATCACGCGCGCGAAGACCTCGTCCTGCATCGCGCAGGTCTGTCTCAGGATCTCCCGCTCCTCGGGACTCTTGATGGCTTTGCATCGCTCGATGAATTCGCCCTCGTCGACCAGCTCGGCGCGTCCGGCGAGTCCTTCGATAAGGCCGCTCGCGAAGCCATGCGGCCATTGACCCGCGCGCACCAGGCCAATCCTGCGCCATCCTCTGCGACGCACTTCATCGAGCACGATGCGCGCCTCGTAATCGTGCGTGAACTGCGCCGAGTAGAAGGCCGCCGTATTGATCACTTCGCCGACGCCCGGGTGATCGGGTTCGTCGCCGCACAAGCGCCGCCGCTCGCCGATTCCGCCATGCTGGATAATCGTCATCAGGTCGTCAGCCGGAAACAAAACCACCTGCATGTAAGCGCCGACCGGGAACCCGGTGATCCAACGCACCGGACCGCCGAGGATCGAGTCGCCGTTCGCCTGGAAGATCAGCGCCTCGATGCTGCGCTCGCGCATCCGATCGCGCACGAGCTTCCAGCGTCGCTCCATCTCGCTCCGTGAGACGCGCGCCAACACGCGATCCGATTTGTCCATGATGGGTCTCCTCGTTCGAGGCTTGCCGCCGTCAGCAGCGCCGCTCAATATGCCACGATTGCGGCTCGCAGCGGTAAAGGCTTGCGCATCGAGTCGCGAAATTGCGGTTTGTGACTGACTGTGCGATTAGATCGCTCAACACTGCTTTCAGCCGCGAGGTGCATCATGAAGATAGTCGTCTTTGGCCCGGAACGAAGGACCGGCGCGATACGCGACGGGTCCATCGTCGATCTCTCCTACGCCTACGCCCGCTATCTTCGCGATCGCGGCGAGCGCCACGCGATCACAACGGCAGCCGCGCTCGTCCCGCCCGACCTCGCGCGCTTTATCGAAGGCGGTCCGCGAGTGCTCGAGTACGCACAACAAGCGTTGGATTATCTGCCGCAAACCGATCAACTTGGGCCGCGTGGCGAGAAGCTGGTCCATGCCGCAGGCGAGGTACAACTTCACGCACCCAAACCCTCGGGTGCGAAAATCGCTTGCGCAGGCAGCAACTTCGCTGATCATGCCGCCCGGATGGCTGCGAATCTCGGACTCCAGCCGAAGATCGCAGGCGCGGAGAGTGAGATCGCCGCGAACATCCGCCGCAACGGCATCTGGGGATTCTGGAAGGTCGGACGCGACGCAGTCGGCCCCGACGGCGAGGTGGTCTATCCCGCGATTACGAAGCGGCTCGATTACGAAGGCGAGGTCGCGATCGTGATCGGCAAGGACGGCAAGGACATCAAGGCGGCAAACGCGCGCGACTATGTCTGGGGCGTCACGCTTTTCTGCGACTGGAGCATACGTGATTTACGCGAAGCGGACGGGCCGTACAAGTTCGCGATGGCCAAAAACTTTGACACCTCGCATTCGCTCGGCCCCTGCATCGCGGCGGGCGAAGGAATCGACCCCGGCAATGTGGACATCGAAACCTTCGTGAACGGCGATCGGCGTCAGAGCTACAACACGCGCGCGATGATCTTTCCGTTCGGCGAGTTGATGGAATATCTGTCGCGGGACTTCACGCTGCACGCCGGCGACATCATCAGCGGCGGCACTGCGGCTGGGACCGCGGCCGATTCGAGTAAGCCGCTGCCCGATCGAACCTTCCCGCCCGAGCTGTTTTTGAAGCCGGGCGATAACGTGGAGGTCCGCTCGCCCGCGGTCGGCTCGCTGCGCACGCGCATCGTGGCGAAATAATCAGGTGAAAAATTCAGACGGGGATTTGGTTATGACCCAGTCGTTGACGAATTTCAAACCGCGCGAGGACGATCGCCCGCTGTGGGATGTGGTGATGTCGGTCGCTGGCTATCCGATGGTGCTGGCGGCTCGGCAGATGAAATTGTTCGAGCTGTTGGCGGAGAAGCCGATGACGCTTGACGAAGTCTGCAATGCGAAGCATCTGCCGCGCCGCGGCGCCCTCGCGGTACTGACGCTCTGCGCGTCGCTGCGGCTTGTCGCGCTGCGCGATGGACGTTATTCGCTCACCGCGCTCGCCGAGGATTACTTGCTGCCGTCGAGCCCGACCTATTTCGGATGGCTCTACGATGTCTGGACGCCGCTGGTGGGCGTTTTCACGCCCGAGACGCTGATTAGGGCTGTAAAGACCGATTCGCCACAAGGACCGTTCGCCGATCCGGCGGGCGCGTTCGGCGAATGGTACGCCGAGCAGGCGGCAAATTTCATCCGCGCGATGCACAGCGTGAGCGTCGGCCCGTCGCTCGAATGGCCGCGCCGCGTCGATCTCTCGAAAAGCCGGATGCTGCTCGATGTGGGCGGCGGCTCGGCAGTCCATTCGATCGGCGCGGTCAGCGTCTGGCCGAATCTCAAGGCGACGATTTTCGACAAGCCTGCGGTGTGCGGGGTTGCCCGCCAGTTCACCGAGCGAAACCGCGTTTCGGATCGGATTACAACTCATGAGGGCGATTTCTTCGAAGATCCGTTTCCATCCGCCGACGTGCACTTCTATTCGCAGATTTTCCACGATTGGCCGACGGACAAATGCCGCCTGCTGGCGCGCCGAAGCTTCGAGAGCCTGCCGCCGGGCGGTCGGATAATCGTTCACGAAGTGCTGCTGAACGACGATCTGACGGGTCCGTTCGCCGCCGCCGCGCTAAATATCACGATGCTGATGGCGGCGCCGCGCGGCGCGGAACAACTGAGCGGGCGGCAGATCCGGGAAATTCTCGAAAGCGCCGGCTTCCGCAGTATCGAGGTGATTCCGTCATTCGGCTACTGGAGTATCGTCACCGGAGTGAAGCCGTAGGCGGAGCGCCGCGGCGCGCGAGCGGATTGCGCCGCATGAAATCGAGCAGGTAGCGGTTCCATCCGACCGGCCATCGTCCATGATGCATCAGGCCGAGCCAGTAGCTCAAGGGATGATGGAGCAGGCTCAGGCCGGCGTTCGAATTCGATCCGCATGAAACGTCGCAGAGACGGACGCGCCGGCCTGATGAATCGATAATTACGTCGCGAACTTTCACGCCCGCCGCGCGCAGCTCCGCGGCCATCTTCTCGCCGTTCGGACAAAGGCCTTCGACATCGCAGTCGTTGTGGAGGTGAAGGATCGGCACGCGTGGATTGCGGATTTGAATCTGCGCGTTGCTTGACGGCGTCGACGCGACCGGCGTCTGCGGACAGGGGTCGGTGAACGCGCCGAACGGATCGGGCGCTGAGTAGACGGCGGCGGCGGCAATCGCAGGCCGATTGAGCGCGTAGAGGATCGCCATCGCCGCGCCGTTGGACCATCCCGTCATATAGATGCGATCTGTGTCGACCTCGCCAGCCGCGATCTCCTCTGCAATGAAATGATCGATCGCGGCCGCATCGGCGTTCTCCGCCGGGGCGTGAACGATCAGAAAACGGTACCAGTTGTCCCATCCCGTGCCGTTCCGATCCGCGGCTGGATAGGCGTGTGCGGTCGCGCGTCCCTGCGGCGCGAGCACGATGAAGCCGGGGCGCGCAGGATCGCCGCTCAATGCATAGCTGTTCTGGAGATCGAGCAGGCCGGTGCGCGCGACGAGGTTCGCCTTGAAGAGCGACGGATGAAGAAAGACCACGAGCGGCAGCTTCGTCTCCGGGCGCTCCGACCGCGGCCGATAGACACACGCGTAGCGATCTGTGCCGTCGTTGTCGCGCCACGGCCCGAGCATCCGGCCCGCGCCGCAATCCGGCTTGACCGAGAAGAACAGGTGCGCCGGCGGGCTTCCGAACGGGCCGCAGCCCGTGACAACGGCGGCGATTGCGCGCGCGCCGATCGCCGCAAGCGCGGCGATCAGCGCGCAAATGCAGACCTTTGATAAACGATGCAAATCAGATTGGTTCGGCGTCGATCAGGACGAACGCCATCACGGCGGGCCTGTCGGAGCGATTCGACCAGGCATGATAGGTGCCGCGCTGGATCATCACGTCGCCCGCGCGCATCAGGGTCTCGGCCTCGTCGAGCATCGCCCAGATTTCGCCTTCCAGGCAGATCGCGTAGTCGACGGTGTTGGTCCGATGGAAACCGGGATGGATGGCGGTACGCTCCGGCGTGACCTCCATGTCCCGCTTCTTCATCTCCTCGGGAGTCGCCGGCTGGCGCGACTTGTCCGGAGGAAATTCGACGATCCGAAAAACGCTGCCGCCGCGATGCTGTGGTGGAGTTTTTTCAATCACGCCGTCGGGGACAGGATCTTCATTGCCGCGATTCGACGCGGGCGCGCGATCGGTGATCCAGAGTCCGGCGCGCATCGGCGCGTCGGGCGCGGGATTGGCCGGCATCAATTGATCGGAAACGATGATTGAGCGGCCCTGTGAATTATGACCGGTAACGATGCGGCGCACTTGCCTGGCCATGATGGTTCCTCCCGTTGAATGGTGTTCAAATTCGCATTTCCCACGCAGGTCGGCCTATCTTACATCAATCCTGATGCATCACGCGGGAGGTCACGTCCGATGCGGGCGCTATTGACATGTCTCGACGGTCTCTGGTAGCCGCTCGGATTGGGGGATTAACTAAACTGAGCGGCCTTGCGACAGTCTGATGGACTTGGGCACGCAGGCCGATTCCCGCAGCGGGTGTTCCTTGTCAATGCCGGACGCCAATTCCGAGTATCGGCGCGCGCTGATGGAGCGCGATCGGGTTCGCATATTGCTAACGACTTGCAGCAATGTGGTGTCAAGAGGCGATCTCAATGAAATTGCCATCGAAGCCCTGCGTGGGATGCCTCATTTCGTCGACTGTTGCGGAGGCGGGATTATTATCTTGTCGCCGGACGCCAGGGAGATAAAACTTTTGAAGTTGACAGGTACTCTGGCTTCCCTCTCCGAAAACGCGATCGAAAGCGCATTTCGTAACGGCCGTCTGGCCGAGACCGCAAACCGCGGCTATGCGCAACACGCGGAAAGATTCCTAAGTTCCGACGAAGCTTTTCACCGGCAGCTCGGCGATGTAGTCGCGGCGGCCGCCCGCGCCAGCAGACTGTCGGGCTTCGTGCTGGCTGCGCGGCCACCCGGCAGCGCGCGATTTACTGAAGACGATTTGGAACTGATTCTTACCCTGGGGCGCGCGATCGCTGTATCGGCCGACAACTCCCATCTAGTGCGAGCCACCCTGGATAATGAACAACGGATGCGCGAATTGCTTTGGCGCCTAGTCGATCTTGAAGAAAACGAGCGCCGCCGAGTGGCGGGTGAAATCCACGACTGGATGAGTTCGCAGTTCATGGACTTCTATTACGGACTGCGCCATCTGCAGGAACTGTATACGCAGGGTGGCACGATTCCCGCCCAAAGGCTGCTCGAGCTTACCAAAGCGGCCCGGCAATGCGCGGATGACATGAGACACTTCATGAACCGCCTCCATCCTACCGTTATCGACGATTTCGGCTTCGTTACGGTCCTCAAGGAGCATGTCGCGGCGCTGCGGCAGCGTGGCTATTTTGCAATCAAGCTGACCGCCCCGGAAGACGATTGCGGGCAGCTTTCTCGCGAGATCAACATGACCCTCCTTCGCGTTCTGGAGGAGGCCACGGCCAACATCCGGACGCATGCTGCGGCGAGCCAGGTCGACATTTCGTTTCAACTCGATCGCGGCGAGGCCGTGCTGACCATTCGCGATGACGGCCGCGGTTTCGACCCGCGCGTTTGCGAACGCGGCCATTTCGGCATTTTCTACATGCACGAGCGCGTAAAGGCCTGCGGCGGCGTGCTGACGCTTCGCAGCAATCCAAGCCATGGGAGTTTTCTCGAGGTCAGACTCCCGATTTCGTGAAGCACGATGGCTCGCGATTCCCACCCCGGACCAGTCAGGGTTCTTCTGGTTGACGATCATGTAGTCCTGCGCGAGGCGCTGCGCCTGATGATCGAATCCGACCCGGCTTTCAAAGTGGTTGGAGAAGCGGGTGATGGCAAGAGCGCCCTGATTGAAGTTAGACGCCTGAAACCTGACCTTGCGATCGTGGACCTAAAGATGCCGGGGCTGGACGGGCTCGACGTAATTCCCCGCATTGGCGATCTAAGCCACGGTAAGACGGCCACCGTGGTTTTTTCGATGTATGACAACCCGGCCTACGTGCGCGCTGCGATTGCTGCCGGAGCCAGGGCCTATATTTTGAAAAGCATCGATAAGGAAGAGTTGTTCGCCGCTCTACGCGCCGTGAGCGAAGGCCGGGCTTTTATCCAGCCGCAGCTTGCCCCCTGTTTCGTAAAGCAAGAGTTGCTCCAGGAAACCTCAATCTACCGGAACATGAGCGTTCGTGAAGAGGAGGTTTTGAACCTGGTTGCGGATGGTCTCACCAACCGCGAGATCGCCGAGCGTCTCGCGATTTCCGAGGAGACGGTGAAAACTCATCTAAAGCGGCTTTACCAGAAACTCGGAGCGTCCGATCGCACCGAAGCGGTGGCCATCGCCCTTCGGCAACGGATAATCTAGCATTCACAGCTTGGCCCACTCGCGCCAGACGACCTTTTAGACCGTCAAAGACCGCTTGACCGATGAGGCTTGGTCTACCTCAAAGCTTTCGAATACGGTGAACCAGCTATCAGACGTTTGCGTTTGAGGGCGGAAAAGCTTTTTCGATTCCGGCGGGCGGACCTGAAACGTCGCCCCTCAACCCAAAAACCGCCGCTGTTTCCGCCGCGCCACTTACTGGGGAATTCGCTTCAGAAGCAACTGCGTGCACGCCGTCCATCAGGGCGGCAAGCCGACCACAGACTCTATCTCCACGCGGGCACCCGCACCCGGACGGTGGCGGCCAGGTCCCATGAAATCGGAATTTTGCGGTTGGATAGCTGGTCTGCCCAATCGCGAATCGAACCCCAATTGACCGATTCGTAGCACGCCCTTCGCACGAGCCTGTTAACGAGCTCCGCGGAAGCGGGCAGCCAAAGCGGTGGTTTGTGCGGCCAGCAAGTGCGCATCCAATCCCACCGCCACGAATAGCGCTCCATTATCCAAATAGCGGCGGATCAAGGCTTCGTCGCGAGCCATGGCGCCCGGCGCCTTTCCGATGCTCAGGACTTTCCGGAAAGCATCGAGGGTCGCATCCTGCACCACGGCGTTGGCGGCATCGCCCGGATAGCCGAGAGAGGCAGCGAGATCGGCGGTGCCGATAAACACTCCATTGACTCCTTCAACCGCCGCGATTTGTTCAAGGTTGTCGAGTCCGCGCTTGCTTTCGACCTGCACCAGCACGCACATCTGTTCGTTGCTCTCGGTCACATAATTCCGATAGCGTCCCCAGCGCGCCGCCCGCGCACCCCCGACTCCGCGGATGCCGGCGGGCGGGTAATAGCAGGCCCGCACCACTTCGGCCGCCTGTTCGGCGTTCTCCACCATGGGCACCAGCACCGTCTGCACTCCCAGGTCGAGATATTGTTTGATGGTAACCTGATCCGCCCACGGCACCCGCACAACCGCATCGCATTCCGGATAGCCGGAGATCGCCTGCAATTGCCCGACGATCGTGACCAGCGTATGGGGCGAGTGCTCGCCATCGATCAGCAGCCAATCGAAACCGGCGCCCGCACAAATCTCGGCGCTGTAGGAATCAGTCAGCGCCAGCCAAAAGCCGATCCGAACCCGACCTTCTTTGAGCACCAATTTGAAACGATTTACAGGTGTTTTCACAAACCCTCACGGCCATGCCAAGCGGGCTCTCCGTTTCCATCGCAGTTTGCGCAGGCTGATAGCGCTTGGCGGGATCAGACGAACCTGAAGCTGATCGAACCCAGAGTTCCATAGTCGGCGTGAAAAGTATCCCCCGGTGCGGCGCTGACCGGGCGCGTAAAAGAACCGCCCAGCACGATTTCGCCTGCCGCCAGATATTCGTCCCACTGGCTGAGTTTATGCGTCAGCCAGACCACGCCGTTCGCCGGATGATTAAGCACGCCGGCTGCGACGCCGGTCTCCTCGATCACGCTATTTTTGGAAAGCAGCGCGCAGACCCATCGCAGATCCACCTCTGCGGGGCGGATCGGGCTTGATCCGAGCACGACGCCCGCGCCGGCGGCATTGTCCGCGATGGTGTCCTGCACTTTGCGCATCGTTTTCGTTTCCGGATCGATGCGTTGGATCCGGGTATCAATAATTTCCATCGCTGGCACTACAAAATCGGTGGCTGCAAGGACCTCGAAGATAGTGACCTGAGGTCCCCGCAGGGGTTTGCCGAGAACAAATGCAAGTTCAACTTCGACCATCGGCGTGATGAACCGGTCGAACGGTACATCGCCGCCTTCCGCGAAAAACATGTCGTCAAAAAGTGTTCCGTAATCCGGTTCCGTAAGCTGCGCCATCTGTTGCATCGCGCGCGAAGTCAACCCGATTTTGTGTCCGCGCGTGAAACGGTTCTCCTGATGCTTGATTGCGGCCCAGGCCCGGCTGATTCGATAGCCGTCGGCGACCGTCATTTCCGGAAAACGTTTTGAAAACTGGCTGATCTGCTTGCGCTGTTTCTGAGCGGAGTTCAATTCCGCCGCCAGCCGGTTTACCGTATCATTATCGAGCATGTTTGGCCCAATCCGGTCGGGGCCGGAAAGGGAGCCTGCCGAAGCTCATGGCGCGCTGCCGGCTTTCCGGCCAGACCGCTCATTCCTCGACGAAGTGACTCATAATGATCGGGAGCATCGCATCCCAACGCTGCAACTGGGCCCAATGACCACAGCGGTCGAGCACGTGTAACTCAGCGTTTTTCAAATGCTGCAGGAAATACAAACTGGTCTCCAGCGGCACCACGCGGTCCTGACGGCCATGAATCAGCGCCACTCGGTGCGGCATACGGGCCAAAAACGAGGGCGGTACGATCAGGGAGTCCATGCCGTTGCGCATCGATTCAAAGGCATTCTCCTGGATCGCGCGCACTTTTGGATCGGTCGCAGTCTTGAAACGGGCCTGCACAATATCTTCCAGCCCGGGAAATTGGGACGGATCATGGACGAAGCTGTGGATCAGCTCGCGATAACGGCCCAAGCGCGGATCGTGATAAAAAGATAGCAGGCGCACCAGTTCCGGCGTGCGCGACATGGGCGCGCCCACCGCACCCATCAGCATCACGCGCTTGAAGCGCTGTGGCGCCTCCAGCAACAGATGGAGCGTCAGCGCTCCGCCCATCGAATTTCCCACTATATGGGCGGACTCGATCTCCAGATGATCCATCATGCCCAGTATCTGTTCAACCCGTAACCCCATCCAGGTCAGCGCGTGGGTTGGCAGTGGATTGGGATAGTCAGATTGGCCAAAACCCACCATGTCCGGCGCAACTACATAGAACTTGCCGCTCAGATCAGGAATGCAGTTCTGCCAATTCGAAGCGGCGCTTGCCCCCGGGCCGGCGCCATGAAGCAAAATCAACGCGGGTGACTTGGGATCGCCTGCGACCAAAGCGTTGCTCGTCAGCTTGCCTGAAGGGATACGCTTCTCGACAAAACTACCGGCCATTCTCAGTTCTCCTCATGTCAATCAATTCAGCACCGAATTGGCCGATGGGTTGGAAAATCTCATTTACTGCACAGCCTCGGTTAAACACCTGCGTTAAGCCTTCTTTATTGAGATCATTCATCAGGCTTCCGGCATAATAAGAAGCGGCTTGATGACCTTGCCGACCTCCGATGCTCGGCAGGCTTCGTTAATCTGCTCGAAGGGAAATTTGCCGATCAGCTTGTCAAACGGGAAACGACCCTCCTGATACCATCGCAACATTTGCGGAATGAAAATCTGCGGATCGGAATCGCCTTCCAATACGCTCTTTACGCCGACGCCCCGCATCAGGAGGTCCATCAGCTTGAGGCTTAAAACGCCATCCGGAGGCGGAACGCCGATGATCCCCAACAGGCCTCCCGGCCGAAGCGCCTGAATCGCGGTGTCCATCAGTTGCGGCCTGCCTGTGGAATCCAAAGCGTGATTGACACCGCCATCGCTCGCCTCGCGGAGCGCGACGAGCAGGTCCGGGGTTTCCCTGGGATTGATCACCTGCGTAGCGCCAAGAGACAGAGCGAGCTTGGCACGCTCGGGATTGATTTCGATGACGAACGCCTTGGAGGCGCCGATCGCCACCGCGGCCAACAGTCCGGCAAGACCGACAGCGCCGGCGCCGAAAATGGCGATCGACTGCCCCTTGCGGAAACGGAGTGCGTTGACGACGGTGCCCGCGCCAGTCTGGATGCCGCATCCAAGCGGTCCCAGCAGCTCGAGCGGCAGGTTCTTGTCCACCACCACCGTGTTGCGTTCGTGTGCGACGGCGTAAGTTGCGAACGATGACTGGCCGAAAAAGTTGCCGTACAGCATCGAGCCGTTGCAGGATAAAGGTGATGATCCGTCCAGCGGCCGCACGCCGCTAAAGTTGTTGGGAATGAGCTGTTCACAGGCTGACGGCAACCCCAGCCGGCAGGCCGTGCAGATGCCGCAGGAGTTATAGCTCAGGACAACGTGATCGCCGACCTTTGCGTTCTTGACCCTGCTGCCGACCGATTCGACGATCCCGGCGCCTTCGTGACCAAGCACGACCGGCACCGGCACGTTGAAACCGTCCCGCACCACGAGGTCAGTGTGACAGATACCAGCCGCGACAATGCGCACACGAACTTCGTCATCTCGCGGCGGAGCGACCTCGATGTCCTCGAGCCGAAACGGCTTGCCCAGTTCGCGAACTACCGCCGCCCTGGCTCTGATAGGCTTCGCTGATGCCTTCATACGTTTTTTCTCCGTCGTCCCGCTGGCACAGAATAAACTCTGACGCTCTCTGAATTCGTCTATACACTGTAAATATCGAGCACCGTCGGAATTGTGTCGTTGTATACCAAGGTTTTTTTGCGCCGGATCCGCCACGAGGCGCCGTGGGCGGCCAGTACGTATTCGTAACGGCCGAAAAAATGGCTCATCACCCCGAAGCGGAAAAGGTGAGTTACCCAATTCGCAGTCACTTCAACCAGCGTGTCATCGATCTGTCTGACCAGAACGTTGCTGACAAGATGACAGGTGCGGGGCAGGGGCGTGGATGCCGGCGAACGTTCGGTGCGAATCCGGAACACCCGATCCTCGAGACCGGTCCGGTCCGGATAGTACATCAACGAAACTTCTCCGTGAGGATCGGTGGAGTACTCGTGCTCTGAATCCCAACTGGGAATCCAATACTCAGCGCTTTCCTCGTACAGGGCCAACCAGGCATCCCATTGCTGGGTATCCAGGTAAAGCGATTCGCGGTAAAGAAACTCTTCTATGGCGCGCACGTCCACGCTGCCAACAGTCCCACGGATTTCCATCACGCCAGCTCCGGCAGAACAGGCGCCATCAACTCTAACCAGCGTCTGTGTTGGGGTAGCAGGACTCCTTCATCCTCGACCTTTGCCCCGCTGCGGAGCGGCTTGAGCCCGAGCGCCGTTGCTCGTTCATCTGCACCGTCTATCTCGTGAGCTGAGCCTCGGCTGAAGTCGCTCCAGCGCAGAATACGGTAGTTCCGGTAGCCGATCTGCGAAGCGTTGAATTCAGACAGATCGTCGGGTGTCGCCATGCCGCTGGCGTTGAAAAAATCCTCGTACTGGCGCAACCGTTTCGAGCGCTCCGCCCGCCCCTCGCCGACCGGCGCGAAACAGTAGATTGTCACCTCGGTCTTGTCGACCGTCAGTGGACGAATGACCCGGATCTGGGTGCTCATCTGGTCCATCAGGAACAGATTTGGGTAGATCAGCAGGTTGCGAAGGTAGCCTGTCGCCCAGGCTGCGCGCGTCTTACCCATGCGCTGCTCAAGTATCTCTCGATGCGCCCAGAGCGGGCTCGCTTCGGGATTGGTCCATTCGCTCCAGAGAACCGTGTGGCCCCGTCCGAGGTCATAGAAGCCGCCCGCGGATCTAAAGATGGCGCCAGCGTTGCGCGTTTCCACCATATTGGCAGCGGTTTCGCGCTCCTTTCGATGATTGACGGTCGCCACGTAGTTAGCGTGGACGGAGCGGACGTGGAGACCGTCGAGCCCGTTTTCCGTGGAGCACTTCCAGTTGCCGTCGTAGGTGTAAGTGGAACTCCCTTTTAATACCTCAACGCCATGTGGCGACTGATCAACGATCAGATCGATGAAAACCTTGCTCTCGGCCAGATGATCGACCAGCGGCTCGGCATTCGGATTGAGGGTGCCGAAGATAAATCCCCGATAGCTCTCCACATTGACCTTGCGCAGGCCGAGCGCTGACTTGTCGAACCCGTCGGGAAATCCTGCTCGTGCTTCCGATACCGCGGAACGGAGGTTGCCCTCGAGATCGAAAGTCCACCCGTGGAATCCGCAGGAGTAATCCATTGCCGAGCCCCGGATCCGGCGGCAGAGCCTCGATCCACGATGAGTGCAGATGTTGACCAAGCCACCGATCCTGCCTTCTCCGTTGCGATTGACGATGACGGGCGTGCGACCAATCCAGGTCGTAATGTAGTCGTAGGGTTTTGGAATCTGGCTCTCATGCGCAAGGTAAACCCAGGTTTTCTCCCAGATCTGTGGAAACTCTGCCTCGAATAACGCCGGATCCGCGAACGGTCGCCGGTCCAAGGCTCGGGTACCCCCGGAACCAAAAGCGATGAAACGCTCCGTTTCGAAGTCAACGACGTCGTTCATGCCGTGGTCTCCTGTTATTACCCGCCGGTTCCCGCTTCTTCAGCCAAGTGGCTGCGGTCGAAGAAACGATCCGCAAAAATGGTGTCGCGCGCCATCCCCCGCTTAATCAGCGCGGCCTCGGCGGCATCGACCATCGGAGGCGGACCGCAAAGGTAAGCTTGCGCGCTTTTTACGTCCGGCACCTGATCGAGATACTCCGTCACCATTCCCCTGGCGCCCGTCCACGGTGAGCCAGGATCCTCCATTGATAGAACCGGCAAGAGCTTAAACTCTGCCTGCCAATTGCGGCCGATGGCCGCGATCTCCTCGACGCAAAACAGATCCTTGAGGGTCCGAGCGCCGTAGAGCAGCGTCACCGGTCGTGTCTCCTCCGACACCCAGCGCTCCAGCATGCACTTGAGCGGCGCCAGACCACTTCCGCCACCAACCATAACGATGCGCCCCTGCCCCTTGCGCAACCTGAAGGTTCCAAAAGGGGCGCGCATCGTCAGGGGCGCGCCCACCCGATCTTGGCTGAACAGCCAGCCGGTGAATGCGCCGCCGGGGACCTTGCGTACGTAAAAGATAGGCTCGAGCGTCGAGCCTTCCTCCGGCCAACCGGCAAAGGAATAGCTTCGCGCACCTTGCACTGCGTCACACTCCAATTCCGCGAACTGCCCCGCCACGAACGTGACCGGTCGGTTGAGCCTCAATCTCAATTCCACGATGTCGTGAGTCATCGGCACTACAGACGCAATGGCCGCTTCGAACAAAGTCGGTGGCGGCCCGACTTCGCTGATCAGGCCAGGAAGTGTAATCGTAAGGTCTCCGTGCGGGATGCTCTGGCAGCCAAGGCGCCAGCCATTTGCGATTTCATCGGCGCTTAATGCGACCGCGGAAGAATTCAATTCTCGAATATCGCCCGACTTCAACTGGAATCGGCAGGTTCCGCAGGTGCCCACTTTACAGTCGTGTGGAAAGGCGATCCCGGCTTCCAGAGCCGCCTCCAGCACCGTTCGAGCGCGCGACACAGAAAAAGAGAGCGCGTGCGACTCGATGAATACCGTATTGCGCCGTGGAACCGCCTTTCTTCCACCGAAAAGAAAACTCAACACTTTAGGTTCTTAGCCTGATTTAGACTCACATCATGCTTCCGAAAGCGGCTCTCCACGCTGACCGCAACTAAAGAAGTCAAAACCCTTCCAAAAGGAAACGACATGCGATCGGAGCTTACCTCCTAACTTTGCCTGCAAGCAGAGACTACGCCGCCGAGGTTCGATGTCGCGGCTGCGATTCGCCTTCGTTGAGCCATAGCGGCCACCCAGCCTTTGTATTGGCCTCCATGGCGAGCTTGCGCTCGTTTGCCGACGCGAAACGTCGATCCCAATCCTTCAGAAGCGGCTTGGCGATGAATCGGAACCAGACCGGCGGCACGAGACCCGCTAAAAAACACAGAAACAGCGAGGGCATTTGCGGCGCATCCGGCTCCGGCCGGAGATCGTGGAAGCGGGTATACCCATCTAGATGATGATTGATGTGGTTGGTAATCTCGACGCCCAGCGAACGTGCGATCGCGCCAAGGTGGTTCCAGGCATGGTGTTTCTGAACCGGCGCGCCCTCGACGCGGATCAGGCCGTAATGTTGAAAGTAGTTGAAACCCTCGACTAAAATTTTCGCCAGAAGCAGGGCGAAGGCCGCGACAAAGGCGGCGCTTAAACCGGCAAAGATGCCGCAGGCCAGCGGGATGCTGAGCAAAAGAAGCAACGCCTGATAGTTACGATTGCTCCAGTGCCAGGCTGAATGGCTCATTTTACCCAGACGCGCCGCCTCGCTCGCAAACGCGTCCTTGTACGCTCCCCAGGTTGCCCGGAACACGAAATGATACATGGACTCTCCGCGCAAAGGCGTGTCCGAGTCACGCTGCGTATCCAGATGCAGGTGATGGGTCATGACATGGCCGATGTCGCGGTTCGGATCCCCGTAGAAAGTGTTGAGAATCTGCGCGATACGGCGGGGAAACCAATGCCGGCGGTGCATCAATTCATGAGCAACAGGAAGCGTGGGAACCGCGCCCAGCCACGTCAGTGAAATGATGGAGCCGGTGATTCGCGCCCAGGCGCCAGGACCAGTCAAGGGGTTGCTGCCGACGCTTACCGAATAAATGAAGGCAGCGTAAAGCGCCACCATCAATACAGCCTGCGAATAAAGCGGTACGTCGGCCGACAATTTATTGCTTACGCGGCGCAAGGAGGTGTCAGCGGGCAAAAGCACATCCAGCGCCATCAGCACCGGGAAGGTTGCAGCGCCAAGCCATACGCGATCCCCGCCAAGTAAAAAGCCCAGCACCCCAACTGACGTGGTCAGGGGCACGATGTAGTACCGCAAGCAGTCCATAAACACCCTCCCTCAGATCACGATTGGATTTCTCCCGGGTACGCGCAGGCGCGGCGGAAAGCGAATCGCAGGCAAACCGCCAATTATTTCGCCCATCGTTTACCTCTGCCTCGGCGACACGGCGCTCAAGCCATTACCGCAAAATTTCGCTCAGGCCGGTGACGCTCGAATAGCGATTCACGTTATTGAAGTTAGTTCCAGCTCCGTCATAATTGCTGCAATCACTGTTGTAGCGTACCGGATTGTGAGGATTGCCGAAGATAGTTATGCTCAAGTGTCCCATCTGTTGATCGTAGATCGAGCTGACCCCACCGAATACCACGTGCCTGCCCCCGCCATCGGGCAACTTCGCATTCCAGATCGGAGTATAAGTCGACTTCCATAGCTGGCCCTTACTGTCGTAAAGATCGCCCCAGGTGCCGACGTAAAGCTCTTTATCCATGTAATTGACGCGGCGGCTGTAACAATAACCCGAAGCCAGCGCCGGTATCCGATGAACGTCGATCTGCCAACTATCCCGCAGTTGCCACGCTCCGATAGCCGGCTTTGGAAAGAAAAGGGGTTGATAATAGTTGTTGAGGTTCGAAACGGCCTCGTCGCTCTCCTCGGGAATCAGCGCCAGTATGGTCTTGTCCCCAAGAAACTTGGCGTCGAACTTTGCGATGCCGCCGTTGAAGTCGCCGATTCGAGTGTCATCGTAAGTGTAATCGCTGCCGAAAAGAGGCGAGCAGCGCGCTTGCGACGAAACGCGGAGCGTCCTGCGCAGCGCGGGCACGAACAGGAATTGGTCTTCGGGTCTGGCCGGGTCCGCATAGTAAAGCGTCAACTCGGTGGTATAACGGGCCTGCTCCGGCGAGAGAAGTTGAAGGAACTCGGCATAATCGATTCCCTGCGCGTCGGGGTCGGTGAGCGGTTGGCCAACGTCGCTAATGAAACTTAGCCGCCGATAAACGATAATGCCTTCGTCATGCGAAAAGTTGTGCAGGCGGTCGATGAACGCGAAGTACCATCCGCTGCTGCACATGTTGTAGGGCACGTACGTGTACCAGTTATCGACCAGTAGCTTCCAGCCGCGCAGCGGCTCGTTAGGATTGGGGAAGGGCAACCCGGCGATGTAACCACGGATCGAATGGCCGCCGTTCGGCAAGTTAACGATCTGAACCTGCTTTGAGTACTTCTCGGTATTCTCAATGTAGACCGATGGCATTTGATAATGACGGGTGGCCGTCACCGTCATCTGCATATCCGGTGGGAACTTCCAGAACACCGTCCCGGCCCACATCGCTTTCATCCCTTCGGGCATGAATTGCTGGTATTTTTGCCAATTCTGCATCGTGATCACTGTGCCGGGCGCGATCTCTCCTTCGGCCGCAATCGCGCCCCCACCAAGCGCCATCACGCACAGCATCCCCGCAAGCATAAATGTTGTAACCCTCTTGCTAAAACCGATAAAACCCACCATGACTTCGGTGCCTCCGATCTGCGATACCCACGCTCTTTTAAGGGTCGCTTTTAAGTTAAAGGCCGCGACGCGCCAAACTGGACGGCATATCGTTGTAATAGTTATCCACGAGCCGCTCCAGCCGCGTCAGTGGCCGGACAGATGAAAAAAGGGAGCTTCGAGATGTAGCCCGGATCGAGTAAGCCGTGTCGGGCAGCAATGTTGAAGTTCCGCCCTTCCATCCTCCAAATAATCCGCCAAATAAAGAAGCAGGTAAATAAAGTCAGAAGAAAATCGAGACGTTTTCGTCAAGAAAGACATGATGGTCCAAAATGATGAGCCTGCGCGCGATCTTCCACGCGGAATTCTCCCGACGAACGATGTCGCGCCGCGACCCGGCGAACCATACTTCTTCCGCCTGGCGTCGACTCCGATAAACGATAACTTTCGAGTGAACCGCCAGTTCTGCCGGGTTATCGGTGTGCTCCACCTCAATGTTCGTAACGAAGCGCCGGATTCGATTGGGCGGATCCTCGTTCCACGCCAAACCCGTATCAAAACGCCCCACTCTATCAACGAGATCCTCATAGCGGTCGTTATAGACTGACGCCCATTTGTCAGGCGTTGGCGGTTCCCGTCGATCCTTGCGAAACCGATTTTCGCGAACCGGCAGCCAATAGTGGATATCTTTCGACAACAGCGCCAGCCATTCGTGAAACCGCTCCTCATCGAGCAGCCGCGCCTCTTCGTACAGCAGCAGCATGAGCTCATGGTAAAGCTCACGCGAGACCTTGCGCCCGGTCAGCGCGCTCCAACTGCACTCAAGCTTCAGACCGTCTTGCGCGTCCATACTCACTTCCCCATAGCGGCAGCGCGATCCTCATCGCTCCGGGGCGAGGGTGCGGTGGCGGCAAGTCGGTGCTGCGCCTCGATTATCTCGTCCCAGCTCTCCGCACAAATCATTTGTGACCAGAACTTCAGGAAGCGCCTATGCGCCAGTTCGCTGGTCGCCTGGTCCGTGTTCAACAACCCCGGCAGTGCAGGATGCGACCGTTCGTGACCGCGGCCCATACCCGCGTAAAGAGGACGTTTGCGGGTGATATAACCCTCGGCGGTCCAAGTGTTTCCTTCCATATTCTCGCCGTCGTCGCCTTCAAGCAGGCCGGCTGCGCCGAAGGTCTTTTCATTGGTATGACGAATCATTTCCTTGAGATCGTCGGGCATCTCCTTCTCGACGAGCGTCCAAGTCCAGACCTCCAACTCCCTAGGACCGCGCACCTGCCAGACCTTCCAGGTATCGATGCCCCGCAGGAAAGAGCAGTTGGGAAAGATCGTGGCGTCCCATACCGCATTGTAGAGCTTGCTCCGCCATTCCCCGAGCTCCTGGGCAATCACTTTTTCACGCGACTTCACCCACTCCGCGTAACGTCGCTCGATCTCACCCTGGTGAAGCGAGGGAACCGAACCATCGGGCAGAAACGCAGCATTGAAGCCGTGACCGAAGTTGGTTGAAATCTGGTACCCGGGAGCTGGCCTGACGTTACCCTTGACGGCTGCGGTGACGCCGCCAATCACGGTGCATCCGGCAGCGTGGGTCCAGCCAACGTGGTACCAATCACCGATGAAATTCTCGGCGAAGAACTTCCAGTTGGCCTTGATCCGCACCTTGATTGGCGGGCCCAGCAGCTCGGCGCCACCCGGTACCGCCATAAAGCTGTCAAGATACCACGCCATCTCGGCCAAGTACTCCGGCAACGAGGGCGCCTGGGGATCAAAGGTGCCGAATAAAAACCCACGATAGCTTTCAACTCGCGCGGGAATCAGGCCGAGCTCGCTTTTATTGATCTCGCCGTAGTAGGCCTCTTTTTCGAGCGGCACGCCGGCCAGACTGCCGTCCAACCCATATGCCCATCCGTGATAATTGCAGACGAAGCTTCTCACGTTACCGGAGTCGGCGTAACAAACCTGGTTGCCGCGATGGGCACAGGAGTTCACGAACGCTTTTACGGTCCCGTCAGCGGCCCGTGCGACGATTACGCGATCCTGGCCCATGTAGGTGGTAAAAAAATCTCCGGGATTGGGAATCTGGGACTCGTGCGTCAGGAAAAGCCATGAACGCGCGAAAATTCGTTCCAATTCGAGTTCGAAAATTTCCTGGTCCCAGTATATCCGCCGATCCTGCACGGCCCCGTCTTCAGATACCAACCCACGGAGTTCCTTGTTTACATCAAGCATGATTTCTCACCGCTCCGGTCGTCTACCTTCTTGTTACCGGTAGCTGTGCCAGCCCCATTGGACAATCCCCCATACGGGTGACCCGCTTGAACGGCGGCAGCCGGCCGTGCGGCCGGAGTACAATGGTGTTTGGATTCGCACTTTCCCCGCAAATCGGCCTATCTTACATCAATAATTTTGACGCATTACCCGGAGGTCACATCCGATGCCCTATGAACTCTACTACTGGCCGACCATCCAGGGACGCGGCGAGTTCGTGCGCCTCGCCCTTGAAGAGGCTGCCGCCGAGTACGTCGATGTCGCGCGGACGAAGAACGGGATGGCCGCGATGACGCGCATGATGGAGTCGCGCCAGGAGGTCCATCCGCCGTTCGCGCCGCCGTTCCTGAAATCGGGACGGCTTCTGATCGCGCAGACCGCGAACATTCTGCTGTTCCTGGGCGCGCGCCATCGCCTGGCGCCGGCCGACGATGCGGGCCGCCTCTGGACGCATCAATTGCAACTGACGATCGCCGACTGGCTGGTCGAGATTCACGACACGCATCATCCGATCGCCAGCGGGCTCTACTATGAAGATCAGAAGAGTGAGTCGCGCCGCCGCGCCGCGGACTTCATCAAGAATCGGTTGCCGAAATATCTCGGCTACTTCCAACGGGTGATGGATGCGAATCCGCGGAGCGACGTCTACTTGGTCGGCGCGCGTCTGACCTATGCCGATCTCTCGTTGTTTCAGACGGTGGCCGGGCTCAACTTCGCGTTTCCGCGCGCGATGGCGCGGATCGCGCGGCGCTACCCGCGCGTGATTGCGCTGCACGACCGCGTCGCCGAACGGCCCCGCATCGCATCGTACCTGGCCTCTGAGCGGCGCATCCCGTTCAACCAGCAAGGCATCTTCCGGCATTACCCGGAGCTTGATTCGAGCAAATAGCGATTTACGGCAGGATTGCGAAGGCGCGGGCGGGGAAGCCGAGGCCATGACGCGGCTTCGGCCAGGTCACGACGATCAACGCACCGGTTGCGGGCACGCGATCGAGATTCGCCATCACCTCGATTTGCCAATGGCCGTGCGTGAGAATCCAGGTCTCGGACTTCATGTCGTCAGTCGTGTCGGTGTCCATCGATTCGTGGCCGTTGGCTACGATCCCGCGCTGTTCGTAAAGGAACTTGATCGCATCGAGCGACCAGGCCGGGAACGGTGAGCGTTTGAAGCGTTCCGGATTCGTATCCCAGTCCTTGTACATGTCGGTGCGGAGCGCGGCGAACGAGCCGGCCGGGACGCGGCCATGCTGATGCTCCCAGTTCCTGATGTCCTCGACCGTCAGCGCATGGTTCGGATCGCGCGCGAGGAGCGGCGTAATATCGAACACCACCAGCGGCAGAATCATCTGTTTGAGCGGAATCTGGTCCATCGTGATCCCTTTGGGATCGAAATGCGCCGGCGGGTCGATGTGCGTGCCGTACTGCCCGACCAACGAATAGAAAAAGCTTCGGAAATGGTCCTTCTCGATCGTGTAAGGCTCGCCGGTTTCCGGATCGGCAGCGCGCGAAAAGGTTGCCGAACCGAACCCCTTCCATACTGGGGTCGTCGGGCTGAACGAGTGGGTGAGATCGATGAACTGCTTCGAGGCAATGATTTGGTAGGCTTCGGCGAGAGATCGATCCGCGGCGAGTGACACGGTACCGGCGCCAAGCACAGCGGCTGCAAGCAGCACGATCCGGAGAATTGAACCAGCCCGGTTCGGTCTCATCTGGGCCACCTCCATCCGAGCAGAGACGGTGCGAACCGTAACATAGATCGTGTCGGAAGAATTCAATCGATAACCAGACCCGGCTAAACCGACCGATACCTCCATCACCGATTACGATATGGCCTCGCAGACGCTCGCGAATCGTCCGTCGTCCCCTGACATCTCCACATCAGGAGGCGGACCCAGCTTTTTCTGGTCTTCACAAGACTGAAGAGGAGCATCGATCACCGGTTCGCCATGGAGGCCGTGGGAACGCTAAGATATTTGCGATGACTTTTCTGGCAGTACTGCTGCTGGGCGCCTGCGCCGTGCCGGTGCTCTATTTTTCGATGCGGGGTACCGGGGCGATGCTCGCGATCTTCTCGCTGGAGTTCGCCGGCTATTACGCCGCGCCGGTGCTGATGCTGCATCGAGTGCAGATCGGCGATTTTCCCGCTCGTGATCTTCCGCCGCAAACGGTCTTCAAGGCGCTCGAACTTTCGCTCGCGAGCTTCATTCTCACCTGCCTCGGTTATTACCTGATTCCAAAAAGTTCAACGCTGATCCCAAGAATAAAATGTGCCTGGTCGAATCCGGGGATAATTCGGATGGCAGCGGTTGCGATGTGCGGGACGGGAATGGCCGCAAGCTATGCACTCCTGCTCCTTAGGGGCGCTTCAGGGCCGAGTCAGTTTGTCGCGGTACCGGCTGAACTGCTGATGTACGGGGTGGCTCTGCTCTTCACCCTGCAATTGATGCATCGCCTGAATCCGCTCTACCTGATCGCGCTCTGGGGAATTTTCATCCCGGCGCGTATGGCGCTCGGGCTGGCCGCGGGTGAGACCGCCGCCGTTCTGAGCGTTGGTTTGACTCTGTTGCTGTTGTATTGCGAACTGCGGGGCAGGATGTGGTGGTCTGCGATGATCATCGGAGCGTTTTCAGTCATTGTGCTGCGCCCTCTGATGACGCCGTTCCGCACATTAACCAGGGGGTCCGGTGTCGAGTCCGATGCTGGTGCTGCCGAGCGGCTGATAGTGTTCGGAAGAATCGCGCGCGGTGCGACGGAGGGGCGCTACGGCGACTTCGATCATCTGGAGCAATTCGCCGCCAGACGGCTCTGTGTAATCTGCACCTTCGCGGACGTGGTTCGGCAGACCCCAAGAATCGTTCCTTACTGGAACGGGGCTACGTACTACCCGATTCTGTTAAAGCCCATCCCCCGGCTGCTATGGCCCGACAAACCGCTCGATATCTCCGGGCAGGACTTCGGCCATCGTTATGGTTACCTGGACCGAAGCAACTACGAAACCTCATACAATCTGCCTCAGACCGTCGAGCTGTACGCGAACTTCGGCACGATTGGTGTGCTGATCGGCTCCCTTCTGTTCGGCTTTCTGTATCGGTTCATCGAGTTGATGTTTTTTCATCCGAACAGCGGTATCGGAGCGGTTGCGATTGGGGCGGTGGCGTTGACCAACCTTCTGGCGATCGAATCAGGCATATCGCTCGCAATCGGCGGACTCATCCTGGCGATGATCGCAGTCTTCCCTGTGGCGCTGGTCGTCGATTTGACGGACCTATGGTCGGAATCGCGGCGTTGGATCAGCGCCGCTTAGCATCGTCGCGGCTGCGGCTTTCTATCAACTTGCGAGGTTAACAATGCTGACAGTGCGCAGCCGAGTATCGGAACGATGGGTTCCGTTCGCAGTCGCTGCGGCCGCAATGGCCGTCATCGTGGCTGGTCCCGGCTCGGCCTTCACTCAATCCGACGTTCTCACCGCGCTCGCCAACCAACGGTCAGGACGCGTTTTCAACGTCAGGACCTTCGGCGCGAGCGGCAGTCTGCGGACGGTGGATGTGACGGTCACGGCTGGCAGCACGATCGCGATTGTCCGAGGCGATGTAGCCGATTTCATTGTCGGCCAAACCGTCACGATTCTTCAGGCTGGCCGTCCACCGGCGGTCACCGCACCAACCGGCTTAACCGGGAGCGCGATTAGCTACGATAAGAGCGGGCGGATGGGACAGCCGTGCCGGGTCGATTCTGGAAACGCGCGATGCGATGCGCGCTGGACCTGGCGAATCATCGCGGTCGACTCGCAACACGGCTCCAGCGCCCCGAGTGCGCCGCTTTCCATGGATCGCGCACCAGCTACTCCTAACCCTGCAAACCGCATCCATCTCATCTGGAACTCCGATGCCTCAGCCGTCAGTTACCTCGTTTACGGATGTCAAGGCGACGGGTGTACGCCGACGCTCCGCGCGGTTCTGCCCAACAACTGGTACACCTCCAAGGCGGGGCTCGAATGCGGTGGATGCACGCGGCCGGAGTTCATGATCTACGACTATATGGGGCACGACTTTGGGACCGACGAACTCAGTGGCAAGTCGATGCCGCCCGGGCCACGCAATCAAAGTTTCCACGCGCGAATCCGCTCGATAAGTGGCCGGAATATCTCTCTCTCGGCTCCGCCTGCAGTGACGGTAAATACGAGGATGATTCACGATGACGCGCCGGCTTTTCAGGCTGCGATCGATCGCCTTCGGTTGGCCGGGGGCGTGCTCGCAGCCGGGGGCTTAATCCTGATTCCGCCCGGAGAGTACCCGATCGGAGAGACGCTCGATTTCTACCTGGCCTCCGGCGTGCGGCTTGCGGGACTTGGCTCAGCCTCTTCAACCCAGCTCGTATGGCATGGGGGCGCCGGCGGCATAATGATGAGCCTGAACCAGGCGCGCGACTGCATTCTCGAGAACTTTACCCTCACATCTTTCTATGGTTCCACGCCCGGCGTCTTCATCGACATCGATCGATACGATCAGGGGCAGGGCATCAAATCGCCTGCGAGCCACGACACGTTACGCAACCTCAGCCTTGAGCGGGCCGGGGTCGCCATCCGGCTGGGGAATCGCAGCAACGAGAACGGTGAATTGATGGAATTCCGCGACGTGGTCATCGGCCCGGGCCCCAATGGCGAGGGTGGGTGGTACGGCTATTACATCGCGGGCGGGGGCGAGAGCTACGACGAGCGGATTGACGGCGGGACCGTCGCGATGCGCGACGTCGGGGTTTATCTAAACCGTGTGGGTTCCGTCGACAGCTATGTGTTCAACCTGTCCCATAATTTAATCGACTGGTACGTCAACGATTTCGTCTCGTCGCACGTAGTCGAGATCGGATCGGACAGCGAGTTGGCGGCGCATCATCTGTTCGTTTCTTTTTCCCATCCACACGGAATCCACTTCGTGATCGCGAGCTCGCGATTGGTCACCGGCGGGAGAGCGATGGCCTCGGACGGATACTACATCGTCGATAACGCCAGCTTGGGGCTTCAGATCGTCGGCAATCTCATCAGCCAGCAGGTGGGCGCGCCGTGCAAAGTGATGTTTTCCAACGGCGATCAATCGCCGGCGCCGTTGCTCTCATCGCAAAACTTCTACGGTGATCCCCGTCCGTTCGCGACTCCGCCGGGGATAAGGCCGGCGCTGCTGTCGGTGATGGATACGAGCATGGTGCCGCATGCTCCTGCGATAAGCGGCGTAATCGATCCGGGAGTTGCGAATCTGATTGCCTCGATGATGCGCGCGGGAACCTCACCAGTGCCCGTCGGCGGTGCGCGGACGAAGCGCGTTGCGCCCTGATTCGTTTCAAGTGTCAATTTGAAGCTCTTGGTCAAAAGCGCAACTCAACTAATTAGCGGATCTATTTGAGATGGCGCCTACTCAGGCTAATCTGCTATTGGCCAAGGGCAAAAAATCAGATGACGGCGCTGTTCAAGAAGATCCTCTGTCCCGTGGATTTTGACCGGGTCTCGATTCCCGCGCTCGAGCTGGTCCATCAGCTCGCGCTTCAAAACGAAGCGACGGTCTACTTGCTTTACGTGGTTCCCGGTCAGTCGCTGCCGATGGACCTGGAGAAAGTTGCCCGTGACAATCTGCGCGGCATCGCGCAAAAATGGCTGGCTGACAGGATTCCCCACGAGATCGTCGTGAGTTCCGGCAAAGCCGCCGCCGGCATTGTTAATGCCCAACAGACCCTGAATGCCGACCTTATCGTTATGGCGACTCATGGGCGGACCGGCGCTGACCATGCTCGGTTGGGAAGCGTCGCTGAGCAGGTCATCCGGTATTCGTCCTGCCCCGTCATCACGGTCAGGCCGCGTTAAGGCCTCACTCGGGGCCGCATCGAGAGGACACAGACCACCGATTCATTGGCTCCGATCGGGGCATCTCGGCCCCTCCGCGGCCTGTTGGCCGGCCTGAAAACCCGATTATCAACCTGATGCCTCGCGGTACGCTTTATGCCACATTTATTGGGCCATGCGCGCAGCGGGACACCGGCAGGCAGCGGCGTTCGCATTCGGACTGGTTTGTCTCGCGCTTCAGCTCCCGTTCGCGAGCGCGCAGGATGTACCGCCATCCGACGCTCTGCCCCCGCCCAGCACAACTGAAATTCCTTCGGCGGTGATGCCGTCACAGAGCGCCGGAGCCCCCGACCTCTACAATTCTGGAATCGGCACACCTGCTCCGCAGGAGCCGACGCCGCCCGCGGAGTTACGCCAGGAAATGCAGGACCTGCACGACTTCATGGAGGACAGCGACGGGACATCATCGCTCGGGATGGTTTTGCACGAGGACCATCGCGCGATCGACGGCAATGGCGAAGTGGCGGGCCTGCTTATCGTCGAGGTAATGCCGGGGACGGCGGCGGCGATGGCTGGGCTGCGCGGCCTGCATGCGGGGATCGCGAACGCATTGACGGGAATTGCATTCGCCGCGTCGCTCTTCTTCCCGCCCGCATCGCTGGCAGCGGCGGCCGTAAGCGGCTCGCGGATCGGCGAGTCCTACGACATGATCATCGGCGTCGACAGCGAGCGAGTGACAAATTTCCTCCAATTCTCGGATCGGATGCGTTTTGCGCGTCCCGGTGAGTTGGTCTATCTGAGCATCTCGCGCAACGGCCGGCGGATGCAGGTGCCGGTCACGGTTCCCGTCGGCGCAGTTCCAGGCTCCCCTTGAAACGGGTGACTTTCAGGCATTCATGTCGTTCGGCTGGTCACACGGTAAAAGCGGAGCAGTCGTTTCCAATTAGGTTGTAACCCAGGCCGCGCCACGTTTGCGTTCAGACTCGATCGCTGTCAAAAAACAGCGAGACGCGAGGTTTGAATGCGCAAGGAAGTCCTGCGGACGCCGTCCTAAGGGGACTCGCTGCGCTCGGGATGACGGCCGAAAAAGCGCGGCCAGCTTCAGAGGAAATCGACCGCCGTCCACGAAAAATTCACAAACTATGTTCACAAACTCTGAATGACGAAATGAGTTCTGCAGAGCTTCCCGAACGGAGATCACAATGGCGATGAAGAAGACGGGCTACTACGACAACTGGGTTCTGGCCAACGGCGTTCGTACTCATTACTCGTGGGCCGGTACCGAAGGTCCGGCGATCATCCTGCTGCACGGCGGCGGACCTGGATCGTCCGGCGAGGCCGGCTGGCGCTTCATGATGCCGGCGCTGGCGCAGGCGGGCTTCCGCGCGATCGCTCCGGATCAAATCTCGTTCGGGATGACCGACGGACGTCCCCACGCCTGGCCGGTCCTCGGTCATCAGAGCCTCGTCGATCACGTCGCCGACTTCATCGATGCGCTGTGCCTCGATGAAGTCTGCGTAGTCGGCAACTCGCAGGGCGCATACGTCGCCGCCAAGTATGCGCTCGATCATCCGGAGCGTGTACGGCGGCTCTTTCTGATCGGCAGCGGCACGATCGCCGGCGCGATGAAGGTCGAATGGCCGGGGATGGAAACCAACCCGGGGCTGCTGGCGATCCGCAACTATGACTACACCGAAGAAGGGATGCGCAAGTTTTTGCTCGCGATCGTCAACGACCCCTCGACCGTGACGGACGAACTCGTGCGTTACCGCACCGAGCTCAGTAGACGCCCGGGAATGCGCGAGGCGCGCGAGGCGTTCGATTCGTACGTGGCGCGGATGCGCCGCGAGCCCAAGCTGTGGGCGCGTTACAGCCTGCAGGATTCGCTGCCGAAGCTCGCGATCCCGACCAAGTTCATCTGGGGCAAGCAGGACAAGTTCGCGCCGGTCTCGATGGGTCACAAGCTGGCTGAGCTGCTGCCGAACATACAATTCGAATTCATCGACGCCGGCCATCAAGCGCAGACCGACAATCCGGAGGTGGTAAACCGCCTGGTGATCGAATTCATGCGCGCGGGCTGAATCATGGACGTCGAAACAAGCTGGATAACGTTTCGCAGCGGCAACGAGGAGATCGGCGGTTTCGTCGCGCGTCCGCGATCGAAAGGCCGGTGGCCCGGCCTAGTAGTCGGTCACGAAAATCTCGGCCTGACCGAGTATCGCCAGAACGAGACCGCGCAGATGGCCGCGCATGGAATTGTTGTGCTGGTCACGAACCTTTATTCGAGAATCGGCGGCAAAGCGCCGGCCGGTCCGTTCGTCACCCCCGATGATCGCCGCCGCGCCGCGTTCCTCTCGATGCCCGATGAGCGCAGCGCGGAAGATTTTCTCGCCAGCGCCGGATGGCTGCGCGCTCAAAACTACGTCGATTCCAGCGCCGTGGCGTTGCTCGGCTTCTGCTCGGGCGGCTCGCTTGCGTTCTATACCGCATGCACGCGGCCGGGCGTGTTCCGCTGCCTGGTATCGATCTATGGCAACATTATCCTGCGCGGTGAATTCACCGAGGATCGCCAGCCCAAGTCGCGCATCCCGCTCGCGCCTTCGTTAAGCTGCCCGATGCAGGGGCATTATGGCGCGAAGGACTCTGAGATCCCTCCCGCCCATGTCGCGGAACTGTGGCGCGTCCTCGCCGAGCACGACAAGCAGTTTGAGTTTTACAGTTATCCGGGAGCGAATCACGTTTTTTCCGATTCGAGCCATCCCAATTACCAGCCCGAGGCGACGCGCCTGATGTGGTCGCGAACCTATCGCTACCTTCGCGAACAACTCGGGCATTCAATAGAGACGTCCTAGCGGCGGAACTTCCCGAGATGGCCTACTTCATCGGCACTGATATCGGCGGCACCTTCACCGACCTGACGATGTTGTCGGACGCCGGCGACGTGATGATTGTCAAGGCGCCAACCACTCCCGAAGATCGTACGCGCGGCGTGCTCGACGCGCTGGACCTCGCCGCCGCGGCGCTCGGCGTACCAAGCGCCAAGTTGGTCGCCGAGCTCGCCTACTTCGCCCACGGCACGACTGCAGCGACCAACGCGTTCATCGAACGCAAGGGCGCGCGCACGGGACTGCTCACCACCCAGGGCTTCGGCGATATCCTGCGCATCCAGCGTTCGATGTCGAGCTGGGCGGGAATGGCAGTTCACGAGCTGTCGCATTTCTCGGCGCGCTCGACGCCGATCCCGATCGTGCCGCGCGATCTTATTGAAGAGATTCCCGAACGCATCGATTTTCGCGGCGCGGTGATCGCGCCGCTCGACGAGCAGGCGGCGCGCTCCGGCATCGAACGTCTGCTGGCGAAAGGCGTCGAGGCGATCGCCATTTGCCTGCTCTGGTCGTTTCGCAATCCGGCTCATGAACGGCGGCTCGCTGAGATCGTGCGCGAGATGGCGCCGCGCGTTTTCGTTACGGTCTCTTCTGCGCTGGTGCCGATTCTCGGCGAGTATGAACGCACTTCGACCACGGCGATCAACGCTTATCTCGGTCCGGTCATCAACCGGTACATAAACGGGCTTGAGAGCTCGATTCGCGGCCTCGGATACCGCGGGCCGATCTCCATCATGGAATCGGGCGGCGGCGTCCTGCCCGCTTCCGAAGCCGCTTTCCAGGCGGCGAATCTTCTGACCTCGGGACCTGCGGGCGGGGTTCTGGCGTCGCAAAAGCTCGGCGAGCTGCTTGGCATGAAGAACATCCTGACCACGGATATGGGCGGGACGAGCTTCGATGTCGGCTTGATCGTGAATGGGCAGCCGCTGCTTGAGACGGTGCGCGAGGAGGGACGGTTCCACGTTGCGCTGCCGTCGATCAAAGTGACGGCGATCGGTTCCGGTGGCGGTTCGATTGCGCGCGTCAGCAACGCACACCTTACCGTCGGTCCGGAGAGCGCCGGCTCGGCGCCCGGTCCGGCCTGCTACGGGCGCGGCGGAACGGACGCGACCATCACGGATGCCGATGTCGTCCTGGGCATCATCGATCCGGATTATTTTCTCGGCGGACGGATGAAGCTCGACCCGGCGCTGGCGGCGCAAGCCGTGCGCGTCAATGTCGCCGAGCCGCTGGGGATGGATCTCCACGAGGCCGCGGCCGGCATCCGCGAGATCGCCAACAATCAGATGGCCGATCTGTTGCGCCGCGTCACGCTGCGGGCCGGTTACGATCCGCGGCAGTTCGTGTTGTTCGCATACGGCGGCGCGGGGCCGACTCACGCTTATCAGTACGCCTCGATCGCGGGCATCTCGCGGGTGGTCGCTCCGAGCACAGCCTCAGGACATTCGGCATACGGCGCGGTCACCGCCGATCGTCATCGCTCGTATTCGTTCTCGGTTGGGTTGCATGCGCCCGCGCGCTTCAAGCGCGCTTCGGATCACGTCGATGCGAAAGTGCTGAACGATGCGTTCGCCCTGATTGAATCGCAATGCCGCGCGGCGCTCGGCGATGGCGCAGAGTTGCGGCGCTTTATCGACATGCGCTTCCGTCAGCAGGTTCACGAAATCGGCGTCGAGGTGCCGCTCAAGACACTCACCGCAGCAGACATCGACGAGCTCGTCGATCGCTTCGAACAGCAGTACGAACAGATTTTCGGCGCCAACACCGCGCTGCGCATCTCGGGCGTCGAGTTCACGATCGTCAGGGTCGGGGGTATCAGCCCGGTGCACAAGCCCCAGCCGATGCGGCTTGCAAGGGCGACCGGCGCATGCCGCCCGGTCGCGACGCGACGCGTCTATTTCTACGGGCTCGGATTTCATCCCACGCCGGTCTACCGATGGGACGCGATTGCGCCGGACCATAGCTTCGAGGGTCCCGCGATTATCGAGCGTCCCGACACGACGATAGTAATCGGACCGGGGCAGCGCGCGGAGATGGAAGCGTACGGCAACGTGATCATCGATCTGAGGAGCGGCCACGATGAGCAGCGCGGCAACTGAATCCGTGAGCGCGACCGGCGCGGCGCGCGAAACTTCCGAGTACCGGCGGCGCGAGGTCGATCCGGTCACCTTCGAGGTGATCCGGCACCGCCTGCTCGCGATCACCGACGAACAGGCCGCCGCGCTCGCCGCGACCTCCGGCTCTCCGCTGGTGAACGAGGCGACCGATTTCAATACCGGGCTCTATCGTTCGTATGGCGAGGTCGTGACAATGGGCCGCACGGTGATCTTTCACGCCGCGTCAGCAGCCGAGATGGTCAAGTACGTCATCCAGGATTGCGCTGAAGACCCCGGCATCAATCCCGGCGATGTGTTCATCGTGAATCATCCGTACAAGGGCGCCCTGCACGCGCCCGACTTCGGCCTGCTCGCGCCGATCTTCTTCGACGGAATGCGCATCGGATGGACCGGCGTCTGCGCGCATCAGCTTGACGTTGGCGGAATGGTGCACGGGGGCTTCGCCTCGCACGCCGAAGATGTCTACCAGGAGGGCATCCTGGTGCCGCCGGTGAAAATCGTTGAGAGCGGAAAACTCCGCACCGACGTGTGGTCGATGATCGTCGGAATGTCGCGGCTGCCGACCAATATGAGCCTCGACTTCAAGGGGATGCTGGCCGCGAATCACGTCGGCGTCCGCCGGCTCGGCGAGACAATCAAGCAGTACGGGCTCGACACCGTACTGACCGTGATGGACGAGATGATCGAACTGTCGGAGGCGCGCGTGCGCGCGCGGCTGCGGCAACTTCGCGACGGACGCTATCGCGCGCAGAGCTTCCTCGATCATGACGGGAAGCAGAACCGCCTCTATCGCGTGCATGTCACGCTTACCAAGCGCGGCGAGCGATTGAGCTTCGACTACTCCGAATCTTCGCCGCAGGTGTCGGGTTTCGTCAACACGACGCGCACCGGCCTGCTCGCCGGCACCTACGCCGGCCTGCTGCCGATTCTCGCGTACGACATTCCGTGGAACGAGGGGGTTTTTCGGCCGGTCGAGGTCATCGCAAAGCCGGCATCGATCGTTCAGGCGCAGTTTCCCGCGCCGGTCAGCCAGGGACCGCTCGGGACGATGTGGCTGGTCGAAGTGGTCGCGACGGAAGCGCTCTCCAAGCTGATGGCGGCGAGCGGCGAGTTCATGCGCGAGAGCCAGGCTTCACCCAAGGGCGGCTGCGATCTGTTCAACGTTTCGGGGCGCAATCAGTACGGCGAGCATTTCGGCGGCACGCTGCTTGATCAGACCATCGCGGGCGGCGGCGCCTATCAGCATCGCGACGGCATTTCCGGCCAGGGCCATCGGCACATCACGGCGGGTCGGATGCCAAACGTGGAGTCGATGGAACTGATCATGCCGGTGCTTTATCTCTACAAGAAGTATATTACGGATTCCGCCGGCCCGGGTCGCAATCGCGGCGGCCTGAGCGCCGGCGCCGCGTACGTCGCGCATTGCACCGATCATTTGCGCGCGCTCGTTGCTTGCCATGGCTACGAATCGCCGAACGCGCGCGGCCTGTTCGGCGGATACCCGAGCGGATGCAACCGGCGGCGATTCCTCAAGGAGACCAACGTCCGCGCGTTGCTTGAACGGGGCGTGATGCCGCACAGTCTCGATCAGTTGCGCGGACGCGAGGCGCCGCTGACGGCGAAACCGCCAATGCTCGAGATCGAGCCCGACGACGTTTACGAATGGGGACCGCAAGCGGGCGGCGGATGGGGCGACCCGTTGGAGCGTGAACCGGAACGCGTGGCCGAAGACGTGCGCTCCGGCGCTCACAGTCTTGCGACTGCGCGCTCGATTCACGGCGTCGAGCTTCGCGCCGATGGCTCCGCCGACCTGCGGGCGACTGACGCCCTGCGGCGCAGGATTCGTGCCGAACGGCTGCGCTGGCCCCGAAAACAACGCCTGGCGCGTGAAATTCACGCACCGGAAAATGCTGAGGCGATCGGCACATTCGGCGATGTGGGGACCTTCGTGAGGATCGATGGCGTCGCCTATCTGCGCTGCGGATGCGGCTTCGTTATCGCGCCCGCCTCCGAAAACTGGAAGCTTTATGCCTGTGAATCCGAGGCAAAAGCCGAAGAACTCGGACCGCGCGTCGCGTTGCACAGCGACCTGATCGCGACGCGCTACGCCTGCCCCGCCTGCGCGCGCCTGCTGGACGTCGAGATCAGGATGCGCACCGACCAGCCGCTGTTCGATATCGAAATTGACTCGTGACGGAGAGCTGAGCGATGAGCGCGATCATATGGGGTGCATGTACCGCGCATACCGCCGCGATGCTCCGCGTGCCTCCGACCGGCGACGACGCCGTTCGGGCGCAGCGCGTCTTCGATGGATTCGCGAGCCTCAATCGCTCGCTCCTCGAAGCGCGCCCTGACGTGCTCGTGGTGATCGCCACCGATCACTTCCAGAGTTTCTCCTACGACGCCGTCCCGATCTTCGCCATCGGTCATGGCGCGCGCTTCGAGACGTGGGGCGAGTTTGGTTCGCCGCACGCCTCTTACGCTGGAATCGAGGAGTTATGCGAGGCCGTGCTGAGCACGATGATCGAAGCCGGCTTCGACGTTGTCTCAGTGGCCGAGATGCGCCTCGATCATTCCTTTTCCTGTCCGCTGGGTTTCATTCTCAAGGATGCCGCGATTCCGATCTTGCCCGTCTTCGTGAACTGCAATGTGCCGCCGCTGCCGACGCTCGCGCGTTCATGCGCTTTCGGCCGCCGTCTCGGCCAGGTGCTGCGCGCGCAGGCGATCGCGCCGCGGGTTGCGATCCTCGGAACCGGCGGCCTGAGTCATTGGGTGGGGATGCCCGAGACCGGGCTTATCAATCAGCGATTCGATCGCCGCTTTCTGGAACTGTTCGAAAGCGGCGAGATCGACACGCTTGCGCGATGGGATGCGGACCGCATCGTCACGGAAGCAGGAAACGGAGCAGCCGAGGTGCGCAACTGGCTGATCGTCGCAGCCGCGCTCGACGGCGCGCGCGCGCATCGTCTGGCCTACGAGCCGGTGGGCGCCTGGAAGACCGGCATCGCGCTGGTGCGGATGGCGTGTGTATGAGACGGCGCGCGCTCGAAAGATTTCTTTTCCGAATCGACAAGGATCGGGACCTTCAACAACGGTTCGAGACCGATCCGGAGACCGCGATGCGGCCGTTTTCAATGACCGACGAAGAGGTAGCGGCGCTCAGGAATCGGGATGTCGCGGCGCTCTGGCGATGGCAGGTTCATCCGCTCCTGATCCGGAACTTCGCCGGCACATTCAAAATCGATTACGTCGCCGCGTACCACCGGGCAGGCATCGTTGCCCGCTCCGTGGGAGACTGAAGCGCGATTTCGCCCCATCGTTCACGGCAGCGGTTGTCGGCCGCCGGGCACCGGCGCATCGAACGCGTTGATGACCATCGCAGCCATCGTGTAGAAGCCAGCGGCGGTGATTGCTTCGATCAGGACCTCAAGATCGAAGTGGAGTCGGGCGCGTTCGAAGCTGCTGTCGGACAGCCGCCGGGATTCATAGAGCTCTGTCACGATTTCATAGATCACCCGTTCATCGTCGCGAGTGAAGTTCGGGACGCGGCGATTGCGCAGCGCCTCCACGAGCTCGGGCGCGAGTCCCGCCGCGAGCGCAGCCTGCTCGTGCGCAAACCATGCGTATTGGGCCGACCAGTGGCGGGCGGTGATCAGTACGATCATCTCGAACAAACGCTTCTCGAGCTTGCCTTCGAGCCGAATCGCGTTGCCCAGTTGATTCGCGCCCTCTGCGAGTCGCGGGGCGTGCAGCCAAATCGCGAACGGACCGGCGACCATGCCGCCGCGAGCCTGCGCGATCTGATCGTAAATCGATTTTTGGACCGAGGTCAGTTTTTCGGTTTTGATTTCCGGCACGCGGCTCATGAATTGCCTCTCCGTCGATTGCGGGATTAGTGATGCGGGACTTCCAGCGGGCGGTCGCGATGCGTGACGACCCACTCGCCGTTTTCAAGCAGGGCCTGCGCACCGAGCCACTGGAGCGTCGGGCCGAAGCGGGGATGGGCGACGTCGGTCATGTGTTCGCGCGCGGCTGCATAAAGCAGCTTCATCCGCTGATACATCCGCACGTGAGAATGGAGCGCGAGCTTGTCGAGGCGGAAATGGCTGAGCGCGGCGGCCACCGCGGTCATTGTGATAGCGACCAGCACGATGCCGTGGGCGCGATGTTCGCCGATCAAGTACCGCTCCCATCTGAGATCGTTGTAATGCAGCGCGAGCAGCGCACCCGCGCCGACCGCGGCCGCCAGCGAAAGGCCGGCGGCGAGCAAGAGCCAGTTCGCCAGTTCCCAGCGCCGCAGCACGCGATGCTGCCGGCGGATTGCATTGGTGAAATAATCGCACTGCGCCTGTACCCAGTAGCGGCGCACGATTTCAGCCGTGCCGGCGGTGAGCTTCCCAAGCGGCCAACCCGCGGCAACCAAAGCATCTCGGCATAGGTCGCGAATCCAGTCGAGTTCCCATCGATGACGCCCGACGTAGTGGTCGGACACGGTGTCATCCACCCCCGCAAGCCGCCAAAAGAATTGAACCCGCAGGCCCTCAGCGAGCGCGCGGAAATCCTGGTAGCGATCCTGCAACTGGTCGCGTTTGACGCGCCACCAGAGCAGGAATGCTGCCATCATCAACGTCGGATAACCGATCATAGTGAGCGCCTCGGCGCGCGGCCACGCGATCACGTTGAACACGTGCATCGAGAGGTCAACTAGAAGTGCGGCGAGGAATACCAGCGCCATAAGCTCCCAGAGCGTCCGTCGCGTGCGATCGCGATTTTGCTGCGCGATCGCGTTGGCGATTCCGAAGCGGCGGCGAATCAGCATGAGACCGTCGCGCAGCGGCGCGAGTTCCGGATCCATCAGGACGGCGTCGGGGACAAGGTCACGTTCGCTCGCTTCGATCTCGGCGAACTCCGCGGCCTCCAGCGCGCAAACCTCACGATTGAAGCGTTCGAGCGGCGCGAAGATATGGCGCCTGCATGAGTCAGCCGGCGACTCGGCTTCAAACTCGTCATTCTGCGGAAGGAGATCACAGCGCTCGACGGGCCGGCGCATGGCATGACGCAGACGCGGCGTTACGATTTGAAAGACCGGGCCGGCGACGTTGAAGGTTTTCGCCGCCCCGTCTCCGCTGTCGCTCGCGGACCCCCGTGTCAGCATCCGATCGACCACTTCGGCGGTGCCGCCGGGCTGACCTCGCTCGCCGTCCCACAGGGCGACCATCACGTGACAGCGTGACGCGAGAAACCGCCCTAGTCGCTGATATGCGAGCATGCGCGCGTCGTTGCCGGGGTCTGAATTGGTCGAACCGCCATGGAGACTGCGGTCGAGTGTGATGATTTCGCGCGCCCGGCCGATGAGCGTATCAAACTCGGCGATTGATTCCGGCGTCTCGAAGTCATGGATGTAAGTTTCGCGATCCATCGGCAGGACCGCGATCAGTTCCGCATCGATCCCGGCAGCGAGCGCCGCACGGGCGATCAGCCGGTCAGCGCCTTCCGCCAGTCCGGACATCACGACGATCGGCGTGTACGGCGAGTTACGCCGCAATTCAAGAAAAATCTCGTGAACCTTGGCGGTCAGGTCAGGGACTGCATCAGGATCGAGGTCGCGATGACCGGTTGCGCCGACCATCAGCGGCAGCAACAAATCGCGCCGCGAAGAACGCAGGGCCGCATGCGCGTCGATCATGACGCTTCACACCTGGCTCAGCTTACGCGCTTCCATTCCATCGCGGGCATCGCCGGTCCGGTCAGCGTGGTGCTCGTGGTGCCGGCAATTTCAACGGTGTTCGCATTGATGAAACGATAGGTCCCGTCGAAGAGCATCCCCTTGCTCTCCGAGTTCGAGGTCCATCGGCCGCCATGTGCGGTCGTGATCGTGCCAACGTCTTCGGCGCTGGCCGAAAACTCGTAAGTCCCACCGGGATAAAACTTGAACTGCATTCGCCACGGAATCCTGCCCAGGGTCGGATTGAATGTGAAGAGCGCGGGACGGTCGGCGGCTCCGGTTCCCGAAGCCGCGGCGGAGACCAGCTTGAAGGCTTTGCCGGTCAGAATTTCGGGGGGAAATGTCGTCGTCGTGCTGGAGAAACCGATCATCACCGTCCAGACACCGTTGGGAACACCAGTGGTCGGATTCGCAACCATCGGCGGATACGATCCAGGGGCGACCCCGCCCACCAGCCGCGACGCGCCATCGGCAGTGACGAAATAGACCAGCGTGTCCTTTACCACTACCCTGCCGGTCTCCGTGTAATCGATATCAAGCCGGTAGTTGCCGCGATGATCGACGAAGAGCGAGAAAGCGATGTTGTCCGGGCCCATTACCTGGGAGGCTGTCCACTTGCCAACCAGTCGATGGTCGACTGGACCGCCATACATCAGCCACCAAATGAGCGCCAGCACTGCGATTAGAACGGCAGTCCCGATACCGGCGCGAACCAGCGTGCGTCGATCGAGACCGCGCGTGACCGGTCGGGTGACTGCGCGTGGCGGCGGTTCGATCGCTCTTCCGGTGCGGCGCGCCTCGAGGATCGCGTGGACGGTGTCCGCGATGTAATCGAGATGCTGCGCGAACGGCGGCGTGATGGCATCCAGCCAGTGCGGTGTGCTGAGGAAATATTCCAGATTGCGGCCGGGCTTGGCGTCCTCGATCCGGATCGGGACGATCAGCACTTCTTTGTTAACGGCGCGTTCGACTTCGCGTTTGATTTGTGGGGAGGCGTCGGCGTTGCGCGAGAAGACCAGCGCCATTACCTGCGAACCTTCGATCGCATCGATAATCGCGCCGCCCCAATCCATACCGGGCAGGATGTCGCGCGGGGCGATCCAGCATCGGATGCCGCGCGATTCGAGCTTGGCGCAGACCGCATCCGCCGCCGGCTTATCTTGCGAGGAATACGAGATGAAAACGTCGTGCGCCATATTAGCCGGGCACAGATGTAATCAAACCGCTACGGCTGAATCCAGCACACTACTGTGATTATCGGTCGGTAAGGTAGCACCGAGGAACCCGCAAATAACGGAGCCCGGCCAGCCTGTATGGCCGGCCGGGCTCCGTTCTGTTACTCCCGCGTCTGCTTATGGCAGGCTCAGGACGAGATTCTGATCGAAGTCGCAGGTCCCGATGCTGAACTGCGCGTTCCTGCTCTTCATCTTATTTCCGACGTGGGTCGTCACGGTCAGAACATAGATTCCGGTCCGCAACGATTTGTGCGTCGTGACCGTTCCATACTCATACTGATACTCGAACGACGGACAGGGCGGCGTGCCGGTGACGACAGTCAGCGGCGCGTTGACCCTGCGGTCGATCAAGGTAAGCGGTGAGATGTCCTCGCTCGGCGCGTTAACCCGCAGCAGCGCGATCCTGTCCACGTGTGCAGCGGGCGTTCCGTTGACGAGGATCAGCGCGCGGACGCCGCGGCCGGTGCTCTCACCGCACATCGGCACCGGGGTCGTGGCCGTCGTATGCAGAATCGGATCGGTCTGGTAGGTCACGTTGACCTGAGCGGTGTTGGTCCGCGCGATCGGCGAATTCGGCGAGAACACCGCGTCGAGGTCTCCCGCTCCGAGCTGTTGGCCCGGACCAAGCGTGATCGGCAGCGTCGGCTGCCCCGCCAGCGAGTACTCGTTGGCGTTCGTGCCGCTGATGCCGAGGTTGGTGATCGTCACTCCGCAAGCGTTGCTGGCATTCGCGATCGGCAGTCCGAGCGACGAGTGGCATACACCGCGGTTCTTGATCACGGTGGGCGGGAACGTCAGCCCATTGGTCACCAGCGAGATACCGGGGCTCGGCGTGTCGCCCGTCAGCGACTCCTGGAAAACCGGCGTCACCGGGTCGTCGCTGTTGATGGTCAGCGTGCAGTTCTTCGCGCCGACCGACGTAGGCGTGAACTTCACGATCAGGTCGAGGTTCGAGTCCGGTGAAACCGGGTTCGGGAACGGATCGCTCGTAATCGTGAAATCGGAGCAGTTGACCGTCGCGCTGGTGACGTTCAAGTCGCACTTGCCTACGTTGTTCACCTCGAACGTCTGCTGTTCCGTGTTCTCGGCGCAGACGTTGCCGAAGTTCGCGGTACCGGTAACCGCGATCTTGCCCGGCGCGGAGCTGCCCTGGACGGCCACGGCCAGCGTCGGATCGCTCACGTCGCTCGACATGATGTCGATATTCCCGGTGTCAGGCGACGAGGTGATCGCCGTTGGCGTGTACCGGATCGGCACCGCGACCGAGGTCCCGGGACTCAACACCAGCGGATAGGTGATCACGGAAGCCACCGTGAACAGCGGGTTGGTCGAACTGATGCCCGTCGTGTTCAGCGGGCAGGCTCCGTTGTTGGTGATCGTCAGGTTAAGGTCACTGAACGAGCCGCGGCACACATTGCCGAAGTCGCCATTGGGAGCGATCGAAGCCGCGATCTTGCCCGACGTCGAAGTCCCACTCACAGCGACCAGCGAGATCGGATTGACCGGATCGTTGGTAGTGATCGTGATGTTGGCCGTATCGGGAACACTGGTTACCGCGGTCGGCGTGTACCGGATCGGCAGTTCAATCGAAGTCCCTGCGTGCACCACAATCGGGAACGAAAGGACCGTGGGCGGCGCAAACAGCGGATTGCTGGACGCGACATTGGTAATCTGCAGATCGCAGGTCCCGCTGTTGGTAACCGTCAGCGCCAGGTCCTTGAACGAATTGAGACAGACGTTGCCGTAATTGCCGCTCTGCGCAATCACGGTTCCCACCACCGGTGCGCCTGAAGTCGCCGTGTAGGTGACCTGCAGCGCCGGCTGGAACGGATCATTGCTGTTGATCTGGAAAGTGGCCGTTTCAGTCACATTGGGCTGCGATGGCGTGTAGACGATGTTGTAGTCGACCTCGCTGCCCGCGGCCACCGTCACCGGCGCTGATGGCGGGCTTAGCGCAAAATTGTTGCTCCCCGAAATCCGCGCGATGCTCGAGATGCTTAGGTCGCCTGCGCCTACATTGAAGATCTGCAGTTTCGATGTAAACGGGCCGTTGCCGCAAACCGTCCCGAAACTGAAATTCGAGTTTACCTGGATCAGGGGCACAGTCGGCGGATCCAGCTCGAAGACACTGCGGCCATAGGTACCAACGCGCAGCAGCTCGGGCGATGCGTTCGGATCGAGCTGGACGGAAGTGACCTGGACCGTCGGCAGTCCAAGGCCCAGCACTTGCCAGCTATTGCCGTTGTCGGCGGTCTGGAAAACGCCGGCATCGGTTCCGATGATAATCGTATGCGGGTTGGTGTTCGGATCGATCGTTACCGAATTGACCGGAATATCCGGCAGGTTCTGGATGCCGCCGCCCGCCGTGCCGCTGATATCGGTCCATGTGGCGCCGCTGTCAGTGCTCCGGAATACATGCTTGGTCGGCAGCAGATCCGGATTGATGCCGGTAAAGCCCGGATAGGTGACAACTATGGTGTTCGGCGTGGTCGGATCGATTGCGACCGCCGATACGCCCACTCCGGAAGGCGCGCCCGGTATCGTGACGTTGTTCCAGGTTGCCGACGCGCCCAGCAACGCGTTGGTCGTGAACGTCAGGGTGCCGTCGTTCAGGCCGAGCCACACCGTATTGCCATCGGCCGGCGTGCCCGCGATCGCGTTAATGCCCACGTCGTTCGGGACGAGATGCATCGCGGTCCAGGTAGCGCCTTCATCGGTGCTCTGGTACAGCGTGGTATCCGGACTGCTGAAGCTTGAGGCGTAGGCAATCTTGTCACTTGCGATCGGATCGAACGCCACTGCACCGATGCTTCCTGGCAAGCTCGGGATGCCAAAGGTCCATCCCACGCCGCCGTTTGTGGTCAGAATCGAGGTTCCGTCGTCGTTCCCGATCGCGATATTCGGATTGCCCGGGTCAACCGCCACCGGACCGCCGTCACCGTCGATGCCGAGATGCCAGTTCGCAGCCGAAAACGACGGCTGCATCTCGACCGTACCGGTGTCCTGTGTCCCGCCGTATGTATAAGCATTGTTCGACACGCTGTTGCGGCCGATGTCGATACCGCGGAACAGATTGGTCGCGATCGCTCCCACGCCGCCGGTATTCGTCGGACCGTTGATGTTTTTCCAGGTCGAGCCTCCATTACTCGAGGTTGCGATGCCGCCATCCTGACCGACGTAAAGCGGTGTCGGCGGGCCGGAAACGTGAGTAGCCGGACTGAAGACCAGCGCATGATGGTCCCAATGGACCTGGTTCAAGGTAATGGCAGGCGAACTGAAGGTGACTGAAGTGTTCGTGGTAGTGCCGTTGGTCGAAAGCCACAGTTCCTGGAATCCAATGTAAACGCGATCGGCGTTCAAGGGATCCACGCCGACCGTCTGATCGTAGCCGCATTGGCAGCCACTGCCGGCATTGCCATCCTGATCGCCAGGACCGCTGGTGGGCGGATTCGATTCCGCACCGCCGGCCGCCGGAATGTTCTGCCAGGTCGCGCCGTAGTCAGTTGAACGCCACATCCCGAGGAAGCGCGACGGCGAAGGTTTGGTGTTCTGCACCGTGGTATAGATCACGTGATCGTTCGGCGCCGTCGACTGCCCGAACGCGATATAGCCAATCTTGGTCGGATCGTTCGGCGACTCCAGTGGAGAATTGTTGCTTGTGGTCCACAGGTTCGCGCCGAAGGTCTGGCCGCCGTCGTTGGAAATGAAAATCCCAAGTCCGTACACGGCCGCGATGACCGTGTTGGGCGCCGTCGTATCGAGCTTGAGGTCCGTGATATAGCTGGTCGCGGTGGCTCCGGGTGGAATGATGTTGGTGAAAGAATTGCCGCCGTCTGCCGAACGAAATAGTCCCGCGGTGGTCGCCACCACCAGCACGTTCGCCGCCGGCGAGACCATCCGGATGATGTCATGGCCGGCCAACGTCTGCGAACCCGGCACCAGCGTCCAGGAGCCACCCTGGTCGGTCGACTTGTAAATGCCGATCGGGTTGTCGAATCCGTTGCTGAAGTTGTTGCCGGTTCCAAAATAGACGATCGACGGATTACCGAAATCGAGCGCCACCGCGCCGCCTGACAGCGACGCCAGCGAATCGGTCATCGGAAACCAGGTGTTGCCGCCATCGGTGGTTTTCCAGATGCCGCCGTTGTTGGTCGAGATGTACATCACCTGATCGGTGCTGCCGCGCGGATCGATCGCGATTTCGGTCACCTCGCCCGAGTCCGGTCCGGCGCCCTGGTAATTATAGTTGGCATCGATAGTGAGCGGGGCTGGTCCGACCTGGTTCCACTGCACGCCCGTAAGTCCGCCGGCTCTTGAGATCCGGGTGGTCGTGGCGAAGATTGCCGTTGCAACGACGGCGCACGCTATAGTTCCGATCGCAAACTTTTGGAATCGATACATTTGATAGTCCCCCCGTTCCACGGGACGGCGCCTGGCCGCCCCGCCCGTAGCGTCGAAAATGATTCGCCCTACGCGCAGGCCGATTAGCTATGCGGTGCGGCTTTGGTAACGGGTGGCAGCGGCGGCGGATGTGAACCGATCGACGGCGCGATCTGCATCCGCTTGGTGCGCTCCGCGGCCGCTTTAATCAGATCCGGCCGGAATTTGCCGGAGGCATCGGAATGTGCCCGGATGAATTCCTGCTGATGCTGGACGCGGAATTGAGTTTCGTTGGTCAGGCCGCCGATACTTGCACTGTTCGCGCGCGCCTGAGAGACCGGCGCGATTGCCGCGCCAACAGGCAGGGCTAGCATTATCGCTGCTCCGCCGATCCATTTCTTGAGGTCGCCCATATATCCCCCCGCGACGTTAGAAACAGCCAGGCTGTCTGTTAACTAATAATGTCCAATATCATGCAAAATTTAAAAAAATGCAAGTCTAGAGAACAGAAATTAGCTGCGAACATTTTTCATCGTCTATTGTGCGCTTTTTTATTACGCCCAGCACGCGCCCGCAGAAGCTCCGCCCTGCAAGGAATATTACCGATAAAAAGAAGTTGATTTTGACAGACGTATTAATCGGCGGGACAGTACGACGTCGATCGGTGACGCGCGCACCGATCAGGCTACAGTACGCTATCGAATACAGAAGGTTCGCGGCGCGACGACTCAGGCCGGCGGGTCGAACAAGCGATGACGCTGCAGAAAGCTCAGCACGTGCCGGTCCCACTCAACGGGGTTGTCGAGATTCGGAACGTGCCCCGCGCCATTAATGATCGCGAGTTCGGCATCGCGGATTCGCCGCTGCATGTCGAGCGCGCCTGGATGCGCCGGATCTTCGGTGCCCGTGATGATCAGGCACGGCTTATCGATCCGATCGTACACCGCTTCCGGCTCGGGCTCTTCGAGCGCATGGAAAATTTGCCGGATGCCGCGCACGTCCATCCGCTCGTTGGTCTCGAGGAACATCTGATGGAGATAGTGCGTTAGCGGCTGATCGCGAAGTGCTGAACTCGTGAAGAACTCGAAGGTCTCGCGGCGCGCATCGATTCCGAGCTCGTCCCACTGCGCGCCGCCCTGGCGCGCAAAATCGCGATTCGGCCAGTAAGCGCATCCGGTGACAATCAGGGCCCGTACCTGCTGCGGCCGAAGCCCAATCATATAGATGACCGTGGTCGCACCGACCGAGTTGCCAACCAGGATCACCGGTTCACGCGTGACTTCATCGACGACTTCCCAACACGCCTCTGCAATGTCGGTCAGGGTCAATCCGGGTGTTGGTGAGGGACTCCGTCCGTACGGCGGCACATCGACCGCGATGGTCCGGAACCAGGTCGAGAAGTGCGCCGTCTGGTACAGCCACAAGCGATGGTCGTACGGGTTGCCGTGGATGAAAAGCATCACGGGGCCATGCTTCCCGTGCTGCTCGTAGTGCAATTTTCCAAGGATGTGCGCGGCCACGTCTCACCTCCCCAGCCGCTCGGCGACGGCGCCTGACATTAGCGACCCGGAAAAAATCGTTCGCGTTCGCGGCCGTTGATCACCCGCGGCTGCCGATAGCGTTCGACCGCGATGCTCACCTCGTTCAGCGCAAGCGCCATGTTGAGCAGCCGCTGCGCCTCCACCGGCATCCGATCGAGCGGGAACCGATTCAGGTACTCGACGATCGCCGGCATCCGGCGCAGCATCGCGTCGTAAAAAACCTGCAGCTCTTCAATCGTGCTGGTCTCGCGCGCCGCCATCCGCTCCGGCTCGCTCGGAAGCGCCCAATGGAGGAACGGCTCGAGGTCTTTGAACGGTTCGGGCAGCGCGCCGCTCGCCTTCGCGATACTGTTTTCGCCCGCCATCGTCTCTCAGCGGCCGTTATGGGTCGCCATCTCCGCATCCAGTACATCGTGAAAGTGCCGGATTGCGATCTCCTCGTCCTGCAGCAGGAGGAATTTCTTCGCGCGCGATTCAAGCCCCGCCTGCACCGTCTCGTGCGCGGACGCGTCCTCGTCGAACACCACGCGATTGAAGACCTGCATGAAGTCCTGGCTCAGCAGTTCGGCGGCGTTGAGCGGATCGGGCGCATAAAACCTGATCTCCCACATCGTGCGGTCGACGGCGATCGGCCAGAAATTGTGCGTGATGCAAAAGTCGTTGGTTGGGTAGCGGAAAAAGAGCATCGCGAAGTTTGGAAAGATCAGGTGGAATTCGAAGCTGTGTTGCATCGGCAGACGGCATCGCGACGGTCCGTTATCGATCTGGAACATCAAGCCTTCCACCGGGAACGGCTTGTAGTCCGGGCTGATGCTGCTGCCAGAGACGCTATGCCGTCCGAAGAAGGTCATCTCCGCCGAACGGAAGCATCCTTCCCCAGTGGTGACGAACAGCTTCGGCATCAGGTATCGATGCTGTGAGACGACGTGGTAGCCCTCGTTCTGCGCGTCCATCGAGACTTTCCAATTGGACCGCTCCTCGAAGCGATACATCCGCTGCAGCCGGAGCTGATCGAAGCCTTCGGGCTTCATCCGCTCAGTCACGCCTTCCAGATATTCGGTGAGCGTCTGCTCCGGAGCGAAATTGATAAAGATGAACCCGCGGAAAACGTCGGTCGCAACCGGTGTCAGGCCGAGCTGGCGCTTGTCGAGATCGAAGAAATTCGCCTCGTCCGGAATCCATTTGAGCTGGCCGGCCGAGTCGTAGCCCCAGCTATGAAAATTGCAGGTCAGGTAGCCGCGGCATTTGCCCTTCGCATCCCACGCCAGCGTGTTCCCACGATGCGAGCAGACGTTATGGAACCCGCGCACCACGCCGTCATTGCCGCGGATGATCAGGATGTTCGCGTCGCAGATCGCGACTTCGCGCACGATATAGTCGCCGCGCTCCGGGATCTCGCAGACGTTGCCGACACAGAGCCACGAACGCCGGAAGATTCGTTCCCGTTCGAGCGCGAAGTACTCTGGTAAGATGCATGAATCGGCCGGCACCGGCGCGGTGCTCATGTTGGGATACCGTTGCGCCCAGCGCTTGTAGACGTCGACGCTCATGATTCGACCCCCGGCGATTCTGCCCTTTTATTAGTAACAACCCGCCCGCTTCACAAGATGAAATTTCCCCGGATGGCTCAGTACTTCGCGATCACCTCGCGGCTCAGCTCCTCGATCATCTCGCGCGAGTTGCCCGCAACCTGGAACCCGACCTGCTTCACGCCCAGCGCCTCCGCCGCGCGAATCCGCGCGATCACCTCGTCCGCGCTCCCGGTGCATGAGAAATTCCTCACCAGCTCCTCATCTACGAAGCGCTCTTCGCCGGGCTTCAAATAGATCAGATGGCCTTCATGGACCTCCAGGTAGCGCCGGTCGGCCGGGGTCTTCATCTTTTCGACGTACTCCTCGCGATAACGTGTGAGCCGCTCGCCGAGCGGCGCTTCGAGCGCGCCGACCAGCCCGAGATTGCGCTCCCATAGCGCATGGAACAGCAGCACGACCGAAGGACCGACGCGCTCGAGCACGCGCGGTGAAACCGGCGACTCGCCCGGGCGCAACACGCATGCCGTGATCATCGAAACCGTCGGAATTTCCGCGGCATTGCGCCCGGCCTTCTTCGCGCCCTTTTCCAGCGCCTCGCGCCCCGCTTTCAATTGTCCGGGATCGATCGTCGGCGTGATCCAGCCGTCGGCGATTTCGCCGACCAGCTCTGTCACCTTCGGCCCCGAAGCCGCCATGTAGATCGGGATCGGATCCTTGAGATTGATATAGCCGTGGTCGGGATGGACGAAGCGCATCCACCCGCGATGCTCGCCTTCCCGAAACGGCACTTCCTCGCGCGCCAGCAAACGCCGCGTCGTCTCGACGTAGCTCCTGAGCGTCGCGACCGGCAGCGGCGGCAGTCCCATAGTGTTGCGTCCGGTGAAGCCGCTGCCGATGCCGAGGATCACCCGGCCCGGCGCTATCTGATTGATGGTCGCGATCGAATGCGCGGTCACCGGCGCGATGCGGCTCGACGGGATCGCGACCGCGGTGCCGAGCTTCATTTTTTTCGTATGCTCCGCCGCCAGCGCCATGCAGACGTAAACGTCGCTGTAGAGCAGTTGCGAATCGAAGAACCACGCGCTCGTGAAGCCGCAATCCTCGGCGATCACAAGGTCTTTCCAAGCCTCGGGAAACGGCGGGTAGACCAGTGCGAATTCCATAGCTCCCCCTTCAACGGCGCGCGGCCAGCGCCGGCATCACCTTGCTCACGAACAGCTCCAGCGAGCCCATCGACTCCGCCGCTGTGAGACTGCCGAATTTCATGTTCATCAGGATGTAATTGAAGCCGGCCTCGGCGTGCTGATGCGCAATTTCGTCGAGCACGCGCTCCGCCGATCCCACGATCATCGCGCCCGCCTCGCGCATCACGTCGTACGGGATCGTCACGCGCAGATCGCTCAGCCCGTAATCGTTGACCAGCTTATTGATGTTGCGCTCGTAAGTTTCATACGCGGCCCGCGCCGTGCTCTCCGCGCGGCGCTCGTTCTGATCGAGATACACAAAGCGCAGCGGGCCGATCTTCGGCTCCGCAATATGCGGCTGCAGGTTCTCCGGCGAGTTCGCATACTCGGCGCGCGTCCGCCGATACAGCTCGATCCAGCGCTTGAGCGCGGGCGTCGGTCCGCCGCTCCCGACGTTCATCCCGCGGCGCGCCGCGAACGCGATCGAATTGTCGTTGAGCGCGCCGTACCACAGCCCCGGATACGGGCGTTGCATCGGCCGCAGGTCCATCACCGGGACATCGTCGAATCGGAAATGGGCGCCATGATGCTTCAATCGCTCGTGCGTGAGGCCCTTCAAAATCACTTCGAGCGATTCCTCGAAAATCTCGCGCGCCTCGAGCGTATTGATGCGGTAGAACTGATGCTCGTATACGTTGATGCCGCGGCCGACACCGATCTCGAGGCGCCCGCCCGAAAGATTGTCGAGCATGCAGATTTCGTAAATCAGCCGCAGCGGATTGTAGAACGGCAGCAGGTAGACCATCGGGCCGAGCCGGATGCGCGAGGTTTCCCTCGCCAGCGCGGCAAGAAACAGCCCGGGCGACGGCGTCATCGAAAGCGGCGTCGCGTGATGCTCCGCGAGATGGTAGCCCCAGAAGCCGGCGCGCTCGGCCTCCTTGATAAACGCTATATGCTCGTTGTAGAGCACGTCGAGCGCGGGGCTGCCGCTCGATTTCTCGATATGGCTGAACAATCCAAATTCCAGCTTCGCGCCGAACTCCAGCTTCGCGCCCACATGTTCGCTCATTTGCTCTTTATCCGCCTGTCAGTCTACCTGCCGCTTTCGTTATAGCGGCACGAAGGCTGCATTCGTCAAGGCAGGCGCCGCTGGGCGAAGCCGCCGACTAGCTTGAGATGTACCGCAAGTTCTGAGACGAGCGGATGGAAAGTCTAGCTCGATATCTCGAAAAAACCGTTCCCAAGGTCGACAAAGACAAGAGGAGAAAGCGATAGGCGAGCACACCATGAAAATCGCACGCAAATTCTCCGCGCCGCGTGAACGGGTCTTCGAGGCCTTCACGCACAAAAAAGCGCTTCAAGGCTGGTTCGGTCCCCAGGGCTTCACGGTTCCGAGCGTGGCCCTCGATCCGTGGCCCGGCGGGAGCTACCGAATCGAGATGCATTCGCCGAACGGTGGCAACACATCGTGGTCGGCGAGTATCGGGAGGTGCGTTCGATAAGTTACTGTCGATAAAGGAATCACTCAGCCTAATGCATATCAATCAGTTTTGTGCTTGTATCTGAAACGATTAACGGGTTATCGGAGCTAACGCTGTCCTCGGGGAAGGTGCGCGGTGACTCTGCTCAAGATGTACACCATTACGACAATCGTGCTGGCGCTTAAGATGGCGTCGCTTGCCATCGTGCAAGGGCGTAGCCGCGTCTCAACCGGCATCTTCGTTAACCCCGAGGACGCGGTTACCTTTGGCGGCCGGGAAGCACCAGAAGAGGCGCCGGAGGTGCAGCGCGCCGCGCGTGCATGGCGCAACGATCTTGAGAACATCCCGATTTTCCTGATTCTCGCGTGGATCTACGTCGCGGCCGGACTGTCACTGACCGCGTTCATCGTCTATTGCATCATTTTCATGGTTTGCCGCATCGGCCATACGATTTGTTACCTGAATTCGATTCAGCCGTGGCGTACGATTTTCTTCACCGTTGGCGCGCTCACGATGCTCGCGCTGATCGTCCATCTGTTCATCGGTGTCGTGCTGGCTTAGGATCAAGGCAGTAACTGCACTGGTCGGCGGTTTGCGATGTATGAGTTATCGAGCCAATCGGCTGCTTGTCTTTGTACTCTCTGCAATTGTCGGCGCGGGGTCGTTAGCCGTAGCGAGTGATGCGCCGAGGAAGGCCACGGCTCCGGCGACCGCGGTGTTTGCAGGTGGATGTTTCTGGGGCGTCGACGGGATTTTCAAGCACGTCAAGGGCGTGACCGGGGTCGTCTCGGGATATGCCGGCGGAGAAGTTGCGAATCCCAGCTACGAGCAGGTCAGCACCGGCACGACCGGGCACGCCGAGTCGGTCGAGGTTACCTATGATCCGTCGAAGGTTACGTATCGCGACCTGCTGAAGGTTTTTTTCACGGTCGCCCATGATCCTACCGAACTGGATCGCCAGGGGCCCGACGAGGGCACGCAGTATCGTTCAGTCGTTTTCTATTCAGACCCGCAGCAGAAGAAGGCCGCCGAGAGTTACATCTCGCAGCTCGATCGCAGCAAGGCGTTTCCCGATCCGATCGTCACCCAGGTCGTGCCGCTCAAAGCCTTCTATCCCGCCGAAGCGTATCACCAGAACTTCCTTGAGCGGCATCCTGACTATCCGTACATCGTGCACAACGATCTACCGAAGCTCACGAATCTCCGCGAAAAACTGCCGAATCTTTACAGCGCGACGCCGGCCGGGCTGCCGCCGAGCATCGCCGCCGGCGACAAAGCGACGGATTAATTAGGCGCGCGCAACTTCGACGAATGCATCGTAGCGCGCCGCGCCGCTTTGCGGGAATGCCGCGACAGCAGCATCGGGAACTGCGCGCGCCGAGCTGGTCAGCCGATTGATCCCGAGCCATCCGTCGCGCATCCACACCACACCCGCCGGAATCCGATCGCTCAGTTTCGCGCGCGCCGTCATTTCGCCCCCACGGTTGAAAAGTCGCGCCGTGTCCCCGTCGGTAATCCCGCGATGGTTTGCATCGTCGGGATTGATCCACAGAATCGGCTCGGGGTCGGCCTTCGCCAGCGACGGCAGCGCCCGGCCATGATCGTAAAAGGCGTGGAAGTGCGTAAGGGTGCGGCCCTGGACGAATGCGAGCGGATACGTCGAGTCGCTTTGCGGCGGTTCGTAGATCGGCAACGGCGGCAGGCCCATCGCGCGCGCCCGTTCCGAGTAGAACTCGACCTTCCCCGATGGGGTCGGAAATTCGAGCGATGCATAGGCATGGCTCGAATTGACGGCGCGCCGGCTTCCGCCTGCGGCGCGCAGATCGCCAATCTTCAGATGGCCGATCTGATCGTTATCGAGCATAGTCTCGACCAGGCCCTCGATCGATCCCCAGGGGAAGAAATCGTCGAGGCCGAGGCGCTTCGCAAGCCCGATGAAGATGCCGCCGATCGGGCGGGCCGCGCCGGGCGCATCGAGCGCTCGATCGATCAGATGAACATGCGTAGGGCCGAACTTGAGTCCGTTCTCTTCGAGCCAGGCGGTGCCGGGCAGCACGATGTCGGCGCACATCCGGGCCGTGTCGCTCATGAAAAGATCGGCGCAGACGATGAGCTTGACCCGGGTCAGCGCGCGTTCGAGCCGCGCGGTGTCGGCGAATGAGGAGAGCATGTTCGTGCCGGGCAGGATCAGCACGTCGATGTCACCGGCCTCCATCCGCGCCAGGATCGTATCCATCTCGCCCGGCACGGCGGTTCCCGGCGCCTTGCGATCCGGCGGAATAATTCCGCCAAATGACGTGTACCAAACGCCCGCGCCGTGCCGCGGCCCCATCCCGGCGCCCGGCCGTCCGAGATTTCCGGTCAGAGCGGGCAGGCACGAGATCGCGCGCGCCGCGTACCATTGATTGGCGGTTTTATTCATCGAGCTGCCGCCCAGAAGGAGCGTCGCGCGGCGCGAGGCCGCGTACTCGCGGGCGAACGCGACGATCGAATCGGCGGGAACGCCGGTCTCCGCTGCGGCCCACTCGGGCGTACATGCAGCGACCTGCTTCGCTAGTTCATCGAACCCGACCGTATAACGCGCGACGAACTCGCGATCGTGAAGTCCCTCGCCGATGATGACGTGCATCATCGCCATCGCGAGCGCTGCATCGGTGCCCGGCCGCACGATGAAAAATTGATCGGCGTGATCGCAGGCTTCGCTGCGGCGCACCTCGATCGCGATCACGCGCGCGCCGCGCCGGCGCGCCGCCGTGAGTCGTGACGCAGTGGTCGGCTGGCTGGTGAGGTTCGCGCCCCAAAGAACGATCAGTTCGGCGCTCTCCGCGAGATCGTCGGCGGAATTGACCGATGGCAGTCCTGTCAGCCAGACGCCGAAGCCGCCGAGCCCCCAGCACACGATTGACGGAATCCACCACTGCGCTCCGAGCAAATTGGCGAACCGCCACGCGAGCAGCATGTTGATCACGTTGACGATCGCTCCGTGCCCGGCCCAGATCGCAGTGCGATAGGGCGGCGCGGAACGAATCGCTTCCGCGATTCGATCCAGCGCGGCGTCCCAGCTCACATCGCGCCAATCATCTGAATTTCTCTGCTCGCGAATCCGCGGCTGGAGCAGGCGGCGCGGATTGTCGATGATCTCGGCCGCCGCATGGCCCCGCATACAGAGAAAGCCCCGGCTCTCGGGATTGTCCGGATTGCCGCGGATGCGCGTGACGCGTCCGTCTTCCACGTCGACCAGCATCCCGCACACGGTCGGCAGGCAATTCATCGGACACATCGTGCGAATAGTCTGTATCACCCTGATGCCTCCTACGGTCGCGGGCGGCGCATTAGGCGTTATGCGGCTGCGCTCGCGGGCGCGCGCTTCACGCGAGCGAGCGCGGCCGCGGCGTTGCTGTCGAGAATCGCGTGCTTGTCGGCCTCGCTGATGCGCGCCTCGGCGATCGCGTCGCGCGACCATTTCATCCCGAAATCGGTGCCGTCGGAGCCGAGCACGATCCGATCCGCGCCATAGACTTCCACCGCACGCTCGATCGATCGCGCGCCGAACGAGTTGCAATCGACCATCACGCGCGCCGCGCGAATCCGGCGCGACGGCAGCTCGTCGCCCGGACGATCGACGAGTATCCGATGGTCCAGGCGCTCGACCTCGAACGGCAGATTGCCGCCGAGGTTGTGGCTGAGCACGGTGACGTTCGGATACTCCTCGAGAAAATCGCTCATACAGAAGGTGATCATGTTCGAAGAGAGACGGGCCTGCATATCGAGCGTGCCGATCCGGGCATGGGCATTGTCGGTGATGTCCGCATGCGGCGCGTCGGG